>Ga0182747_1000064_pt1 | contig 114022 bp, 101 predicted proteins | sample eDN3rd30CBELigBY_FD_128526 | JGI IMG/M metagenome (GOLD analysis project Ga0182747, IMG submission 128526) | Enriched backyard soil microbial communities from Emeryville, California, USA - eDNA 3rd pass 30_C BE-Lig BY (version 2) (version 2) | ecosystem: Environmental > Terrestrial > Soil >...
CCGTACTCGGCCTGCTGGCCCGACATCTCCCCCACGAAACCGATCTTCAACGGGGTCTGCGCCGCGGCCGTACCGCCCAGCGCCATGCCCAGCAAACAACCCCACATGCGCATTTTCATTGTCCGTCTCCTGGAATGATTTTTTTATGGAAAATGATTTTTCTCATGTATTTTTTGAACAAATTTTCCTGATGCGCCCAGCTCCCCACGCCCACTGGATCTCTTTTCGTTACGCCAGGAATCGCTTGAATCTTATGCCCGTGTATTTTTAATGAAAATAGACTATCTACACATGAGCATGGACAATCAGAACATTCTGGACAGGGCTTTCCCGGACATGCCCCCCGTGGAAACGCGCCCCGGGGGGCGCACGGGTGTGCCTCATCCCTTCCGGGCCGGCGCGCCTGGCATGGGAACGAAACCGGGCAATCCCTCGATGCGTGCCACCCAGGCCCGGATGGCCGGATACGCGTCCAGGGACAACCCGCCCTCCGGCGCATGCGCGATACAGGTGTAGGCGGCGACCTTCGAAAGCATCAAATCTGCCGTGCGCGGCGGGAAGCTCGCCACCGCGCTGTGTTCCCGTAAGGGCCGGGAGCAGACGCGCGCGGCGCGGGCGGTCATCGATTTGCTCGCGGGCCCGGCACCGGCCTGAGGATCCCTGGCAAGACCGCCCGGCTCACAGCGTGAGCACCACACTGTGCGGCAGGCCGTCCAACGGCAATGCAATCGTCCCCCCAGCGCACGCCAGGGCGATCCCATCCACGAATGCCGCGGTCACGCCCCGGCCCCGCCCTGAAACGTTGTCCACCCGGATGTCATGCCGGCTCCCGTCTATTGCCACGCAGGCTTCGAATCCTGGCCAGGCAGCGGGAATACAAGGATTCAGGGTCAGGAACATGCCCGTCCGCTGAATGCCCAGGATCCCTTCGACGCCCGCACGGTACATCCAGGCCGCCGATCCGGTGTACCAGGTCCAGCCTCCCCGGCCGGCATGAGGTGCCACGGAATAGACATCTGCCGCCACCACATAGGGTTCGACCTTGTAGCGCTGTGCCCCCGCCGGGCTATGCGCGTGGTTGACGGGATTGAGCATGGAAAAAAGTTCGACGGCCTTGTCGCCGTTCCCCAAGGCCGTGTAGGCCAGGATCACCCACATGGCGGCATGCGTGTATTGACCGCCGTTTTCGCGCAGCCCTGGAGGATATCCCTGGATGTAGCCAGGGTCGTGGCCCCCCCGGTCGAAAGGCGGCGTAAACAGCAGGACCATGCCGTCATCCCGCTTCATCAAATGCCGCTCGAGGCTGGCCATGGCCATGGCGGCGCGCTCCGGCTGCGCCGCGCCCGACAAGACGGCCCACGACTGGGCAATGGAATCGATCCGGCACGCTTTGCCATCGCGCGAGCCCAGCCAGGTACCATCGTCGAAGGTGGCCCGCCGATACCATTCGCCGTCCCAGGCATGAGTCTCCATGGCCTCGCGCAAGCTGCCGGCATGCTCGCGCCAACGTGCCGCGCGAAGCGGATCCCGACCGCGCACCATGGGTTCGAACGTACCGATGGTGTGCAAGAGCAGCCAGCCTAGCCATACGCTCTCGCCGTGCCCCGCCTGCCCCACCCGGTTCATGCCGTCGTTCCAATCACCGCTCCCGATGAGCGGCAGCCCATGCACACCCGTACGCGCCATGCACAAATCCAGGCCACGTGCGCAATGCTCGAACAGAGTGGCGGCGCATTCCGACGGCTTCGGCAGGAAGAATGCGTCGTGCTCGTCCGTGCCGAGCGCAGGTCCTTCCACGAAACTGACCGGCTCGTCGAGCACCGCCTCGTCGCCACTGCGAAGGACATAATTTGCCGCCACGTACGCCAGCCAGACGCAGTCGTCCGAGATGCGCGTGCGCACCCCCTGCCCCGTCTGCGGTTGCCACCAATGCTGCACGTCGCCCTCGGCAAACTGGCGGGAAGCGGCGCGCAACAGCTGTCCCCGGGCCGCCTCGGGCATGGCCAACATCAACGCCATGCCGTCCTGCAACTGGTCGCGAAACCCGTATGCGCCGCTGGATTGATAGAAAGCCGATCGGGCCCAGAGCCGGCACGCGATCGTCTGGTAGAGCAGCCAGCCGTTCAAGAGAACATCCATGGCGCGGTCCGGTGTCTTTACCTGCACGGCGCCCAATTTTTCCTGCCAGCCCGAAACCACCTGGCCGAGCACTTCGTCCAGGTCCTGTTGACGGTAGCGCGCCACCAGTTCCCGCGCCTCCTCGGCCGAGCCGCACTGTCCCAGGAAAAAAACGATCTCGACCGACTCTCCCGGCTTCAAGGCCACCACGCGTTGCAGGACGGCACACGGATCCAGGGCCGCGCCGCAGCGACCCGACAGACCGGCGTCCCCCGTCAATGCCGCCGGGGCCGCCAATTCGCCGTTGTCGCCGAGAAACTCGCGCCGGTCCGCGGTGAGCGCGGTCTGGCTTCCGGCCAGATCTGCGAAAGCCACGCGCTGCGCAAAATCGAGACTCCATGGATTCACCGCGAAAATCGCGCCCGTGGCAGCGTCGACCCGGGTAATCAAGAACGGCGCCGAGACACTGCGCGTCGCGCCCAGAACCCATTCCACGTAGGCGGTGATCGACAGTTCGCGGGATCGGCCCGAATGATTGACGAGCGTCAGGCGGGAGATCTTGATCGGGTCCTGCCTGGGCACATACTGGAGCAGTTCGCTGGCGATTCCGTCATGCCTATGCTCGAAGCGGCTATAGCCAAAGCCATGCCGCGCGACATAGGCCGCATCATCGCGTATGGGCGATGCCGTCGGCGTCCACAGATCTCCGCTGGCCTCGTCGCGCAGATAGAACACCTCGCCGGGCGGATCCATCACCGGATCGTTCGACCATGGCGTCAGCTGGTTCTCCCTGCTATTTTCCGACCAGGTGTAGCCACTGCCTTCCGCGGATACCTGGAAGCCAAAACCCGGGTTGGCAACGACGTTGATCCAGGGCGCCGGCGTACTCTGGCCATTCAGCAGGCAAACGACGTACTCCTTGCCATCCAGGCCAAAACCACCCAGGCCGTTGAAGAACTCGAGCTCCCGCTCGTTCGAAGAACCTGACGACGCCGCCATCAAGGCCGTTGGCGCCGGACGAAATGGCATTTCCAGACGGGGCGAGGACTCGACGATACGGGCAAGCTGCTCGGCCACCGGCCCGTGACGCGCCAACAGCACGATACGGGCCACAGCCTGAATCAAGTCCTGTCCTTGAACGCTCATGAGATCGGCACGCAAGACATAGACGGTGCCCTTTGCCAGTTCCTTGCCAAAACTCGGCCTGGCCTGGCTGCTGCGCACGGCCGTATCGATGGCATTCTGCAAGTCCTGGGTATACGAGGACGTACGCTCGTTGAGAATGACGAGATCGACCGCCAGCCGCTTCATCCTCCAATACTCGTGTGCGCGCAGCATCTGCCTGACCAGCGAGATGTCCTGCGCATCGTCGATCCGAAGCAACACGATGGGAAAATCCCCGGATATACCGTATGGCCACAGTCCGGACTGGCTGCCGGCACCGCGGATGATGGCCTCCGACGGCACCCTGAACCGCGAATCCGGATAGAGCAGCGGTGCGGCCAATCGCTGGAAAGCCGCCGCTTCTTCGGCGTGCATCCCCAAGTGGCGCAGTTGCACCTGCGCCTGGGTCCAGGCCAAGGTCTCCGCCCGTTCGAAAGCGCTGCGATCGTGATGCTTGTCCACGAGGTCCAGCAGCGCCTCGCGCGTATCGGCCACGAGTGTCCAGAACGACACGCGGGCCACCTGGCCAGGTGCCACCCGGACACTGTGCCTGAGGGAAAAAACGGGATCCAGTACCGTCCCGACAGTATTGGACAACGGTTCTCCCTGGACGATATGTCCGGGCACCCAACCATGGGCTCTGCGATCGATAAAACGCGCCCGGTCGGTTTCATATTGCACCGGTGCGATGGCTTCGCCCTCCACCACGGCAAAATGCGCTGCCCAGATCCCGGGATCCTCGGGCGATCTCCGGCGCCGGGTTGCAACCAGGGCACCGAACTCAGGCAGGAATTCGGTTACCACGAACATCTTGGAGAAGGCGGGATGCGCGCGGTCGGCAGCCGGCGTGGCCAGCACGAGTTCCGCGTATGAGGTCAACTCGATCTCGCGAACGCGGCGCCCCGCGTTCGTCAGCAATACACGGCGTACCTCGCCGTCATCCTCGCCGGAAACGAGCACCTGCATGGCCGTCGTCAACGAGCCATCGCGGCGCATGAAATCCACCCGGTCTTCCGAGAAACCGATCTGGATCTGCTGCGGGTCCGTCCAGAGCGGCTCCGGCGTGGCCGACCACGCATGACCACGCTGGATATCGCGCGCGAACAGATAGGATCCGGAGCCATCGCGCGTGGCATCCCCATGCCACCTCGTCACGGCGATCTCACGCCAGCGGCTGTAGCCGCCGCTGGCGGTGGTCACCATGACCGTATAGCGGCCATTGGACAACAGGTGGGTATGAGGCGGACCGGCTGGCAGGCGCTCGAAGCAGCGCGTGGCGCCCTCCATTCCCCCGCCCCGGACGGTCCCGGCCTTGATCCGCTCCGCGCGGGGACGGGCCAGCGCCACATCGCGCGGTACGCGCTCCTGGAGCAGGGAGCCGCAGGCTTGAATCATGGGTTCGCGATGGAACCGATCGCGGATCCGGCCACCATGCAAGGCATTGGCAATGGCGACGATGGTCATGCCCTGGTGATGAGCCATGAAACTGCGAACGATGGCTACCGTTGCATTCTCACGCAATCTGGAAGGCGTGAAATCCAGCGCTTCATAGAAGCCGTGCCGGCCCCGAGCCCCCAGTTGCGCCAAGCGGATGAAATTTTCCTGCGCGGCTTCGGGATCGATCATCGCGGCAAGAGCGGTGGCATACGGCGCCACAACCCAGTCTTCGGACAGTCCTCGCTTCAGTCCCAGGCCGGGAACGCCGAAATTGAGGTACTGATAAGTGAACGCCATATCGCGCGCGTTGTAGGCCGACTCGGAAATTCCCCATGGCAGGTCCAGTTCCTCGGCATATTGCCGCTGGCGCCGCACGACCATGCGGTTGGTCTGCTCCAGCAGACTGCCCACCGGCGCGCGCATGACCAATGACGGCATCAGATATTCGAACATCGAACCCGACCACGAGATCAGCGTGGCCCGACAGGCAACAGGTGTGGACGTACGTCCCAGGCGCATCCAGTGGCGAGTGGGCACATCCCCCTTCGCAATGGCGAACAGGCTGGCCAGCCGCGCCTCCGATGCCAGCAGGTCGTAGCAACCGGGGTCCCGGCTGTTGTCGGCCAGGGAATAGCCGATGGACAGCAGCTTGCGTTCCGGGTCCAGCAAGAATGAAAAGTCCATCGCCGATGCCATCTCGCGCGCGGTATGCGCCAGGACTCGCAAGCGGGCATCGATGGCCTCCTGGCATCGCTCCCCCGCGTCAACGTCCTCTCGATGTTCCTGGATGGCAACCGACAACGCATTCGTCCAGAACACCAGATCCACGCCGTGCCCATCGGCTTCGACCGGTACCAATGCCCGGGCCCCGCCGGCGGCCTTCGCCGCCAGGCGGCCAAGCGAAGGCAACAGGGAAACCAGATCCTGCGGCCCCTGCAGCAGCGTATCCATCTCCTCCTGCAGGGCGGCTAGCTGTCGAAGGCGTTCATCCCCCGTAGCGGCCATGTCCGAGAGTGCTTCGCGCGCGAGCGCAAGGTCGTCGCGCAACCCGGAACGCACTTCCCGGCTGGAGCAATCCTCGGCCCATTCTTCGCACGTATTGGCAAGTGCAATCAAATGGCCGGCAAGGTTGCCGCTGTCGACCGATGACACATAGGCAGGCTGGAGCACGCGCAAGTCGTCGGTGGCGTACCAATTGAAAAGGTGGCCGTTGTACCGCTCCAGCCTGCCCACGGACGAAAGCGTGTCCTCCATCCGCCTGATGGCGCCGCACGTGCCGATCCATCCAAAATCGCGCGCCGCGACGATCGACAGGAGATACAAACCTATGTTCGTTGGCGAAGTACGCCGGGCCAGCACAGGCTTGGGCGTTTCCTGAAAATTGTCCGGCGGCAGCATATGGTCATCCGCCGTCACGAACGTTTCAAAGAATCTCCATGTCCGGCGAGCCGTGCGACGCAACGACAGGGCCGTCGCCGACGATACGCGCAGTTGAGCCGCCATCTGGGATGGCCGACTTATCCACCATGCGCAGGCTGGTGCCGCCAGCCACGCCAGCGCGAACGGCAAGAGCAACACCCACGAAGCGGGCTGCACGACGATGACTCCGACAACCATGACCACCGACAGGCAAACGCTTTGCCACATCATGCGATAGACACCCGCCAGTCCCAGCCGCGCCGAGCCGGTCAATTGCGCGGCCGTCGTCCACTCCAGGAGATGTCGATGCGTGACAAAGAGCCGCAGCAGGGTTCGACCGATCGCATCGGTCATCCTCCAGGCACCATCGGCCAGGAAGGTGAACGAAGCCAGGACATGCTCCCCCGCGATGGCCAGATCTTGGCCAAAGAGCATGGCACGGTTGCGCAGCGGGACCCCGCCGCGGCGCGCCGCCACGAAACTCAGCGATGAAAGCACGGCGGGAACGGCATGGCACAGGACGATTGTCAGGGTGGCAAGCGCCGCCGCCGGCAAGGGCAGCAACCACCCCGCGCCCAGCGCAAGAAAACTCGCCGGCGCCAGCAATGAGCGGCGCAGATTGTCCAGCATCTTGCCTCGCCCTATCGGCGGCACGGCAAGATTGCCGGCGGCGCGTCCGAACAGCCAGGGCAGCAGCTGCCAGTCGCCACGCGTCCACCGGTGGGCGCGCCGGCAAGCCACGTCATAGCGGGCGGGAAACTCTTCGATGATCTCGATGTCCGACGCCAGGCCCGCCCGCGCGAATATTCCCTCGAACAGATCGTGGCTGAGCATGGCATTTTCCGGCACACGACCTGCCAGCACCGCCTCGAAGGCATCGATGTCGTAGATACCTTTGCCGGTATAGGATCCTTCGCCGAACAAATCCTGGTAGACATCGGAGGCGGCGGCCGCATAGGGGTCCAGCCCCCCCGGGCTGGAAAACAGCCGCTGGTAGATCGAACCCTTGCGGTGCAGCGGCAGCGAAGGCGTCACCCTGGGCTGCAGAATGGCATGACCTTCGACGATGCGTTGCGTCGCGGCATCGAATTTCGGCCTGTTCAGAGGATGAGCCATTTTCCCGATGAGCTTCTGGGCCGCATCTCTGGGCAGGCGTGTATCGGCATCCAGGGTAAGCACGTAGCGCACGCCTTGTGCCACATGCTGGGTCAAGCCCGGAATAGGCGCATAGCTGGTGTTCGTTGCGCCACGCAAGAGCCGATTCAGCTCATGCAACTTGCCGCGCTTGCGTTCCCACCCCATCCATATGCCCTGCGTCTCGTTGAACAACCTTCGACGACTCAGCAACAAGAATCGGCTGCCGCCCGGCGCCGGACCGTGCCGAAGGTTGAGCCGGGCGACGGCGGCGGCTCCCGCCGCCAGGATCGCTGCGTCGGCCGGAATCTCTTCGGTATCCGCATCCGGTCCATCGGCAAGCAAGGCATAGACCAGATCACCGCCCGCGCCCGACAGATAAAGCACCTCCAACTGCTCGATGTGGGCCAGCATCTCCTCCTCGCTGGTCAGCAACGTGGGAACGGCAACCAGTGTCCTGTGCTCTTCCGGCACATTCTGCGTAAAGTCGACGGCGGGGAGTATCGACGCGCCAAGTTTCCAGGTAATGGCGCGATTCAGAAGCACTGTGGCGAATTCGGAAACCGGGAAAATCGCCAGGAGCAGGAATGCCACCACCCCGCCCGCCGCCATGCCGGGCGTCCATAGCACCCACCACACCAAGGCGGCCAGCGCCACGGTTGCGCTCATGATGGAACCCACATAGCCCGCGATGCCGCCCCGGACGGCCAGCCGGTCCAGGCCGACCCGCCAGGGTGCGGCATAACCTATCCGCGCCTCCAGCGCGGGCCGCCCAGCTGCAATAAGGTAATAACCCGGGTCGCTCACACGGGCCCTGTCGCCCCCCCGCGCGCCGACGGCCGCGGCGCGGGCGGCGTCCAGCACGGCCTGTGTCACCTGCAGCTCCGTCATGGCCGAGCCGCGCGCCAGTTGTTCTATTTCCTTGCGATACAGGTCGCGCGTGGAGAAATCCATTTCGCCAAAACCGCTGGACGTCCGCAACAATTCGTCCGGCAGGCTTACGCTTTCGAACCAGTCCGCCCAATCGATGTCGGAGATCAGCCGCATGCTGGTGATGACGTTGCGGACGCTGACATTGGACGCCCCCTGCCGCTGCTGCGCCTTCTCCACCACATCGTCCCTGGAGCTGCCTTGCTTGACGAGGCGGTCCTCCAACCACGCCAAGGCCGGCGTCTCGCGCGGATCCTGATCGCGCAGCCGCTTGCTCAACTGCGCAGCGAAGATTTCCGACAAGGGCCCCATCGAGGCGATCTTCGCGTTCAAGCCCGATACAGTGCCCGCCGAGCCCGACCGCAGCAGCCCATCGGCCATCTCGTCGGCGCTATCGCGTGCCGCGCGGCCGGCGCCGATTTCTTCGGCCAAACGGCGCAGGTTCTCGACCAGCACAATGCGCAAGGTAATGGCTACGGCCCACAACTCGCCGATCGTGAGGGGGCGCACCGACTGATAGGCCGAAATGAAACGATACAAGACCTCGGGGTCGAAGTTGCTGTCGGTGTGGGCGACGAACGCCCAAGCCACGCCGAGCACTCGCGGATAGCCAGCGAAGGGACCGGAAGATAATTTGGGTAATTGCCGGTAGAACCCGGGGGGAAGATCATCGCGGACCTCGCGGACCTGCTCTTCCACGACGTGGTAGTTATCGAGCAGCCATTCTGCCGCCGGCTCCACCGCGCGGCCGCCTTCGAGTTCCGCGGCGCTTGAATGATAGGCAGCCAGCAGGACTGCGGCGTTGTCGCCAAGGCGCCTATGCAGAGAGGAAACCCGGCGCGGCCTTGACGTGACTTCCTGTGCAGCGGCCAGGCTGCGGGCATGCTGTGCAAGACGCTCTACGCCGAACAGCTCATGCCTGACCGGATCTTTTTCATTCCAGGGCGAACCCCTGGTTACTTCTTCCTGGGTTCCGATTGAGCGCCTCCTTTGGAGGAGGCCGCGCCGGATCCGGCAACGGGGATGGGAGGGGCCTTGGGGGGCTGCTTGGGTTTCTTCGGCTCCCTATTGCCGCGAATCTGACCTTTGGCCATGATGGACGCTCCTGTGTGGCGGGCATAAGAACAATGCTCAACCCAGCATACAGTGTTCCGCGTGCACCGAAGCATCTTCTTTTGCTACCAGACCGCGCGGCGAATCGAAAAGAAAGAATGGGGCGATGCTCGAATGAGCGTATGCTGTTCGCAGGCTGCCTCGTTGCATGTTGCCTCGCTGCAGGGCCTACGGAGTGCACTCATGGAAAAGAAGGGACGGCCGATGAAGAGGAAAAAGCCGGTGCCGCCCGCTGCGCCGTTGAACTGGGCTCAACCAGGCAGCGTTTCAGCGGCAAAGCCGCCTCAAGACCACAAGCCATTGCCGCGAACCGCCGGACGAGGACGCTAGCGCCGCGGGAACACGACCGCGCCCTACACCCGGACCCGCGCCCTCAGCCCCGCCGGGCCGCCACGATCGCTGCCACGTCGATTTTCCCCATCTCCATCATCGCCTCGAACGCGCGCCTGGCCTCGCCGCCGCCGACGGCCAGCGCCTCGGTCAACACGCGCGGCGTGATCTGCCAGGAAATGCCCCATTTGTCCTTGCACCAGCCACATGCGCTTTCCTGGCCGCCGTTGCCGACGATGGCGTTCCAATAGCGATCGGTCTCTTCCTGGTCGTCCGTGGCGATCTGGAACGAGAAAGCCTCGTTGTGCTTGAAGGTGGGTCCGCCGTTCAGGCCGAGGCAGGGAATACCGGCGACCGTGAACTGGACCGTCAGCACGTCACCCGCCTTGCCGGACGGATAGTCACCCGGGGCGCGGTGGACGGCGTGCACCGCGCTGTCGGGAAAGGTCTCGGCGTAGAAGCGGGCCGCCGCCTCGGCGTCCTTGTCGTACCACAGGCAGATCGTGTTCTTGGCGATGGTCATGGCAGTTCCTCTTGCATGTGAATGCGCCTCGACGAGAGGTTGCGCCAGTCGAGATTAAATCAAGAACGCCGCAAACGGTAGAAACCCGCAGCCGTATCGTGGAACAGCGATGCCTTCTCCGCGTCGCCATAGCCTGCCGCCACCCGTTTGAACGCATTCCACAGCACGCCGTACCCGCAGGACTGCTTGTCGACGGGGAAATTGCTCTCGAACATGCAGCGCTCCGCGCCGAACAACTCGATACAAGTTTCGATGTATGGCCGCCAGGCGGTAGCCAGCTCCATCGACGACGGCGGCAAGGGCCGGGTATGGAAATCCCACCCGCAGTACAACATCCCCAGCCCCCCCACCTTCACGTATAGGTTGGGAAAGACGGCCAGTTCGCGCAGGCGGGCGCGCCAGGACTCGAAGACTTCCTGTCTGTCGATGTAGGGCGGAATACCCAGCACTCCGCCCACATGGTTCAACACGACGGGAATATCGGGGCAAGCCCGCAACAGGCTGCCCAGTTCGGCCAGTTGCGTATGGTAGATCCACGCCTCGAAAGAAAGCCCGTGCCGTCGCAACGCGGCGTATCCCTGGCGGAACGCCGGATCGGCGAGCATGTATCGGGGCGAAAACGATCTGCCGTAGGCGGCGCTGCCGTCATCCCAGGTCGCGCCGTGCCGTATGCCCCTCAGCCGGCCGTTGCCGGCCGCGGCCAAGGCTTCCAGGACCGCCTCGACGTCCGGCGTCCGGAGATCCGCATGGCCGACGATGGCCTCGCAGATCCTGGCCCCGCCGTATTGCCCGCTCGCGCAGGCCGCCGCCATGCCGTTGGCGAATTCGACTTCTCCTACAGGCTTCATCGCTTCCGGACCATCGCGGCGATACATGCTCTTGGCCTGGAGGAACACCGTGGCGACGATGTTGTGTCCCGAATTCAGGTCGGCCAACAGTTCGTCCAGCAAATACCTTCCGCGGTCGTCGTGCCAAAGATGATGATGCGGATCGATGATGGGCAGCTCGGGATCGATGGCCTCTTCAAGCCGCCCCGCCGTCCACGCCGCGACTTCGTCGAGCGGGCGCGGCATGTTGCCCCGGAACTCCGGAGTGCTCCTGGTCTCGGTGGACATGCTCATTTTCCTTGCTTTTGATCGCCTGGGGCCGGAATACGGACCTCCGCGCCAGCCCAGGCCTCGTAGTACGTCGCCAGCCGGGACATGTCCTCGCCGCCCCCGCCCAGTCCCGCCGCGAGCCGGTACAGCGACCGCGTACCGTCGAGCACCCAGGTCGTCACGCCCAGCCTCCTGGCCTCGTCGGCGACGAAATCGAGATCGTTCAACGCGGCTCCCAAGGACTTGCCGTAGGCGAACGTCCTGGTGGCGACCTGTTCCGGCAGGACACGCGAACTCGCGAAATTCCTGCCTGTCTCGATCCCGAGAATGCGCGTCATCGTGATCGGGTCCAGTCCTGCCTTCGCGCCAGCGACGAATGCCTCGCAGGCCGCGGCCAACAGGGTTGCCGACACGGCCCCCACCAACCTGTCCATCCATTGTGCTTGCCCCGTTGCTGCGCCCGCCTCCGCCACGCGCCCACCCCCGACTTCGACGCCCGCCCACGGCTCGAGATAGGTGATCAGCGAGGTTCCGTCTCGTTCGGCGCCCCCCTGGGATGCCGCGAAACCCCAGAGCTGCTGCACCCTCCTGGCGATCCAGGCCGGAACGCCCAGTTCCTCCACGACCCCCGCGGCCAGCGACGTATCCTTGGCCGTAATGGCCATCCTGGCGCCGAAATCGAAGCTCCGGGTAAGCACCGACCTGGCGAACTTGTTGCGCGTCGCACTGCTGCTTGCGTCGCTGGCGTTGATCGCCTCGAGCATCGCCGCGGGGTCCAGCCCGGCCTTGGTCCCGAGGATCATGGCTTCGCAGGCCACCGCCATGCCTGTCGCGGAAAGCAGGTTGTTCAGCAGTTTCAATGTCTGGGCTCGGCCGTTCCGCTCCCCCAGGTGCAGCAGGGCGATGCTGGCCAGATCCGCCATGACCGGCCGGGCCCTCTCGAATGCCGCCGAGGGCCCGGAACACATGATCCCCAGCGTTCCATTGCCGGCAGTGACGACATTCCCCGTTATGGGAGCATCCAGGAAATCGATCTTCCTGGCGGCCAATGCCGCCCCGAGCTCCAGGGCGAACGCCGGTCCCGTCGTGGAAAAATCCACCAGCGTGGAGATGCGGGTTCCATGCTGCAATCCTTCCGCCCCCAGCGCGACTTCCCGCAAGGCGCGCAATGATGGCAGGCAGGTGAAGACGGTCGAGGCTTCGCTGGCCAGGCCCTTCAATGTGGAAGCAGTACGGGCGCCACGCCCCACCAGGTCGGCGACCGCTCCGTGGTTCAAGTCGCTGACGATGACATCATGGCCCCGGGACACCAGCCAGCGCGCCATGGGCGCCCCCATGGCGCCCAGCCCCACGAACCCTATCGGCCCGGCTGCCCTGTCTGCACGTCCTGCTCCTGTCGCTTCCTTCATCCCGCCTCTCCATCCCGATGTCGTCCCACTTGTTCAATCGATCTGCGTGTTCGTCCGTTTGATCACCTCCCGCCACTTGTCGATCTCGGCGGCCAGGAAGGCCTTGAATTCCTCCGGCGTCGAGCCGCGCGCTTCCGTGTTCATCTCGGCGAGCCTGGCGTTCAGGTCGGGCATTTTCAGGGCCTGGTTCACGGCCTGATTCAACCTGGCGACGATGGCCGGCGGCGTTCCCGCCGGCGCGAGCAGACCTTGCCAGTTGTTCACTTCGAATCCGGGAAGACCGAACTCGGCAATCGCCGGCACGCCGGGCAGCGACGATTGGCGCCTGGGCGCGGTCACGCCCAGCAGCCTGAGCTTGCCCGTTTCCGCCTGCGGCAGCGCCGACGCGGGGGTCAGCAGCGACATGTCGACGTTGCCGGACAGCAGCGATACCGCCGCCGGCGCCATGCCTCCGTACGGAACGTGCACGGCCTTGAAGCCAGCCAGATCCTTCAACAGCTCCATCCCCAGGTGAGAGCCCTGCCCGGCGCCCGCCGATGCATAGGTAAGCTCATCCTTCCTGCCCTTGGCGACCAGTTCCTGGAACGATTTCAGCGGAGAAGCTGCCGGGACGCACAGGTAGAAATAATTGGCAACCAGGAGACTGACCGGCGAGAAGTCCCGCACGGGATGGAACGGGAGTTTCCTGTAGAGCGTCAGATTGCTTGCGAAGCTGGAATTCGCGGCAAGCAGGGTATATCCGTCGGCCGCGGCCCTGGCCACGTAGTCCGCGCCGATATTGCCGCCGGCCCCCGGCTTGTTCTCCACGATGACGGGCTGCCCGAGCGTCGCCGCCAGTTTCTCCGCCACCAGCCTCGCCACGACATCCGCCCCGCCCCCGGCAGAGGCATTGACGATCAGCCGGATGGGCTTGCCAGGGTAGGTTTCCGACCATGCCATGACCGGCAGAGAAGCTACCGCCACCGCAAGAGCAATCGTCGCGCAGTTGCGCGACACAGCACGACCTGCATTCATACCTGTCTCCTGTCGGGGTCGGGCAGGGCCCGCCCCGCGTTTTCGCGCCAATCGCGACCAGCGGCTATTTCCCGCTGAACACGGGTTTGCGGCGCTCCTTGTAGGCGGCGATCGCCTCCCGGTAGTCTTCCGTCGACTGGATCACCGCCATGTGCGCGGACACGGCGCGCAGGCTGGTCCTCAGGTCCGTCTGCAAGGACTGGTAGAGCAATTTCTTGATCTCGCGCTGCTGGACGGGCGGCCCCTCGGACAGGCGTCCGGCGAACGCCAGCGTCTGCGCCATCAGGTTCTCGTCCTCGTAAACTCGTGAAACCAGCCCCAGTTCGAGCGCCTCCGGCGCATCGACGAAGTCGCCGGTCCACAGCAGCTCCAGCGCGCGCGCCACGCCCACGATGCGCGGCAGGAAATAGCAGCCGCCATTGCCCGGCAACAGTCCCACCCTGACGTATGCCTCGGCGAAACGCGCCGAGGCGGCGGCAAAACGGATGTCGCACATCAGGGCGAGATCCATGCCGGCGCCCACCGCGGGACCGTTCACCGCGGCGATCAAGGGTTTTTCGAACTCTTCGACGGCGCGCGCGACCCGATGCGTCACGCCATGCAGGCGATCCATCCGTTCCAGCGGCGTTGGCGCGCCACCTCCACCGTCGTTGGCGCGCCTTCCAAGATCGCCTCCCGAGCAGAACGCGTCACCCGCGCCCGTCAGGACCACGCAGCTTGTTCCCGGATCGTCGTTCGCCGAACGCAGCGTCGAGCAAAGCGCATCGAGCATTTCCTCGCTCTGGGCATTCTTCTTCTCGGGTCGGTTCAGACGAGCGATCACGACCCGTCCATGTCTCGAAACATCCAGATCAGCCACCTTCGTTCTCCTGTCGTCGCCAGCCGGCTTGCCTAGTTCCTGATAGCGGCCCGATGCCGCTCATGCTCTTTGCGGGCCTCATCCAGCGCACGCTTGACCCCACGGTTCATCCAACGCTTGACCTGCGCGTAGGCAAACGCCCCTTTTTCGCCCAGCGACGCGGCCAACTCCCCTGCCCTGTCCTGCAGTACGCCGCTTTCAGCCAACTCGCGAACCAGCCCTCTGGCGCTGGCATCGGCGGCTGGCATGCGCCGCCCCGTCAGGACGAGGTCCATGGCCGCGCTGCGTCCCGCCACCGCTTCCACGATGCTGGCGCCGGAGAAAGTCGGAATCCCGATGTCGATCTCGGGCAGCGAAAAGCTGGCGGCGGTGGCGGCGACACAGGCGTCCGCCAGCCAGGCCAGCATGGCGCCGGCACCGATGGCCGCGCCCTCCACCGCGACGACGACAGGCTTGGCGCTATCGATCACGGCGTCCTGCAGCCGTGCCAGCGCGATGGAGCGTCGCTCGCGCTGCCTCGCAGCGTCGCCATCCGGAGACTGTTCCTTCACGTCCACGCCGGCGCAAAAGATACGCGCGCCGGGTGCGCACAGGACAACGGCCCGGACTCCCTCTTGGGCCCCGGCATCGCGGATCGCCTCCGCCATGGTTTCCATCATCCCGATCGTCAAGGCGTTGGCCTTCGCGGGCCGATTCAGCACGATCCATAGGATCGAATCCCGCACCTCGATCCTGACCAAGGTTTCATCTTCGCTCATGGTTTTGCTCTCTCGATAGGCTGTCTTGTCTTGGCATGGACCCCGCCACGCTACGAAGGATGAAACGCGTCGGCGAAGAACTGCCGGGGCGGAAGCTTCCGCGCGCCGATGAAGTCGCGGCGCGCGGCTTCCACCATCGGCGGTGCCCCGCATACGTACACATCATGGGCGGAAAGATCGTCGAAATCGTCCATCACCGCCTGGTGGACGAAACCGGTCCGCCCCTGCCACGCATCCTCCGGTTCCCCATCCGAAACGACGGGTACGTAATCCAGGCCGACGTGGTCATGCCAGTGGCCCGCGAGTTCATGAAGGTAGAGGTCGGGAGGACGTCGCCCGCCCCAGTAGAGCGACATGGGCCGGCTCGAACGCTGTTCGATCAAGGTCTCTATCATGGACTTCACTGGCGAAAACCCCGTCCCGCCGGCGACGAAGAGCAACGGACGATCGGATCCGCCTCTCAGGACGAAGGTCCCCAGGGGGCCCTCCATCCTGACCAGGTCTCCATCCTTGATGCTTTCGAAGACATACTTGCTCAGCACGCCTCCGTAGTTCCGCAGGTGCATTTCCAGCCCTGCGTCGCCGCCAGACGGCGCGTTGGCCAGGGAAACACAGCGGCGGACACCGCCGGACATGACTACATTCATGTGCTGACCAGCGACGAAGCCGAATGTCTCGCCTTCCGGCAAGGCTAGCCGGATCCGCCGTACGTCCTCGGAAAGCGGGTCGACTCCGACCACGTGCGCCGCGATTCGCCGCACCGGCACATCGCGCGTTTCTTCCACGATGTTGCATGCGAGCGTCACGTCCGAAACGGCCCTGGTCTGGCACAGCAACACATCGCCTTCGGCGCGGTCGTGCGGGGACAGTCCCCTTGCCTTCGCCGTGTTGAAATCGACGTGCCCGTCGACGACACGGACGCGGCAGGTGCCGCACAACCCCGTCTTGCAACTGTGCGGCAGCATGACTCCCGCCCGCAGCGCCGCCGCGAGGATGGACTCGTCGGCGGCGGCCTCGAATGCCATTTCCACTGGCAGGCAACGTATCTTCAGGTTCGTGGACACGATCCGCCTCCGTCACGCCTCGCCGCGCCCGGCCTGCGCCGTCGGCACGACCAGGGCGTCCGCCGCCACGACGCCCCGCGCAGACAGGAACAACGGATTGACGTCGATCTCCTGGACCTCCTTCCGGACAGCCCAGCCGAACCGCGACAGGGCAGCCAGGGCACGCGCGGCCGAAGCCACGTCCAGGACGGCCCCTCCCCGAGCTCCGTCGAATATCGGCCGGCAACGCAGTTCATCCAGCATGTCCAGGGCCGTACGTTCGTCGAATGGCGCCAGCCTGTACGAGACATCCTTCAGGATCTCCGCATAAATGCCGCCCGCGCCGACCATGACCACCGGCCCGAACACCACGTCGTTCACGACGCCGGCGATCAGCTCGAAGCCCTCGGTGACCATCTCCGAGATCATCATTCCGTCTATCGTGGCCATCGGCGCCAGCCGGGCGACGCTCTCGCTTATCTGCTCGATCGCCGACGCCACCTCCTCCGCGGACGCCAGATTGACCTTGACGCCCCCGACCTCGGACTTGTGAGGGATATCGCGCGAAACGACCTTGACCACCGCCGGATATGACAGGCTCGCCAGGTCTGCTTGCCCGCCGTTGCGTACCAGCAGGTCCCTGGTTACCGGGACGCCGGCCTTGGCCAGCACCGACTTGGACTCCATTTCCGACAACGCGCGCCCGGCCCGTAGCGCCGCGCGCACGTCCGCCTCCAGCTCGACGATAGCGTCGCCCTCCGGAGCGTCCGCGATCCGTGCTCGTGCCTGCCGGTAGGCCCACAGCACAGCCAGTGCGTTCGCCGCCCTGGACGGCGACGGCAGTACCGGAACCCGGGCTTCGGAGAAGATCTCCAGCGCGGCGGCGTTCGCCGCCGGCGGCGTCGATGAAAAGACCGCGATCGGCTTGGTGTACTGTCCCGACACCCGCGCGATGACTTCTGCCGCCACCGCGCTGCCGCCGGGCCCCGTCGTCGCCAGGTTGACACACAACGCGCCGACCCGGGCATCGTCCAGGACGGCTCGCAGGGCAATCTCGAGCTTCTCCTTGTTTTGCTCGGAGAAATAACCGGCGGTCAGGTCGATGGGATTGTGTAGCGCGCCTATGCTCGGCACCACCGGTCCGAGGCGTTCCTGCGTGGCCTCGGTCAGCGTGCACAGGCTCAGCCCGCGCCGCTCGCCGGCGTCGGCGAAGACGATCGCCGATCCGCCCGAAACGCCCATGACGGCGACGCCATTGCTTTCCGGAAGCTTGCCCGGCGCAAACGCCTTCAGATAATCCACGACTTCGTGCAGCTCGGCGATCTCCACGATCCCCGTCTGCTTGTACAGCGCGCGATAGAAATCGTAGCTGCCCGTCATGCTGGCCGTGTGCGACGCCGCCGCCCGGGCGCCCTGCTCGGTCACGCCGCCCTTCCACAGCAGGATGGGCTTGCCGGCGGCCAACGCCCGCCGGCCCACCCGCAACAGCGCCCGACCATCACGAGTTCCCTCGATGTACGAGACGATGCACGCGGTTTCGGGGTCGTCGATCAGCGCGTCGATCATCTCCACCGTGTCGATGTCGCTCTCATTGCCGGTCGCGACGACGTGCCGGAATCCGATCTTCGCCTCGGCGCAGGCCAGCGCGATGCTGTAGCCGAAGCCCCCGCTCTGCGTCACCAGCGAGACGTTTCCCGGCTCGAGCTTGGGGTCGCGGGTGATGCTGCCGAACGCCGCGTAGACATTCGCGGGAATGCTGGCGAACCCCAGGCAATTGGGGCCGATGACCCGCATGCCCGCCTCGCGGGCGATGGTCATCAGTTCTTGCTCGCGCTCGGCGCCTTCCGGCCCGCTTTCTCGGAATCCGCCGCTGAAGACGGTCACGTAGGGGACCGATTTCGCCGCGCATTCCCGCATGACCGGGATCACCCCTTTCGCGGGAACCCCGATCACGACCAGGTCCACGTCCTCGTCGATGGCTTCCACCGAGGGATAGCATTTCAAGCCCTGGAACTCCTGGTACTTCGGATTCACCGGGAAAATGCGCCCTTGATAGCCGTTCCTCATCAAGGCCCGGACCGCCTGGGATCCGGGACGCGCGGCGTCGTCGGAAACACCGACCACCGCGATGGACCGGGGCTCCAGCAAGAATTTGAATTTGCTCATACCGTCTCTACCATCCACCTGTTCGACTTCGATTCTTCGCCGGTTGCGATAAGGTGCTACGCCGGCTCGACCATGCCCATCCAGTACTGCAGCTCCCCTTCCGGCAACGGCACGTCGTACTTGCGCACATACTCCAGCCGCCCGTCCGGCCCGATGCCGAAAACGGAAAGCGCCGCGGGAACGTGTTTGATCTCGCCGTCCCGCAGGACGTCCATCGCCTTGATGCTCGCTGCCACGAGCAAGCCGCCGGCAGGATCCAGCGCGAACGTCCTGACGTGGAAGGAACGAGTGTCCGCATTCTGGATGCGCACGGGTTCGCCGCTGGCCGGATCGATCTCGAAGACGGCGATACTGTTTTCGCCGTTCGCGAACACTTTTCGCCCTCCCGCCTCCACGGTCGCATCGGCACGATTGGCGACATAGACATGGCGCCCGTGAGGATGGACATGAATGGCCCCGACGAGCTGCCGCGGCCCTGCCTCCCGGGCGTTCTCCAGCGTCGTGACCACATATGCCGGCCGTGCTTCGACCGCGCCGTCCTGCACCCGGAACATGGCCAGGCGGTTGTGGCGTTCGTCCGCCACGTACAGCCACGGCTTGCCCGGGTGGAACGCCACGTGGCGCGGTCCGAATCCGAATCCGCCCTCCGGCGCGACCACCTGCCCCGCGACCAGCCGACCATCGTCCATGGGATAGATCCGCAGCGCTCCCGGATCCTCGGGCCTGCCATTGGCCGCATGGTTTCCCCTGTCGACGATCAATGCCGCCCGTGCGTTGGGAAAGGTCATCACCTGGTGCGGATAACTCCCGAAATCGGTCTGTTCACCTTGCCCGACCTCTTCCCCGAGCGATCCGTCGGGCCGTATCCTATGGACCGTCACCCACGATCGCGGGAAGTTGTGCGCGTTGATGACGAACTTCCCCCGCGGATCGACGCAGAGATGAACCGCCCTGGCGGCCAGGCCGCGCGTCTCGCCGAGCTGGCGCAGCCCGCCCGCCTCGTCGATACGGAAAGCGGTGACCTGGTTGTCCCTGGAATGCGTCCGGGGGCCGGAACTGGCGGTCGTCACATACAGAACCGGTAGCGCCGGATGCCTCCAGGCATATTGCACGCGATTCGGCATCCGGAATTCCGCCCGCCTCGTCAACGAGGCCCGGGCCCGATCGATCTCATACAGGGTCAACACATCCCCCACCGCGCCGTACAACACCACCGTGCCGCTCATCGGTTTCTCCTGTTCATTCAGGAACCTGCCTGCGCCGGGGAAAACATCGGAATGGCGTACTCCCCATCGGTGGGAACGCATACGAGCCTGACCCGCTGCCCGATCCGGACACGGTCCAGGTCGGTATCCACGATGTTCGTCATCATGATCGGCCCTTCATCCAGCTGTACATAGGCGATGCAGTAAGGCGTGTCCGGCCCCTTGCGGGTGACGCTGAACGTATAGATCGTCCCGGTGCCTGCCGCCGGCTTCAACTCGACATCGCTGCTCCAGCAGAACGGGCACAGGCATCTCGGGTAGTGATGGAGTTCCCCGCATGCCCGGCACGCGCCGACAAGCAGGCTTCCGTTCCGGGCCGCGATGAAATATTGCTCGTCGCCTGGGTTCAATGCGGGGTCCCCGGGTATTTGGACTTCGTTGCGCTGCTCCGTCATCACGCCTCCCGTTCCATGATCAAGGTCGCCGCGCCATGGCGGTGGCCAATCGCGCCGCCTATGCCGGATGCCAGCGCCAACGCGCACCCCGGGACCTGCAATTCCGGGTGCGCTTCCCCCCGGAGCTGCCTGACCGCCTCGATGATCTTCGTCATCCCGCCACGGTTGGAAGGATGGTTGTTGCACAGGCCGCCGCCATCCGTGTTCACCGGCATCCTGCCTATGCCCGCGACCAGGTTTCCGTCCTGGACGAACCGTCCGCCCTCGCCCTTCTTGCAGAAGCCGAGGTCTTCCAGTTGCAGCAGCACCGTGATGGTGAAACTGTCGTAGATCGAGGCGTACTGGATGTCGCCCGGCCCGACGCCCGCGGCCTCGAAGGCCCGGGGGCCGCTCCAGGCCTGTCCGGTGTAGGTCAGATCGATCTTTCCCGCATCCTGGTGCTTGGTGGTTTCTCCGTATCCCTTGATGCGTATCCGGGGCCGATGCAACTGCGCGGCTACCTCCGCACGCGCGACCACGATCGCTCCCCCACCATCGGTGACCACGCAGGAATCGAGGCGATGCAACGGATCGGAGATCAGCGGCGACGCCAGGACCTCCTCCACGGATACCGGCTTGCGCAGCATCGCGTTGGGGTTGTGCCGGGCGTGGCGCGACGCCGCAACCTTGACCCACGCGAGTTGCTCCGGCGTCGTCCCGAACTCATACATGTGGCGCATCGCGCACATGGCGTACAGATTCAAGGTCACCGGCCGATACGACATCTCGTAGGGCGATTCAGGAAGATTCGCACCCCTGACCCGCACCTGCGTTCCGGATATGCCTTCGGACCTCGGACGGCCAGCAAGGGTGATCAATGCGACATTGCATCGGCCGGCGGCAATCGCCTGCGCGGCGTGCGCCACGTGCATGAGGTACGAACATCCGCCCATGTCCGTGGAATCCAGGTATTTCAGCTTGCGCAGGTTGAGATAGTTGGCCAAGGACCACGGGTTGGCGCCCGGCGCGTCACCGGCACAGAAGAACCCGTCGATGTCGTCCTTGGACAAACCCGCGTCCTCGACCGCTCCTTTCGCCACCTCGGCATGCAGCCTCGCGACGGAATGGTCCGGCGCGTAGCGCAGCGGGTGCTCGTAGGCCCCGACGATGTACGCATGATCATTTATCGCCATTCCGCCCCCAAGAAGTTCCATTCATTGAAACCAATACCATCTATAGGAACTCATGATAGCATACTGACCACGGCGCGAGGCAACTGCCGATCCGCCCCGATAGCGCAACAGAATTGAGGTTCCCCCATGAACGACGAGGTAGTCAGCTACGAAATACGTGAACGCGTAGGCATCATCACCCTGCGCAATCCACCCGTTAACGCCCTGGCGCCCGGCATGCGCGAGGGCATCATCGACCTCGTCAAGGCGGCCAACGAGGATCCGGCGGTAGATGCGATCGTGCTGACGGGAGCCGGCCGCAACTTCATAGCCGGAGCCGATATCCGGCAGTTCGGAAAAACGCGCGCGGTAACCAGCCGGACCAGCGCCGCGGCCATCGAGGCCAGCGAAAAACCTGTCGTGGCGGCCATGGACGGCTATTGCCTGGGTGGCGGACTGGAACATGCCCTCGCCTGTCACCACCGCATTGCGACACCGGCCGCCAGGCTCGGCCTGCCGGAGATCAAGCTGGGCATCATTCCCGCCGGCGGCGGCACCCAGCGGCTCCCCCGGTTGATCGGCGCCGCGGCCGCGCTCGACATGATCCTCTCCGGCAGGCAGGCCGGCGCGGACGAAGCACTCGCCTTGGGGTTGATCGACGAGATCGCCACCGGAGATCTGGTGGCGTTCGCGGCGGGCGTTGCCCGCCGGATCGCACTCGAACGGCCGCTGCGCAAGACATCCGCCCTGACGGCATGGCGGACCGCCGACCGGGAAAAACCGGAAATCATCGAAATGGCACGCCAGGCGGCAGCCCGCAAGAAATCGCCCTTGAAAGCGCCAGGCTATGCCATCGAACTGGTGGCCGCCTCGCTGAGCGTGGATGTCGATGCGGGCATCGCGCTCGAGCACGATCGTTTTTCCGAACTCGAGGACTCCGACGAAGCCAAGGCCCTGAGATACGCATTCTTCGCGGAGAAAACGGCCGGCAAGATCCCCGGCATCGCGAAGCCACCCGCGGGCGACGGAGTCCGTTCCGCCGCGGTGGTGGGCGGGGGAACCATGGGCAGCGGCATCGCGATCGCCTTCGCCGATGCCGGCATTCCCGTCAAGATGCTCGAAGCCACGCCCGAGGCCCTGAAACGCGGCATGGAACGCATCCGGTCGACCTACGATGCACGCATCCGGCGCAAGCGCCTCACCCCGGCACAGATGCAGGAACGGCTGGCCCGGATCGAGCCGGCAAGCCGCTATGAAAGCATAGGTGACTGCGACGCCGTCATCGAGGCGGTATTCGAAAGAGTCGACCTGAAGATGGACATCTTCGGCAAGCTGGACGTCGTGATGAAACCTGGCGCCCTGTTGCTGACCAATTCGTCCGCGATCGACATCAATGTCATGGCTCGCGCCACGAAGCGGCCAGGATCCGTGGCCGGCGCGCATTTCTTCGCTCCGGCGAACGTCATGAAGCTATGCGAGATCGTTGCCGGGGACGCCACCACGATCGACACGCTCGGCCGCGCCGCGGCGATGGGACGAGCCTTGGGCAAGATCAGCGTGGTCGCCGGTTCCTGCGACGGTTTCGCCGCGAACCGGAGCCGGGCGCCGCTCGTGACCGAGATGATGCTGCTTCTCGAAGAAGGCGCCCTGCCCTGGCAGATCGACAAGGTCATGATGGATTTCGGCTATCCCATGGGGCCATTCGCGGTCAGCGACCTGTCCGGCCTGGACGTCAGCTACGACACCCGCAAGCGCCGCGCCGCCGCAGACCCTGACTATCGCAAGCTCCACGTGCCGGATCGCCTGGTCGAAATGGGCCGCCATGGCCAGAAGAATGGCGCCGGCTGGTATCGGTACGAGAATAACGACAGGACGCCCCGCCCGGATGCCGTCGTCAACCAGGTCATCGCCGACATCGCGCGGGAGTTCGGCATCCCCCAAAGGGAGTTCACGGACGAGGAGATTCTCCACCGGCTGCTGTTCGCCTCGGTCAACGAAGCATGCAAGATCGTCGACGAAGGCAAGTCCTTTCGCGCGAGCGACATCGATGCGATGTGGCTCAATGGCTTCGGCTTCCCCCGGCATCGCGGCGGACTGATGTACTGGGCGGATGGCATAGGCGCGCCCGCGATCCTGTACCAGGTCCAGGCATGGCACGAACGGTACGGCAAGCGCTGGAAGCCCAGCCCGCTGCTGGCCCGGGTCGCCGGCGAAAACGGCAGGCTGCGCGAAGCCGTCGCTCCTGAAACGGCGTTCTTGCCCGCCCTGGTTCCCCAGCCCTCGACCCACTCCACGAAATGATGGACATGAACGATCCAAACACGGCACCGGCCACGGCGCAAGCATGTGCCGGCGTCCCATACAAGACCTGGCAGTGCGTACTCTGCGGCTTCATCTACGACGAGGCCGCGGGCATGCCCGGCGAAGGCATTCCTCCCGGAACCCGCTGGGCGGACGTGCCCGAGACCTGGATCTGTCCGGAATGCTCCGCGGGCAAGCAAGACTTCGAAATGATCGAGATTTGAATGGCATGGGCCCCATGGCGGGGCACCCTTACTATCAGGAGACGAAATGCCCAGCAACGTCACAGTGGTGATCGGCGGCGACTGCGGGCCGACCCACGGCCCGTCGGAAGGATTCCCCGTCGAGGGATATACGGAACTCATCGGCCCGGTGCTGCGCGCCGCGGACATCCGGTTCGTGAACTGCATGCGGACCTACTCCAACCGTAACGTCCGCGCCGAACACGCGCCGCAGGTGGGACAGCCGATCGAAATGGCCGACATCTACTCCCATGGCGGATTCGATGCCGTCACGATGTCCAACAATCACAGCTTCGACAGCGGCCCCGAGGCCATGCTGGACACTCGCGCGCTGCTGACCGAGCGGGGCATCCAGGTAACGGGGGCGGGCCGCGACCTCGACGAGGCCCGGCAACCAGCCATCGTCGAACGCAATGGCGTCAAGATCGGGTACCTCGGGTACACCTCGGTCGCGGCGGCGGGCAGCGAGGCGGGAGCCAATCGCCCGGGCGTCACCGCCATCCGGATCAAGACGATGTACGAGACGCGCGGTCCGCACCAGCCGGTCCGTATCCACACCGAGCCCGACGCGGCGGACCTGTCCCGCCTGCTCGACGACATCCGGGCACTGCGCGCGAAGGCCAACGTCGTCGTCCTTGCCTTTCATTCCGGTGTCATCCGCCTGCCCCGGGTCATCTCCGACTACCAGGTCATCGTTGCCCACGCCGCCATCGACGCGGGGGCCGATGTCGTCGTCGGCCATGCGCCGCACGTCCCCAAGGCGATCGAGGTCTATCGGGGGAAACCCATTTTCTACAGCCTCGGGGTTTTCGCCATGACCAAATCGTTCGCGGCCCCATCCTGGAAGGAGCCCGCCTGGATGCATGGCGCCGTGCGCAATCACGCGGATCTCGACCCCGCTTTCCCGCTCATGCCCTATGGCAAGGACTGCACGACAGGGCTGCTGGCCAAGATATCGGCCTCGCCCTCGGGAGTGAGCCGGATCTCCTTCGTTCCCATGTCGTTCGACGACCGCTATCGTCCGGAACCGCTCGAGCAGGCAGATCCCCGGTTCGCCCAGGTTCTCGACTATATGGAATGGGTGTCGGAAGACATGCCGCACAAATTTGTCGTCGACGGCAACGAAGTCGTCGTTCTCGCGGAGTAATCATGGATCTTGGCATTCAAGGCAAGACCGCCGTGATAACCGCCTCCAGCGGGGGGATGGGGCGCAACATCGCGCATGCGCTGGCCGCCGAAGGCGCGAACGTCGTGCTTTTCGCCCGCAGCGCCGACAAGCTGCAGGCCGTCGCCGACGAAATCCGGGAGAAATACGGGGTTCGCGCCATCGCCGTGCCCGGCGACATGCTGGCGCAGCCCGATGTCGCGCGATTGCGGCACACCGTCGGCGCGGAGCTGGGAGGTCCGGACATTCTCATCCTCAATACCGGCCGTGCCCCCAATCCCCTGCGCGCGACGCTGGATGAAACCGATGAAACGCGCTGGACACAGGCCTACCAGAACCAGCTCTGGAGCGTCATCCAGGTCGCCACGGAACTCGTTCCGGCCATGCTCGGGCGGGGATGGGGCAGGATCATTGCCGTCACCTCGGCCTCGGTCAAGCAGCCCATGCCTCACCACAGCCTCTCCACCGTCTTCCGGGCCGGCGTGGGCACCTACGTCAAGCACCTGGCCAATGAAGTGGGCCATGCGGGCATCACGGCCAACTGTGTCGCCCCCGCCTTGATCGACACGCCGCATCGAAGCGGCCAGGGCGCCTACACGCCGGAACAGACCGCCGCCAGGGAAAAACTCACGCCGCTTGGCCGCATGGGCTCGCAGGACGAAGTCTGCGGCGTCGTCGCGTTCCTGGCATCCAGGCAGGCCGGATTCGTCACCGGGTCGTCCATCAACGTGGAGGGGGGCATGGTGGGCGCCATCTTCTAGCCCCCTTCAATGGCAACCAGAAGATCACTGGAGACCGTCATGAACAAGGCAATGCAGAACCCTCGTCGTTCCACGCTGGCAATTGCTGTGCTTCTCCTGGCCGGATCCCAGGCCGCCTGGGCTCAAGGCCGGGAAGCCGGCAACAGCGAGGCCTACCCCGACAAGACAATCCGGATCATCGCGCCGTCGTCGCCAGGAGGAGGGATAGACGTACTGGCACGCTTCCTCGGCGCCAAGCTGACGGAAAGCTGGGGCAAGACCGTCGTCGTCGACAACCGTCCGGGGGCGGGCGGCATCATCGGAACGTCCGCGGTAGCCCAGGCCAGCCCGGACGGCTACACGCTCCTGCTCATCGCCGGCGGCTATACGCTGAACCCCAGCCTCTACAAGAAGCTGCCGTACGACACGATGAACGATTTCGAGCGGATTTCCCTCCTGGCATGCGCACCCAACATGCTGGTCGTCCACGCATCCATACCGGTCAAGTCGGTAGGCGAACTCGTCGCCTACGCCAGATCCAGACCGGACGGCCTGACTTTCGGCTCCTCCGGCATAGGTACGACCAGCTATCTTTCGGCGATGCTCTTCCAGCAGAGGGCGAAACTGCAAATGGTCCACGTCCCCTACAAGGGCGCCGGACTGTCGAACAAGGCCATGCTGGCCGGCGAGGTGAACATGCTCTTCTCGGCCCCCCACGAAATGGTGCCATATGCACGGGAAGGCCGGGTCAAGCCACTCGCGGTGACGTCATCGCAGCGCCTGCCGCTGGTCGCCGACGTCCCGACCTTGGCGGAGGCGGGTTTCCCGGGCTTCGAAGTGAACACCTGCTACGGCATGCTGGCGCCGGCGAAGACGCCCACCGCCATCATCGAAAAACTGAGCAGCAAGCTGGCGGACATCCTCGAAACCCCGGACGTGCGCAAACAGCTGGAGAGTCTCAGTTTCACGCTTATCGGCAGCACCCCCCAGGCCTTCACGGACTGGGCCCGGAAAGACCTGGCCCGATGGTCCACCGAACTGCGCGAGGCGGGGATACAACCCGAGTGATCGACAGCGTTCCGGCCCGGCCCGCAACCGGCGCCGGAGCGCTTCGCTGCTCAGGCGGAATTGGCCGCCAGGCAGATCTGGTTGAGCCGCTCGACCACATACCGGTGCACCAGGATACCCTCCTGGCGCCTGATTTCCCTTTCCCTGAAACCTCGCTCGGACGGCACTCGGATCTCGGAAACACCCGCCTGGCGCGGCAAGGCCTTCACCTTGCCGAGCAGTTCGTCCAGTTCGGCAACGAACTGTTCGCGCGGCATGAGCAATTCCGGGTCGAATGCGACGAACAGCGAACCGAAATCGCTCACCTCGCCCAACCTGAACCGGGAACCCGCCAGCAGGCCCATCGCCTGGATGGCCAGCGATACGCCATAGCCCTTGTGCCCGCCGAACGGAAACACGCCGCCGTCCTTCAGCTCGCTCGCCACCCGGGTTGGCGCGCCACGTGCATTGATGCCGACGATCTCAGAAAACTCCTCGCCCAGGAATGACTTGAGCATGATCTCACCGGTCATCACCGCACCGGTGCCCATATCGAAAATGAATGGATTGTCTTTCCCCGGCAAGGCGATCGCGAGGGGATTGGTGCCAAGAATCTTCCTGGCGGCCCCCGGTGGAACGACCGTGGGCGTGCTGCTGCCGAAATACACCACCGCGTATCCGGCCCTGGCGATGCGCTCGAGATAGTACGCATTGCGACCGGCGAACCAACTGTTCCGAAGCCCCACGACCGCGACGCCGGAACCCCTGACCTTCTCCAGCACGACATCGACGGCGCGTGGAATCGACACGTACCCGACATGATTGCCGCCGTCGAGCAGCGCCGAGACCGCAGTTTCCTTGACAACGGACACGGGCTGGCGCGGCCATTGCAGCTCGGGCCTTTCGGCAATCACCAGTATCCGGGGCAACCCTGCGAACTCGTAGCCCCACGTCGCGGCATCCACCAGATGTTCGGCCACCATCGCGGCCTCGTCCTGGGTAAAACCGATCTTGCACAACGCGGCCTCGCCGAGGGCTCGGGCCTCGGCAACGCTCATTCGTACCGTGTCGGCGGTCGGTTCGTCCAGCAATCGGGTATTCATGGCATCTCCGGTGGAGGGGGTCACTGGGCAGGTTGCAGATGGTTCATCAGCTTGCGGACCGACGTATCCGATGACAGGCGACGGACACTCTCGACCATGGAAGGAACGTCCAGGCCAAGTCCCGCCAGTTCGCTCAGCCTGGAGAACTTGTCCACCCTCTCCTGCTCGGAACACGGACTACCCGGGGTTCCGTGCGCATCCTGCGTTCTCGCCTCGAACCGGGATCCGTCCTTCAACAAGACGACGACACGGCAGGCGAAGCGCTGGGGATAGACGGCGTCCGCCTCGGCGTCCACCTTCAGTTCCACTTTCGAGGCCAGAGCGCGTCGCTGGGGATCCCGGATCCGCTCGCCGCCGTATTCGCCGGGATTCATCGGATCTCCCGTCAAGGCCACCGCCGTGCAATATGGAATGCTGTACTGGGCATCCATGGTGTCGACGATCTCGGTACTGCCGTTGTACTGGACGGCGAACGAACTCGTCGCGACCGTCACCTTCTCGACCTCGGCCGGGTCCAAGGAACGGCTCGCCCGCATCGCGAGCAGCAATTGGACGACACCTTGTATCCAGCCACAGATCGGATAGACCTTGACCCACACGTCATCAAGCGCCCATCGGGCCCCCAACTGCGCATCGAGCAAATCGGGCCTGGCGGATGCGCCGCCGAACGCCTCGATCAGCCCGAACTTGCCGTCTATCGCGCCGGGCGGAGCGGTAAAGCCCCGGTCGGCCAGCATCACGGCCCGCACCGCGGCCTCCGCGGCCCGGCCCGCATGCAGCCTCTTCACCATGCCCGCGCCGCCGCCGGTCGCAAAATTCTTGATGCCCGACGCGCACGAGCATGCCAATCCCACGGCCCACTGGAGCTTCTGGAATTCCAGCCCCATGCATACGCCGGCGGCGACCGCGCCCGCCACCGGCCCGACGACACTCGTCTTGTGGAACCCCCTGCTGGATGGATCCGTTCCCAGCGCAAGACTGATACGTTCGGTTGCCTCGTATCCCGCGACGATCCCCCTGAGCAGCGAGAGACCGTCCGCATCGACAGCCTCCGATGCCGCCAGGGCTGCCGGGACGACGACCGCCCCGGGATGGATCAAGGCGGCGGACAACAGGTCGTCCAGCTCGAATCCGTGCATCGCCGTGCCATTGCACAGCGCGGCCTGGCTCGCCCCTGCCCTGCGCGGCCGGCCCAGAATGCTGGAGCGTCCCTGGCAGCCTCCCGCCAGGACATCGTCCTGAATTATTTTTCCCCAGGGTTGCTGTGATCCGAGCAGGCCGCAACCCAAGGTATCCAACAGGCACCACCGAGCCTTGTCCGTCGCCGCCGATTCCGGCATCTGCCCGACGCCATGCAGAAACTCGAGCAACCGATTGGCATTGCCTGGCGCCGCACTGGCGCCGATGCGGGTCGGCATGGACATGGTTCAGTCTCCATCAGATGTTCTGGCGTATTCTTCGATGGTACCATTCAAGTTTCGATAGCCAGTCTTAGTTTCAATCAATGAAATAACTGGATACCCCCATGGACTTGCACGGAAAGACTGCTGTGATTACCGGAAATCCCTATGGAATCGGCCGGGCCGCGGCGGCTCTCTTCACGGCGGCTGGCGCCCGCGTCATACGCCTGGATGACAGCGCGGACGGCTGGTCCCGTCCTGGCGGCGACCGCCCCGCATCTCCGGATTTTCTCGTCGACGTCACGAACGAGGACGACGTGCGCCGGATCGCAAAGGAATGCGCCCGCTCCGTCGCCGGGGTCGACATCCTCTTCAACCTGGCCGGCCGGGTGGTCGAACAATCCTTCGAAACCACCACCAGCCAGACCTGGGCCGCGATGATCGGCCGCAACCTGACCGCGGCGTTCGTCTGCGCGCAGGGCTTTCTGCCCCTGATGAAGCAGCGTCCCGGAGGGTGCGTCATCAATCACGGATCGATAGACGGCGTCCTGGGCAACCCGTCCATCGCCGCCTACTCGGCCGCCAAAGGGGGGCTCGTGGCCTTGACTCACGTCATGGCCCATGATCTCGGCCGATACGGCCTTCGGGTCAACTGCATTTCCACGGGCGGAATCCGGGACGGCATCGTCCGCCCCAAGGATGAGCAACTGGTCGCGCTCACCCCTTCCCGCCGGACCGGAACCCCCGAGGACGTTGCCCATGTGGCGCTGTTCCTGGCGAGCGACGCCGCGGGCTACGTCAACGGCGCGAACATCATCGTGGACGGTGGCCGCAGCACCATCACGCAGGGCTGCTACGGCGACCCGGGCCGGGGAAGTCAAGTATAGTAGGCAGGATCCCGGCGGGAATTCCGGGCAATAAAACCCATTTCATAAGCTGGCACCCCTTTCCTGGCAGATGACCTCGACATCATGATGCGCTCCGTACAAAGAATTCTTGCGATCTTCGAATCCTTCACGGCCGACCGCACGAGCCTCACCCTGCAAGAGATATCCGACAGGATAGATCTTCCGAAATCGACGGCATTCCGGATCGTGCACAGCCTGGAGAAAGCCGGCTACCTGATCCGGCTCGAAGATCAGCAGTACTGTCTTTCCCTCCGGTTCCTCAGGCTCGCGGGGCTCGTGAAAAGCACGCTGGGCATACGCGAGATCTCGCGGCCCATCATGGCTCGCATCGCCGAGGAAGTCAGCGAAACGGTCTCCATCCATACCATCATCGGCAAGAACCGCGTCTGCGTGGACGCGGTATCCGCGGCATCTTCGCTGCGCAGCGTGATCCAGCCCGGCGAACAGGTTCCCCTGGTCGCGGGTTCCGCCACCAAGGTTCTCCTGGCCTACATGCCGAAGAAGGACCTCACGCCGCTGCTGTCCGCGCTGGCTCGGGCGCGCAAGCTTACCCAGGCGGAAGTCGTGCGCGAACTCGAAGAAGTCCGCCAGGCGGGATTCTCGATCTCGCACGGCGAGCGGCTGCTTGGCGTGACCGCGATCTCCGCCCCCATCTTCGACGTCAACGACGAAGTGAAATACTGCATGTCCATCGGCGGCCCGACGATACGCATGCAGTCCAACGAGAAGCGCTTTACCAAGGAACTCCTGGAAGGCACGACGGAAATCTCCCGCCATTTCGGCGGATCGGTCGGGGCAACACTGTAATACCGGCGGCACGGCGCTACAGCCGGTTCAGGATCCGTCCGCCATCGACCAGCAACGACACGCCGGTCACGAAACCGGCCTCCTCGGAAGCAAGATAGAGCGCGGCATTGGCCACGTCCCATGCCGTTCCCTGCCGCTTCAGCGGGACTTTGGCGGCGCGCTCGGCTTCCACGGTTTCCCGGGATTTTCCGAACTTGCTGACCCGGGCTTCCACCGCCATGGGCGTCCCGATCAGGCCGGGAAGAATCGCGTTTGCCCGGATGCCGTACCCGGCGTTCTGCAAGGCCAGTTGTTCGGTGAAAGCAATCACGCCCGCTTTCGACGCCTTGTATGCGACATAGGGATAAAGGCCAGGCCCGGCCGCCGAGGCAACGTTGATGATGGCTCCCGCTCCCTGCTTGCGCATGATGGGAACGGCATGTTTGCAGGCGAACACGGTTCCCCTGAGATTCACCCGGCTCACGAAATCGAAACTCTCTTCCGTGATGTCGAGCAGATCGGCGTCGCCTCCGGCCAGGCTGATGCCAACATTGTTGTGCAGGATGTCGAGCCGGCCCCACAGCCTAAGCGCCAGTTCCATCGCCGCGGCCAGATCCTCCTCGACCGTCACGTCCGCCTTGCAGGCCACGGCCTCGAATCCTTCCTCCACGATCAGCGCGGACGTCGCTTGCGCCGCTTCGGGACTGCGGTCGCAGACCAGCACCCTGGCGCCCTCCCGGGCAAAACGCATGGCCGCCGCCCGCCCGTTGCCCGTCCCTTCCCCCGGACTCTGGCCACCGCCGATAACCACCGCCACCTTCGCCCACAGGCGCTGGCCAGTCGACCATCCTTCGCCGACTCGAGAAGATCCGCTCATCGCTCCTCCATTCATTGATTTTTTTCAGGCAGGAATACCAAGGATGTGTTCCGCCGCCCGAAGGCCGGTCACACCCGACTTGACCAACCCGCCCACATACCCGTGCCGGGTACCGCCCTCCAGGCCACCCGATGCACATCCCACCGCGTAGAGATGCGCGACGGGAGTCCCCGTTCCCGTGACTACCCGTGCGTGCGCATCAATGGCGATCCCCCCCATCGTGTAGGTGATACCCGGCAGCACGGGAAAGACATGGTAGGGCGGCACCGCGAGCGGCCACGGCTTGTACTTGTCCGCACTGCGCTCCGGGTCGAGGCCGGCGGTCGAACCATTCGCCACCGCCCGGTTGTACGCCGCGACCGTGCTGGCCAGGCCCGATGCATCGATCCCCGCCAGCCCGGCGACGGCTTCGATGGAATCCGCCTGGTACATCGTTGCCTCGAGCCTGGCCAGCAACGGATTCGGCGAAGTCATCCGAAAGGTTCCACATTCTTCCCAGATCCGCTGGTCAGTGACGACGAAGTGGTCGCCCGGACCGGAGCGCGCGGCAATCCGATTGGCAAGAAAGACCCCGCCCAGGCCCTCGTCGGCAATCCGTTTACCCGCCGCATCGACCACCACCCCCGCCGTCGCCAGGTAATCCAGGTAAGGATACGGAGAGAGGGCCTCGTTCCACGCGGCATCCTTCGACAGGAGATGTCCATAGAAACCCCGCAAATCGCTGGCCGCGCCACCCGCCTCCTGCGCCATCCGCAGACCGTCGCCGCTGGAGGCCCGCGAATTCCTTGCCAGCACGCGGCCCGGATCGGGAGCGATCCATTCCCTGACCAGCCCCGGATCCGACTGGAAGCCACCGTCGGCGATGATCACATTTCCGGCGCATACCTCGAACGGCTCGGACGACTGCGTCAAGCCGCGAAGACCGCCGATCCCTTCTTGCCGCGTCTCCAGTCCGGTGGCCCGGTGCCCACGCAGCAGGCTCCCGCCAAGCCCGTTCAATGCTTCTTCGAGCATTTGCAGCGCCACGTCGGGCCCGCGCCCTTCCCACGCAGCGCCCTGCGGCGATACCGCCGGCGGAGCCATCACGAACCGCTGATAGGCGTACGGCCCCTTCATGAAGCGAACACCGAGCGTCCTCAGCCAGTCGATCACCCGCGCCGCCTCATGCGCCACCATCCACGCCAGGGCGGGATCGGCCTCTCCACCCGTGGCCGCGAGTATCTTCGATTCCAGCACCGCGGGCGCTTCCAGGACATCCGACGCGCAGATGTGCCACACACCAGCACTCAAGCGCGAATTGCACAGGTAGCGCTCGCCGGACTGGCGCTCCAACACCAGGACGCGCAAACCTCCCTGGGCGCACCTCACCGCCGCGACCAAACCGGAGATCCCCCCTCCGATCACCGCCACGTCGCAGACATACTTCCGGTCCGAAGCCATATGCCGTCCCCGGTTCACATTCTGTCGGTTCGTCCGCCATCCACGAACAAGGTCTGCCCGGCGATGAAGCTCGCCTCGTCGGAGGCAAGAAAGAGCACGCTGTTGGCCAGCTCGATGACCTTCCCCGGCCGGTTCAGCACGGCCATGCCGGCACGGGCAGCAACGTGTTCCTTGACTTGCTCCGGGGTCCGGGTACTGCCGGTCAGGGGAGTCAGGAAGAATCCCGGCGCGACGCAGTTCACATTGATGCCGCTGGGCCCGAGTTCCCGCGCCAAGGTCTTGGTCAGCTGTATCACTCCGGCCTTGGCCGCCGCGTAGGCGGCGTTGCCTCCCGGCGAACCACCCGCGGCATGGGCGGAACACCCGGTACCGGAAACGGATGCGATATTGACGATCTTCCCGTAGGACTGACTGACCATCGCCGGCGCAACCGCCTGAGCGCAGAAGAAAACCCCCTTCAGGTCGACATCCAGCACGGCGTTCCAGTCCTCCGAAGCGGCCTCCAGGAACGGACGGTAGCGGGTCACCCCCGCATTGTTGATCAGCACATCGATGCGCCCGAACCGTTCCTGCACCGCTGTGGCGAAATGCCTCACCTGGTCCCTCGCGCTGACGTCCACGGCGTAGTGCGCAGCCGACCCGCGCGAGCCCGCGCCATTGATCTCGTCCGCCGCCCTGGCGCCGGCCTCGGCGCTGAGGTCCGCGATCACGACACGCGCCCCCTCTTCCACGAACCGGTCGGCAATGGCCCGCCCGATTCCAGAAGCTCCTCCGGTAATGACAGCAACCCGATCCAACAGCCGCATGACGCCTCCTTACCCCTGGTTCGCCGACACATAAATGATTGAGATTCGATGGCCGCATGGTATCATGAGTTCTGTTAATCAATACCAGTTCCATTGTTCGAAACCTTAAAGGGAGACAGCCATGCTTTGGATGATCATGAGCACGGACAAGCCGTCGCAACTGGAGACACGCAACCGCCTGCTCGCCGAGCACCGCAAGTACCTGGACGACAACGCCCGACACATCTTCTTCACCGGCCCCCAGGAAGAAGACGACGGGTCGGCCAATATCGGCAGCCTGTACATCGTCAACGCCCCGACGCGCGGGGATGCCGAGGCGTTCGTCCACAACGAACCCTTCTACCGCGCCGGCGTCTTCGACACGGTGGTGATCCGGCGCATCCGGAAAGGTCGATTCTTCCCCGAGCGGGCGGCCTGAGACTCCCCATCCCCGCCCGCTCCAACCGATCGACCGGAATCCAAATGCAAGAGCTCAATTACGAAGCCGTGGTCATCGGCGCCGGCATTGCCGGCCTGTCCACCGCTCTACGTCTGTCGGAACTCAAGATCAGGACCGCCGTCCTCGAAAAGGGAGTCGACGATGGATATCCCTGCAATACCCGTATCGCGGGGGGTGCTTTCCACGTTGCCCACCGGGACGTGGACGACCCGCCCGAAGTCATACTCGAAGCCATCAATCAACGGACGCGGGGCACCGCGAACCCGGAGCTCGTCCAGGCCCTTGCCGGCGACATCCACGGAGCGACGGCATGGCTGAAAGCAAAAGGCGTGCGCTTCATCAAGGTCGGACACGAGATCTTCAGAAAGCACTCCCTGGCGCCCCCCATCAACCTGAACCAAAGCAAGTATTGGGAAGGACGCGGAGGCGACGTGCTGATCCGGACGCTGACCGCGGAGCTGATCAGGAACGGCGGTGAAGTCCTGCTCGGCACCAGGGCGAACACGCTGGTCATGGACGCGGACCGATGTATCGGGGTGGACGTGCTGCGCCAGGGCACGCCACTGCGGGTCCACGCGGGGGCCGTCGTCATCTGCGACGGCGGCTTCCAGGCGAACCCCGAGCTTGTCGCTCGCTACATCACGGGCAGCCCCGAGAAGATCAGGCAGCGGAATTCGGGAAGCGGCACCGGCGACGGGCTGCAAATGGCGATGCAGGCGGGTGCTCAGGTCGTCGGCATGAACCGGTTCTACGGGCACATCCTTGCCCGGGAAGCCATGGGCAACGACGCCCTGTCCCCGTTTCCGATCGCCGACTTCCTCTGCGGCGCGGGGATCGTCGTCGATGCCTCGTGCCGCCGCATCGCCGACGAAGGACGCGGCGGAGTCTATCTCGTCAACGCCATTGCCGGCCAGGACGACCCTCTGGGCACGGTTGCGATCTTCAACGAAGCGGTGTGGACCGGGCCGGGGCGCGAATTCATTTCGCCGGCCAATCCGCAACTGTCCCAGAAAGGGGCGACCGTATACACGGCCTCGACCGTCTCCGAACTAGCCGAAAAACTGGACCTGGATCCCCAGCACCTGGAGAAAACGGTGTCGGACTACAACGACGCCGTCGAGCAGGGAAAAACGGAATCCCTGGCCCCTCCCAGGACCTCCGACCGCCTGAAGCCCTACTCCCTGCGCCACGGTCCGTACTTCGCGGTTCGCCTGTGCGCCGGCATGACGTACACGATGGGTGGCCTGGCCATCGACGGCAAGTCTCGCGTCATGGACGCGGACGACAGGCCCATTCCCGGGCTGTACGCCGCCGGCTGCGCCGCGGGCGGGCTGGAAGGAGGCGAGCATGTCGCCTACCTGGGCGGCTTGACCAGATCCACGGTCACCGCGCTGCGGGCCGCCGACCATATCGCCGCATGGCAAAGGAGCCCAGATGGCCACCCCCAATGACCCGTATCGGATACTGAATCTCATCGTTGCCCGCGGCGACCTCCTGCCCCCCGTTTCCGCCCTGGCTCTGCTGTTGCTCAGCATCTGGGTATGGCTGGCGCACGGCTATCCCGTCGCCCTGCCCATCGGCGCCGCGCTGGCGGCGTTCCTGTACCTCATCCTGCGCAGCTATGTCGAACTGGTGAGAGTCATCGTCGATATGCTGCTGCCCAAATAGCCGGTTTCTCGGCCTGCCCGATGCAAAAAAAGAGGGGAGCAAGGCGCAAGCGCCGCTCCCCCACTTTCCCCATTCACTCCAGGTCGCTCTTGGGGAACTCCAGGACCAGGACCTCGGCGCCATCCTTGCCCGCTTCAATGGTATAGGGCGACTCGCTGTTCTCGACAACGACCATCGACCACAACGCCAGCTCCGCGCCTTCGTGAATGATCGAGCCATTGCCGACAAACACGTAGTAGCCTCCGGACTGGCGCGGATCCGGCCCGTCGACCGTCATGCCCGCCCCCAGGCGCACGACACTTGCATGCATCTCGTCGTCTTCGCCCTTGAACATGGTCTCCCATGAAACATCCTTTCTCGACCGCAGCAGCGGCTCAATCGAGAACGCGACCGGCTCGGACGTCAGATTGCGCCGCTTGCTGGGCTTCAAGCGATCGCGGTAACCCTCCGCGTTCAGGTAGACCGGCTCCGAGTTCCCCGTGAACATCCGCAAGGCAACGAAGGACAGGCCTTGCGGACCGGCCGTGATCGGCCCATAGGCCGTGTGGTGATCCTTGAACTGAATCGTCAGCGGCTTCAACTGCTGTCCCCGGTTGCCGATCGTTCCAGATCCCGCGATGAACAACTGGAACATGGAAACGCCATGGAAATGCGGCACGAGGGACTCGTCCGCGTCCAGCTCCGACATCGTGGCCTGCGGACCGGGTGCGCGCTCCCTGGAACTGCGAGGTCCGAAGAACACCGTCCCCCAATGAAGATGCCCGGTACCGGGCGAAACAATCTCGATACGCTCTGAAAGCGCTTCTGCACCGCTGCGTGCGTAAATCATGATCAGCTCCTATGTGCCAAGCTCGGTTTGGATATCGCCACCAGGAGAGCTCACCCCTTCCCAGCCAACTTGGTTCGTATCTTATCATGAGGTTTTATTGAATAGCACAGGTTCCGAACAATGAAACCAAAAGACGAGTAATTGAACACGACCGACGGCCCCGTCAACAAGTTCCGAACATTGAAACTAATTTCACTCAATGATAATTTTTAAGGTAGTCTGTGCAGCGGCGATCGACGATCAGGCGACCACAGGTCACCTGGAGCTGGACGCAAGAGACAAACTACTCAGGCAGGAGACACCCATGTGGTTGCAGAAGCGCGTTCTATCTTTGGTCTGTGGCATCTCGCTGGCCGCGGCCACGATTCCCGTCCAGGCATCCGACTTTCCTTCAAGGCCGATCAAGATACTGATCGGATTCAGCGCGGGAGGATCGACCGACGCGGTGGCCAGGTACTACGCCTTGAAGATGGGGGAAGCGCTCAAGTCGCCCGTCGTCGTGGAGAACAAGCCGGGCGCCTCCCAGCTCGTCGCCATACGCGGCACCACGTCTGCCCGGCCTGACGGCTACACACTGTTCCTGGCAACAGGTTCTTCCCTGTCGCAGGGACCCGGCGTCCGCACCGATCTGCCCTACGACCCCCTGAAAGACTTCGAGTTCGTCGCCTTGGCGGCGTCGGCGCCGGGCGCGATCATCGCATCCCCCAAGATCCCCGCGAAGACCATAGACGAACTGCTGCAATACGGCAGGGACAATCCGGACAAGCTGAACTATGGCTCGTCGGGCGTGGGCTCGGCCAGCCATCTGCAAACCGAGTATCTGCTCAACGCCGGCCATAGCCATGCCATTCACATTCCCTACAAGGCCGATGCCGAGATCATGAATGCCATTGCCGAAGGCTCCGTCCACTTCGGACTGGGGCCCTTGCAGGGTGCGGTGCCACAGATTCTGAATGGCAAGGTACGCGGCATCGCCATCACGGGCTCTCAACGCTCCAAGGCAATCCCCGACGTCCCCGCGCTATCGGAATCGAAAACACCGGGACTCGGTGGCGTGGATCCTTATACGTACTATGGCCTCCTGGCACCCAGGGGCACCCCTTCCGACGTCATCGCCAAGCTCAATGCCGCGGTGAATGCCGTGTCTCGCGACCCCGATGCCATCAAGTACCTACAAGACAAGTTCTTCGATCCTCAAGTCAGCACGCCTGAGAGTTTCAAGAAGTTCGTCACCGAGGACATCGCCAAGTGGCAGGGTTTCAGAAGCAAGATCAACCTGAGCAACTGACGACCCCGGGACTGCCGCGTTTCGCAGTCCCTATCAATGTGCTGCCAAAGCACACCGGAGGATGACATGAAGACAAATCGACGCCGGCATTTGATGGCCGTGACGGCGGTGGCCGCGATGGTGGCCAGCCTGCTCTCGCCCGCGGTCGCCAGGGAAGCCGCCTACCCCGCCAAACCCATTTCCCTCCTAGTCGGCTTCGCCCCTGGCGGCTCGGGCGATTTCGTCGCTCGAGCCATTGCCCAGTACCTCGGTCCGGTACTGGGTCAGACCATCGTCGTGGAGAACCGGCCGGGCGCCAATGGCCTGGTGGCGGCGACGCACGCGGCGGCGGCGAAACCCGACGGCTACACGCTGCTGATCACGACCATGGGCTTGACCACCAACCCCTATCTCTACGGGACGGACAAGGCCGACCCGATCAAGGATTTCACACCGATATCGATGGTCGCCGACGTGCCCAATGTGCTCGTCACCCACCCGGCGATCCCGGGCTCGGATCTGGGCGCTTTCATCAATGGACTCAAATCCCGCCCCACCCCGCTTTCGGTCGCCACCACGGGGCAAGCCGCACCCGGGCACCTGGCGAGCGAACTCCTGCAACGCGCGGCGGGCGTCAAGTTCGACTTCGTCGCCTACAAGGGATCCGCCCCTGCGCTGACGGACGTCATGGCGGGCCACGTCGATGCATCGATGCCCACCGTCGTCGCCGCGCTCGCAGGCATCAAGTCGAACAAGCTTCGCGCGCTCGCCGTCACCGGCGCGGTTCGATCGCCCCTCCTGCCCGACGTACCCACTTTTGCGGAACTCGGCATCTCCGAGATCGGCACCGCTTCGGGTTGGTACGGCATGGTGGCGCCGGCCGGTGTACCTCCTGGCATCGCCAACCGGCTGAGCCAGGAAATACGCAAAGTGATGGAGACCCCGGAGGTCCGTGCACACTTCCTGACACAGGGCGCGACGCCTCGGACCATGACGAGCGCGGAAATGGGCCGCTACATCGCGGATGAGTACTCCCGCTGGGGAACCATCATCCAGCAGTCCGGGATCAAGGCGGGCAGCCAATGACGCGGAGCGCCGGGATGCGAGGCATCCCGGCGCTCCGCCGGACCTCGTCCTACCGCGCAGGCAGACGCAGTGAATCGATCAATTGCTGAATGTCCGGCACATCCGGCAGCTTTCGAATCAACTCGAAACTACTATCGACCGCGGCGCGCTCGACGCCGGCATACGGGATGAGTGCCTGATACTTGTCATGGATCTCGTTCCATCCGATACCGCGCAAGGCCGCGCCTTTCGGTTGCCGCACGGATTTCTCGATGAGACGGCCGTCCGTCGTCTCCACGCTTACGATGGCGCCGCTCTTGTATGACGACTTGTCGGGGACTTCCTGATCCAGGCGCGTTATCCGGTCGAACAAGGACCGGATGCGCGGATCCCTGATCTTCTCGGGAAAGGCATGCGCCCAGTGGTAGTCGTGATCCGCGGCACCGGCAGCCGCGAAGTAGAAGGGACTATGGGCAATGCCGATCAAGTCCGTCGGGTGCTTGGGTCCGGGAAACGGATAGTCCGGCAACGTAAAGGTGATCTGCCTGATATCCTCCACCTGCAATGCGCCCTCGCGGGCAGCCATGGCGGCGGCTTCCGCGACGGCATGGAACGGAGAGCCTCCCGGCACGAGCTTGATTCCGAGCTCGCTCAATATGCTCCACTTCTCTCCCAGCTCCCCGATGACCGCATTGGCGTCGTGCCCGGGTCCGAGCGTCTGGAAGAATCCCCGGCTCATCTCGAATGTCGCGATCTCTCCTGTGTAGCCGAGCCTGGCTGCCTGGGCGCACTGGACACCCATCATCGCGGCATTGCCCGCGATGTATTCCCGCGCCAGGCTGGTCGCCGCGGCCGCATGCAACCCTCCCATGGAAGTCGCGGCCAGCGCCAAGGCATGCGCCGCGCTCTCCGCGCTCAAACGCATCAGGCGCGCGGCGGCTGCCGCCGCCGCGAATGTCGCAACGATGCCTCCATGGAACCCCTTGCGCTGCAGCCCGCCCATCATGGCCGTGTTGATGTTTCCCGCGACCTCGTACCCCAGGATGATCGCCTCGGTGACGTCCGCGCCCGACGCGCCGACCTCCTGACCGACGGCGAGAGCCGCCGCGCATGCGGGCGTGCCACTATGGACGATATTCCTCAGATCGCTGTCATCCGAGGCCGCCGCGTCGCTCATCAGCGCGTTCACCCTGGCGCAGGCCACGGCGGGCAAGTCCTCCCAGTTCCCGAACCAGGCGGTCGAAAGCGGCTTACCTCCCCGCTCGGCCTCCAGTCGCCGGACGACCCGGCTCGACTCGAGCGTGGATCCAAGCGCGGCGCTGGCCAGGGTACTGGCGACCAGCATCTGGCCATTCCGCACGGCATCCGGCGGCATGGCCGCCAGCTTCGTGGAAACGATGAATTCCCCGTACCGCCGGGCCAAGGTTGGTTGCGCCATTACTTGTCCACTCCGATCTTCGCGTCACCGATCACCTTGCCCCAGCGAGCGGTTTCCGATGACAGAAACCGCCCGAACTCCGCTGGTGTCGAAACATCCGGCGTCAAAGCCACCCGATCGAGCTGCTCCACGACCTGAGGGGAAGACATGACCTTCCGTACGTTCTCATTCAGATCCGCGACTTGCTTGTCGGGCAATCCGGCAGGTCCGAGCAGTCCTTGCCACGAGGTCAGATCGAACTCATGGCCGATGGCTTCCCGGATCGTGGGAACCATGGCCAGTTTGGCGACACGCTGACGGCCGGTGACCCCGAGAATGCGCACTTTCCCCGCGTCCGACGCTGCCAGGGCCCCCGGCAGCGTCAGCATCGCCACATCCACCTGCGCTCCCATCAGTGCCGTGACAACGTCCCCCATGGATGTAAAGGGGACGTGCATGAGATCTATTCCTATATCAGACTTCAGCAGTTCCATGCCAAGGTGGTTGCCCTGCCCCACGCCCGCGGACCCGTAATTGATTCTCCCTGGATGGGCGCGCGCATCGGCGACGAAATCCTGGAGCGTCTGATACTTCGAGCCGGTGGGCACGGCTATGGCAAATGCCGATTGGGCCAGGCTCGAGATAGGGGTAAAGCTCTTGATCGGGTCATAGCCGACCTTGCGGTAGAGGTGGACATTGCTCGTATGGCTGGTGGACACGATCAGGAGCGTCTGTCCGTCGGGCCTGGCTTGCGCCACGTAGGCCGTGCCGATGTTTCCGCCGGCGCCAGCCCGGTTCTCGACGTAATAGTTCTGATGCGTAAGCGCGGACAGGTGTTCCGCCAGAATGCGGCCGAGCACATCGATATTTCCTCCCGGCGCCGATGCCACCACGATACGGACCGGTGCCCGGCCTCCTTCCTGGGCCGACGCCGGCGTCAGCCCACCGGATACAGCCGCCGCCAGGCACACGGCGATGCTTTTCTTGAACACTCAGGTCTCCTTGTCCTCTTGTTGGCAATTCACCGTTGCCATGGGTATCGAGGACTTTATCGACGGCACGCACACATGTCAAATTTTAGGAACCGGTTCCATTAATCAAAACCAGAAAGAAAGAGATCAAGGTACCATCCCCGCAGCACACCCGTTCGTCCTGCCCAGGAGCCCAACATGAAGGTACACGGCCAATGTCATTGCGGCGCGATCACCTACGAAGCCGAGGTCGACCCCACCGTGGTGAACATGTGTCATTGCCTGGATTGCCAAACCCTGTCCGGGTCCGCCTTCCGGCTGAATGTCCTGGCGCCCGCGGACACATTCCGGCTCCTGAGCGGCACTCCGCGCCAGTACATCAAGACCGGCGCCAGCGGCGCGAAACGCGCGCACGGGTTTTGCGAAATCTGCGGCGGCCCGGTCTACGCCACCGACCTCGGCACTCCAAGGACATACACATTGCGCGTCGGCGCGCTGGCGGAACGAGATGTGCTCGGGCCCGTGCGGCGGCAAACCTGGACCAGGCGCCGCCTGAAGTGGCTGCCGAAAGTGGACAGCCCCGTGGAATGCGACATGCAGCCATGAGGCCGGCGCGTGGGCCTTTCCATCTGCCAGGATCTGCGTCGGTCGGGGTTCCGGCCTGCGGCCCCCCACGCTTGCCGCTACGCGGCGGCGCGGCCCCCCGAGGAGGCGCTTCTTGCCTTGGGGCGTCCCATCGGCAAAAAACCCCTTGATTCCTGGATGAAATCAAGGGGTTTCTCAAAATCGCTGGCGGAAGCGGTGAGATTCGAACTCACGAACGGTTTCCCGTTGCCGGTTTTCAAGACCGGTGCAATCGACCACTCTGCCACGCTTCCCGATGCGGCGCCAAGAGCGGAATGATAATCCATTTTGGCCCCCCGCCCCGCCGGCCGGCCTAGAAGCTCGCCCCATCCACCCGCTTGATCTGCAGCGCGTCCAGGTCGATAGCCGGCACGCAGCGCAGGTTCACCGCCCGCATGGGCGTCCCGTCGGGCATGGCGCCCCGGGCGAAGGATTGCGTGCCGCAGGTCGCGCAGAACATGTGTTCGATCTTGTGGGCATGGAAGAAATAGGACCGCAACTGGTCCTGGCCCTGCTTCAGCGTGAACTGGCCTTCGGGCACGAAGCTCAGCAGAAAGCCCTTGCGCCGGCAATGGGAGCAATTGCAGCTCATGGCCTGCGTGGGCACGGGGGCGTCGATTTCGAACGCGACGGCCCCGCAATGGCAACTTCCTTCGTACGACATGCTTGCTCTCCTTGTCCGTTCAGGCCGCCGCGACGTCGAAGCGCGGCACGGCGTCCAGCAACTGCCGGGTATAGGCATGTTCCGGCCGGGTCAGGACACGTTCGGCCGGGCCGCTCTCGACGATGTGGCCTCCCTGCATGACGGCGATGTCGTCGGCCAGGTATTCGACCACCCCGAAGTTGTGGGTGATGAACAGGTAGGCGATGCCCATGTCCCGCTGCAGCGCGTGTAGCAGGTTGAGGATCTGCGCCTGCACGGAGACATCCAGCGCCGAGGTCGGTTCATCGCACACCATCAGCTTGGGTTCGAGCGCCAGGGCGCGGGCGATGGCGATGCGCTGGCGCTGCCCCCCCGAGAACTCGTGCGGGTAGCGGTCGCGGGCGTCGGCGCGCAGCCCCACCTGGTCCAGCAGGCGAAGCAAGGCGGCCTGGCGGCTGGCCGCGTCCATGTCGGGGCGCAGCGAGGCCAGGCCCTCGTCCAGGATCTCGCCCACGCGCATCCGGGGATTCAGCGAGGCATAGGGGTCCTGGAAGATGATCTGGATGTCGCGCCGCAGGCGCTTGAGCTGGCGTCCGCCGGCCCGCAGCAGGTCCTGCCCCTGGAGGCTGGCCTGGCCGGAGACTGTCGCCACGCCGTCCAGCAGGCGCAGCAGGGCCTTGCCGGTGGTGGTCTTGCCACAGCCGGACTCTCCGACCAGGGCGAGCGTCTTGCCGGTGTCGAGCGACAGGCTCACGCCGTCCACTGCCTTGACCCAGCCGACCGTGCGGCGCAGCAGGCCCTTGCGGATGGGGAAATGGACCTTGAGGCCGGTCACGCTCAGCAGGCCGGCTCCCGATGTGGATGAAGAGGCTTCGGCCACCGCGGCGGGAGCCGCCATGGATGCGGCGGGTTGTTCCACGACATGCACCTCGGGCAGCGGCTCTCCCCTGCCCGCGGCGCGGGCGGCGTCGATCTGGACCAGCCGCACGCAGCGCACCGCGTGCCCGGGAGCCTCCTCGGCCAGGGGCGGCGGAGCGGCATCGCATTCGGCCGCGTGGGCCGGACAGCGCTGGGCGAAACGGCAGCCGCCGAACGCCTGGTTCAGGGCGGGCACGGTGCCGGGAATGGCGGCCAGGTGTTCGCCCCGGCGCCCCATGCTGGGCAGCGCGCCGAACAGCAGCCGGGCATAGGGATGGCGGGGATGGCGGAAGAATTCGCCGGCCGGGGCGGATTCCACGATCTGGCCGGCGTACATCAGCGCGACGTGATGGGCCATGCTGCGCACGATGCCCAGGTCGTGGGTGATGAGCATCATCGCCATGCCGAGCTGGGTCTGCAAGGTGCGCAGCAGTTCCAGGATCTGGGCCTGGATGGTGACGTCCAGCGCGGTGGTGGGCTCGTCGGCGATCAGCAGTTCCGGTTCGGCCGCCAGCGCGATCGCGATCATGACGCGCTGTTTCTGGCCGCCCGACAGCTGGAAGGGGTAGTCGTCCACGCGCCGTTCGGGCTCGGGTATGCCGACCCGCCGCAGCCACTCGACGGCCTTCGCGCGGGCGGCGGCCCCGCGCAGCGCCGTATGGGTGGTGATGGTTTCGACGATCTGGTCGCCCACCCGCATCACCGGATTCAGGCTGGTCGCGGGTTCCTGGAAGATGATGCTGATCTTGCGGCCCCGCACGGTGCGCATGTCGCGTTCGGGCAGGCGGTTCAGGTCCACGCCTTCGAGCAGGGTCTGGCCGCGCTCGATCCGTCCGGCGTCGGGCAGGAGGCGCAGCAGGGCCAGCGCGGTCATGCTCTTGCCACAGCCGGACTCGCCCACCAGCGCGAAAGTCTGGCCACGCGCGATGGCCAGGTCGAGCGCGTCCACGGCGTGGACGACTCCGTGGTCGCTGTCGAGCAGGACGTCCAGCTGGCGCACGTCCAGCATGGCGGTTTCAGCGGGGGCGTTCATCGGCGGTCCTCCAGCGCTTTGGCCGAACGGGCCCGCGCCCACGCCGGCCGGTAGGCCCGGGCGCGCGGGTCGAAGGCCTCGCGCACGGCGTCGGCGAACAGGTTGGCGGAGAGCACCAGGGCCAGCATGAAGACGAAGGCGGACAAGAGGCTCCACCAGATCATGGGATCGCGCGACATCTCCAGCCTGGCGAGGTTGATCATGGACCCGAAAGAGTTCATGGAGGGATCCACCCCTACGCCCAGGTAGGACAACACGGCCTCGTACAGCACCAGGGTCGAGAAATCGAGCACGACGGTGATCAGCACGATGTGCATGACGTTGGGCAGCAGGTGGCGGGCCATGATGCGCACGGACGACGCGCCGAAGGCGCGCGCCGCCAGCACATAGTCGAGCTCGCGCAGCTTGAGCGTCTCGGCCCGCAGCAGCCGGCACAGCCCCGCCCAGCCCGTCACGCCCAGGATGATGCACAAGAGGAACAGGCGCAGGTCGGCCCGTTCGGCGCCGGTCTCGAACAGGTCGGGATTGTTGTCGATGAAGACCTGCACCATGAGCACGCAGGCGGCGATCAGCAGCACGCCCGGAATGGAGGTCAGCGTGGTGTAGACGTACTGGATGATGTCGTCGACCCAGCCCTTGAAATAGCCCGCCATGATGCCCAGCGCCAGGGCCAGCGGCAGGGTCGCCAGGGTGGTCAGGCTGCCGATGACCAGCGCGGTGCGGAAACTCTTGACCGTCTGTACCAGGACGTCGTTGCCGGTGCTGTCGGTGCCCATGACGTGATAGCCGGTGGACAGCGACACGGCCGCGCCCGCCAGGATGGCGATGATGCCGAAGGTCAGCAGCATGGCCGCCACCGGCACCGCGGTGCGCCGCTGGACGATGTCGCGCCACGCCACGGGAAAGGTCCGCCCGCCGCGATGCGCCAGGGCGCCCGCCACCAGCAGGGCCACGGCGCCGGCCAGCAGGCCGCCGGCCACGACGCCCACGGCCGTCCGCCGCAGCACATCCCCCAGCCATTGCGTATCGGGGTCGGTCAGGTGCGCGCCGCCGTGGCGCAGGCGCGGATAGTCCCGCACCGGCTTGCCGTCGACCAGCATGGATTCCTTGGTGAACTGGCGCACCGCCAACGGCGCCGAGTAGGTCTTCTCGCGCCCGGCCATGGGTTTTTCCAGCAGGGCGTCGAGCACCGAGCGCGTGACCGGGGAATAGGCGCGCGCGCCCTTCCCGCCATCGACTTCCACCGACTCCAGCAAGGGCCGGTAGTGCATGGAGTCGAGCACGCCTATCACCACGAACACACTCAGCACCACCACGGCGCACATGGCCGGCGTGTCCCGCGCCACCCTGGCCCAGGTGGCCCGGAGATTGGGCGTGCGGCGGGCGTGCCAGGCATAGCAGGCGATCCCCAGCACCAGCAGGAACAGCGCGACGTCGGTCCATAGAAAGACGATCTTGGGCATGTTCTTACTCGAAACGCACGCGCGGATCCGCGATCGTGTAGGAGATGTCGGCCAGGATCAGGCCGATGATGTAGAGCACCGAACCGATGAACACCATGGCGCGCACGATGGCGAAGTCCTGGGCGTTGATGGCGTCCATGGTGTAGCTGCCCAGGCCGGGGATGCCGAAGAAGGATTCGGCGATCAGGCTGCCCATGAACAGCAGCGGGATGGCCGAGATGGTGCTGGTCAGGATGGGCAGCATGGCGTTGCGCAGCACGTGGCGGAACAGCACCAGGCGCTCGGACAGCCCCTTGGAGCGGGCCGTGCGGACATAGTCCTTGCCGATTTCCTCCAGGAACAGCGCGCGGTAGAAGCGCGCCTCGGGTCCCAGCTTGGCGATGATGGCCACCAGCACGGGCAGCACCAGGAAGCGCATGGCGTCCAGGCCGCCGGCGAAGCCCGACAGCGGGACCAGCCTCAGGGTCTTGGAAAAGAGATACTGCCCGGCAATGATGTAGAACAGCGCCGAGATGGAAAGCATGGCCACGCACAGCACCACGCCCCAGAAGTCGAGATAGGTCCCGCGGAAGAACACCAGCAGCAGCGCGAACGCCACGCTGGCGAACAGGCCCAGCAGGAAGGTCGGCACCGCCAGCGCCAGGCTGGGTCCCACCCGTTGCCGGATCTCGTAGCCGATGTCCCGGCCGGCGTCCGAGGCGCCGAAATCGAACACGAACAGCCGGGCGGAGCGGTCGAAGAAGATGGTGTCGGTGTAGCGCCGCGCGCCCTCGGCCTGGGCATTGACCAGCAGCGGCTTGTCATAGCCGCGCTCGACCTTCCATTTCTCGATGGCGTCGGCGGTGACCCGGCGCCCGCCTATGGACAGGCGCGCCATGTCGTCCGGCGTGTTGACCGCGAAAAACAGCATGAAGGTGAACAGGTTGACGCCGATCAGGATCAGGACCCCGTACAGGATCCGGCGCACGATGTAGGCGGTCATGCCGCATCTCCCGGGGAACGGTCGGTATGGACGGCCACGGCGCGGTCGCGGCGCCGCACCATGCGCCACGCGGGCACGGCCAGAAGGACCAGCAGCAGCACCGCCAGCGCCACCGGCCACCAGACCGGCTGGTTCCACTCGGCGATCTTGCGGGTCCGCAGGGCGGCATCGATTTTCATGAACTGCAGGTTGTTCCGTATCATCTGGGTCGGCTTGCCGTTGCCCACCCATTGCTGGTAGGCGCCCCCGGACTTGGGAAAGTAGCCGAACATCCATGCCGCATCGGTCTGCACGATGGCGACCATGCGGGCGATCAGGGCTTCCTTCTCGGGCCCGTCGTCGAGGTACTTCATGCGCTCGAACAGCTTGTCGAACTCGGGATTGACGTAGTTCGAGGCGTTCTCGCCCCCCTCCTTCGCCTTGCCGTTCGGGCCGTAGAGCAGGAACAGGAAGTTCTCGGCGTCGGGATAGTCGGCGTTCCAGCCCCACATGAAGATCTGCGCCACGCCGCGCCGCATCTTGTCCTGGAAGCGGTTGTAGTCGGTGGAACGGACTTCGAGCTGAATGCCCAGTTTGCCGAACTGACGCTGCAGCCAGTCGAATTGCGAGCGCGCGCCGGGCGACACGCCGCCCATCGCGTCGTAGTTCAGGACCAGGGGCTGGCCGGTCTGCGCGTTGCGGCCGTCGGGGTAGCCGGCTTCGGCCAGCAGCCGCTGGGCCTCGGCCAGCGGCTTGCGGGTCACCTTGTCGCCGGCGATGTCGTAGACCACCGGGTTGGCGCCGGCGGGCGGATCGCGGTAGCCCAGCAGGCCCGGCGGCAGCGGCCCGTGCGCGACCTGCGCCTGGCTGTTCTCGAAGATGGTGACGTACTCTTCCCAGTCCACCGCGATGCTGATGGCCTGGCGCAGCTTGCGGTTGCGCGCTTCCTGGGCGGGGTTGTCGCCCTTGCCCACCACCGGATCCAGCCAGTTGAAGCCCATGTACCAGTTCTGCGTCTCGACCGTGGTCGGCAGCTTCAGCCCGCGCTCGGCGTACAGCGCCGCCTTCTCCTTGGAGTCGCCCGCCGCCACCAGATAGGCCACGCCGTACTCGCCACGCTCGGCCTGGGGCACGTCATAGTAGCCCTGCAGGAACTTGCCCTGCAGCGGCACGCTTTCCTTCTCGATGTTGAAGACGATGCGGTCGATGAAGGGAGTGGGCTTGCCGCAGTCCTGGAGCAGGCCGGCGGCGCGGTCCTCGTCCGTGCCCTCGCAGGGATAGGGATCGCCACGGAAATTGGGATTGCGCGACAGCACGTGGCGGCGGTTCTCGCGGTACTCCGTCAACATGTAGGGCCCTGTCCCCACCGGCCAGTAGTTCAGGGTCAGGTTGCGCTCGGTCATGCCGGCCTGGCTGTAGAACTGGTCCGCTTCCCAGGGGATGGGCGAGAAGAAGGTCATCGCCAGCCAGTACTTGAACTGCGGGTACTTGCCCTTGATCCGTATGCGCAGCGTGTGGGGGTCCAGCGCCTCCACGCCTTCGAAGGCATATTGGCGGAAGTCCAGCCACGGCAGGTCGCGCGTGGTCGGTGCCAGCCCCTTGCGCAGCTCGGCGTCGGCGGCGCGGATGCGGTCGCCGTATTCCTTGAAGCCGACGATGTAGTCGGTCATGTGCGCGTAGATGGGCGAGACCACGCGGGTGGTGGCCAGGCGGCGGATGCCGTAGACGTAGTCGTCGGCGGTCAGCTCGCGCGAACCGGTGCGGGGGAAGTCCGGGATGGCGTACTTGCCTTCCAGGTCCGCCGGGACCAGGTGCCGGTACACGTCCCGGCCGGCCTCGTCCACCGCGAACGCGGGGTGCGGCTGGTACCGGATGCCGGGCTTGATCGGGATGTCGTAGACGCTTTGCACCACCTGTTCGCCCGGCACGCTGTCCGGCAGGCGGTTGCCCTGCGCGTCCAGGTAGACCGGATCGACCACCCGGACGGCCGCCCGCGGCACGAGCTGGTAGGGCCGTTTCAGATAGTCGTAGCCGTAGAGCGGCTCGTAGATCTGATAGGTGTAGGGGGTTTCGTCGACCGAATAGGAGCTGGCCGGGTCCAGGTACTTGGGCGAGCGCTGCGTGAACGCGGTATACATGACGTTCTCGCGCTCGGCGCCGGCCGCATAGGGGCTGTTCAGCGGCGTACCGCCGTCGGGCCCGCCCGGAGAGCAGCCCGCCGCGACGACCGCCGCCACCGCCAGCAGGAATTTTCTGGCCCAACCGCCCGCGCCCTGTGCGCCCTGTCTCAAACCCTCAGCGCGCGTCAGGCGCATCGACCACCTCCCCGGAGTAGCATCCTTCCGAGGATAGCAAAAACCATACCGCTACCCACACCGCTTTCGCTAAGGAATACCCCGAAACTCCGGGTGGCGCGTACGCTGGTATAGGCAATCGGCATATCCCGGCCGGGGATTTTCATTACCCGGTCCAGTGCTTTCACCCTTAGGATGAAATGTTCGCAGCAACGAGGGAAATCATGCTACGCCACGCCATCCTGACGTTTTCCTGCCTGCTGCCGGCGTTCGCCGCGCAGGCCGACACCTACCCTTCCCGCCCCGTCACACTGGTGGTGCCAGGTCCGGCGGGCGGCACGCCCGACGTCGTCGCCCGCATGATCGCCGACAAGCTGCGCGCCCAACTGGGGCAGCCCATCATCATCGAGAACAAAGCGGGCGCCAACGGGTTCATCGGCTCGGCCGCCGCCGCCAAGGCCCCGGCCGACGGCTATACGCTGCTGATGGGCTTTGCCCAGACCATGGCGGTCAATCCCGTCACCTTCAAGAAATTGCCCTACGATCCCGTCAAGGACTTCACCGCCGTGGCGCGGCTGGTGGATTTCGAGCTGGCCCTGGCCACCCCGGCCAGCGTGCCCGCGGGATCCCTAGGAGAGCTCGTGTCCTGGCTCCAGGCCGGACGCGGCAAGTATTCGTATGGATCGTTCGGCGCCGCCTCGCCGTCGCAGTTCGCGGGCGACATGTTCAACCGCAAGGCGCAACTGGACATGCAGCACGTGCCCTACAAGGGTTCGGCGCCACTGGTGACCGACCTCGTCGGCGGCCAGGTGCAGTTCGGCTTCGTCGTCCTGCAGGTCGCCCAGCAACTGGCCCAGGGCGGCAAACTGAAGATCCTGGCCGTGACCGGGAAGCAAAGGCAGCCGGCCGCCCCCACCATCCCGACCATGACCGAGGCCGGCTATCCCGACGTGAACGCCACCGGCTGGTACGGCCTGTACGCGCCCCGGGGCACGCCCCCCGCCGTGGTGGACAAGCTGGAAGCCGCCGTGGGCCAGGTGATGAAGGATCCCGACGTCCAGCGCAAGCTGGTGGAACAGGGCGTGAATCCGGCCTTCGCCGGGCACGAAGCACTGGACCGCTACACCTTGAGCGAAATCGCGCGCTGGCGCGATATCGTGGCCCAGACCGGTTTCAGCGCGCAGGACTGATGCCGGCCCGCGCTGCCGCGCGGGCATTGGACGAAATCCCCCGTTGAAGTAGGATAGCCTCACCCGGCACGCGGGGGAGACGACGATGGCGCTGCATCCCTACATCAGGTTCCTGGGCGGTCTGCCGCAGTTCGAGATCGACCATCATGCCGGCACCGCCATCGAGCTGCGCAGCGGCGTGGTGGTTGCCAAGTACGAAGGCGAGAAGCCGCATCACCCGCATTGCCTGGCCCTGACCTGGCCGGGCCAGCCGGCCGGACAGCCGGTGCTGGTGTCCGCCACCAAGTACGTGCCGCTGCAGGTGGGCGAAGCCATCAAGCTGGGAGCGCCCCGCGCCGAACTGCTGGAAGCCAGCCGGCACATCTTCGTCGAGGCCGGCGAATGGCATTGACCCGCGCGGCCGCCGACGCCAGCCGCTAGGGCACCAGCGGCGGATCGATCCAGACGAAGGTTTCGCCGCGCTTGAGCATTTCCGCCACGTCTTCGGGCGGCACCTCGTAGTCGGTCCCCATCAGGCTGGCCGCGCCCGTGTCGTGGATATGGATGACCGACGGCGGATCGGTGTCGATGAAGTACCAGTAGTACCCGGACTTGAGGCTGTGGGGGGCATCTTTCACGATGGTTCTCCGTATCTGCGAATGTCCATGCATGAAATGATACCCATCCCCCCCGCGCCGCGCGACCGGGAATACGGTCAATCCGGAATGACCGCGGTCACCTCGATCTCGACCTGGGCCTCGTCCTCGACCAGGCCGGCCACCTGCACCGCCGTCATGGCGGGAAAATGGCGGCCGATGATCTCGCGATAGGCCTTGCCGATGTCCTCATAGGACGCGACGTAGACCCGCTTGTCCAGCACGTACCAGGTCATGCGCACGATGTGCTCCGGCCCCGCGCCGGCCTCGGCCAGCACCTCGACGATGTTGGCCAGCGCCTGCCGGACCTGGCCGGCGAAGTCCTTGGCGCGGAACACGCCGTCGGGCTCCCAGCCTATCATCCCGCTGATGAAGATCTGCTTGCCGCGGGCCGCCAGGCCGTTGCTGTAGCCGCGGGGGCGGGGCCATCCGGCCGGCTGCAGGGTCTCGATGTTCGATGCCATGGGTTCTCCTTTCTCGTTCTTCAGGCCGCGCCCGCCGCTCGCAGCAGTTCGCGGCCGATGATCAGTTGCTGGACTTCGGTGGCGCCTTCATAGATGCGCAGCGCGCGGATCTCGCGATACAAGCGTTCGACCGTCTCGCCGCTGACCACGCCCTGCCCGCCGAACATCTGCACCGCCGCATCGATCACCCGCTGCGCGGTCTCGGTGGCGCTCATCTTGGCCATCGCCGCTTCCTTCGTGATGCGCGCCCCGCCGTCGCGCATCCACGCCGCCCGGTAGGTCAAAAGCGCCGCGGCGTCGACGCCGGTGGCCATGTCGGCCAGCTTCGCCTGGGTCAATTGGAAATCGGCCAGCGTCTGGCCGAACATGCGGCGCGAAGTGGCGCGCGCCAGCGCCTCGTCCAGGGCCCGGCGGGCGAAGCCCAGCGCCGCGGCCGCCACCGAGGTGCGAAAGACGTCCAGCGTGGCCATCGCAACCTTGAAGCCCTGCCCCGGCTCGCCCAGCCGCCGGGACACCGGCACGCGGCAGCCGTCGAAACGCAACCGCGCCAGCGGATGCGGCGCGATCACGTCGATGCGTTCGGCGATCTCCAGCCCGGGGGTATCGGCATCGACCACCAGCGCGGTGATGCCGCGTGCCCCTGGCGCCTCGCCGGTCCGCACGAACACCACATAGAAATCGGCGATGCCGCCGTTCGAAATCCAGGTCTTGCTGCCGTTCAGCACGTAGTGCGAACCGTCCGGCGTGGCCGCGCAGGCCATGGCGGCCACGTCCGAGCCCGCCTCGGGTTCGGACAGCGCGAAGGCGGCGATGGCCCGGCCGGACGCCACCCGCGGCAGATAGCCCGCGCGCTGCTCGTCCGTCCCGAACAAACTGATCGCGCCCGATCCCAGGCCCTGCATGGCGAAGGAGAAATCCGCCAACCCGTCGTGATAGGCCAGCGTCTCGCGGATCAGGCAGACGGCGCGCGTGTCGATGGCATCGGTCAACCCGCCATGCGCCAGCCCCGCCACGGCATATCGCAGCCAGCCATCCTCGCCCAGCACGCGCACCCGTTCCCGGCACGTCGCATCGGTATCCCCGCCATGCGCATGCGCCACCCGCCGAGCCGCCCAGGGATCCAGTTCCGCCACCAGTTCCTGGTGCCGCAGTTCGAAGAACGGCCAGGCCAGGTGCTGCGCCCTGCTCGAATTCGATGCGTCGCTCACTTCAATCCCCTTCGAAGACCGGGCGTTGCTTGGCCACGAAGGCGTGGTAGGCGCGATGGAAATCGTTGGTGGCCATGCAGATGGCCTGGGCCTGCGCCTCCGATTCGATGGCCTGCTCGATACCCATGTTCCATTCCTGGTGCAGCATGCGCTTGGTCATCGCGTGGGCGAACACCGGCCCCTGCGCCAGGCTGGCCGCCAGTTCGCAGGCCTGATCGGACAAGGCGTCCGGCTCGCACAGGCGGTTGAAGAAGCCCCAGCGCTCGCCCTCGTCTCCCCCCATCGAGCGGCCGGTGTACAGCAGCTCGGACGCCCTGCCCTGTCCGATCACGCGCGGCAGCAGCGCGCACGCGCCCATGTCGCAGCCGGCCAGGCCGACGCGGGTGAACAGGAAGGCGGTCTTGCTGCGCGCGGTGCCCAGGCGCATGTCCGAGGCCATCGCCAGGATGGCGCCGGCGCCGGCGCAGACGCCGTCCACGGCCGCAACGATGGGCTGCGGGCAGGCGCGCATGGCCTTCACCAGGTCGCCCGTCATGCGCGTGAAAGCCAGCAGCGACGGCATGTCCAGCCGGGTGAGCGGACCGATGATGTCGTGCACGTCGCCGCCCGAGCAGAAATTGCCGCCGGCGCCCTGCACCACCACCGTACGGATGTCGTCGGCATAGGCCAGCGCGCGGAAGAAATCGCGCAGCTCGGCGTACGACTCGAAGGTGAGCGGATTCTTGCGCTCGGGCCGGTCAAGCGTGACGATGGCGACCGCGTCGCGCACCTGCAGCGAGAAATGCCGGGCCTCGTAGTCGGCCATGACTGTGCGGCCGCCGTGCAGCATCTGTCTTTCCCCATGAACATGGCGCATGGTCGTCATCCCCCGTTCTATTTGCGTTCGGCGGGCAACCGGTCGGTCAGCCCCTGTTTCAATTGCGACAGCAGTTCGATCAGCGTGTCCTTGGAGGCCGCGGGCAGGGTCGAAAACAGCTCGACGATCCACTGCTCGTGCACGGCCGCCATCTTCGCGAAGGCCTTGCGGCCGGACGGCGTGAGCTTGACCACGAAAGCGCGCCGATCCTCGGGCGAGGGCTCGCGCACCACCAGTTTTTCTTCCTCCAGCTGGTCGGTGATGCCGGTGACATTGCCGCCGGTCACCATCATCCGCTGCGACAACTCGCCCATGCGCAATCCCTCGGGATGCCGCTCGAGCTGCGCCATGAGGTCGAAACGCGGCAGCGTGATGCCGAAATCGGCGCGCAGCCGCGACCGGATCTCGGTCTCGACGCGCACCGTGCAGGACAACATGCGCAACCACAGCACCAGCGACTGATGATGGTCTTCGGTCAGCCGGGCTTCCAGGTCGAGCACCGGCGCGGGGTCGCGCCCCGCGCCGGTGCCGTTCGTCTCGTCGATGGGCTTGCGAGCCATCGTTGCTCCTTCAAGTGACTTCGCCGCCCGCGACCGCGATGGCCTGGCCGTTCATCGCGGCCGAGGCCGGCAGGCATAGCCAGACGGCGGCATGGGCCACTTCGTCGGGCTGCACCAGCCGTTTCTGCGGATTGAACGCGGCCAGCGCCGCCGTGGCCTCGGCCTGGCTGCGGCCGGTGCGGGCGGAGATATTGGCGATGGCCTCGCGGCCCAGGTCGGTTTCAGTGAATCCGGGGCAGACGGCGTTGACCGTGACACCCTTGGTGGCGACCTCCAGCGCCATCGCGCGCGTCAGTCCGACGACGCCGTGCTTGGAGGCGCAATAGGCCGCCGTGTAGGTATAGCCGATCAGGCCGGCGGTGCTGGCCACGTTGACGATGCGCCCCCAGCCGGCCTCCAGCATGCCGGGCAGCACCGCGCGCGAACAATAGAAGGTGCCGCTCAGGTTGACCGCCAGCATGCGCGCCCACAGGGCGTCGTCGGTCTTGCCCACGGACGCCGATTCCGCCTGGCCGGCGTTGTTGACGAGGATGTCGATACGGCCCGCCGCGCGCACCGCCTCGGCCATGCCCTGCTCGACAGAGACCGGATCGGCCACATCCATCCGCGCCTTGCGCACAGTGCCCAGCGGCGCCAGCGCGGCGACCGCGGCATCCAGCGCCGCCGCGTCGCGACCTGTCAGCGTGACCGCCGCGCCGTGGCGCAGCAACCCGCGCGCGACGGCAAGGCCGATGCCCCGCGCGCCGCCGGTCACCAGCGCATGCTTTCCGTTCAATTGATCCATGAGCTATGTCACCACTCCATCGTATGACTCATGCCCAGACCCAGGGCACCGCGGATCCGGCTTTGCCGGTCCGCCAGTGCCGCCCCCTTGAGGGGGCGCCCGAAGGGCGTAGGGGGTGGTCCCGTTCTCACTCCAGTAGCCGCGCCGCGATTTCGCGCGGCGACATGCCCTGGGTCGCGGACGCTATCTGGCGTTCGCGCTCCAGGTTGCGTTCCAGTTGCAGGCGGCCCGCGTAGTACTGCTTGGGCCACTCCACGTCCCACCCCATCTTCGCCGATTCCAGCAGCGTCCACGCCGGATTGGCCAGATGCGGCCGGGCCAGCGCGCACAGGTCGGCGCGCCCCGCCGCGATGATGCCATTGACGTGGTCGGCCTCGAAAATGGCGCCCACCGCGATGGTCCGGATCCCGGCCTCGTTGCGGATGCGGTCGGCGAACGGCGTCTGGAACATGCGCCCGTACACCGGCTGTTCGCGCTTGCTGACCTGGCCCGACGAACAATCGATCATGTCCGCGCCGGCGGCCTTGAACAGGCCGGCGATCGCCACCGCGTCGTCGGGCGTGATCCCGCCCTCGACCCAGTCGTGCGCCGAGATGCGAACGCTCATGGGCTTGTGCGCGGGCCACACCGCGCGCATCGCGGCGAAGACTTCGAGCGGGTAGCGGCAGCGGTTCTCCAGGCTGCCGCCGTACTCGTCCGTGCGGCGATTGGTCAACGGTGAAATAAAGGTGGACAGCAGGTAGCCGTGGGCACAGTGCAGTTCCAGCCAGTCAAACCCCGCCTTCCCGGCTTCGAGGGTGGCACGCACGAAGTCGCCCAGGATGCGGCGCATATCGTCGCGCGAGGCCGCGCGGGCCACCTGCGACACGCCCGGCAGGTACTGTTCATCGGACGCGGCGACAAGCGGCCAGTTGCCGGATTCCAGCGGCAGGTCCGTACCTTCCCAGGCCAGCCTGGTCGATCCCTTGGGGCCGGCGTGCCCGATCTGCATGGCGATCCGGGCGTCAGTGTGTTCATGCACGAAATCGACGATGCGCTTCCAGGCATCCGTGTGCTCGGGCCGGTAAAGCCCGGGGCACCCCGGCGTGATGCGCGCATCGGCCGACACGCAGGTCATTTCCGCGACGACCATGGCGGCCCCGCCCATCGCGCGGCTGCCCAGGTGCACCATGTGGAAATCGCCCACCGTGCCGCCCACCGCCGAGTACTGGGCCATGGGCGACATGACGATGCGGTTCTTCAGGACCAGATCGCGCACGCGCAGCGGCGTCAGCATGGGGGGAACGGGCTTGCCGCGCGCCTCGGGAGGCTCCGCCAGGCCGGCCGCCGCGAACGCCTTGTGCGCGAACCAGCGCTCGTAGCCCTCGACGTAGGAAGCGTCGCGCAGCCGCAGGTTCTCGTGCGAGAGGCGCTGGCTGCGCGTCAGCATGGAATAGGCGAACTGCTCGGGTTCCAGGTCGACATAGCGGTCGACGTTCTCGAACCATTCCATGGAATTGCGCGCGGAGCTCTGGATCTTCAGCACCTCGATGGCACGCACGGCTTCGTAGCCGGCCATCACGCCCTCGAGTTCCTGTCCCTGGTAGGTGTCGAAACAGCGCGCCAGCTCGATCGCGTCCTCGAGCGCCAGCTTGGTGCCCGAGCCGATGGAGAAATGCGCCGAATGGGCCGCGTCGCCCATCAGCACGACCGGCACGCGCCGGCCGTCGATGTCGTTCCAATGGACCCAGTTCCCGCAGACGATGCGCGGGAAACGGATCCAGTTCGCCGAACCGCGCAGGTGGGGCGAATTGCTCAGCAGAGGCTGGCCGTCCAGGTATTTGGCGAAAAGCCGTTCGCAGAAAGCGATGGCTTCGGACTGGCTCATCTTGTCGATGCCGGCCCGCTGCCAGACGTCGTCGGGCGTCTCGATGATGAAGGTGGAGGTATCGCCGTCATACTGGTAGGCATGCGCCTGGAACCAGCCGTGCTCGGTCTCCTCGAACGCGAAGGTGAAGGCCGGGAACAGCTTCTTGGTGCCCAGCCAGACGAAACGGCAATCACGGGTCTCGATGTCGGGCTTGAAAACGTCCTCGTAGCGCTTGCGGATCTTGCTGTTCAGCCCATCGCAGGCGATCACCAGGTCGGCCCCGTAGCGACGGGCGGCTTCCTGGTCGTCGTCCACCTCGGTCTCGAACACCAGCTCGACGCCCAGTTCCTGGCAGCGGTCCTGCAGGATGTTCAGCAGGCGCTTGCGGCCGATGCCGCAGAAGCCGTGGCCGCCCGAGGTGATGGTGCGTCCCTTGAAATGGACGTCGATGTCGTCCCAGTGGTTGAAAGACTGGAGGATGCGGCGCGCGGTGGTCTCGTCGGCCTGCACCAGATTGCCCAGCGTCTGGTCCGAGAAGACCACGCCCCAGCCGAAGGTATCGTAAGGACGGTTGCGCTCGATGACGACGATGCGGGATGATGGATTCCGCTTCTTCATCAGCAGCGCGAAGTACAGCCCGGCGGGCCCCCCTCCGATGCACGCGATATTCATGAGTCCTCCGCAGGGCGGATCGATGGCTGGGAAAGTGGCCGCGGAACGCACGGAACCGCCTGCCTGGTGGTTATTATTTCATACTTAAAATATTTTTGCGTCAAGCATTTTGCCGCCTAGCGCCAGGCGTTGCGCATGCGGCTCGCGATGTCGACGCGGACAGCCGGCTGGACCGGCGCGGGCGCGGCCGCGCCTTGCCTCGCCTTGGGCAGGACCTCGAACAACGGCAGCATGCGTTCCGGGATGAAGCGGCTGCGCGTACCGTAGACGTGGCGGTCGCCCACCCCGCTTTGCTGGTGCACATAGAAGCGCTGCGGCACGACCAGCTGCAGATCCTCCTTCGCGCGGGTCATGGCCACGTACAGCAGGCGCCGTTCCTCTTCGATCTCGTCGGCGTCGCCGGTGCTCATGTCGGAAGGGATGCAGCCGTCGACCACGTTCAGCACGTAGACGGCCTTCCATTCCTGCCCCTTGGCCGAATGGATGGTGGACAGGATGAGGTAGTCCTCGTCCAGCAGCGGCTGCCCCGACTGCGCGCTGGTGGCGTCGGGCGGGTCCAGGGTCAGCTCGGTCAGGAACTGCTCGCGCGACCCGTAGGTGCCGGCGATGCGCGCCAGCTGGTCGAGGTCGGCCAGGCGCACCACCGCGTCGTCATACAGCCGTTGCAGGTGCGGGCCGTACCATCGCAGCGCGAGGTCCAGGTGCGCGGGCCAGGCCAGGCCGGCGTCGCTGAGCGCCACGAAAGTATCGGCGAAGACCTTCCAGTCTTCCGCCGCGGCGGCGGGCGGCGAGAAATCGGCCAGGGCCCGCACCGCCTGCCCGGGCCCGGCCATGGCATCGAGCAGGCGGGCGGCGTTGGCCGGACCGATGCCGGGCATCAACTGCGCCACGCGAAAACCGGACAGGCGGCTGAGCGGGTTGGCCGCCCAACGCAACAGGGCCAGCACGTCCTTCACATGGGCGGCCTCGAGGAATTTCAAGCCGCCGAACTTCACGAAAGGGATGTTGCGGCGGGTGAGTTCGAGCTCGAGTCCGGCGCTGTGGCTGGCCGCGCGGAACAGCACCGCCTGCGACATCAGCCGCACGCCAGTCTCGCGCCGTGCCAGGATCTGGTCCGCCACCCATCTCGCCTGCCCTGGCTCGTCGCTGACGTAGACCAGTTGCGGCCGCTGCGCCGAGGCACGGTCGGTCCAGAGTTGCTTGGCGTGGCGCTCGGGCGCCTCGGCGATGACCGCGTTGGACGCGTCCAGGATAGGCTGGGTCGAGCGATAGTTGCGGTCCAGCGTGACGAGGTGCGCGGGCCGCGAGAATTGCGAGGGAAAATCCAGGATGTTGCGCACGGTGGCGGCGCGGAACGAATAGATGGACTGGGCATCGTCCCCCACCACCGTCAGGCCGCGGCCGTCCGGCTTCATGGCCAGCAGGATCTCCGCCTGCAGACGGTTGGTGTCCTGGTATTCGTCGACCAGTACATGGTCGAAGGCGGCGCCCAGCTCGGCGGCGATGGCGGGCTCCTTCGTCATCTCGGCCCAGTACAGGAGCAGGTCGTCGTAATCCAGCACGTGCTGGTCCTGCTTGGCCTGCACGTAGGCGCCGAACAGCGTCTTCAGTTGCTCTTCCCATTGCGCGCACCAGGGGAAATGCCGGGCCAGCACGCCATCCAGCGGCGCCTGGCTATTGACGGCGCGCGAGTAGATGGCCAGGCAGGTGCCCTTCAAGGGAAAGCGGGACTTGGTGCCGGAAAACCCCAGTTCGTGCCGCGCGAAGCCCATCAGGTCCTCGGCGTCTCCCCGGTCATGGATGGTGAACGCCTCGGACAGGCCGATGCGCGGAGCATAGTCGCGCAGCAACCGTGCCCCCACGGCGTGGAACGTCCCGGACCAGGGCAGTGATGGTGGCTGCCCGCCCATGCCCAGCACGGCCTGCATCACCCGGCCCGCGCGGCGCTCCATCTCGATGGCGGCCCGGCGCGAGAATGTCAGCAGCAGGATCCGGTGCGGATCGACCCCCTTCAGGACCAGGTTCGCCACCCGGTGGGCCAGCGTGCTGGTCTTGCCCGAGCCCGCGCCGGCAATGACCAGCAACGGTCCGCAAAGGCCGGCATCGGCGCCCGTGCCGTACTCGACGGCCTCGCGCTGGCGGGGATTCAGGTCGGCCCAGGGATCGTGGGCCGGCGTGTCGGGAGCATGTGACATGGGACACAGGAAAACTGTATATTCATCCAGTATAAACGCCCATGCCCCTTCCGCCGGATTTCCCGCCATGACCGTCCGCGTCGGCACCTCATCCTGGACCGACCCCACCCTGCTGGCCTGCGGCCGCTTCTATCCCGCCTCGGCCCGCACGGCCGAAGACCGGCTGCGCTTCTACGCCTCGCGCTTCCCGCTGGTCGAGGTGGACAGCAGCTACTACCGGCTGCCGGCCGCACGCACGGCGCACCTGTGGACCCAGCGCACGCCGCCGGACTTCGTCTTCCACCTGAAGGCCTTCCGCCTCTTCACCGGGCATCTGACCCCGGCCGCGGCGCTGCCGGCCGATATCGCCGGGGAGCTTCCCCCCGAGGCCCGCATCGTCGACCATGCCACCCTGCCGGGCGAACTGCGCGACGAACTCTGGAGCCGTTTCCTGCAAGGCCTGGAGCCGCTGCGCCAGAGCGGCCAGTTGGCCGCGGTCCATTTCCAGTACGCCCCCCGGGTGCGCAACAACGCCGCCGGCCGCGCCCTCGTGCGCGCCTGCGCGCGCCGCATGGAGGATCAGGTCCACGCGGTGGAATTCCGCCATCGCGGCTGGCTGGACCCGGCGGGCCGGGCCGGCACGCTGGCCCTGCTGCGCGACCTCGGCGCGGCCCATACCGTGGTCGACAGCCCGGACAAACACGTGAACAGCGTGCCCGCCGTCTGGACGGCGACGCGCCCCGACCTGGCGGTGGTACGCCTGCACGGACGCAATGAGGAAGCCTGGAACCGCCGGGGCATCGCCGCCTCGTCAGGCCGCTTCGTCTACGAATACACCCCCGGGGAGCTGGAACGGATCGCCGAACTGGTACGCCGGCTCACGCAGGCCGCGGCCAACGTCCACGTCTTGTTCAACACCAACTTCGAGGACCAGGGCATGCGCAACGCGCAAGCCTTCGACGGCACGATGCGGCAGCCGCGCCGTGCCCGCGGCTCCGGCACGGCACGCTGAATGCCGGACCGGAGCCGTGCGCGGGTTCACTAGCGCACGGCCTCGCGCACGCGGCGCACCTCGGGCAGGCTGACGGCGCTGGCCTGGTTGCCCCAGTTCTGGCGGATGAACGACACCACGGCCGCCACGTCCTGGTCCCCCAGCGACTGGCCGAACGGCGGCATGCCGTGCGGTTGGGGGTTGCCCGCCGTCGCCGGCGCGAAACCGCCCGACAGGACCATGTGCACCGCGTTGTCCGACGAAGCGGCGACGACCGAGATATTGCCCGCCAGCGGCGGCCAAGCTGGCGGCCGCCCTTGTCCATCGGCACCGTGGCACTGGGCGCAATGCTGCTCGTAGAGCTTGCCTCCCGCGGCCATCAGCGCGGGCGAGGCGGCGGCGGATACCGAGGCGGGATCGGTGCCGACCGCCGGCAGCGACTTCAGATAGACCGCCATCGCCTCCAGGTCCGCATCGTTCGCATACTGGAAGCCCTGATGAACCGCCTCGGCCATCGGCCCTGCCGCATGCGAGCGGGGAGCGATGCCGGTCTTGAGCAGATCGATGACATCCTGCCGGGTCCACTCCCCCAGACCGGTCACACGATCGCCCGTCAAAGGCGGCGCATACCACGACTGCCCGCCGATCAGCGAGCCGGCCAGCCCCGCATCCGGCGCCATCGCACCCAGGCGGTTGCGCGGCGTATGGCACTCCGCGCAGTGGGCCAGGCCTTGGACCAGATAACGTCCGCGCAGCCAGGCCTCGGACGGCTCCGCCGGAGCGGGTTCGTCCGACATCGGCCGGAAATAGAAGGCCCGCCACACCGCCACCAGCCAGCGCTGGTCGTAGGGGAACTCGAGCTCATGCGGCCGGTTCGCCCGCGCCACCGGCGGCAGCGAACGCAGATAGGCGAATAGCGCGTCCGCATCCGCCCGCGAGACATGGCGATAACTCGGATACGGAAAGGCCGGATACAACAGGCTGCCGTCCGGCGCCTTGCCCTGATGCAGCGCGCGCCAGAAATCGTCGGCGCTCCATTTGCCCAGGCCGTTCGCCGGATCAGGCGTCAGGTTCGGGCCATAGAACGTGCCGAACGGCGTGGCCAGCGCCCGGCCGCCGGCAAAGGCCTCGCCGCCCGGCGCCGTATGGCATCCCACGCAATTGCCCAGGCGCGCCAGATAGCGCCCGCGCTCCACCTGCTGCCCGCCCTCTTCCGCGGCAGTGGCCTGGGCGGGCGCGTCGTACTCCCGATGCCCCATCCAGAACACCGTCCCCACCGCCGCGACAGCCACCGCCAGCACACCCAACAGGAATCCACGCTTGTTCATCGCCGGCTCCCCACGTGCACCTGGCTGCCGCATTCCATCGGCATCGGCCCGGGCAGGCTGGCGGCCGGAACCACCTCGCGCACCGGCTGCGATGACAGCCACCCCGCCACCGCGCTGACGTCCTCGGGCGTCAGGCGGCGCGCGATATCCGCCATGCAATCGGGCGCGATCGCCTTGCGCAGGCCGTTGGTCCACGCGCCGAACTGCGAACTCAGGTAATCATGCGGCAGCCCCAGCAACGCCGGCACCGCCGGCAACACACCGGACAGCGCCTGCCCATGACAGGACACGCAAGCGGGCACCCCGCGCGCGCGGTCTCCCTCCATCACGAGCTGCCGGCCGTGCTCCAGCGTGGCGGCGGGCAGGCGGGAAGGCCTGGGGTCGGGATAAGGAGGATGCTGGTCGGAGAACCACACGGCGATCTGTTGCAGATAATCGTCCGACATGTTCTCGAGCAGATGCTGCATCGGCCGGTACTGGCGCTGGCCGGCGCGGAAATAGACGAGCTGGTTGTACAGGTAGTCGGCCGGCTTGCCGGCGATGCGGGGGTAATAGCCATCGGGCCCGGCGCGGCCTTGCGCGCCGTGACAGGCCGTACAGGCCGCCATGCGTCCCGCCATGGTGCCCGGTTCGAGCTTCTCGGGCTGCTGAGCCGCCAACGGCGCCGACAAGGCCACCGCGGCAAGTCCCCCCAGGATTTTGTATTTGTAGTTGACGAATGGCATGGGTCAGTGAGGCCACGGCGTGAAGCCGCGCCTCGGGGCAGCGTTTCGACACAGGCAGTGTACCCGGGGTTGGTGGGCGAAGTGCGGGGGATGGCACGCGACCGATCGTCGCATGGGTGAGTAGGTCGCGGTATCGGCAAGGCGCTGATTCCGCACGGCTTGATCAGTCGAGCCGTGGACGAAACTACCCCTCTTCGCGCGCGGCGCGAACATCTGGAGTTCACTCAAACCGAGTTGCAGAGCGCCCGGGCATCCCCCCATCCAGGGCCGCGGGCGCCCAACCGGCAAGACTGCGACGCCGCTTGTAGCCTACTTCGCCTGCTCCTGGCCCCGATAACTGTTGACGGCCGTCAAGGCCTGCGTCCGCGCCAGATTTTCGGTTTCGACCAGATCCTGCCATCCCATCCGGCAGTGCGGATCAAGAATATCGTTGTTCCCGAAATAGTCATGCACCGCGGCATGGGCCTCGTCCCAAACGCGCATCGCATCCTGAACGTCGTTGAGTGTCAGCATGTCGACCTCCTCGAAAGTGGCAACGGGCAGCAACTGTCGTGCCTGGCGGCCACTTTCAAGAACGTGCGCTGAAACCGGAAAAAAGCCGATGCCGATGCGGCAACAACGACCATCGAGGCCGACGCGGGTGATGCGCTGACGGGCGGCCGGCCCCAGGCGCATAGAATGGGAGCCGCCCTCACCCGCCTGGCAAAGGAGTCAGCTATGGAAAACCCGTTCGGCAGCACGGAAGAACTGAAGCGGTACCTGGTACTCATGTCCGCGTCGAAAGACAACGCGGCCATGGTTCAAAAGGCATTGCGCAATTTGCAAGAGAAGGTCTACAGCAAGGCCGCGCCGCTGTGGATTGATTCCAAAGGCATCGGCGTATTCGTTGCCACCGACATGCCCGCGGTCGATATCTACGCCGCGATGTTCGACACCTCGATCAAGGGCGAGTTTTCCGATACCAGGGACGCGCTCGTTGTGGAGCTGGGAAGCGATTGGTTTGGCGGCCTGGAAGCGAAGTACGGCCATTGGCTGACGACCCATGCGGGCCTTCCGCTTCCTTCCGCGCGCGTGCGGGATCGGCGTCGGTGATCCACCAGGATCGAACAGGCGAACCGGGTCAGCGGAACTCGGGATCAGGTAATCCCTGCTGCGCGCGGTGAACGGATGAAGGGGGAGAAAACGTCGCGCAAAAGACTGCGCAAAAGGAAAGGGTGTTAGTGACCACTATCACTAACACCCTTATACAACTGGCGCGCCCGGCAGGATTCGAACCCACGACCCCTTGGTTCGTAGCCAAGTACTCTATCCAACTGAGCTACGGGCGCTGCAAAGAAATAAGATTATAGCGACACTTTTTTCGGCTTGCAAATCGGGGCCTGAAAACCCGGCAAACCCCGCATCAAACCCGCCCGGATACCTTGCCGCGCCTCCCCTGCCTGCTCCGCACTGATCGGCCCCCCGGTCACGGCTCGCGCAGCGAGTCCGGCTCCTTCAACACCTCGACCAGCGCTTGCCGAAACGCGGCGATGGGCCGCGCCAGCCGGCCCGCCGGCTCACGGTGCAACAGCCAGGCGCGCACGCGGGGACGGAAATCAGGCGACGCGATGACCTCGACCTCGTCGCGCCACGCGCCGCCCGCGAACGCGGCGGGCGTCACGATGCCGATGCCGAAGCCGCGCGCCACCAGCGACATCCTCAGGTCCACGCTCAGGGCTTCGACCGCTACCTGGAAAGGCAGCCGCTCGGCCTCGAACCGATGGCGGATGTAAGCCCGGAAGCCGCACCCGTTCTCGTTCATGACCCAGGAAAAACGGGACAACTGTTCCAGATCCGGACGGCGCGGCACCTTCAGCGAACGCGCGGCGACCAGCAGCACCCGCTGGGCGCCCAGGTCGTCGCACACCAGGGACTCGGGCGGCGGCACGCCATCGGCCAGGCATACCGCGACGGCATCCAGCTCGCTGCGCGCGACCTGCTCCACCAGGCGCGGCGACCAGCCCGAGGTCACGCGCAGGGTCAGCGCAGGGAAATCGGTGCGCAGCCGATCGAAGGGTTGCATCAGCGCGGCTTCGGACAGGTAGGGCATGATGCCCAGCCGGAATTCGCCCTGCACCTCCCCGTGGGGCGACACCCCGGCCTTCAGGTCTTCCAGCGAGCGCAGCACCCGGCGGCCGTGCTCGTAGGCCTCGCGGCCCGCCGCCGTCGGCTTCAGCGGCTTGGACTGCCTGTCCAGCAGGGTCGCGCCCAGGCGCTCTTCCAGGTTCTGCACGCGACGCGTGACACCCGGCTGCGTCAGGTGCAGGCGGGCCGACGCGCCGACGATGGAACCGGTCTCCACCACCGCCACGAAGGCTTCCAGGTCATGGATGTTCATGACATCCGCGCATAATGATGATGCGAAGGATTGAATTGCTTGATCATGCGATAGAAAAATAAAGTTTCCGTTCGATATGCAATTAATTTATCAAACGGAGCTTCGCATGACCACCTGCGGCAAATCCGGGGCCCTGGCCCCGCCCGCGTCTCCATCGACCCGGCCCCCGGTGCTGCTGTTCGGCACCGCCACCGGCGTCCTCGTCACCAATCTCTTCGCGCCGCAGACGCTGGTGGGCGTCATGGGCGCCTCGCTGGGCCTCGCACCGATGTCGTCGGGCCTGATGGCGATGATCACGCTGCTGGGCTATGCGGCCGGGCTGTTCCTGCTCGTCCCCCTGGCGGACGTGGCGCCCCACCGCCGCCTGGTGCGCGCGATGCTGGCGGTTGCCGCGGCGGCCGCGGCAACCGCCGCGTGCAGCCCCTCCGCCGCGCTGCTGCTGGCGGCCTTGTTCGTCCTGGGCGCGGCCAGTTCCGTCATCCAGGTGCTGGTGCCCATCGCCGCCGCCATGGTAGGCCCCGATATCAGGGGGCGGGTGATCGGCGACATCATGGGCGGCCTGATGGTGGGCATTCTGCTGTCCCGGCCGTTGGCCAGCCTGCTGGCCGACACGCTGGGCTGGCGCGCGTTCTATGCCGCCAGCGCCGTGGCGTCGCTGGCGCTCGGCCTGACGCTGGTGCGCGGCATTCCCGACCGGCTGCCGCCGCCCGGTCCGCGCTACCTCGATCTGATCGTGTCGCTGGGATCGCTGCTGCGCCGCGAACCGGTCCTGCGCCGGCGCGCGGCCAGCGCCGCCCTCAGCATGGCGGCCTTCAGCCTGTTCTGGACCGCCGTCGCGCTGCGCCTCGCACAGCCGCCCTACTCCGTGGGACAGCGCGGCATCGCCGTGTTCGCGCTGGTGGGCGCGGTCGCCGCCTTCATCACGCCCTGGGTGGGCCGGGCCGGCGACCGGGGCTGGACGCGGCCGGTGACGGCGATCTCCCATCTCGGCATGGTCGGCGCCTTTGCCTTGGCGGCCTGGGCCGGAAGCGCCTGGCACGGCGGCCATGCGGCCTGGATCGCCATGGGCCTGTCGGCCATCGTCCTGGATGCCGGCGTCACCGGCGACCAGACCCTGGGACGGCGCGCCGTCAATCTGCTGGACCCCGCGGCCCGCAGCCGCGTCAACGCGCTGTTCGTCGGTCTGTTCTTTCTTGGCGGCGCGGCCGGATCCGCCCTGGCCGGCGTGGCATGGAGCCTGGGCCAGTGGCAGGCGATATGCGCGACCGGCGCGGCGCTGGGACTGGCGGCCTTGCTGGTTCCTGGCACCCCGAAATGACAACCGGGGCCCTGGGGCCCCGGTTCCGGCACTGCGCGGCGGTCCAGACTCAGCGGCCGCGCCGGACGTCCTGGCTCGTCACGCCGGAGGAGCCATCCAGCTTGGTCTGCTGTTCCTCCAGCACGCGGATCTGGCGCTGAAGGGTATTGAGCTGCTCGCGCGCGGCCTGCCGCTCGTTGGCCAGCGCGGCGGCCTCCTGGCGGGCCTGCTCCTGGCGGGCCGCCACCTGCTGCTCCTGCTGGCGCTGCATGCTCAGGTCGTTCTGCAGCGCGTTCAGGCGCGTTTCGTTGGCGCTGATCTGTTTTTCGGTCACGGCACGCTCGGCGTCGAGCTTGATGCGGCGGATGTCCACATCGGCCAATTGCACCGTCTGCTCGACGAAAGCCTTGTAGGTCTGCTCGGCCTGCGACTCCGACGTGGTCTTGACCACGCGCCAGAAATTCTTCTGCTGGAACATCGCCACGTAATACGTCAGGTCGTCCGCCTTGAACAGCAGGCTCGCCCCGTAGTTGCCGTTATAGGTGGTGCGCAGTTCGTTCAACGTGCGGTTCTGTATGAGTTGCTGCAGTTCCGCCATCGTGCTGTTGTTGGAAGCCGACTGGCCGCCATCGACAGGCCGGGCCTGCGCGGCCTGGGCCGGGGTCTGGGCCTGGGCGGCCGACGGCCGTGCGGTCGTGTTCTGGACCACCTGGGCAGAGGCCCCCACGGACGCCGCGGAAAACAACAGTACGATCCCCACTTGTCGGAACATTCTGCATGTCCTCATTTTCATTCCAGCTTCCTTGGTCATATCGAGTTCGTCGGACAGGCCGTAACAAAGCGTGTCCGATTTTAATGAAAGTACGGCGTCGTGGGCTCTTTATTGAGCTCTTTTTTGCCGGAATCAGTCCAATTCGCCCGCCACTTCCGCGTCCTGGCCGACGATCTGGTACTTGCGCATCTTCTCCCACAGCACCTTGCGGCTGATTCCCAGGAAACTGGCGGTATCCTGGCGCCGCCAGCCGTGGGCGTCCAGCGCGCCGACGATCCGGTTGCGCTCGGCCAATTCCTGCGGGCTGCGCTCGTTGGCCGGTATCACGCCTTCGGCCAGCGAGGCAAAGATGCGGCCGATCCGCTCCCTGTCCCAGGCCCGGAACTGCCTGACCATCACCCCCACCCGCTCGGCCACGTTGCGCAGTTCCCGCACGTTTCCCGGAAAGCGCGTACGCGTGACCAGGGCCGCCAGCCAATCCGGCACCTCGTCCTCCTGCTCGGGCAGGATCTGCCCCAGCAAAGCCTTGAAGATGGCGATCTTGTCCACGGCCCCGCGCTCTTCCAGGTTCGGAACCTGTAGTTCGATCACTGCCAGGCGGTAATACAGGTCGGCCCGGAACAGTTCCTGGCGCACCAGTTCACGCAGGTCGCGGTTGGTCGCGGCCACCAGGCGGAAATCGACCGGGAGTTCGACCGTGGAGCCCAGCCGGGTCACGCTGCTCTGTTCCAGGACACGCAACAATTTGACTTGCTGGTAGAGCGGCAGGTCGCCGATCTCGTCCAGGAAAAGCGTACCCTCGTGCGCCTGCTCGAAATATCCCTTGTGTGCGAAGGTCGCACCCGTGAATGCACCCTTGGCGTGGCCGAAGAAATGGGACTCGAACAGTCCATCGGGAATCGCGCCGCAGTTCACCGCCACGAAGGGGCCTTTCCCGTAGCTGCGATGGCCCTCGTGCAGCAGCCTGGCCACCCGCTCCTTGCCCACCCCCGTCTCGCCCCGGATCAGCACCGTCGAATCGCAGTCGGCGAAAGCCTCCACCTCCGACAGAAAGACCCGCATGCAGGCGGAGGTGGCGATGAGCGGCTCGGCCGCCTTGGCGCGCGAGCCCTGCTCCCGCACCACTCCCGCCACCTTGAACACCAGCGTGCGCAGTTCGGCGGCGGTGAAATCGGCCGTCAGGACGTTGGAATACTCGGGCGGATAGGTGCGCGGGTCGCAGTTGCGGGCCTCGGCCGCCACCCAGACCACCGGCATGCCATGCCCGGCCTGCCAGTCGCTGATGCTGAAACTCGGCCGGTCGATCACCGTTACCGAAATGATCGCCACCGACATGCGCACGCTCGTGACATCGCGTGACACGGCGATGTTGTCCGCGCGGATCACGTCCATGTCGAAATTGGCCAGCGCCCGTGCGACGCGGTCGGCGATATCCGATTTGCCTTCCCAGACGTAAACGTCGAGATCATCTTGTGAAGGTCGTGTCTTCATGGCGCTACGCCTGTTGCCCTCCATCGTTGCCGCCCGCGCTCAATAGACGAGGCGGACGTTGTCGCATTCCAATGACATGAGATGCACGTCGGTCTGTCCGATCTTGATGCCCACCAAGCCATCCAGCAGATCGGCCAGCAGTTTGCCCACCTCGTTCAGAAGGGGTTTGAGCAGGCCGACCAGCGGACTCAGGATGGCCTGCAGCAGGTTCTGCGACTGCCCGCCGCCCCCGCCTCCCAGCAAACTTCCCAACAGGTCGCCCACGGCGTTGAGCAGGCCGCCCAGCAGGCCGTTGGTCGCGGTCGTCTGCAGGGACTTGATCAGCTCGGTCCGCATGCAAGCCTGGTTGCAGGACCCCAGCAGCGGCGTGACGGTCTGGCGCCAGAGCGTCGGCATGGGGCAGGTTCCCAGGCCCAGCAGGCCGCATGGCCGGGGCCAGGTGATGCCGTCGCCGAGCAGTTTCTGTTCGATCAGGCTTGGGTTGTAGCCATATTGGTTCAGGTACTTGTCCGCCACCTGCGTGGCCGTATCGGCCGGGAAGGCTTCGAGCTTGGCGCCCTCGCCCGCGGAGGACTGGGCCAGCAGCAGGGCCAGCAGTTGATTGATCAGGTCCTGCACGGTGTCGCCCAGGCGCAGGTCGTTCCTGCCCACCGTCTTGGTCTCGTCCACCTTCAGGGTGGTGTAGACCGGGTCCTGTGCCAGGATGTCGGGCTTGACCTGCCCGTGCAGCAGATTGATGCCCAGCAACTTGACGAAGGTCTCGTCCTGCAGGCCGGTCGCGCAGACGTCATGCGTGGACCACAGCGTGGACTCGTTGATCTTGCCCATGCACAGCTTGGCGATGGACGAATCGACCTTGATGGTGGCCGTGGCCGGCGCCGTGCAGCTCATGCCCGTGAGCGTGCCCTGTGAACTGACCACGTCCAGCACGATGGGCAGCTTGATCTGCGTGCCGAGCAGGCCCAGCAGTCCCCCGACCAGCCCGCCGTCGGTCGCGATGTCGACGAAGGTGCGGATCTGGGCGGTATAGGCCTTGGTCCCCAGACCGCCTATGCCGACCGACGGCGGCTCGATGATGCTGGCGCGCACGTTGGTCTTGAGCCCGACGGCGGAACTGACTGCCGCCGGCAGCCCGAGGTTGACGGTCACCGCATGATTGGACACGCCGACGCCGACCGCGGCGGTCAACAGGCCCAGCGCGTCCAGGTCCACGTTCAGCGCCGATCCGGCGCTGGGGGCCTGGATCATCGCGAACAATCCATTCGCGACGCTGTTGGATCCCAGTTGGACCAACAGTTTATCGACGCCCAGCTTGGCGGTCAGCGAGTTCAGCAGCGAGGCGTTCAGGCCCAGGAGGCTGTTCTGGTTCGCCAGGCTGACGATGGCGTTCAGCAACTGCCCGAGTTCGACCTTGCGGGCGGCCAGCAGGCTGTTCAACTCGCCCACGCTCAGGTCCGCGCCCACCGGGATGCCCAGTTGCTTGAGCAACCCACTGGGCGTGATCTTCACGCCAGCCAGCCCCGCATAGGTCCCGATGCTGAGATCCTCGCAAAGGTTCGCCCCCACGACCCGGAGCAGCACGCACAGCGGCGCGGTCTGCGAGTTCGTGGTCGCCAGCTTCGAGCCGACCCAGAAGGAGGCGACCGGCGCTTCCTGGACGGCGATGGCTTCGGCATAAAGCGCGCGGTTGCCCAGGAACGGCAGCACCATGGGGACCTGCTGGGAGATCGCGACCTTGATCGCATTGAAGCCGACCGAGGACTTGGGCGTACCGAAATACTTCTTGCCACCGTCGCCGCTGTAGGCCTCGGAAGGAGCCTCCATGGTCTGCACGGTGTTCTTGGACGAGTCCGGATTCGGATCCCACCGGCCGCACACCGGTGCGGGCGACGATGCCATCGACAGCGCGAAGCGTTGCAGGTTCAGGTTGGCGTTGCCGCGCGCGGCCGCCGCCGCGGCGACGCAGCTGTCGCGCTCCAGTTGCTGGGCCCCCGCCAGCGCGGCCAGGTCGGCGGTCTTCTGGAGCTCCCGCTTCATGTAGAAGAGATAGCCCAGGTCCGCCGAAGCCAGCAGGGTGACCGATACCAGCATCGCCGCCGCGGCCGCGATCAGCACCGATCCCCGCTGACGCGCCAGAGGCGCGCGGGAAACGGAAACGAACGAGGAGATACGGCGATGCGGTGTCATGAAAACCTGCCTATTGCTTCGGCTGCGAGGTCGTCTCGTAGTACTGGGGAATGGCATGCGAATAGCTTTCGATGTAGCGCTTCCAGCTGGGGGACGCGGTCGCGCCCAGCATGGGCAGCGCCTGGCCAGCCTGGCGCCCTTCGGCCTGCATGCGCAGCACTTCGCTCGTCACATCGCCGTTGGGCCGGCTCTTGCCCTGCGGCGCAACGGATGCCGTATCCACGACGGGGGTCGCCCGAGGCGCAGCCGCGGTGGCGGCGGGCGCCACGACGGCCGGCGCGGGCTGGGCGGGCGCGGCCGCTTGCGGCGTGACCACGGTGGTCACGCGTTGCTCAGGCGCTTGCACCACCTGGGGGCGCGCCACGGGCGCCACAGGCGCCGCCTGGGCCGCGGCAGCCGGCGCCTGGCTCGGCCCGGGCACCTGCCGTACGACCGACGAAGCGGGCCGCGCGGCGGCCGGGGCCGCCGATGTCGATGCGGCCCTTTGCTGGGCGGCGCGCAACTGTGCCTCGCGTTGAGCCTGTGCGGCTTGCTGCTGTGCGGCTTGCTGCTGCGCGGCCGCCGCGCGGCGGGCCTGCTCGTCCGCCTGGGCCTGGCGCGCGGCCTGTTCCATGCGCGCCCGTTGCTCGGGCGTCTCTTGCAGCATGGAGCCTGTCACCGGGGTATTGTTCTGGGCCTGCGCCATCGGCGCCGCCAGCAGCGCGGCCCATACCAGATAGCGGCTGGCGCGCCGGGAAGCGAACTGTCCGTGCGGGCAATGGCTGGTAGATTTCATGATCGCCTTGATTCCACTTGTATTCGTCATCGTTGAAGAAGATCCGGTCGTATCGGCGGGCCGGCGTCAGGGAATGGCCGAGTTGAACCGGTCCATCATGGACTGCATGGGGGCACGTACCGGCTGCAGGATCGGGGCGGCGACCGGCCGCACCACGGGTTCGCGCGCGGTGTCCGCGGCCACCGCATCCTGCGTGGCGGTCCGGACCAGGGAAGCCCTCGGCGGTGCCGGGGCCCGCTCCGCCGCCGGCACCCGGGACATTTCAGGCGCGACCGACGAGACCGGGAACGGGCTGGCCACCGGCGGCGGAACCTGAGCCGTGGCCGGCGCGGGATCGGCCTTGACCACCGCGACCGGGCGGGACGACCGGTGCGCCCGCTGGACGATATCGTCGGCCAGCTTGCGCACCGATGCGCGCGCATCGGGCGACAGGCCCGCCTTGTCCATGACGGTTCCCGCGCGCCCTGCATCGCCCGACACCAGCAGCAGCAGGGCCAGATTGGCCAGGATCCTGGAATTCTCCGGCGCCAGTTCGGCGGCCTGTGCCATGGGCAGACGGGCGGCGGCGGTCTCCCCGTTGCGCAGCAAGGCATAGCCCAGGTCGCTGACGATCAGCGCGTTGGTGGGATCGAGGCGTGCCGCCTCGCGCAGCGACACCACCGCGGCGGCGAAATCGCCTCGCGCTCCCGCCAACAGCCCCAATCCCTGCGATGCGGCCGCGCCGACGTCCGTCTTCTGCAAGCGGCGATAGACCACCGCGCTTTCCTCGGACTGCCCGGCCTCGCGCAGCGCATGGGCCCGCAGCAGCTCGACGTCCGGCGCGACTCCGTGGCGCTGCTCGAACGCATCGATGTGGGCCAGCGACGCGAAGTACAACCCCTTGGCCTGCATCTCCTTGATCAGCGACAGATACATGCCACGGCTGTCCACCGTGGGTTCGTCGTTCGCGACCTGTTGGCGCATCATGGCTTCATCGTTGAACTTGGGCGCCGACACGCCGTAGCCCGAGGGCGCGGTGGAACTGCACCCCGCCGCCAGCAGCGCAACCCCGAGCAACCCGGCCACGCGCGCCGGGCAATGAATCGACCCGGTCATATCAGCCTCCCATTCTCGCCAGACCGCGGAAAACGGCCAGGAAACCCGCCCCACCCGTAACGATGATGAGGGCGGGCAGCAGCGTCAGCACCATCACGCCGGTCATCTTGACCGTCAGCTTGCCGACGCGCTCCTTCAACTCCATCCGCCGCTGCTCGCGCACACGCTCGGAAAACTGCTTGAGGGGCTCCTGGACCGCGCCGCCGTGCCGATCCACCTGGACGATCAGCCGCGCCACGGCCGCCAGATCCTCGTTGCCGAAGCCGGTGGCCAACCGCTGCAACGACTGCTCGCGGGACAGGCCCCGGGCATGCTGGTTGACGGCGATCTCCAGTTCGACTGCCAGTACCGGCAACACCATGCGGAACTCGGTGACGATCACATGCAGGCTCTGGTCGATCGACAAGCCCACGCCTTGCAGCAAGCGCAGCAAATCGATCAACAACGGCAGTTCTTCCTTGGCCCTGCGGCCACGCGAAGCGGCCACCCGGCGAAGCGCCCACTTTGGCACCATGTAGCCGAGCGCGAACCCCAGGAACAGGGAAAGCATCGTGCCGAATGCACCGCCGCCGCCGAGCGTCCAAGCCAGGACAGGCACGACGATGGCCAGCACGACACGCGCGAAGATGAACAGCGAGCGCGCCCGTCCCTGGTCGCCGAAGCCGCAGCGATCGATCAACTGCCGGTCCTCGGCCTCGAGCAGATAGTTGCCCAGCCGCCCCCGTTCCCATTTCTCGCCCAATTGCGCCGCGCCATCGAACATGGCGCTCACCCGGCCTCGCCGGACAGGCGACGCCACATTGGCAAGGGCGTCCTCCAGCACGGGATTGGTCCGCGCGGTGATGGCGCTGTCCACGACCAGGCGGCTTCGACTCTGCCGCGAGCCGCGGATCAAGACCGCCACGCCCACCAGCAACGCGGCGGCGGCGAACAGAACCAGGGAAGCAACGGTCAATAATTGTGTAGACATAGCTTCAAACCGATTTGGCCATGCGGTACAGCCAGAAAGAGCCGACCAGTTGCAGAGCGAAAGCGCCCATCAGCATCTTCTGGCCAACCGGGTCGGTCCACATGCCCACGAACATGGCGTTGTTGAAGATGACGATGAACCCGGCGACGAAAATCGGCAGCAGCCCCAGGATCCAGGCCGACAACCGGACTTCGGCGGAGAGCGCGTGCAACTCCTCTCGCGCTTGCTGCAAGTCGCGCATGAAAGACGCCATGCGTTCCAGCACCACATCGCTGCGGCCACCGAAACGCAGTGCCACGCCGATCACGGCGGCGACCAGTTCCAGTTCATAGGAACGATAGAGCCTGGCGGCATGCACCAGTGAAGCATCCAGTTCCATGCCCGCCCGGTTCAATTGATTGGCCCGCTCGAGCACCTCGAACAAGGGCGCATCGACCGAGGAAACCGCGGTCTGGAAAGCCGATCCCAGGCTGTTGCCGATGGTGATGAGCCGCACCAGGGCATCGATGAAACCCGGCAACTGCCGCACCATTTTCTGCCGGCGCTTGTCCGCCCGCCACCAGAGCTGGAACAGGACCGCCAGCACCACCAGGACGAGCATCACCATCGCAGCCAGACCACCGCTGAACAGCAGGGCCAATACAGGCATGGCCACCAGCGCCGCGAGCCAGGGGCCGTAGAAAGCGGGGCCGGGCTCGACGCCGGCACGAAGCAGCATGTTCTGGAATCGCCCGCGCACGCCCCGAGGGCGCACGGGCGGGTAGAGCTGCTGGGCCGCGGCCACCACCGCGCGGGTGGGGTCGAAGGACCGGCTGAGCTGTTCCTCGACGAAGGCGCTGGTCGCCTGCCGGCGTCCCCGCTCGCTCGCGCTCTGCCACAGCCACAGTCCCGCCGCCACCAGCAGCAGCGCGATGCACAAGACCGAAAGAAGCAGGGCCGACATCATCGCCCCCTGGACCAGAAACCGCCCCCGCCGCCCTGGGGCGGCTCCGGGGCCATCGTCACGCGCAGTTGGTCACGGTACTTGGCCAGCTTGGGCGTGTGCGGATGGATGCCAAGCGACACCCAGCGGTCTTTCTCTTCGCCATCGGGGCCGACGAAACTCTCGTGGCGATAGAGTTCCTGCGTCGAGATCACGTTGTCACCCATGCCGGTGACTTCCGAGATCGACACGATGCGCCGGCGGCCGTTGGACAGACGGGCGATCTGCACGATGAAGTCCAGCGCGCTGGCGATCTGCCGGCGCAGGCTGTCCTCGCTGCCCTGGAAGCCAGCGAACCCCGCCAGCATCTCCATCCGGTACAGGCATTCGCGCGGGGAGTTCGCGTGTATGGTCGCCATCGACCCTTCGTGGCCGGTATTCATGGCCTGCAGCATGTCCATGACCTCGGGCCCCCGGACTTCGCCGACGACCACGCGGTCCGGCCGCATCCGGAGGCTGTTGCGTATCAGATCGCGGATGCTGATGTGGCCCGCGCCATCGAAGCCGCCCTGGCGGGATTCCAGCCTGACCACATGGGGGTGGTTCAGCGACAGTTCAGCCGTATCCTCGACCGTGACCACGCGCTCGGTCTCGGGAACGAAGAACGCCAGCGCATTGAGCAGCGAGGTCTTGCCGGAACTCGTCCCGCCCGAGACCAGGATGTTGCAGCGTTCCCGCACCGCCAGGCTCAGCAGGCGGTGGATTTCCTCGTTGAAGGTGCCCAGCGCCAGCAGGTCGGCCGGCTTGAGCGGATCCTGGCGGAATTTCCGGATGGACACCATGGGCCCGTCCACCGCCAGCGGCTCGATGACCACGTTCAGGCGGCCGCCATCCGGCAAGCGCGCGTCCACCATGGGGCTGGACTCATCCAGCCGCCGGCCCAGCGGCGCGAGGATGCGGCGCACGATACGCAGCAGGTGCTGGTTGTCGCTGAAGCGCAGGACTTCCCTTTGCAACACCCCGCGTCGCGACACGAACACATTGTCGTGGCCGTTGATCAGGATATCCTCGACGGCCGCATCGGCCAGCAGGTCTTCCAGCGGCCCCAGTCCGGCGAGTTCTTTCGTCAGCGAGGCCGCGACCTGCCGGAGTTCGGCTTCGTTGATGGGAACCCGCCGCAGGCGCACGAAACTGTCGACCTCCAGGTCGACGAACTGCTGGATCGCGGTCCGGGACCAGCGCCCGAACTCCGCGCCCAGTTCTTCGATACGCGACAGCAGGTGTTCGTGCGCCGCGGCCTTGACGTCCTGGAAGCGCTGGGTGTTGGCAAACGCCGGACTATCGTCGGCAAACTCGATCGATGCCGTCATGATCACACTCTCCGCTGCATGTTTGCGCGCTTCAAATCCGTGTCTTTCTTCATCGCGTCACCAGATGCCTGTGCAGATTGGGCAGCCACCGCGACAGCCATTTCGCTCCCGGCGGCATGGCCTGGTCGTACGCCCCGAGCGAGTCCACCAACGCCTGCGCCGCCCGGACATAAGGGTCCCGATCCGCCACCTCGTGCAGCAACCGGCCCTGGTTGGTGCTGTTCATCAGTGCCAACGCGCGATCGGGCAGCGTGCCCAACAACTGCACATCGAAGCGCTGGGCGATCTGATCGGCGGTCATGCCATAGCGCTCGTCATAGCGATTCACCACCAGCCGCATCCGGGCCCGATCCACGTCGCGCCCGTCCAGGTCTCGCAAGACGTCCGCCAGCGATACCAAGGCCCCCACCGACTGGTCGGTCACGATCCATGTCTGGTCGGCGGCCCGCACCATGCTGGCGACGAAATCCGCATTGGAAAATCCGCCCACGTCGGCCACCAGCAGGCCAAAATGCTGCCGCAACCGGTCCAGAAGGCCCAGCGAATCCGCATGCGATACCGTGCGCATCTCGGCCAGGTCGCGCGGCAGCGAGATCACCGCCACCCCACTGGCGCTGCGCGTGAGCGCGGTATTGACCAGGGTCTCGTCGAAACGACGCAGATTACGTACCGCCTCGGCGAAATGGAAATTGCCGGACACGTTCAAGTAAAGCTGGCCGTCGGCCGCGGGCAAGCCCAGATCCAACAGCGCCGCGGGACCGCGCAGGCTGCCGGACGGCTGGCCTTCCGCGATGTGCCCGCCTTCGCCCTGCAATTGCGCCATGGTGGTCAGGTGCGCGGCCAGCGTGGTCGTACCCAGCCCCGCCCGCACACCCAGCAACACCACCATCTGGCCGCGCCCCGGCACACCGCTTGCCGCATGGGACTGCAACACGCGCCGGACGACATCCCGCACCTCGTTTTCGTCCGCCGGATCGATGAAATCACGCACGCCGGCCCGCAGGGCGGCCACGGCCCCCTGCGGCCGCGTCATGCTGCCCACGGCGACCACCGGCAACGCGGGCGCGACGCGTGCCAGCGTCTTCGCCAGGTCGCTGGCATGCAGCAGCTTGCCGGGCTCGTGGTCGTCGGCGCCGAAATCCAGCAACACCATCTGCGGCCCAAGCTCGGCCAGGCGCGCCGACAGCCGGTCCGGCACCACATCCTCCTGCACAACCACGCCATCATGCCTCAGCACCGCGGCCAACCGCTGCGCCGATGAACTATCGCCGGTGAAGAACAGGAAACGACGAGTATCCAACAGGCTCGCCAACTCCTTGCTCGGGGCGTTCATATACGACTCCTACAAATACTTGGCACCAACCGGCTACTTGGAAAAGCCCGGCAGTTCATCATTGCTCGCAATGCCCAGCAGGAAATGCCCCCAGGCGTTGGTCGCGGAGTCACGCTTCTCGTTCGCCCCGGGCATGGGCGGTTTGACGCCCTTGGCCAAGGGCTTGACCAGATGCGGCGTCACGACGATCAGCAGTTCCTTTTCCTTTTGGGAATATTTCATGTTCCGGAAGAAGGAGCCGATGATGGGCAGATCGCCCAGGAACGGCAGCTTGTCCAGATTCGAGGTGGTCGAGCGCGACACCAGTCCGCCGATGACGAAGCTTTCGCCGTCGCCGAGTTCGACCGTGGTATCGGCCCGGCGGGTGATGATGGCCGGAATCTGGATATTGTTGAGGGTGATGCCGTTGGTCCAGTCCAGGTCGCTGGCCTCGGGAGCGACCTTGAGCGCGATCCTGTCCTTGGCCAGCACCGTGGGCGTCAGCGTCAGTCCGATGCCGAACGGCTTGTACATGACCGTGGTGGTACCCAGGCCACCGGCCTGCGGCACCGGCAGCTCGCCCCCCGCCAGGAACTTGGCGCTCTGGCCGGACAGCGCGACCAGCGTAGGCTCGGCCAGCACCCGCGCCAGGCCGTTGGTTTCCAGAAGGCGCAGATTGGTATTGAGCAGGAAGTTGCCGCGATTCAGCCCCATGGTCAGGTCGAACGCCTTGCCGGTCGGCGCCAGATCGCTGGCCAGGCCGAAGCTGAAACTGCCGCGCCGGTCGGAGGCGGAAAAATTGAAGCCGGCCTCTTTCAGCACCTGCTTGCTGAACTCCACGACTTTCACTTCCACCTGGACCACGCCACCGGTTTCGATGGTGGAGGCGTCGAATACGTTTTCCGCCCCCACCGCGTCGCTGGCCGCCGAGACGGCGCGGTGATGCGAGAGCAACGATGGCGACTGCCCGCTCAGCACGGCTGCCTCCCCATAGACCTGGGCCTTCGCGCCGTCCCCCTCGCCCAGCAAGGTGGCCAGGTCGCCCGTCACGCGGACCAGGTAGGCCTGGGGTGCCGCGGCGCCCCGCGGCCAGACGGATACCATGGTGGTGCCCGGCTTCTTGCCCACCACCAGCACCCCGCCCTTGCGGTTGCCGCTGCCCTTCTGGATCACGACGTCGGCCACATCGGGATCGACTACCGACACACGCTCCAGGTTGCCCGGAATGCTGAGCTGGTATTGATCGCGCACCGCCACCGATATCTGGCGCGGACCGCCTTCGTCGGCCGCGCCGGCCGGCACGGCGAAGGACAGCGTCAATGCCATGGCCAGGGGTGCCAGACGCCGCACGAAAGCCTGATTGCTGATTTTCATTGAGGTTCTACCCGTTAAAACCCGACGACTTCACGCTTGGTGCCGCGCACCACTTCCACCGTATTGCCCTCGGCCTTGGGCGCGGCGGCGGGCTGCCGCGGACGGGCCTGCACCACCGGCGCGGGCCGCTTGGCCGCGCCGCCCGACAATCCGGTCAACTCCAGGCCGGCATAGGCCTGGTTGTCGGCCTGTTCGAGCGCTTCGCGCTGCTCCTTGGTCAATCCGTTCTTGCCCGCCAGCACCGGCGGCGGTTCCGGGAACAGGCTGGCATCGGGCGCGGTCGCGTCCGTGGGATTGCGCAGCACCAATTGCAGCTTGCCGTTCTGCGTGGCCAGCAACAGGCGGTTGACGTCGGCGGTCGGCACGGCCAGCACCGCGGTACGGGCCGGCGGGGGCGGATTATTGCTCCGCACCACCGTCGCCCCATCGTCCGACGGCGCATCGCCGGCGGCCGACGCACTGCCGTATGTCAGCACGCGCAGACGCGACAGCAGCAACCTCGCCTGCGTCCTGGTCACGTCCTGGCCTTGCCTGAGCGTGAAGAACACGTCCACGAAATCCCCCGGCGAAACGCGGTTGCCCGTGCCGACGACCTCGTCGACCGGCACCGCCACGGCCCGCTCGCCATCGTTCAGCAGCAGCGTGAGCCCCTTGACCAGAATGCTTTCGGTGACCGGCGTGCCGGGACCGATATCGAACTTGGGGATCTTGCCCGCGAGATCGCTGGTTGCCCGATAGGCACCGGCCGGATCGATGGGCAGCTCCACGACCTTGAGCGCGCCCGTATCGATGGGCACCCCGCCGGGAAGCAGTTTGTCCGCCACGACCACCGGGATCCGGTTCTCGGACAATGGCGCAGGTGCGGCCGCCGGCTTGGCGACCGGAGCGGGCTTGGTCGCCAGCACGAAGGCATAGCCCCCCAGCAGCACCGCCAGCAACACCAGCATGGCCGCGACGATCTTGGTTACGTTGTTCATCAGCTTGTCGCCTCGATACTCGAAAAAATCTTCACGCGCCGGATCCTGTCACGAGCCCGACGTATTCCGTCCCAATTGCACAGTCGCCACGGCCGACAGGTCCCGCGGGATCCAGGCCGTGTTTTCGCCGAACAAGGACTGCAGCCAATTGCCCAGCGGCAACAGTTCCGGTATCAGCGGATACTTCCGGTAATCGATATAGGTCACGACCAGCGAGGCGCAGCGCAGGCCCGCGGCATAGGTACACGCCTGGGACGCCCTGAGCTCGCAGGCCACGGGCGCCTGCCCCATCGACGCGCGGCGCCGGGTCAGCCAGTCGACCGACTGCGCCACCGCGCCGCATGCCTCGGCCTGCAGCGATGCGCCCTCCTTCAATCCCGCCAGCGTCGACTGCAAGGCCACGCGCGCGCCTTCCTCCGCCGCTCGCGACAGCGATTGCTGGGCGACGAAGATGCAGCCGTAGCTGATGATCCCGAACAGGATGACGAGAAACAGCACGCAGACCAGCGAGAACTCGAGCGCCGCGACACCGCGCTGCGCTCGGCCCATGCGGACGGCCTCGAACAGGGCAGCGCTCATGCTCCCCCCCCGGACGAACCCAGTTGCAGCGCGCCCGGATCCAGCGCCACCCTGGCCGTGGCGCTCAACACATCGGGAATGACGAGAAACGTGCCGGGCAACGACGGCACGAGCGGATTCGCGCTGTAGGCGTAGCTCACGTTCAGCGTCGCAAAGCACATCTCTTCCTGCCGATAGCCGCAGGCCACCGACGAGCCGGCGGACGCCGCGCCCAGCGTCGTCGTGCATGACGACGCCGTATCCATGGTGCCGTCCGCCTTGACGCACGGCCCCTTGATCGAAGCGGTGCAGGTCGGCGTGATGGTTCCGCCTCCGACCTCTCCCAACCAGGCCGCGCGCAGTTTCGCCACTTCGCAGCCATGTGCGAGACGCCCCTGCATCTGTGCCATGAAGCCGGAACCCGCCGCGGAAGGAAGGTAGTACCTCAGGCTCGCACGAGCTCCTTCCTCGACCGCCAGCGTCAGCGATTGCTGGGTCGTGAAGATCAGGCCGAAGCTCAACACGCCATAGAAAACCAGGAAAAAAATGGGGAAGATCAGGGCGAACTCGGTCGCATAGGCGCCTTGCTGCGAAGTGGCGCCATGCCATCGATCCTTCGCCACGGTGCGTATGTCAGCGCTTTTCACCATTTCCTCGAATTCCGCCATCTATGTCGAATACAAGGCCCAGATCGCCCCCAGGGCGAGATAGGCCGCATAGGGAATCCCGACACGGCCCGCCCGGACCCCGGCCACCCAGGACGCCATCCTCTGCACCACGCCGGGACTGTTGATCCTTTCCTGCACGCCCGCCAATTGCAGCGCCGCCCAGGTGCCCAACGGATGGTTCCGGTGAACCATCGAAACCACGGCATGGAGACCGGCCATTCCACTGCCCAACAGCCAGGCAACGAGCAAAGGCGTCGGCTCCAGCCAGAAACCCAATACCGCGAAAAACTTCACATCCCCCGCCCCCATCGCCCTGAATACGTAGAGCGGCACGAGGAAGAGCAACGCCAGCAGCACCCCCATGCCGGCACTCGTCCACTGGCTGGTAAATCCTTCCTGCGCCGTTCCGCCCAGGACCAGCCAACCCAGCTTGAGCAACAATCCCGCCAGAATCAGCCAATTGAAAACACGGCGAAAGAGCAGGTCGCTGCCTATGACCAAGGTACAGAAAACGAGAAACGCGAGAGCCTGGCTGCTATTAACCATATATTTTCCGCTCCCCCGGGCCATATAGACCCGGGGTGAGCTTTCAACCCGCCACCATCAAGGGGTCGTAGGCGTGGTCGGCAGCTTGTCGACCACTTTCTGAAACATATCCCTGAGCCCGGTACCGAGCAGGGTAAGCACGCCAATGATCACCACGGCGATCAGGCCCGCGATCAAGCCATACTCGATAGCGGTGGCGCCATCGTCTTCCTTCAGGAATTTCATCACTTGATTCATTCTAATCTCCATCTCTGAAAAAAAAGGAAACATTTACCTCGGCATTATCAGCCGATTTACCCACGACTGCATTCCTATATTTTCGATGACACCTCCTCAAAGAAAATGCCAGAAAAACGAATATCTCTACAGGCGGTTATTTGCGATTTTCCGGCCGCTGGCGTGAATAAATGACGTGGTCGACCCGGCTGGCGGCGTTGGCCCGCACTTCCTCGGAACTGCGGTGCAGTTCGATGCGCATGACGACCAGAGTCACGATGGAAATCAGGAATACGGCGTAGGGCAGCACGCTGCCGTCCAGCTGCCAGCCGGTGAAAGTCCTGGGGGTCGAACAGATGATGATGCCGGCGGCGACGCCCGTGTAATGCATGCCGCAGACGGCCAACGCCATGACCAGGGCGGCACAGACGCGCTGCAGTTCGTTGGTCAGGTTGAACGCCAGCCAGATGGCCGCGGTGGCGGCGGCCATGGCGATCGCGACGGAAAGCAGCACCAGGCCGATATTCCAGTCGAAGAAGGCATCCATGCGCATGGAGCTCATGCCGATGTAGTGCATGCCGGCCACGCCGAATCCCGCCAGCACGCCCGCCGTCAGGCAGCGGTCCAGGGAAAATCGGGCGCTGCCCACGTACCAGAGCGCGGCGCCGGCGAATAACACCGCCACCAGCAGACTGAGCAGATTGAGCCAGAGCCCGTACGCCACCCCCAACGGAATGATCTGGGCGAGCATGCCGATGAAATGCATGCTCCATATACCCACGCCGCCGAGCGCGACACCGGCAACGATGGCGTATCCCACGTGCACGCCGCCATCCAGCGTTCGAATACGACTGGCAGCCAGTAACGCCACATACGCGCCCAATGCCGAAATCACAAAGGACAGCGCGACCAAGCTGGCGTCAAACCTCAGAGGGAGAATATCTCCAGGCTGCATTGCAGGCTCTCATCATGTAACGCTCGGTTACGCACACCGTACAGGCATCGCTCCGAGCTTGTCAATATCTGCTTTCTCAAGAGTTTCTATTAATCCGATGACGGCAAGAGCCAGGAAATCGCTTTGATGGCCTAGCATCCTGGTTAATCGCCGGATAATCTCAAACTTGCGAATATTTTTTTCAGCCGAAAACCGATCGATTAAAAGAGTTTTAGTATCTTCCGGTAACGTCCTACAAACGTCCCACTGCGAAAAATCCTCTCAAAACCCTTCCCTACCCCTGGCCGACGCACCCTAGGACAGTATTCGTATGGCACACTGCGCGCGATGACGCTCGTTTACGTTTATTTGGCCCATATTCCCCAATGACCTCGTTTTCATCGGGAAAACCCGAATTCCGCGCTCTTCGTCTGGCCCTGCTCGTCGCAGGAGCCACCTCTGCATTAGCGGCGCAGGCGGCCGATAGTCCACTGCGGGGAAACCCTGCGGAGTCGTTGCCGCCGGTATCCGTGCCGGCGCCGCCGCCGGCCCCGTCGGTGTCCATACCGGTACCCGCGCAGAATGAAGCGATCCAGGCTTTGCTGGCGCATCGCCTGGTGCCGAAACAGTTCGACGTCTCGGGCGTTACCGCGCTCGATTTCCAGAAAGTGGTCGAGTTGCTGGAACCGCTGGCGGGCAAGGAGATCACCGTCGCCGAGCTGATCCAGCGCACCGATGCCATTACCCAGCTCTATCGCGACGCCGGCTACGCGCTGTCGTTCGCGTTGATCCAGTCGCAGGATTTCCGCGACGGATTGGTCAAGGTGACGGTGGTCGAGGGTTATGTGGGCAGCACCCGCATCGAAGGCGATGCCGGCAATGCCGCCGCCAAGATCCGCGACTATGCCGCGCGCATCGAGGCCGAGCGGCCCCTGACCCGGGCCACGCTGGAGCGCTACCTGAACCTGATGACCACGGTGGCCGGCGCCACGATCAAGCCCGAACTCTCGCTGCCCAAACGCGCCGACGGCTCCACGGAACTGGTCGTGAACATGGAGCACAAGGCCTTCCGCCTGGATGCCGGCATCGGCAACCTCGGCACCGGCGTCCATGCCATGCTGACCGCGACGGCCAACAGCCTGACGCCGCTGGCCGAACAGATCCAGGTCACGACGGCGGTGCCGCGCGGCAGCGATCATCTGGAGTACTACGCCGCCAATGTGTCCGTGCCCGTAGGCAGCGACGGCATGACCGTGCGCGCGGAAGCCTACAGCTATGCCGCCAATCCCGAGAACGACAGCCTGAACGCTCAGAACATCGACCGCCGGGTCCGCAACCAGCGGGCCGGGCTCAGTGTGAGCTATCCCTTCCTGCTGGCCAACCGGGAATCGCTGATGGGCACGGCGGGCTTCTATGCCTCGCGCAATAACGACACCTACAGCAGCCGGATCACAGGCAACCAGGTCACGCTCAGCAACCACCTGCGGGTACTGCGCGGCGAGCTGGCCTATGTCCAGGCCACCGACAAGCAATCGCGGCGCATCACCGCGGCGATCTACAAGGGCGTGGACGGACTGGGCGCGGAACAGAGCGCGAACAGCAGCTACGACCTCGGCTTCACTCGCTATACGCTGGCGGCCAGCCAGAACGTGGCGCTGCCCTACCAGTTCGGCCTGTCGCTGGCGGCGCTGGGCCAGTACAGCTCCGACTCCTTGCCCACCTCCGAACAGGCCACGTTCGGCGGACAGCGCTTCGGTCGCGGCTATCCCGCCGGCGAACTGGGCGGAGACAAGGGCTACGGCGCCTCGATCGAGGTGAACCGGCGCTTCACGGTTGGCCTGCCCTATCTGCAAAGCGTGACGCCCTACGTGCTGGCCGATTACGCGCACGTCAGCCTGAACAACAAGAACTTCACACTGGCGACGGACACGCTCACGTCGCTGGCCCTGGGCCTGCGCGTCACCGACCAGCGCCACTACGCATTCGACGTGAACCTGGCCAAGCCCGTCGGCGACAAGCCGGTCAACAGCAGCAGCCGGCCGCTGCGCCTGAACGCCAACTACTCGCTGCGGTTCGACTGATCCGCACGCGGTCTTCGTTACGTAACAGGGGGTTCCCTGCTACGTAACGAAACCCCTCTTCCCCCGTCTTTTCGCCCTGCATCCCAGGGTATTTCAGCGCATCGTCTCAGCCGCACGAATTCCCTGAGTTTTCGATTTATCCCCTGTTTGCAAGGTTTTCCGGGTGTTGCCGGGTGCCCCTCCTGCTCTCCTGCGCACCGCTCGCCGCACATTGGCACAGCTTTTGCTCAATAGGCGCAGCAGGCAGTGTCGCCGCTTCAGCGATAAGGGGAACAATCATGCATAAAGAACAAACGAAGCCGGGCCCTCGTGTCCTGGTCGCCGCGTTGGTGCTCGCACTCTCGACATTGGCCGGTTGCTCCGGATCCGGTGCGATCACTTCCGGATTGGGAGGAGGCTCAGACCCCACCAACCCCAACAATCCCAATAATCCGGGCGACCCCAACAACCCTGGCAATCCCGGAAATCCTGGCAACCCCGGTAACCCTGGCAATCCCGGGAATCCTGGCGACCCTGGCAATCCCGGCAACCCGGGCGGCACTCCTGTCACCGGCGTGCTGGCACCCGCGCTGGGCAACACCGGCCAGGCCGTCGACAACCTCGTGGATACCGGACTGGCCGGTACGCTGCACAACGTCGGCACCAAGCTCGACGGCGTGGTCGCGCCGGTGGGCAACACGGTCACGGGCCTCACGCAGCAAGTGGGCGCCGCCACCGGTCTGGGTGCTCCCGTCGACAACCTGCTGACCTCGGTCGGTGGCACGGTGAAGGACCTGGGTCAATCGCTGGACGACACCGGCCTGCCCATCAAGCTGGGCCTGGGCGGCGTGGTCGCGGGCCTGGGCGATACGGTCGCCAGCGCAGGCGGCCTGCTGAACGCATCCGAGAGCAATCCCAATCCGCTGGGCAATGTGCTGAACAACCTGACCGGCACGGTCTCCACCCTGACCGGCACGCTGGCCTCCGACGACGGCCTGCTCAGCCCCGTTGCGCAACTGCTCAACGGCCTGGGTGAAGGCGGCACCGTCCAGAACCCGGTTCTGCAGCCGGCACTGACCAACACCGGCAATGCCGTCGACAATCTCGTGGACCTCAAGCTCGGCCAGACGCTGGGCCAGGTCGGCGCGGGCCTGGATCCGGCGGTCAGCCCCATCGTCGGGACGGCCACGCAGCTCACCCAGCAGGTGGGCGACAAGACCGGACTCGGCGCACCGGTGAACGACCTCCTGGTCTCGGTAGGCGGCGCCGTTTCCAACCTGGGTACGAGCCTGGGCGGCAACCTTCCCGTCGCCGGCACCGGCGTGAGCGGACTGGTATCCGGACTCGGGGCGACGGTCGCCAGCGCCGGCGGCCTGCTGCACGCTTCCGACGCCAACAAGAACCCGGTCGGCAACGTGCTGAGCAACCTGACCGGCTCGGTGGACAGCCTGACCGCCGGCCTGGGGCTGAGCGTGGAAGGCGGACTGGTCGACAAGGCAGGCGCGACCGCGGCCCCGTCGGCCGCCAGCGGCGGACTGCTATCCCCCGTCACCGGCCTGCTTGGCGGCGTCACGGGCGGTGATGGCGGCGCGCTCGCGCCGGTCACCAATCTGTTGAACGGCGCTACCGGCGGCGAAGGCGGCATCCTGGCTCCCGTCACCGGCCTGCTCGGCGGCGTGGCCGGCGGCGAGGGCGGTGTCCTGGCTCCCGTCACCAACCTGCTGAACGGCGCCACCGGCGGCGAAGGTGGCATCCTGGCCCCCGTCACCGGCCTGCTCGGCGGCGTGACCGGCGGCGAAGGCGGTCTCCTGGCTCCCGTCACCAACCTGCTGAACGGCGCCACCGGCGGCGAAGGCGGCATCCTGGCTCCCGTCACCGGCCTGCTCGGCGGCCTGACCGGCGGCACGGGCGGCGAAGGCGGCGGCCTGCTGCAGCCCATCCTGTCCGGCAACCTCGAAGGCCTGCTGGGCGGCAGCAACGGGCTCCTCGCTCCGATCACCAGCGGTCTCCTGGGCGGCATCGGCAGCGACACCAAACCCATTCTCCATCCTTCCCTGGCCAACACCGGCAGCGCGGTCGACAACCTCGTGCCGCTCAACGCCCAGACGACACTGGGCAACGTCGGCACGGCACTCGACCCGGTCGTCACCCCGGTGGCGAACCTGGTATCGGGCACGACCCAGACGGTGGGCGCGGCCACGGGCCTGGGCGAGCCGGTCAACGGTCTCCTGACCTCGCTGGGCGGCAGCCTGAGTGGCGTCGGTACCGGCCTGGGCGGCAGCGTGCCCGGGGTCGGCACGGGCCTCGGCGGCCTGGTGAACGGCCTGGGCCAGACCGTCTCGAGCGTGGGTGGCCTGGTGCATGCCACGCCTGAGAACACCAATCCCGTCGGCAACGTCCTGACCAACCTGACCGGCGCCGTCAACAGCCTGACCGCCGGCGTCGGACAGGGTACCGGCCTGGGCGGCGGTACGGGAGGTGGCGAAGGCAACGGCGGCCTGCTGAACCCGGTTACCGGGCTGCTGGGCGGGTTGCTTGGCGGCTTGGGCAAGCATTGAAAGGAGAGGCCATGCTTCACTGGGAGAACGTAATGAGTTCCTCGAGCCATTCGGTCCACGGATCGATACCCCGGGAACCCGAAGAGACGGACAGCGACAGCCAGGAGATGCTCAACGGCATCGTCACGATGCTCGGCCGCCGCCTGACGGTCTACACCTCGCTATACCAGACAGCATTGGCCGAACGACTCGGGCTGGGCATGGTCGACGTGAAGGCGCTCGAACTCGTCATCGAGTTCGAGCCCATCACGACCGGCCAGTTGGCCTGCCTGGCCGGCATCAGCTCTGGCGGAACGACTGCGGTGATCGACAGACTGGAGGCCACCGGCTTCGTGATCCGCGACAAACATCCGTTGGACCGGCGCATCGTCGTCATCCGGCCGGTGCGCGAAAAGTGCGCGGAAATCGAACGCCATATGCGCGCCGTGGCCGAAGATGTCGCGCACATCGGCGCCCGCTACGAACGCGAGCAATTGTCCGCGGTCCACGGTTTTCTCGCGCAATGCGTGCATGCGCTGAAAACCGAAGCCCTGGGCATGCTGGGAGAAGGCGGTAACGGCCCCCATCTGGAAGGACGCCGCCACGCCGCGGACGACAAACGACGAGGCTGATCTCCCGACTTCATCAACATCTCCATCTACCCGCGCAAGCGGGTTTTTTTATCGCCGGGCCGCCCCAAGGCAAAAAGGCCCCCGGGGGGCAGCGCCGCGCGGCGGCAAGCGTGGGGGTACCATTTATCGCCGGGCCGCTCCAGGGCACTCAGCCGCGCTTGCGGCCGCGGACGAACCACCCCAACGACGCCATCTGCAACACCCCGAGGCCGGCGAACGACACCGCGAACGATGCACCGCGGCCCAGGCCGGCCTGCGCCAGTCCGTCGACGACCAGGCCTATGCCCCACTGGATGACGAACGCGCCGACGAACACGAACATGTTGTAGAGCGTCACGAGCCGCCCCGCCGCCTCGCGGGGAAACTGCGTCGACAGATAGGGTTGCATCAGCATGATGGGGGCCACGCCCGCCGCCATCACCAGCCAGAGCAGCCAGGCCAGCGGTCCGCCGACGAAGGCCAGCAGGAAGATCACGACGAAGCAGCACAGGTAGCCCGCCAACGCGACGTTCAGCAGGCCGAAGCGCCGCTGCAACGGCGGACTGGCGAAACCCATCGCCACATAGCCCAGCGTCATCACCACCATCATGGCCAGCAGCATCGAAGCGCTGCCAGCGGGGCTCATGCCCAGCACATCCGTCATCCACGGGCCGGCCCACAGCGTCTGCAAGGCGATGATGCCGCCCTGCCCGATGGCCGACAGCGGCATCACGCGCAGGATTTCCGGATGCCTGAGCAGCCCCCACAGCGAAACCGGCGATGCGCCGGGGCGGCCCGTGCCCAGCACGCTCACGTCGTGATCAGGGACGACGCGCCAGAGCAGGACGGCAACCACCGCCAGCGACAGCCCCGACAACAAGTGCACGCTGCGCCAACCGAAATGCCCCGCCAGCGCGGCCGCCGGCGAGGTGAAGAACACGGCGCCGCCGGTTCCGGCGACCAGCAGCCACAATCCCAGTTGCGCCTGCCGCTCGACCGGATAGCAGCGCCGGAAATACGAGAACGGCGCCATCAGGCTGGCCGCCACACCGGCACCGATGAGAATGCGCCCTACCGACGTGACCGCGAAGCTGCCGGCCCAGACCATGACGAAAGACCCCAGGGCGGCGACCGCCAGCAAACAGGCCTCCACCCGCCGCGCGCCGTACCGGTCCAGCCAGACGCCCAGCGGCGCCTGCATGGCCGCCAGGGAAACGAAGAACGCCGACGACAGCCAGCCGAGCTGCGCTTTGCCGAGCGACAGGTCCTGCGTGATGAAAGGCGCCAGCGCGGCATTGACCGAGCGCAGTCCGTAGGAAAAGAAATAGGCTGCGGCGAAACAGGCGAAGATCAACAAGGACTGCCGTCCGCCAATCTGGGGCGGCCGCGTATCGTTATCGCTGTGCATGGGCAAAGACCGGTCTCCTCGAACGGCAAGAATACCCGAGGCGGCGTGAGGGCGTTCCGGCAGGCCGGCGCGCCACTTCTGCTACGATAGCCTCGCCGCCTGTCTGGGCGGTGCGTCTTCAGGGCGGGGTGGAAATCCCCACCGGCGGTAGGGTGCCCTCGGGCGCCGAGCCCGCGAGCGCTTGCCGGTTTCCCGGCAAGGTCAGCAGATCCGGTTCGATGCCGGAGCCGACGGTCATAGTCCGGATGAAAGAAGACGGGAACACGCGCCATGTACCGGCCTGCGTCCGCGCGGCCACGGGCGGCGCGCTCCTACGGCGCTCGCGCGAGCGCCATGCCCTGAACGCTTCCTGTTTCCTACGGAGCGTTTTCATGCAGTCCCTGCAACAGTACTTCGAAGCCACCACCGCCGAACAGCGGCTGCTCGCGGCCCTGGCCGCGCTAAAGCTCGGCCAGCCTGCCGTGCTGCTGGACGACGAGGATCGCGAGAACGAAGCGGACCTCATCATCGCCGCCGAATCCATCACCGAACCCATCATGGCGCGCATGATCCGCGATTGCAGCGGCATCGTCTGCCTGTGCCTGACGCCTGACAGCGTGGAAGCGCTCGGATTGCCGCAGATGACTTCGCGCAACCACAGCCGCAACGGCACCGCCTTCACGGTCAGCATCGAAGCCCGCGACGGCGTCAGCACGGGCGTATCGGCGGCGGACCGGATCACCACGGTGCGCGCCGCGCTGACGGGCGACCCCGCGGCCCTGGTCAGCCCCGGCCACATGTTCCCGCTGCGCGCCGACCCGCGCGGCGTGCTGGGCCGCCGCGGCCATACCGAGGGATCGGTGGACCTGGCGGCGCTGGCCGGCCTCGCGCCCGCCGCGCTGCTGTGCGAGCTGATGCACGAAGACGGCAGCATGATGCGCGGCGACGCGGCGCTGGCCTATGCCCGCGAGCACGGCTGGCCGCTGCTGACGATCGAGGACATCGTCGCCTGGCGCTCGCGCGCCGACCTGCCGGCCGAGGAAGCCATCGCGGCCTGAGGCCATGCCCTCGCCCCCTGGTGCGAGGGCATCTGGCAGGCCGGACCCGCCGCCAGTCCCCTACCCCTGCTGGCCCGACAACGTGGCGGTCCGCTCGTAGTGCCGGGCCAGCAGCCCCTTGGCCGACTCCAGGTCTCCCGCCATCACGGCCTCGAAAATGGCCCGGTGCTCATCCAGTTCGTTGCGCCGCTTGTAGGCCTTGCGCGCCGCCAGTTGCCGATACCGGTAGGCGCGGTCATAGAGCTGCTCGCAGAACCCCATCAGGGTCGGCGATTCGCAGGCGGACAACAGCGCGAAGTGAAACGCGCGATGCTGCCGTTCCCAGACCGGATTTTCTTCATAGCTGTCCTCGTCCACCGAGCGCGGCGTGCGCGACAGACGGTGGAAGGCGATCAGCAGCGCTTCCTCCCATTGCGGGCCGCGCCTGGCCAGCCCCTGCTCCAGCGCCAGCGATTCCAGCGCCACGCGGTTGCGCAGGATGTCCTCCAGTTCGTCCGCCGACACCGCCGCGGCCGCGAATCCCCGCTGGTCGTTGTGGACGGCCAGGCCCTCGGCCACGAGGCGGCTGAGCGCCTCCCGCAAGGGACTCGCGCCTATGGCGTAGTGCTGCCTCAGGCGATGCATCAGCAGCTTCTGCCCAGGGGGCCACAGACCGTCGAGCAGATCGGCGCGCAGGCGTTCGTAGATCTGAACGGTCATGCTGGGAGCGATATCGGCATCTAGCATGCAGGGGTTTTCCTCAGGTTACCGACATTATTTTAGCTCGATAGAATTTTGTCGATATTTTTCTCCATATGGAGTTTTATCGACAATGGCTCATCCTTTCGTTTCTTTCATACTCCCAGGCCAAGACACGGTCCGCATCGGCGTGGTCGCGGACAACAGCGTCGCCGAAATCGCGGATCCCGGCCATCCGTTCATGCCCGGAGCCCTGGCGGCGCTGGCCGCGCAAGGCCCGCAAGCCATGCGGGAAGCGGCCGACCGCGCCCTGGCGGGCGCCAAACGCGTCCCGTTGGCCGAAGTCCGTCTGCTGCCGCCCATACCGCAACCCGGCAAGATCATCTGCCTGGGCCTGAACTATGCGGACCATGCCGCCGAAGGCGGCAACGCCAAGCCTTCGTACCCGAGCTTCTTCATGCGCGGCGCCACCTCGCTCATCGCCCATGGCGCGCCGCTGCTGCGTCCGCGGGCATCGGACAAGCTGGACTTCGAAGCCGAACTGGCGGTGGTCATCGGCAGGCGCGCGCGGCACCTCACCCCGGACGACGCCCTGTCGGCGGTGGCGGGCTACGCATGCTTCAACGACGCGACCCTGCGCGACTATCAGCGCCGCACCGCGCAATGGACCATAGGCAAGAACTTCGACGGCACCGGCGCCTTCGGACCCTGGCTGGTCCCGGCCGACGCCGTGCCCCCCGGCGCCGCGGGCCTGAAGATCGAATCGCGCCTGAACGGCCGCGTCATGCAGAGCGACAACACCTCCAACATGCTGTTCCCGGTGGCCGAGACCCTGTGCCTCTTGACCGAGGCGCTGACGCTGGAGTCCGGCGACGTCATCGCGATGGGCACCCCCGCCGGCGTCGGCTACGCGCGCAAGCCGCCGGTCTGGATGCAACCCGGCGACCGCATCGAGATCGAGATCGAAGGCCTGGGCATCCTCGCCAACACCATCAAGGACGACGCATGACCGACACCGCAGCCAAGGCGGACAGCCCGCGCATCACCCGCCTGCCCGACGATTTCCGCTGGCCGGGCGGCAAACGCATCGCCGTGGTCTTCAACATCGCGTTCGAGGCCTGGTCGGACGGCCAGGCGCCGGGCATCGGCCCCATGGGCAACGTGCTCAAACCAGGCTACTTCGACACCAACGCGCACTCATGGGCCTCGTTCGGCGTCAACCGCGGCATCCACCGCCTGATCGGCATCGCCGAGAAGCACGGCGTGAAGACCAGCGTCATGGTCAACGGCGTCATCTGCGAACGCGATCCCGCCACCGTGCGCCGCATCGCTGAATCGGGCCACGAGATCGTCAACCACTCCTGGGGCATGGACGTCATCCCGGTCTACCTGGACGAGGCAGCCGAACGCGCGAACCTGCACCGCAACCACGAGCTGCTGGCCAGCACGGCCGGCACCGCCCCCACCGGCTGGATCAGTCCGCGCGGCACCGGCAGCCTCATCAGTTCGCGGCTGCTGGCCGAGGCCGGCTATCTGCACCACGGCGACATGAACGACGACGACCGGCCCTATGTCATGGGCTTCGGCCAGCACCGCATCGTCGCCATTCCGCTCACCATGGACGTCAACGACCTGCCCACCTGCATCCGCTACGGCCAGGGGCCGCGGCACATGCTGGAGACTTTCGAGGACTGCTTCGCGGCCTTCAGGGAACGCGAAACCGCCCCCTTGATGCTGGACGTCACCGCCCACACGCACGTCATGGGCCGCCCCTCGGGTGCCTGGGTCTACGACGAAATCATGGGCCGCGTGGCCAAGGCCGGCGACGTCTGGATCTGCACGCGGCAGGAGATGGCCCGCCACGTCCTCGACACGATCTGAACAGCGCATCGCGCAAGGAGGAGACAACATGACATCCCTACGCATGGCCGCGGCCGCGCTGGCCGCCTGCGGCCTGGCATCCCCCACCCTGGCGCTGGCCGAAGCCGCCTGGCCGGCCAAGCCCATCCGCTTCGTCGTCGCGTTCGCGCCCGCCGGCCCGGCCGACATCATCGCCCGCCTGCTGGGACATCGACTGGGTGAAGTCCTGGGGCAGAGCATCGTGGTGGAAAACCGCCCGGGCGCCGGCGGCTCAGTGGCCTCGGCGGCCGTGGCGCGCGCCGATCCCGACGGCTATACCCTGCTGATCAACACCAGCTCCTATGCCGTCAATCCGGCCATGCAGCGCAATCTCGGCTTCGACGCCGAGAAGGACCTGACGCTGGCGGCGCTGGTGGCCTCGAGCCCCAACCTGATCGTGACCGCGCCGAACCTGAAGGCCAAGACGCTGCAGGACGTCATCGCCGCGGCGAAGTCCGGCGACTACAACTACGGCACGGCCGGAGCCGGCACCACGCCGCACCTGACCGCCGAGTACCTGTTCAAGGTGCTGGCCCGCACGCCCGTCACCCACATCCCCTACCAGGGCGCGGGTCCCGCCCTGACCGCGGCCGCGGCCGGGCAGACCCAGCTCGCCAGCGTGGCCCTGCCGGCGGCGGTGGAGCTGGTCAAGGCCGGCAAGGTGCGCGGCCTGGTCGTGACCGGCAGCAAGCGCTCGGCGGCGCTGCCCGACGTGCCCACCGTGGCCGAGTCCGGCTTCCCCGGCTTCGCGGACGTCACCTGGGTAGGCGTGTTCGCGCCTGCCAAGACGCCCGACGCGGTGCTCCTGCGGCTGAATGAGGAAGTCGCGCGCATCCAGCGCGACCCCGACTTCCAGGCGAAACTGGCCGCCACCGGATTCGAGCCGTTGGGCGGCACGCTGCCCGAAGCCAGGAAGTACCTGCACGACGAATTGGCCAAGTGGGCCAAGGTCGTGAAGGAAACCGGCGCCCAGGTGAACTGACCAACGGTCCGCGGCAAAAGGAAGGGTTATGCTCGCGCAGTACCGATCCAGGAGACGAGCATGACCCAATCGAACCGCACCGCGCTCGGCGGCAGCTACAACGAAGCCCTGTTCGAACAAGGACTGGCCACCCGCCGCGAGGTGCTCGGCCGCGAGTACGTCGACGCCTCGTTGGCCAAGGCCGCCGAAGATCCGTTGCGCATGGAGCTCCAGCAACTGGTCACGCAACACTGCTGGGGCGATGTCTGGAACCGTCCGGGACTGGACCGCCGCACCCGCAGCTTCCTGAACCTGGCCATGATCACGGCGCTGAACCGCCCGCACGAGCTACGGCTGCACGTGCGCGGCGCGATCAACAACGGCCTGACCAAGGAAGAGATCAACGAAGTTTTCCTGCAGGCCGCCATCTACTGCGGCGTGCCCGCGGCGCTGGACAGCCAGCGGGTGATGCTGGAAGTGTTCGCGGAGATGGGGATCTGAGGAAAAACCACGACCGGCGCGGCGGGGCAAGCGCGAAGGCGTCCCCGCCGGCTCGTGCATGGTTCAGGCCGGGTCGGCGGCAGGTGGCGCGCACTTGAAGTTGGCGGCGTCATCTATCGACCCGGTTCCGTTGTAACGTGCGTACGAGGGATACGGGCAAAGCGGACGTGTCCGGTTGGCCGGAATCGCAGGTGTCACCGCGGCGAGGTCGGCGTTCCCCGGCGTTGCCTGCGCAACGATGAAATCGGGCGCCTTGCCGCGCTCAACCCAATCCATGATCGGTGCCAGGCGATCGAAGGTGTCGGTGCTGGGCCCCCCTCGGCAATGGCCCATGCCCGGCACCAGGAAAAGCCTGGCGAACTTGCCCGTCTGCTCGCGACTCGCATTGCGTGCCACGACGGATTCGTAATAGTCGATCGTGTCGACGGCGTTCGGTCCGCTGTCTCCCGTGCCGTGATAGAAGATCATCTTGCCCCCTCCGTCACGGTAGCGCCCCAGATCCGGGTCCGACGCCAGCCACGGCGCATTGACGGTCATCGAGTTGCCCCAGGTATCCCAATTGATATCATCGAGAGGCTGGAATCCTGGCTGGGGCGGGGTCATGAACAGGATGGGTGTCGGGTCGATATTCAGCTTCCATTGAATATCCAGAATCGGTCCCTGCCCCGTGATGCGGGCCGCCTGGCCGGCGGACGTCATCCACGCGGCGTCGATGCGGTATCCGCGGACCGGCACCTCTCCGGGCGATCGATAGCCCGGCACCTTGAATACCGCGCCGGCGGAATCGACCGGCCCATCCAGCACGGCTTCCCAGATGCGCACCTGATCGGCCGACAGGCATTCCGAGGTCTTTTCTCCGGCGCAAAGCAGCTCCTTGGGACGGAAAGTACATGCGGCCACGTTGCTCATCATGCCATCGACCACTCCGTCCTGCGCATCGCAGGCAGCCAGAAGCGCGCCCTGGAACAACTGGCGATCCGCCTGGGGCATCGCCTCGTGAAAACGGGGCATGCCGGTCGGCTCTCGAGACACCACCGCTGCGGCCTGCTGCCAGCCCCAGATCCGGGCTGCCACGACCCGGCCGAAGTCGAATACCGGAGCGCCCGCGACGATGCCGTCGAATTCGTCCGGGAAACGCTGTGCAAAAGTCATGCCCTGCCGCCCCCCGGTGGAGCATCCGTCGAAATAGGATCGCTCGGCCGCGTCGCCATAGTAGTTGGCGATCAGGCTCTTGGCGGCCTTCGAGGTCTTGATGATGGATCCGTAGCCGAAGTCCACCCTCGCCTGGGGATCCAAGCCGAAGGCCTCGGGCGCCGGCAGATCGGCATTGTCGTGGCCGCCGTTCTGGGAAACCACCGCGAAGCCTTGCTCCAGAGCCGTCTTCGATCCACCTGTCGGGCCATACGCGGGAGCCAGGGTACCCTCCAGTCCGCTGCCACCCTGAAAGAAGAAGCGCTGGTTCCAATCGAAAGGCAGACGAAGTTCGAACTTTGTCGCGTAGCTCTTGCCGTCGACACCTGTCCGGGGTTCAAGGGAACCTTTGACCACACAGTGAGCGGGTAGAAACGCGGTCGCGGTCGGTGCGGATTTCTCCGTGCCAGCCGGCACCCACGTAGCGCCGGTGATGACACCCTTGTGCTCCGTGCCGCTGAAACCCTTGACGGCCGCACAGGCCGCCTCCCCGGTCAGCGCCTGGGGTTCAGGCACCGCGCCCGACCCTCCGCAACCGGCAACCGCCAGAATCGCCGCCAACCCTCCGGCGCCCCACCCCACCGCCAGACATTTACCTGATGCATGCACAGTGCTGTCCCCTTCATTGGTGTCTACGGCATTGGCCGTTGTTATGTGAAGGCGCGCCTGGCATGGGCCAGCGCCACGGATGCGGCCCCACTGCATCCAGCCAGCGACCTTTGTAAAGAATATTGATATAAAAATACCTTACATATAACTGAGAATTACGCGAATAGGGTTAGTCCTGACGGCAACGATATCGAGCGCCAACCGACACTTGCCGTCGATTCGCCCGTAGCGCGGCGCCGGTGATGCGGCCCGGCATTGCCATCAAACGGTCTCGTGCGGTCGGGGGGCTGCTTCGCCTTGAGAAAGGACGGCGGGACCTCGCTGAACGACCAGCCGGCGCCACCGGTAGCGACTCGCGGCAACCGTCCATCCCTGAGATGAAGGAGACAGCACAAACAAAAAACCCCTTGATTTCTCAAGGGGTTTTTCGATGAAGCTGGCGGAAGCGGTGGGATTCGAACCCACGATGCAGTTTTAGCCGCATACTCCCTTAGCAGGGGAGCCCCTTCGGCCACTCGGGCACGCTTCCGAAAGAGCCGGCAGTGTACCACGGCCCGAGGAGGGATCCAGCCGCGGACGGCTGAAAAATTTGCAGTTTTCCCTCGGTGCCGGGCGCGCCGCGGCGCCGCGATTATTGCGCGGCGACCTGGTCCAGGCCGAACGCCTTGTGCAGCGCACGCACGGCCAGTTCCATGTACTTGTCTTCGATGACCACCGAGGTCTTGATCTCGCTGGTGCTGATCATCTGGATGTTGATGCCCTCTTCCGACAAGGTCCGGAACATCAGGCTGGCGATGCCGGCATGCGAACGCATGCCGATGCCGACGATGGAGACCTTGCAGACCTTGTCGTCGGACACGACTTCGCGCGCGCCGATGGCCTGGACCACCTTGCCGTTCAGGACGTCCAGCGCCTTCTTGAACTCGCCGCGATTGACGGTGAAGGAAAAGTCGGTGGTGCCGGCGACGGACTGGTTCTGGACGATCATGTCGACGTCGATGTTGGCGTCGGCGATGGGGCCCAGGATGGAGAAGGCGATGCCGGGCTTGTCCGGCACGGCCACGACCGTGATCTTGGCTTCGTCCCGGCTGAATGCGATGCCGGATACAACGGCGGCTTCCATTTTCTCGTCTTCCTCAAAAGTAATCAGGGTGCCCGACTTCATTTCTTCGTCGAGCGAAATCATCGGATCGGTCAGCGACGACAGCACGCGGGTGGGCACGCGGTACTTGCCGGCGAACTCGACCGAGCGGATCTGCAGGACCTTGGAGCCCAGCGAGGCCATCTCCAGCATTTCCTCGAAGGACACGACGTTCAGGCGCCGGGCCTCGGGCACGACGCGCGGATCGGTGGTGTAGACGCCGTCGACATCGGTGTAGATCAGGCACTCCGCGGCCTTGAGCGCGGCAGCGACGGCCACGGCCGACGTGTCCGAGCCGCCCCGGCCCAGGGTGGTGATGTTGCCGGCGTCGTCCACGCCCTGGAACCCGGTGACGATGACCACCCGGCCGGCATCGAGGTCGGCACGGACGCGGGTATCGTCGATGGAGGAAATGCGGGCCTTGGTGTAGGAAGAATCGGTGCGCACGGGGACCTGCCAGCCGGCGTAGCTGCGGGCGTCCACGCCCTGCGCCTTCAGCGCCATGGCCAGGAGCCCCACGCTGACCTGCTCGCCGGTGGCGGCGATCATGTCGAGTTCGCGCGGATCGGGTTGTTCCTGGATTTCCTTGGCCAGGCCGATGAGCCGGTTGGTCTCGCCCGACATGGCCGAGGGGACCACCACGACCTGGTGCCCGGCCGCGTGCCATTTGGCCACGCGCCGAGCCACGTTCTTGATGCGCTCGACCGAGCCCATCGACGTACCGCCATACTTGTGAACGATTAGTGCCATTGTCTTGTATCGCTTAACGCATGCTTGAGCCTGGATGCCGTGCGGCATGGCCTGCCAAGCCGGTTGGCCGGGAAAAAGCTAACCATAAATGGTAGCCCAGCTACGATAATTCCGCAAAACAGCGGGATAGGGCCATGCTCCCGGGGGCCGGGTTCCGGCCGTCAGGAGGTCACGGTGGCGCCGGGATGATCGGGCACCCACTCCAGGCGCATGCCCGGCGCGGCCTGCGGCAGCCGCGCGTCGGCGCCCAGTCCGGCGGCGAAAATCATCATTTCGCCACGGTACAGGAGCGGCAGCCGCTCGCGTTCCCAGGTGGGAATGCCCCGCTCCTGGTAGAGGTTCTTCAGGCTGCGGCTCGGACTCTGGGGGGTGACCCTGAGCCGTTCCCGGCCTCGGCGCCAACGCATGGTCAAGGCCGTGTTGCGCAACCAGTCCGGGTCGATGCCCGACTCCTCCGCGGCGAACACCAGCGTGCCGCCCATGGCCTCGAGCCGGATCGAGGGTTCACCGGCCCACCTGAACTCGACTCCGGCCGCCAGCCCCCCCGACGACGCTTTCTCCCTGCTGTCCACGATGACATGATCCCGATAACGGCGCACCTGCCTGTCGCCATGGCGCAGCAACAGTTGCCTGTCGTGCGCCGCGTCCTGCAATTGCCTGGCCATTTCCCGCAAGCGGGCTTCCGGCGGAGCGGCCATGTCGTGGCCGGCCAGCCAGAGCCGCAGCACCATTGCCCTGCGCGCGGGCGCCAGCCGGTTCAGCCCCGACAGGCGCAGCGCGCTGCCGTAGGGAGGACGCAACTCCTGGACCCCGTCCAGGTCGGATTGCGCCACTTCCCGCAGCAAAGCCGCTGCCTCGGCGGACCGGCGCGCATAGCGGTCCAGGGTCGCGCGGTACCCCGGCCAGTGGCGCTCGATGGCGGGCAGCACCTCCGTGCGCAGGATGCCCCGGGCATAGCGGGCATCGAGGTTGCTCGGATCCTGGACCGCCTCATAACCGGTGCGCGCCGAGTAGGCGTGCATGTACGCCAGTATCCGACTTCTGGGCACGGCGAGCCAGGGCCGAAGGTAACGAATCCCCTCCTTGAGCGTCTCCGCCGCCATCGCGCCCATGCCATCGGTGCCCGCTCCCCGCAGCAGCCGCAGCAGCACGGTCTCGGCCTGGTCGTCCAGGTGATGGGCAAGAAGAATGGTATCGATGCCGGCCTCGGCCGCCATCCCCGCCAGGGCCCGGTAGCGGGCTTCGCGCGCCGCGGCCTCGGTGCCGGCGGAATCGGCGGGGTCCACCCGCACCCGGCGCACGTCCAGCGGCAGCCCCAGGCGCCCGGCCAGGTCGGCCGCCCGCCCGGCCCAGGCATCCGCGTCGGGATGCAGGCCGTGATGGACGTGGAACAACCTCATTTCCAGGCCCCGCCGCGCGGCCCATGCGGCGGCCGCCACGGCCAGCGCGGCCGAATCGGGGCCGGCGCTCAGGGCGACGGCGAATCGCCCGGCAACCGGGGGCATGCCCTCCAGCGCCCGATCCAGCAGCACGGACGCGTGCAGGGCCGCTACGTCCGTGCCGGCGTCAAGACTGGACGGTTTCCTTGAAGCGGCCATAGGCCATGATCCGTTCGAGGCGCGTGGTGACCAGGTCGCCTGCCTTGACGCCCTGGAATTGGCGCAGCGCGTCGGACAGGCCACGCCGCAGCAACTGGGCCATGTGCTTGGGATCGCGATGAGCGCCGCCGACGGGTTCGCTGATGATCTTGTCGATCAGGCCCAGGGCCTTCAGGCGATGCGCCGTGATGCCCAGCACCTCGGCGGCCTCGGAGGCTTTCTCCTGGCTGCGCCACAGGATGGACGCGCAGCCTTCGGGCGAGATGACCGAGTAGGTGGCGTATTGCAGCATCAGTACGCAGTCCGCCACGGCGATGGCCAGCGCCCCGCCCGAGCCGCCTTCGCCGATGATGGTGGTGATGATGGGAACCTGCAGTTCGGCCATCGCATACAGGTTGTGGCCAATGGCCTCGGACTGTCCACGGGCCTCGGCGTCGATGCCGGGATAGGCGCCCGGGGTGTCGACGAAGGTGAAGACCGGCAGGCTGAACTTCTCGGCCAGGCGCATCAGGCGCAGGGCCTTGCGATACCCCTCGGGCCTGGGCATGCCGAAGTTGCGCGCCGCGCGTTCCTTCGTGTCCCGGCCCTTCTGGTGGCCGATGACCATGCAGGGCATGCCATTGAACCGCGCCATGCCGCCCACGATGGAACGGTCGTTGGCGAACATGCGGTCGCCGTGCAACTCGTGGAAATCGGTGAAGATGTCCCGCACGTAGTCCAGCGTATACGGACGCTGCGGATGACGCGCCACCAGGGCGGTCTGCCACGGCGTCAGCTTGGAATAGATATCCTTGGCCAGCGCCTGGCTTTTCTGCTGCAGCCGGCTGATCTCCTCGGAGATATCGACGGCGGAATCGGCCTGCACGAAGCGCAGTTCCTCGATCTTGCCCTCCAGCTCGGCCAGCGGTTGTTCGAATTCAAGAAATGCGTTGCGCATCAGGCCCTCCCAAGGGGCAGCGGACGCCCAGGCGTCCAACTTCGTTCATCAACAACTCAATCACTCCAAACCCTCATCACACCCCGCCCCAGATCCAGGATGCGGTGGATCCGGCTCCGCCGGTCCACCCGCATCGCCCCCTGGGGGGCGCGCGTCAGCGCGTAGGGGGGGGCAAGCTCTTCCAGAGATACCACGTCGCCACGGTACACCACGGCTTCCAGGCCTGGGCGACTTCCCGCGCCTCGAAACGCGAGACCGGTTCGCCGCTGAAATAGTGCAGCGAAATGGCGCGCAGCAACCCCGGATCATCCAGCGGCAGAATATCCGGCCGCCGCAGATTAAAAATCAGGAACATATCCGCTGTCCAGCGGCCAATGCCCCGAATCGCGGTCAGTTCGGCGATGACCGCCTCGTCGTCCATCTCCGTCCACAGGTCGGGATGCACCAGGCGCTGCTGGAAATGCGCGGCCAGATCCAGCAGGTATTCGGCCTTGCGCTGCGACAGGCCGGCCTCACGCAGGCCGGCCAGGCCCAGCTTGCCGACCACCCCGGGGGTGACGCGGCGGCCGCAGGCGGCCAGGCAGCGCTCCCACGCGGCATCGGCGGCCTTGGTCGAGATCTGCTGGCCGATGATGGCGCGGGCCAGCGTCAGGAAGGGCTCGCCCTGGGCCGCCAGGTGGACCTCGGGATGCTGGGGGATCAGTTTTTTCAGGATGCGGTCGCGCTTGAGCAGGTGCGCGACCGCGGCGTCCCAGTACGGGGGCTTGTCGGTGCCGGCAAACGAAGCGGCGGGCTCGGACCCGCCCGGCTCGGCCGTGGCATGGAGCTTCATGTTCAACATCTGGTGTTCAGCGGTTCGCGGCACTCAGGCTCGACGCCATACGGTCACGCCGCCCGGCTTGTCCTCGAGGACGATGCCATCGGCGAGCAATTCGGCGCGGATGCGGTCGGCGGCCGCGAAATCCTTGTCCTTCTTGGCCTGCGCCCGTTGGGCGATGCGCGCCTCGATATCCGCGGCGCCGCCATCCTGGTCGGCCGTCGTGCCCTGCAGGAAGGCGCGCGGCTCCTGTTGCAGCAGGCCCAGCAGGCCGCCCAGGGCCTTGAGCTGGCCGGCGGCGCGGGGCGAGGCGGTCTTGTTGACCTCGGCGGCCAGGTCGAACAGCACGGCGATGGCTTCAGGGGTGTTGAAATCGTCGTCCATGGCGGCCCGGAAGGCCTGCCCGGACGGATCGTCCCAATCGGCGCCCGACGCGTCGGGCTCGGCATTGCCCAGCGCGGTGTAGAGCCGGGTCAACGCGGCCCGGGCATCGGCCAGGTTGTCCGCCGCATAGTTCTGCGGGCTGCGATAGTGGCTGCGGACGACGAAGTAGCGGACCACCTCGGCATCGTAGTGCTTGAGCGTATCGCGCACGGTGAAGAAATTGCCCAGCGACTTGGACATCTTCTCGGCATCCACCATGAGCGGGCCACAGTGCATCCAGGCATTGGCCAGCGTGCCGCCGTAGGCGCCCTCGCTCTGCGCGATCTCGTTCTCGTGATGGGGAAACTTCAGGTCGGGCCCGCCGCCATGGATGTCGAGCGGCATGCCCAGCAATTCGCGGCTCATGGCCGAGCATTCGATGTGCCAGCCCGGACGCCCCGGCCCGTACTCGGACTCCCAGCGGGACTCCGGTGGCTCGGTGGGCTTGGCGGTTTTCCAGAGCACGAAGTCCAGCGGATCGCGCTTGGAAGTGTCGACCTGCACTCGCTCGCCGGCGCGCAGGTCGTCCAGCGACTTGCCGGAAAGCTTGCCGTAGCCGGGGAACTGGCGCACCGCGTAGTTGACATCGCCGTCGCCGGCCCGGTAGGCCAGGCCCTTGTCCTCGAGCAGGCGCACGATCTCCAGCATCTTGCCCACGTGTTCGGTGGCGCGCGGCTCGAAGTCCGGCGGCTGCACGCCCAGCGCCTTCTCGTCCTCGTGCATGGCATCGATGAAGAAGCCGGTGACTTCGGAAATCCGCTTGCCGGTCTCGACCGCCTTGCGGATGATCTTGTCGTCGATGTCGGTAATATTGCGGACGTAGGTGACCCGGTAGCCGCTGGCCCGCAGCCAGCGCTGCACGACGTCGAAGCTGACCAGCATCCGGGCGTGCCCGAGATGGCAATAGTCATACACCGTCATGCCGCAGACATACATGCGCACGCACCCCGGTTCCACCGGCTGGAAAGGTTGCTTGGCACGAGCGAGCGTATTGTAGATATGGAGCATGGGGGGGAGACCACCCCCTACGCGCTTCGCGCGCCCCCTCGAGGGGGCGGCACTGGTGGACCGGCGGAGCCGGATCCACTGTGCCCTGGCTGGTGCGTGGGGGTACAGGGGCGCGTTGCGCTGTGGGCTATTAGAATGACGATTATATCAACTGGACGGAGCGGCCCTGGCCGCTCCCCATCTGCGGGCAGAATCGTTTGACCACGAATCACGTACCTTTCCTCCGCCCACGCGCAGGCGCGGGCCGCGCGACGGTCCTGGCGGGCGTGCTGGCGCTGGGCGCCGCGCTGGCGCCGGCCCCGCTTCCAGCCCAGACCACCACGGCCACGCCGCCGGTGCTGGCGCCCTCCGCCGATGGCGACAAGGCCATCCCCTGGCTCAGCAATCTGCTCGAAGCCCTCAAGCCCGGCGTCGACACCAGCCTGCCCGAATCGACACGCGCCCTGGCGCAGCGGCTGGAACACCAATTGGACGCGGGCAAGGCCGGCCAGACCCTGGCCGAGATCGACGAGCGCCTGGCCGCCGACAAGCAGAAATCGCCCGACGCCACCAACGCCCAGCTGCTCTTCCTGAAAGGCCGCGCGCTCAGCCAGCTGGGCCGCCGCGACGAGGCCAAGGCGGTCTACCGCGACATGACCGAGCGCTTCCCCGAACTGCCCGAGCCATGGAACAACCTGGCCGCGCTGGAAGCGGCCGACGGCCAGCTGGACCAGGCCAAGGTGGCCCTGGACATGGCCATCCGGACCGCTCCGGACTACGCCGTCGCGCGCGAGAACCTGGGCGATTTGTATATCATGCTGGCGGCGCGCTCGTATGGCACGGCCACCAAGTTGAATCCGCGCGACGCCAGCGCGAGCCAGAAGGAAACCGAAACCCGGAAACTGCTGGGCGCACCGGCGTCTTCCGATCACCTACCCCGGACACCCCGATGAAACTGCTTTTCTCCAGCCTGGCGCTGGCTGCCGCGCTGGCCTCCCCGGCCGCCCTGGCCGCGCCGCAGGTCGCGCTGCAGACCTCCATGGGCCGCATCGTCCTCGAACTGGACGACGCGCGCGCCCCCGGCACCGTCGCCAACTTCCTGCAGTACGTGCGCGAGGGCCACTACGACGGCACGGTCTTCCATCGCGTGATCAACGGCTTCATGATCCAGGGCGGCGGCATGACCGCCGACATGAAGGAAAAACCCACGCGCCCCGGCATACGTAACGAAGCCTCAAATGGCTTGAAAAATACCGCCTACACCGTGAGCATGGCCCGTACGCCCGACCCGCACTCGGCCTCGGCGCAATTCTTCATCAACGTCGCCGACAACGACTTCCTGAACTACCGCGAGCCCACCACCCGAGGCTGGGGCTACGCGGTGTTCGGCAAGGTGGTACAGGGCAAGGAAGTGGTCGACAAGATCAAGGCCGTACCCACCGCCACGCGGGGCCAGAACGAAGGCGTCCCGCTCCAACCCATCGTGATCCAAAAAGCTGAGGTCCTGAACAAATGACTACCCGCGTCAACCTGCATACCAATCACGGCCTGATCGGCCTGGAACTGGACGCCGAGAAGGCCCCCAAGACCGTCGAGAACTTCGTGGCCTACGTCAACAGCGGCCACTACGACAACACGATCTTCCACCGCGTGATCAATGGCTTCATGATCCAGGGCGGCGGCTTCGAGCCCGGCATGTCGCAGAAACCCACCCAGGCCCCGATCGAGAACGAGGCCGCCAACGGCCTGAAGAACGACCGCTACACCGTCGCGATGGCGCGCACCAACGCCCCGCACTCGGCCTCGGCGCAGTTCTTCATCAACGTCGCCAACAACGACTTCCTGAACTTCAGCTCGCCCACGCCCCAAGGCTGGGGATATGCGGTGTTCGGCAAGGTCGTCGAAGGCGCCGATGTGATCGAGAAGATCAAAGGCGTGAAGACCGGCAGCCGCGCCGGCCACCAGGACGTGCCCGTCGAGGACGTCATCGTCACCAAGGCTGAAGTCGTCCAATAACGCCACGGGCCGGAGCCGGTGGCGAAGCGCCCGCTTCCCGCGCCGGCCGGCTGCCGGCCCCGCCCCATCGAGAGTTTCCGTGACCGGCTCCCCTCTTCCCGGGACATCCGCTTCCCATTCCGTCCTGACTTTCGCCGGCCCCGTCTGGCTGGCGTCCGACATGCACCTGGGCCCCGACGGGCCCGCCACGCACGAAGCCTTCCTGGCCTTCCTGCAGGCCGCGTCCGGCAGCGCCTGCGCCCTGCTGTTGCCCGGCGACATCTTCGACGCCTGGGTGGGCGATGACGAGATCGACACGCCCGCGCCATGGCTGCAAGCGGTCCTGGACGGACTGCGGGCCGCGTCCGCGCGGATCCCGGTCCACCTCGGCCCCGGCAACCGCGACTTCCTGATGGGCAAACGCCTGGCCGAGGCCACGGGCACCCGCTTGCTGCCCGAACCGGTCGTGCTGCGCACCGACGGCGGCGAATTCCTGCTGTCGCACGGCGACGAGCTCTGCACCGACGACGTGGAATACCAGCAATTCCGCGCCATGGTGCGCAACCCGCAATGGCAGGCGCAGTTCCTGGCCCAGCCGCTGGCGGCCCGCCAGGCCATCGCGCGCCAGATGCGCGAACGCAGCATGGCAGAGAAAAGCCGCAAGGCGGCCGACATCATGGACGTGAACCCCCAGGCGGTGGAAACCGCGCTGCGCGCCCACGGCGTCACCCGCATGATCCATGGCCACACGCACCGGCCCGGCCGGCGGGTGTTCGACATGAACGGCCGGCGCTGCGAACGCTGGGTGCTGCAGGACTGGGACCTGGACGATACCGCCGATCCGCGCGGCGGCTGGCTGGCGATCGACCAGGACGGCCCGGTCTACCACGACATCGCGCTGGACGACTGAGACCGGGGCGCATGCCGCGCCCTGCCTCCCCGGCCCCCTCCCCGGGGGCTCGGCATCCAGTCAGAACAGGTGGCCCGGACCCGCGGGCACGTGCACCCAGCCGCTCATCAGGCAGCGCGCCGTGCGGGATACCGTGGCCCGCTCCAGCCCCCAGCCGCTGCCGTTGCTGACCACCGTCGCCCAGGCGGCCTGCACGCCGCTGGCATGGCCGATCCGGGTCGCCACGCCGGGCAGCGTGCGCGCCACCTGCGACACCACCGACCCGGGCACGGCGGCGGCCACCGCCAGCGAAATCGCGCTGCGGGTCCCGAAGCCGCGCTGCATGCGCCCGTCCGCCATGCTCCGAGCCAGCACGTCGATGCTGTCGCGAGGGATGTCGCCACCCCCCGCGCTCTTGTACGACATGGGTGGCGCCACCCAGATCAGCCTGGGCAGCGCCACGCCCGGTTTCTCCGCGCGTGCGCGGGACAACCGGCCCATGGCCACGGCCCCGGCTATCCGCACGGACTCCAGGCGGGCCAGCGTCCTGGCGTCGCGGTTGAAGGTATCGGGCTTCTCGCGGCCATTGAGCCCCAGGTCCGAGGCGCGCGCGAAGATGGTCGCCTCATCGGCGTCGGTCCGGACCAGGCTGACCGGCAACGGCGCCATGCCCTCGACGTCCAGCACGTCCTGCACGCGCCCCGTGGGAAGCAGGCTGGACGCGCCATCGTCGATGAAGTCCAGCCGTACCTCGGCGGCCGGAAACGGCACGCCATCCTCGGTGAAGACACCGTCTTCGAGCACCTCCCCGCCGCGGACCTCGACATGGGCCGCCAGCCATCGCCCGGGATGCGGCTGCCAGATACGTACCACCGTCGTGCCCTCGCGCGCCGCGACCAGCCCCTGCTGCACGGCATACGGCCCCACCGCCACGGCCAGGCTGCCGCCACGGGTGGACCAATCGATGACCGGACGGTCGATGGCGACCTGTCCGCAGCGGTATTCCACATCGCAATCATCGCGGCTGGACGCATCCACGACCACGACCCTGCTGGTGGACGGGCTGGCCCCGCCCATGCCGTCGGTCTGGCGGGAATAGGGATCGGGGCTGCCCAGCACGCGCAGCAGCACGCGGTCGCGCCGCTCGGGGTCGCGGGGCAGGTCCCGGGCATTGAAAAACACGCCCTTGCTGGTTCCCCCGCGCATGTAGACGGCGGGAATCTTAAGAACTGCCATGGGAAATCTTTCGGGATTGCGCGATCATTGCGGTACATACCCCCCGCAACAGGTCGGTTTCCTCGCGGCTCAGGCCGGCACGGGCGAAAAGATGCCGCATCCGCGGCATCAGCTTCTTGGGGTGCCTGGGATCCAGATAGCCGACCGCGGTCAGGGCCTGCTCCCAGTGGACCAGCAGGGCCTCGACCGCCTCGCCCGAGGCCGGCTCGGCCCGCGGGCCGGCCACCGCCAGCGCCTCGGCGCCCAGCAGCGCGTAGCGCAGCTCGTAGGCGGCCAGTTGCAGCGCCTGCGCCACGTTGAGCGACGAATACTCGGGATTGGCCGGGATATGGCAGATCCGGTGGCACATTCCCACCTGCTCGTTGGTCAGGCCCGACCGCTCGGTACCCAGCACGACGGCCGCCTGGACCCCGCCCTGCCCGTCCAGGCCGCCGGCCAGGTGCTCCCGCACCAATTCCGCGGCCTGCCGCATGTCACAGGCCGGCGGGCCGAGGTCGCGGTGGCGGGCGGTCATCGCGAACGCCATGGTGACGGGGGCCAGGGCCTCCTCCAGGGAGTCGCAGACGCGCGCGGCCGCCAGCACGTCGGTGGCGCCGCTGGCCAGCGCGACCGCCTCCGGATGCGCCGGCGTATCGGGAATTTTCGGGTTGACCAGCACCAGGCGGGAGAACCCCATGGTCTTGATCGCCCGTGCCGCGGACCCCACATTTCCGGGGTGGCTGGGCTCGACCATGACGAAACTGACTCGGGAAAGCATGTGTCCTTTAAACTAGAGGGGTTTCACCAATTCCCAGCCCTTATCGGCTCTCTTATGCATCCCATGCTCAACACCGCCGTCAAGGCGGCCAGGCGCGCCGGCGCCATCATCAATCGCGCTAGCCTGGACCTGGATCTGGTCAAGGTGTCTCAGAAGGGACCGGGCGATTTCGTCACCGAAGTCGACAAAGCTGCGGAAGCGGCCATTGTTGAGATTTTGAAGACGGCCTACCCCGACCACGGAATTCTAGCCGAAGAGTCCGGTGAAGCCCTGGGCGCCGCCGATGCCAGCGGACAGCAGGAAAACCTCTGGATCATCGATCCGCTGGATGGCACGACCAACTTCATCCATGGCATGCCGGTCTACGCGGTCTCGATCGCGCTGATGCAACGCGGCCAGGTCACCCAGGCCTGCATCTTCGATCCGTCCCGCAACGAGTTGTTCACCGCCTCACGCGGCGCCGGGGCCTTCCTGAACGACCGGCGCATCCGCGTCTCGCGCCGCACCCGCATGCCCGAGACCCTGATCGGCACGAGTTTCGCCCCGGACCCCAGCGGCAAGCGGCTGGCCCTGTGGACCAAGACCTTCGGCCAGATATCGGCCACCACCTCGGGGGTGCGCCGCCAGGGGTCGTCCGTCCTGGACCTGGCCAATGTCGCCGCCGGCCGGCTCGACGGCTACTATGGCTGCGGCCTGAAGCCCTGGGACCTGGCCGCGGGCAGCCTGCTCATCCTCGAGGCCGGCGGCCTGATCGGCGATTTCGACGGCGAACAAGGCTGGATGCGGAACGGCGAGGTCGTCGCGGCCACGCCCAAGGTCTTCCCTCAGCTTTTGTCCCTCCTGGAACCTCTCAAGGAAGCAAGGGGCTGACAACAGCCCCCACCGGGCCGGCCCCACGGCCAGCCCGGCCCCCTTGCCGCCACCCGCGCCCATCCACCTCGTCCGCCCGCGGACGCCGACACTCATGACCGAAAACACGCTTTACCTGATCAAAGCCTTTTTCCTCGGCATCATCGAGGGCCTGACCGAGTTCTTGCCCGTATCCAGCACCGGCCACCTGATCCTGGTGGGCGACTGGATCCACTTCTTCTCCGGGGACGCCAAGGTATTCGAAGTCGTCATCCAGTTCGGCGCCATCCTGGCGGTCATCTGGATCTTCCGCGAAAAGGTCGCGCACATCCTGGCGGGCATTTTTACCGGCGACAAGTTCTCGCTGAAGTTCGCGCGCAACATCATCATCGCCTTCCTGCCCGCCGCCGTCGTCGGCGTGACCTTCATCAAGGAAATCAAGACGGTGCTGTTCACCCCCGGGGTGGTCGCGACGACCCTGATCATCGGCGGCTTCATCATCCTGTTCGTCGAGCGCAAGCCCCAGGGCGAGGTCAAGACCCAGAACATCAGCGAAATCACCAGCTTCCAGGCGCTGATGGTGGGCCTGGCGCAGTGCCTGGCCATGATCCCGGGCACGTCGCGCTCGGGCGCCACCATCATCGGCGGCATGGCCGCCGGGCTCAAACGCACCACCGCCACCGAATTCTCGTTCTTCCTGGCCATGCCCACGATGCTGGCCGCCTCGGTCTACGACGCCTGGAAGAACCACGAATCGCTGACCAACAACGACGTCACCGCCATCGGCATCGGCTTCCTGGCGGCCTTCGCCGCCGCGCTGGTCGTGGTGCGGGCGCTGATGCGCTTCGTCGCCAACCACTCGTACCGGGTGTTCGGCTGGTATCGTATTGCCCTTGGAACGGTCATCGTCCTCTGGATGATGCTCTGATCCCCCCTACGCGCTGACGCGCGCCCCGAATGGTGGACCCCCAGCCGCTACGCGGCAGCCCCCCAAGGGGGCCGGGACTCCGCCTTGGGGCGGCCCGGCGCCGGGTCCCGGGGGGCGATGCGGGTGGACCGGCAAAGCCGGATCCACCGCATCCAGGGTCCTCGGACGATGTCTCGGGGCAAGGCGCTTGTCATGGAATACAGTAACGGTATGGTGACCATCAAGAACCGGGTTGTCGTTCCCCTCGAAGAGGGGGGGATTCCGCCGGAATTCATTACTTTCAACGGGTTCACGGAAGAACATGTGGCCATCGTGTTCCCGCAGCTCAAGCCGGGCGGCACGCCGCCGCTGGTGCGCGTGCATTCGGAGTGCCTGACGGGCGACGTGTTCGGGTCGCAGCTGTGCGATTGCGGTCCGCAGTTGCACGAGGCGCTGTCGTGCTTCTCGCGCGAGGGCGGGATCCTGCTGTACCTGCGGCAGGAAGGGCGCGGCATCGGGCTGTATGCCAAACTGTCCGCCTACGCCCTGCAAAAGAAAGGCCTGGACACGTTCGAGGCCAACCGGCACCTGAACCTGCCTGAAGATGCCCGCAGCTTCGAGCCCGCGGCACAGATGCTCCAGGCCCTTGGCGTGGCTCGCATCCGGCTGCTGACCAACAACCCAGACAAGGCCAGCCAGCTCGAAGAGCACGACATCGACATCGAAAGCATCATTCCCACCGGGGTCTACCTGAACCCCAACAACCGCCGCTACCTCGAAGCCAAGGTCCGCCACAAGCAACACACCATTCCCCTGTAGGCAGGTGCCATGCCCCAAGCCGACCTGCAGCACCACCTGATCAATGCATGGTCCGTGGGCTGGGCCCTCTATCTCGCCAGCGTCACGGTCTGGATCGTGCTGCAGAAGCGCCCGCCGCTGTCCACCGTGCTGTGGATACTGGTGCTGGCGCAATTGCCCTACATCGGCTATGCCGTCTACTACTTCTTCGGTCCCCAGCGCCTGAAACGGCGGCGCCTGAAAAGGCTGCGCAGCCGCCTGCTGATCTCCAGCCAGACCGAACGCGCGCTGCTGCGCGAACACGAACACCAGACCCCGCCCCCGGTGGCACGCATGGCGGCGCTGGCCCGCGCCACCAGCGACATCCCGCTGTCCTCGGCCACCGACGTCCGCCTCCTGGTGGGAGGCGAACAGACCTACGGCGCCTTCATGGAGGCCATCGCCCAGGCGCGCCACCACGTCCATCTCGAGTTCTACATCTTCAAGCCCGACCGCATCGGCACCGCGATGCGCGACCTGCTGGCCGAGAAGGCGCGCCAGGGCATCACGGTGCGCCTGCTGGTGGACGCGCTGGGCTCCGACCGCCTGGGGCGCCGCTTCCTGGCGCCGCTGCGCGAGGCCGGCGCACAAGTGGATTTCTTCCACAATGTCCGGATCGGCCGCCGCTGGCGGCCCGTCACGAACTACCGCAATCACCGCAAGATCCTGATCTGCGACGGCAGGATAGGCTTCACCGGCGGACTCAACGTCACGGACGACGAGGACGAACGCGTGCGTCCCGACGCCTACCATGACGTGCATCTGCGCCTGGAGGGCGGGGCCGTGCGCTGGTTGCAGATGGTGTTCCTGGAGGACTGGGCCTATACCACCGGACAACGCACGGACGACTGCGAGCTCGACGCGTTGCTGCCCGACATGCCGGGTGGCCGGCATCAATTGCAGATCCTGACCTCCGGCCCCGACGACCCCCGCCAGTCCATCCATCGCGCCCTGGTGGCGGCCATCAACGCGGCGACCGAGCGCGTGTGGCTGACGACGGCCTATTTCGTTCCCAGCGAGGCGGCGCTGATGAGCCTGACCAACGCCGCGCGCAAGGGCGTGGACGTGCGCCTGCTGGTCCCGCGGCGCAGCGACTCGCTGGTGGTGACCGCGGCCTCGCGTTCGTATTTCGACGAGCTGCTGGACGCGGGCGTCAAGGTCTGGGAGTACCGGGACCGGATGCTGCACTCCAAGACCCTGCTGGTGGACGACACCTATTCATTCATCGGCACCGCCAACTTCGACAACCGCAGCTTCGAGCTGAATTTCGAGGTCACCGCCCTGGTCTACGGCGAGGACATGGCCCGCCAGCTGGGCCGGCAGTTCGAACTCGACCTGCGCCATGCGGCCCGCGTCCCCAAGGACAGGCACTCGACCTTCGTCCGCCGCCTGTTCGACGCCTCGGCGCGGCTGTTCTCGCCCATGCTGTAGGCCCCGCCGCCGCTCAGTGCTTGCTGACCAGCGGCCCCGACAACCAGTTCTCCGCCAGGTCCACGTCGCGCAGCAGGACGGCGAACACGTCGTCGTCGATCAGGCGCGCATCGCGCAGCCGGTACAGTTCGGTACGCTGGGCGTAGATCGCGGCCATGCGCAGGTCGCGTTCGAAATTGCGGTGCTGGTTGGCCCGCTGGGCGATCTCGGCCGTGTCGCTCTCGGCATCGATGCGGTTGCGGTAGATCTGGGCCAGCGTGGCGGCGATGTCGGCCAGCATGGCCTTCGCGTCGTCATCGGCCAGTTCCTTGTCCATGCGGACCTGCGCCTGCTCCAGGCCGGCCTGCGCGGCCAGCGCCAGGCGGAGCCGCGCCTCGCGCTCTTCCTTTTCCTTCATGGTCTCGGCCGGAGTGGGAACCCTGGGCAGCACCAGCGGCAGCAATGAACTGCCCAGCAGCAGCGAGCAAAGGATCACGCCGGTCGCCAGGAAGATCAACAGATCCCGCCCGGGGAACGGGATACCGGTGGAGATTTCCAGCGGCACCGTCAACACGCCCGCCATCGTGATGGAGCCGCGCACCCCGGACAGCGAGGTGGTCAGGATCACCCAGGTATTGACCCGGCGCACCGGCGAGCCCTGCAACAGCATGCGGAAGCTCTTGAGGTGATAGGTGATCCAGACCCACATGAAGCGCAGCGCGATCAACGCCACCGTGATCGCCACCACATAGGCGAACAGGTGCCAGACCGGCACGTTGCCCGCCTCCCTCGCGTCGGCGTGCGCGAGCCCGATCACGCTGGGCAGTTGCAATCCCAGCAGGATGAAGGTCATGCCGTTGAACACGAATTCCAGCATGGACCAGACGCTGTTGCTTTGCAGCCGCATGGCCGACGACCCCTGCCCGGATTCGGTATAGGTCATGGCGATGCCCGCCGCCACGGCCGACAGGATGCCCGACACGCCGAAATGCTCGGCCACCAGATAGGCCGCGAACGGCGTCAGCATCAACAGCACGACCTGGATGGCCGGCTCGTCGTCGGTCCAGCGCGCCACCATCCGGCGCCCCAGGCTCAGCAGCCACGCCAGGGCACCGCCCACGGCCAGGCCGCCCAGCGCGATGACGAGGAAGCTCAGGCTGGCCTGCCACAGCGAGAACGATCCGGTCAGGACCGCCGCGATGGCGAACTTGAAGGCCACCAGGCCCGACGCATCGTTCATCAGGCTCTCGCCTTCCAGCACGTGCTGCAGCCGGGTGGGCAGCCGGTTCTTGCCGACGATGGCCGATACCGCCACCGCATCGGTGGGCGACAGCACCGCGCCCAGCGCGAAGGCGACGGGCAGCGAGATCGCGGGTATCAGCCAGTGGATGAAATAGCCCACGCCGACCACGGTGAAAATCACCAGGCCCAGCGCCAGGGCGAGGATGGGGCCGCGCAACTGGTACAGCTGGCGCTTGGGAATACGCCAGCCATCGACGAACAGCAGCGGCGGAATGAAGAGCAGCAGGAACAGCTCGGGGTCGAACCTCACCTTCAGGCCGAAGGCCGGCGCCGCCAGCAGCGCGCCGATGGCGATCTGGAACAAGGGCAACGGCAGGCGTATCGGAGAAAGCCTGGACACCACCCCCGACATCGCCACTGCCAGCAGCAGCATCAGTACGGTGAAGACGATTTGCATGGAAACGCGGCCTGGCGAGGAAAAACCGTCGTCAAGCCTACCACCAAACCGGATCGGGCCCGGCCCCTGGGCTACTTGCCCAGCAGGCCGGCCTGGTAAGCCGCCACGAACTCGCCGAAGTCGCCCGTCTGCACGCGCTCCAGTTCGCGCTGTTCGGCCAGGGACCGGTCGGCCAGCGCGCGGAAATCGGCCAGTTGCTTGCCGGTGCAGGGCTGGGCGCGGAAGTGCTCCGCGTGCTGGCGGCTGGTTTCCAGCATGAAGGCCTGGAACGTCATCCCGCTGGCGCGCA
>Ga0182747_1000065_pt1 | contig 113862 bp, 92 predicted proteins | sample eDN3rd30CBELigBY_FD_128526 | JGI IMG/M metagenome (GOLD analysis project Ga0182747, IMG submission 128526) | Enriched backyard soil microbial communities from Emeryville, California, USA - eDNA 3rd pass 30_C BE-Lig BY (version 2) (version 2) | ecosystem: Environmental > Terrestrial > Soil >...
GCCTCGCAAGCCGGTGATCGCGGGTGGCCGGCCCGGGCTTGATCCGGGTCCGCTGAAACAAACCGTGTGCGACGAGCAATCCGGCTCTGAGCATTTCACACACAAAAGCGAGCCGGGCTGCCCTTCGCGCCTCCCTCGACCTTGACGGCCCGCAGCACCCGCTGCGGGCCAAAAGGTGCTGGCTCTTTGACAAGCGGTGTTGAGCTCCTCGGCCCGTCACACCCTCTACCGTCATGGCCGGGGCATGTCCCGGCCACCCACGTCTTGAGGAACCGCAGCGCTGAAGATAGACGGGGGTCCCCGGCACAAGCCCGGGGATGACGGCGAGAGATGGCGAGGGTACGACGCGAAAAGCGTCATCTCAAAGCGGCGGTTGCACGGCGCCTGAAGCCTCGGTATCCCTTGTCCATCAACGTGAGGTACAGCGATGACGGTCAAGCTCGACGGGGCCACTCTGCGCATTGAGGACGCGGTGCGGGTCGCCCGCCCGGATGCGCAGGGGAACTATGCGCAGGCGGCTCTGGCGCCGGAGGCACGCGAGCGCATCGCGGCGACGCGCGATTACATCGACCGCACCTGGATGCATGACGACGCGCCGCTCATGTATGCCTTCAACACCGGCGTCGGCCTGTTCAAGGATCAGCGCGTGTTGATCGAAGACATGGCCGCCTATCAGCGCAAGACGGTCTACGCCCATGCGACCGGTGTCGGCGAGGCTTTCTCCGAGGACGTGACGCGCGCCATGATGCTGCTGCGCGCCAATGCCTTCGCGTCGAATTATTCCGGCCCGCGCGTCGAGCTCGTCGAGCGGCTTCTCGCCTTTCTCAATGCCGGCCTGCATCCGGTGATCCCGCAGAAGGGCTCCGTCGGCGCTTCCGGCGATCTCGCGCCGCTCGCCCATATGGCCGGCGCCGTCTGCGGTTTCGACGAGGCCGAGATGATCTATCGCGGAAAACTCATGCCGGCGCGCGAGGCTATTCAGGCGGCGGGCTTCGATCCCGATTTCGATCTCGGTGCGAAGGATGCCTCCGCGCTCATCAACGGTTCGACAACGTCACTTGCGCTCGGCGCGCTCGCCACGCACGACGCGCGCCGCCTGCTGAAGCAGGCGGATATCGCCATGTGCCTGTCGCTGGAAGCCATGCGCGGCGAGCTCGCCGCCTTCGATCCGCGCGTGCACAAGGCGCGTCCGCATCCCGGCCAGGCGCGCGTAGCGCGCAACCTCCTGCGCATTCTGGAGGGCACGAAACGCTGCTCGCAAGCCGCGCGCGACGTGGTGTTTCCCGACGAGCCGCGCCAGCCCGGGCAGCCCGCGGCTCCGCGCGTGCAGGACGTCTATTCCCTGCGCTGCACGCCGCAGGTTCACGGACCCGCCGTCGAGGCGATCGAGTATGTGGGGCGCATCGTCGGCACGGAGATGAATTCCGCCACCGACAACCCGCTGATCTTCGATGACGGCGAGGGTGGCTACGTGTCGATCTCGGGCGGCCATTTCCACGGCCAGTACATGGCCCAGGCGATGGATTTTCTCGCCATCGCCATGGCCGATCTCGGTGCGATTTCCGAGCGGCGGCTTGCGCGTCTCATCGATCCCACCATGTCCTACGGGCTGCCGCGAAATCTGCTTGCCGGCAAGCGCGGCCTCAACACGGGCTTCGCCACGGTGCAGTGCTCGATGTCGGCGCTCGTCATGGAAAACCGCGGCCTCGCCACGCCGGCCTCGGTCGATTCGGTTCCCGGAAAATCCAATGCGGAGGATCACGTTTCCAACTCGACCTGGAGCGGGCGCAAGGCACGCACCATCGTCGAGAACGTGGAGCAGATCGTGGCCGGCGAATTGCTGATGGCGGCGCAGGCGCTGAGCCTCGTCGAGCCGATCGCCAAGGATCATCCACTCGGAAAAGGATCGCGCGCCGCGATGGAGGCGATCCGCGCGGTCATTCCGCCGGCGCTCGATGGCGATCGCTGGTACGCCACCGAGATGCGCCAGGCTCTCGATCTCGTGCGCTCCGGTGCGGTGGTCGCAGCGGTCGAGAGCGCAGTGGGCGAGCTGGAGTAAAGAGAAAGGGCCCGGCGATGCCGGGCCCCGGATGCCTTTATGCTGCGCTGGATCAGCGGCAGCGGCGGACCTCGCGATACACGATGCTTCCGTTCGGCCGCACGACGCGTTCGCGCACCCAGCGGCAGCGATTCGGGCGATTCCAGCCGGGGCGCACGCCGCAATCGCGAACGGTGCGGAAGACCACGCGACCGCTCGGGGTCACGGTGCGGACGCGACGCGTGACGCAGGCAACGTTGTCGACGAGCGAGGGCGCCTGGACCTGCTCGGGGCTGAAGCGCGCCTGCGCTTCTTGCGGTGCAGCGAAGAAGCCGGCACCGAGGGCGAGAGCGAAGGCGGGGAGGATGATGGCTCGCATGGTCCATTCCTTATGTTTTTAAGCAGCTGACGACAACGACCTGTCTATGCCATGGTTCCTGAAGCTGGAATGAATCTCATGTTGTCCCGCGTTGTCATTCGCACCGTAAACGCCACCGATGCGGCCGAATTGATCGCCGCCAATCTGGCAAGCATTGCCCTGCACGAGCCCTGGGTGTCGCCTTGCCGTGACCAAGCGAGCTTTCTCGGCTATCTCGCGCGCTGTGACGGAGAGCGCTCTCTCGGCTTCATCGCACGCGAGCGGGAGAGCGGACGAATCATCGGCGTGGTGAATGTGAGCGAGATCGTGCGCGGATTCTTCCAGAGCGCCTATCTCGGCTATTACGGCATGACCGGCCTGAGCGGACGCGGCCTGATGACCGAGGCGGTGGGTCAGGTGGTGTCGCACGGCTTCAACGCCCTCGGCCTGCACCGCCTCGAGGCGAACATCCAGCCGGGCAACGAGCCGTCGCGCGCTCTCGTCAAGAGACTTGGCTTTCGTCAGGAAGGCTATTCGCCGCGTTATCTCAAGATCAGCGGCGAATGGCGCGATCACGAGCGCTGGGCCGTGCTCGCCGATGACTGGCGCGGCTGACGGCGATCAGCTGAGTGGCGCGAGAGTCTTCTGCAGGAAGACGCGGCTGTTGCCGACGGGATAATCCTTGAGCTCGCCGAAGATCTCGTAACCGAGACGTTGATAAAGACGAAACGCCGCGGGATTGAGCGTGTCGATCCAGACGGAGCGGCAGCCTCGGCGTTTCGCTTCGTCCTCGGCCATCGCTATGAGCTTCGTCGCAAGGCCCATCCCGCGAAGGGATTCGGGCACGAAGATCAGCTCGATGCCGAGCCAGCCGCCGTTCGTGCGGCCGCAGAGTCCGCCGACGGGTGCGCCGCTGTCCGGATCACGAATGGCGATGGAGAGATCTCGCCCCGGCGGATGACCGGCAAACAGCGTCGCGTTGAAGCCTCGCACGCCGTTGAGCACGACATCATGGAGCGCTGGTTCCTCATCGACGAACTCGATGATCGGTGTTGGCCTCATGGAGCACATCTCACGCTGCGATCCGTCTGACTGCCTCGATCAGCACGCGCGCTGCCACATCCGCATCCTCGACCGTGATCGACTCCGCCGGGTTGTGGCTGATGCCGCCCTTGCAGCGCACGAAGAGCATGGCGGAGGGACAGAGATTGGCCATGGCAACCGCATCGTGGCCTGCGCCGGAGGAGAGATGCAGCGGCTCGATGCCGAGGCCTCTTGCGGCATCCTCGAGCTGTCCGATCAGGCTCTTGTCCATGGGCGTCGCGGGCGATTCCATGAACGGCTCGATGGTGAACGCCACCCCGCGCCGCTGCGCCGCCGCATGGCACTCGGTCACGATGTCCTCCACCATGGCGTGGCGCACCGCGTCGTCCGGCGAGCGCGCATCGAGGGTGAAGTCGACGCGTGCGGGAATGACGTTGATCGCACCCGGCTGCACCTGCGCCACGCCGACGGTCGCCACCGTGTCGGTGCGGGTCGAGCCCGCGCGTTCCACGATGCCGATCATCTCGGCAACGGCGGCCAGCGCATCGCGGCGCATATTCATCGGCACGGTGCCGGCATGGCCCGCTTCGCCGATGACCGTAGCGCGGGCCCGGGTGATGCCGTTGATGGCGGAGACGATGCCGACAGGCAAATTCTTCGCTTCGAGCAGCGGTCCCTGCTCGATATGCACCTCGAGATAGCCGCGATAGCGCACCGGATCGCGGGCGAGCGCTGCGGCCCCTGCCGGATCGCCGCCGAAGCGGATCAAAGCGTCGCGCAGGGAAATGCCATCCTGATCCTTGCCGTCGAGCCAGGCCGGATCGAACCGACCGGCAAGAGCCTGCGAGGTGGAGAGGTTGGTCGGGAAGCGCACATTTTCCTCGTCCCCGAAGGCGACGATCTCGATGGGGCAGGCGAGTGCGATCCCCTGCTGCTTCAAGGCCTCGACGGCGACGATGCCCAGCACCACGCCGAGATTTCCGTCGAAGCGTCCCGCGTCGACGACGGAATCGATATGTGAGCCGATGAGGATCGCAGGAGCTTTGGAGTCGGCGCCCTCGACGCGGCCGATGACGGAGCCGAGCGCATCGATATGGGCAGTCAGTCCCGCCGCCTGCATCAGGCCGAGCGTCGCCTCGGCGGCCCTGCGATGTGCGTCGGAGAGGTAGAGACGGGTGAGGCGGCCGGGCTCGTCAGTATGCCGGGCGAGTTCCTCGATCATCGCCATCACGCGGCGGCCGAGGCTGAAATCTGTCGTGAGCGTCATGGGCCGGAGAGTTTCAGAAAGGCAGATTCGCCGCAAGGGCCAAGGGGTCCGGCTTCGACGCCATCCCTGATCTTGTCGATTAACATATGTTATAATAAAACCATGAGAGGCTTGTCCTTATCGGTAAAGTTCAGCCCATGTCAGATTTCATCAGATTGCCGTTTCGGACCGCCCTGGGCGAGTCGAGCCCGAATCGCTGGAGCGCCACTCTCGCTCGCCCGGTCTGGCCCGGCCTCGACATGCTCTTCGGAGCGCAGAGCGAGCAGGCTTATGCCACCGGCCTTCCTGCCTGGACAGGCGGCAATCTGGGCACCGCAGGAAACGGCTCGGTAGCGGTATCGGCATCGTTCTCCTTTCCGGTTCCCAGCCTTTCAGGGCAATTCAAGTTGGAGAGCCCGACACTTTCGCAAGGCACGGGGATCGCCGCAGAAGCAAATAGACCGTCGGCGAAGGCGGTGACGGGCGACGGTGCCGCCAACAAGCTCTCCGGTGGCGCAGGTAGCGACAGGCTGAATGGCGGTGGCGGCAACGACACCTTACTGGGCGGCGCGGGGAACGACACGTTGATCGGCGGCAGCGGCAACGACTCGCTCGTAGGCGGTTCGGGCGACGATCGCTATGCGGTGGATTCCTTACGCGACCGGGTCCGGGAGACGGCGAATGGCGGTCTCGATACGGTCGAGGCGCGGGTAAGCGGATACACGCTCACATCGGGGGTCGAGAACTTCATCCTCGGCGGGCGGATCGCCAAGGGAAAAGGCAATGCGCTTGCCAACGTGATCACCGGCAACGGCGCAGCCAATACGCTCGACGGTGCTGCCGGCGACGACACGCTGATCGGGGGTGCCGGCAATGACAGGCTGATCGGCGGCACAGGCAGCGACACGGCAAGCTATGCGGGCGCGACCAAGGGCGTGTCGGTCGATCTCGCCAGGACAACGGCGCAGAACACGAAGGGCGCGGGAACCGACCGGCTCTCAAGCATCGAGAATGCGATCGGCTCGTCGTTCGGCGACACGCTTAACGGTGGCGCCGACAGCGTCCTCACCGCAAACCGGCTCGACGGTAGCGGCGGCAATGATGCCCTGTTCGGGGGCGGCGGCGACGACACGCTGATCGGCGGCGCGGGCAGCGACTCGCTGACCGGCGGTGCGGGCAACGATCTCTATTCCGTCGACAATCTGAACGATGTCGTCGCGGAGGCTGCGGGCGCGGGGATAGATACGGTCGAGGCGAGCGTCGATCATACCCTCGGCGCGAACGTGGAGAATCTCAGGCTTGCCGGTGCTGCCACGATCGGCACCGGGAACGAGCTTGCAAACGTCATCACGGCGAATTCTGCGCGGCACAGTACGCTTCATGGTCTCGACGGCAACGACATGCTCCTCGGCGCCACCGGCGATGACACGCTTTTCGGCGGCGCAGGCAACGATTCGCTCGACGGCGGCGCGGGCGACGACGCGGTGCATGGCGATACCGGCGACGATAGGCTCACCGGCGGTCTCGGCAGCGCGGATCGGGTGATCTTTTCCTCCGCCGGATCGGGCCTCGTCATCCGCCTCGATTCCACCGGCAGCGGAACGGCGACCGGCCAGGGCAACGACACTTTGAGCGGCTTCGAGATCGTCGAGGCTGGCCGTTTCGGCGATCTCATCGAGATCGGCACGGATGCGGACGATTTCGCCAATATCGTCCGGGGCGGCGCCGACCAGGTTTTCGGTGAGGACGGCAACGATTCGATCGAAGGCGGGACGGGCTCCGACATGCTCGATGGCGGCGAGGGGGCCGACGCGCTCGACGGCGGCGCCGGCAGCGATACGCTGATCGGCGGGCTCGGGGCCGACAACATCGCAGGCGGTGAGGGCAATGACAGCCTGGATGGCGGCGAGGGCGCGGACACCCTCCTCGGCGGTGGCAGCAGCGACATCATCGTCGGCGGCGCGGGGGCCGACAGCCTCGATGGCGGAATGGGCGCCGACCGCCTCATCGGGGGCGCGGGAAGCGATGCCTATGTGGTGGACGATGTCGGGGACGTCATCGAGGGGGAGGCCGAGGGGACCGGCGGCGACGCCCTCGACTTGGTATGGGCGTCCGTGGACTACACGCTCGCGGCCAACCTCGAATACCTGACGCTGACCGGTGATGCCCTACGGGGGACGGGCAATGCCCTCGCCAACCGGATCGCGGGCAACGGCCTCGCCAATACGCTCGACGGCGGCGTGGGTGCGGACACGCTCATCGGCGGCGCCGGTAACGACACCTATATCCTCGACGAGACCGGCGACACGATCGTCGGCGAGGCGGCGGGCACCGGCGACGGCTTCGTCGACACCGTCGTCGCATCCTTCGATTACACGCTGGTCGACAACCTCGAGAACCTGACGCTTGCGGGCCTCGCGGTGCGGGGGACGGGCAACGCCCTCGCCAACCGGATCGAAGGCAATGCTCTTGCCAATACGCTCGATGGTGGCGCGGGTGCGGACACGCTGATCGGCGGCGCCGGTGACGACACCTATATCCTTGCCCAGCAGGCGGATATGGTGATCGAGAACGACGACGAGGGGCTCGACACCATCAGGCTCGTCCCAGGCTTCGTGCAGCGTGAGTACTTCCTGCAGGCCCATGTGGAGAACCTGATCGTCGGAACCTTCGGGGTTCTGTTCTCGAACGGGAACAGCCTGAACAATCACATCGCGGTCACGCTCGGCAATACCGAGCAGACGCTTCGGGGACTTGGTGGAGACGACACGCTCGACGGCGGATACGATGTGAACGGCTTGAGCAGCATCGTGGATGTCATCGATGGAGGAGACGGGTACGACTACACCGATTACTCCAAGCATCCCTCATCGGGCGTGTTCGGCGGAGGCGTCTTCGTCGATCTCGCCGCAGGCCAGCAAGTTGCGATCAATACCGGCGTTGCGCTCCAAGGCCTCTCCGATCAGCTGATCAGCATCGAGGGCGTCATCGGAACCGCTTTCGACGACCGCTTCGTCAGCGGATTCACCGGCGCCGCGCGCACCGTCGGCAACACCTTCAAAGGCGGTGCCGGCATGGACATCGTCGATTACCGCCATGCTGGGGCCGGTATCAACGTGGTCCTCGGCGACGGCCTCGACCCTTTTACCGGCGACATCTTCGAGGGCATCGAAGGCCTTGCCGGAAGCGCGTTCGACGATACGCTGAGCGGCAGTACCGGGAACGACTACCTCGATGGCGGACAGGGCAACGACATTCTCAATGGTCGCGCCGGACACGATATCGTCGATTATCTTCTCGCCGGTTCCGCGATCGCGATCGATCTGCGAAACGAGTTCCAGGAGGCCAGCGTCACGGGCGGATACGGCAGGGACAGGCTCACCTCGATCGAGGGCGTTCGGGGTACCATCCGGGCGGATTCCATCTCGGGCAACGATGTCGGCAACACGCTCATCGGCATGTACGGCGCTGACCAGCTCCATGGTTTCGGCGGGGCCGACACGCTGAACGGAGGTGAGGATAACGACACCCTCGACGGCGGCGATGGCGCCGACATCCTTCACGGCGGGCATGGCGCCGATCGGTATGTCGGAGGCGCGGATCGCGATACCTTCGTCTTCGTCACGATCGAAGACACGGCGGGCGACGTCATCGCCGATTTCAACAACGGCCAGGACGTGCTCGATCTCTCCAGGATCGACGCGATCAACGGCGGCGCCGACGATGCGTTTTCCTCGATCATCGTTCTCGGCACCGGTAACCCGGCCACGCTCGCCGCCGGGACGCTGTGCTACGATTTCAGCAACGGAATCCTTTACGGCTTCGTCGGAAATGCCGGCACCAGCGCAGCCCCCAATTTCGCGATCACAGTTGGGCTCGGCATCAGCTGGGGCACGAACGGCAACATCCTGCTTTAGTGCTGTTCCACGCAAGTGGAACAGCACTCGTCTTTTGCCGCATTTTTTTGACGGCGAACCGGATCCACTTCGCCGAAAAATGCTCTGACCGGCGGCGGTGATCGCCGCAGGCCTGGTCAGGCCGCGACGCCGAGCTTCTTCTGCAGGCTCGTGGACGAGGTCGTGTATTGGAACAGCAGCTTCTTTTCCGGATAGACGTAGCGGTGCACCTTCTGCGCCGCCAGCGCGGCCTCATGGAAGCCGGAGAGGATGAGCTTGAGCTTGCCAGGATAGATGTTGATGTCGCCGATGGCGAAGATGCCGGGAACGTTGGACTCGAACTTCTCCGTATCGACGGGAATCAGGTTCTCGTGCAGGTTCAGGCCCCAATCGGCGATGGGGCCGAGCTTCATGGTGAGCCCGAAGAAGGGCAGCATCACGTCGCAATCGACAATGTGTTCCGAGCCATCGTCCTTGCGGATCACGGCGCCCTCCAGCACCGGCGCTTCGCCCTTGAGGGTGGTCACCTGGCCGAGATGCAGGTCCATCTCACCGGAGGCGACGAGGGAGCGCATTTTCTCCACCGTGTGCGGCGCGGCGCGGAAGGCGTCACGGCGATGGAGCAGAGTGAGGCGCTTGGCGATGGGCTGCAGGTTCACCGTCCAGTCGAGCGCGGAATCGCCGCCGCCGACGATGAGCACCTTCTTGTTGCGGAACATCTCCATCTTGCGCACGGCGTAGAACACGCCGGTGCCCTCGTAATCCTCGATATGATCGATCGGCGGCTTCTTGGGCTGGAACGATCCGCCGCCGGCGGCGATGATCACCGCCTTGCAGGTGAACGTGGTGCCGTTCTCGGAGGTCTTGACCCTAAACAGCGGCGCCTCGGGCGTGCCGATGGATTCCAGGCTCTCCACCATCTCGTTGAGGTGGAAGGTCGGATGGAACGGCTCGATCTGCGCCATCAGGTTGTCGACGAGGCCCTGGCCGGTCACCATCGGGAAGCCCGGGATGTCGTAGATCGGCTTTTCCGGATAGAGCTCGGCGCATTGGCCGCCCACCTTCGGCAGGATGTCGATCAGATGGCATTTGATGTCGAGGAGGCCGAGTTCGAACACGGCGAACAGGCCCACAGGCCCGGCACCGATGATGACGACGTCCGTTTCGATATGGTCGGTCATGAACAGGCTCCTTCGAGAGACCTTTTCGAAAGCACGGTCTCTGAATCTTATCAATATGGCAGGCTGAGCGGACGAGGATCCGGCGGATCCTCATCCGCTCAGCAGACTTTTTGACGCATTTTCGGGCGGCGAACCGGTGTCCACTTCGCCTGAAAATGCTTGTGACGGTCAGGCGCCCGTCGGGGCGAGCGTGACCTCCAGGCCGTCGAGGTCGGGGGTCCAGAGGATCTGGCAGGACAGGCGGGAATTCGGCTTCGTCACCACCGTGTCGAGCTGGTCCTCCTCCTCGTCGGTGGGAGGGTAGAGCCTGCCGAGCCAGTCCTCGGAGACGAAGACGTGGCAGGTGGCGCATTCGCAGGCTCCGCCGCACAGGCCTTCGATGGGCAGGCCCCAATCCCGGATGATCTCCATCACCCGCCAGCCCTCGATGGCTTCGAGAGTATGGCGCTCGCCGGCGCGGTCGGTCACATAGATGACGCCCATGAAGCGGGAATTCCTCTTTAAAACTCTTCTGGGATGTGGCGCGGACGGGGCGCCGGATGGCTGCATATCGTCCTTTCGGCCCGTTCCGTCAACGGTTTAGGGTATCAAACCCCGAGGGTTTCCGTCCGCACCGCCTCATTGGCAATAAGCTCGGCCATGGAGCCCTGGAATCGGATCTCGCCGCGCTCGATGACGCAGGCCCGGTCGCCGATCCCGGCGGCGAAGGCCCAGTTCTGCTCGGACAGCAGCACGGCTACCCCTTCCGCCTTCATGGCCCGGATCGCATCGGCCATCATCTGGACGATGACCGGGGCGATGCCCTCGGAGGGCTCGTCGAGCAGGATCGCGTCCGGATTGCCCATGAGGGTGCGGGCAATCGCCAGCATCTGCTGCTCGCCGCCGGACATCTGGTTGCCGCGCCGCCCGCGCATCTCCGCGAGATTTGGAAAAAGCCGGAACAGACGCTCCGGCGTCCAGGGCGCGCGACCGGCGACCGCCTCGCGGCGCCCGGTCTCCAGGTTCTCGTCGACGGTGAGATCGGTGAAGATGCGCCGGTCCTCGGGCACGTAGCCGAGCCCCAAGCGGGCGATCTTGTAAGTGGGCAGCTTGCCGAGAGAGTGGCCCTTGAAGGTTGCATGGGTGGCGGTGGCCGAGATCAGTCCCATGATCGCCTTCAGCGTCGTGGTCTTGCCGGCTCCGTTGCGGCCGAGGAGCGCCACGACCTCGCCGGGATAGAGGTGGATCGACAGGTCGAACAGCACCTGCGCCCGGCCGTAGAAGGCGTTGAGGTGTCGTACATCGAGCAGCACATTGCGTTTCATGCCGGGGCCACCCCTTTCGGCCGCTCCAGGGCATGCTCGTCGCCGAGATAGGCCCGCCGCACCTGCGGATCCCGGCGGATCTCATCCGGGCTGCCTGCGGCGATGATCTGGCCGCGCAGGAGCACGAGCACCCGGGCCGCATGGCCGAAGACCACATCCATGTCGTGCTCGGTGAAGAGGATTCCGATCCCCTGCGCGTCGGCAATGGCGGCGGTCAGGTCCATCAGCGCCGCCCGTTCGCGCGGGGCCATGCCGGCAGTGGGCTCGTCCATGAGAAGGAGCTTTGGCGTTCCCGCCAGCGCCACGGCAAGCTCCACCCGCTTGACGTCGCCATAGGCGAGCGCCGAGCAAGGAATATCCGCCGCCTCCGTCATGCCGACCTTGGCGAGAAACTCCATGGCCTGATCGCGATGGCGCTCCCGGGCAGGCGACCAGGGCCTGCCGCTCTGCCGGCGGGCGCTGATCAGCGCCATCTGCACGTTTTCGACCGTGCTCATGGAGAGAAAAGTCTGCGCCACCTGGAAGGTACGCCCGACGCCGCGGCGAAAGCGGGCCTGCGGCGAAGCGTGGGTGATGTCCTGCCCGTCGAGCAGGACCTTGCCGCGATCGGCCTTCAACTGTCCGCCGACCATGTTGAACACAGTCGACTTGCCGGCGCCGTTGGGGCCGATGATCGCCAGCATCTCGCCGCGCTCGACGGTGAATGTCACATCGCGCGCCGCTACTACGCCGCCGAAGGACTTGTGCAGGCCCGTGACGGTGAGAAGCGTCATGCGCGCTGCTCCTGCCAGTGCCGGATGGTGCCGACAAGACCGCGCGGGAAGAGCAGCACCATGGCGATGATGCTCAAGCCCAGCACCAGGCGCCAGTACGACGTGAGCGGCATGATTTGGTCACGCAGGAAATGCAGCACGCCGGCGCCGATGAGCGGCCCCGTGACGGTCTGAATGCCGCCCAGCAGCAGCATGGTGAGCGCGTCCACCGAGGTCGAGATGCCGAGAAGGCTCGGATCCACCGAGCCGCGTGAGAAGGCATAGAGGCCGCCGGCAAGCCCGGCGGCGGCTCCCGAAATCATGAAGGCGAGCCAGCGATGCCGGCGGATCCTCAATCCGATCGCTTCCGCACGGGCCTCCGAGTCGCGGGCGGCGCGCAGGGCATAGCCGAAGGGCGCGTCGATGATGCGCCTCAAAAGCAGCACAGTCACGAGGGCCAGCGCGGCGGTCAGGGCGTAATAGGGCACGGGCCCGCTCGCCCATTGTGAGGGCCATACGCCGACGATGCCGTTGTCGCCGCCGGTCACGTCGACCCATTGGAAGGCGACCGCGTAGAGGATCTGCGCGGCAGCGAGCGTCATCATGGCGAGATAGATGCCGGACAGACGCACCACGAAGGCGCCGATCAGCATCGCGCCTAAAGCCGCCAGCGCGAGCCCAAGGGGCAGTGCGGTCTCCATCGAGGCGCCGTACCATTTCACCGCCAGCGCCGCGCCATAGGCGCCGAGCCCGAAGAAGGCCGCATGGCCGAAGCTCACGAGTCCGCCGACGCCGATGAGAAGCTGCAGGCTGAAGGCGAAGAGCGCGAAGATCAGGATCTCGGTGGCGACCTTCAGGAGATAGGCATCCGCGACGAGCGGGAAGGCGGCGAGAGCCGCGATCACGACGAGCAGGATGTAGGTTCGCCCGGGCAGCGGCTTGTGGCTTGCAATGCCGATCGCATGGGTGCCGCCCACGATTTCGGCGCGCCCGAAGAAACCGTAGGGCCGGATCGCCAGCACCACGGCCATGAGCAGGAACACGACGACGAGGGTGCTTTTCGGGAAGATCAGGATGCCGAAGGCCTGCAGCTGTCCGATGACGAGCGCCGCGAGAAAGGCCCCCGGCACGCTGCCCATGCCGCCGACCACGGTGACGACGAAGGCCTCCGCGATGATCGACAGGTCCATGCCGGCATGGGCGGACACACGCGGGATCTGCAGCGCGCCGCCGAGGCCGGCGAGGAAGGCGCCGAGAAACAGCGTGCCGGTGAACAGCATCGCCTGGTTGACGCCAAGCGATGCGACCATGTCGCGATCCTGCGTTGCCGCCCGCACCAGCACGCCGAACCGCGTCCTGCGCAGGAGAAGCCAGACCAGCCCCAGCACGACGGGGCCGGCCGCGATCAGCACGAGTTCGTAAGATGGAAAGCGCCGTCCGAGAATTTCGACCGGTGCACGCAGGCCAGGAGCCCGTGGCCCGAGAATATCCTCCGGCCCGAAGATCTGGATCACGAGATCCTGCACTACCAGCACCACGCCGAAGGTGGCGAGGAGCTGAAAAAGCTCCGGCGCGCCGTAGATGCGCCGCAGGAGCAGCACTTCGATGATAACGCCGATGATGCCGACGATGAGCGCCGAGAGCAGGATGCCGGCCCAGAAGGAGGTGGGGCCGAAGGAGAATTCGAGCAGCCGCGGCACGAGGGTCGCGGCCGTGTAGGCGCCGATCATGTAGAGCGAACCGTGGGCGAAGTTCACGATCCGCGTGACGCCGAAGACGATGGTCAGGCCGCAGGCGGCGATGAAAAGCGATGAAGCGCTGGAGAGGCCGCTCAGCGCCTGAACGGCGAGGAAGGAGGGATCCATGGTCTACCCTCCGTCTGCGCGGGAAGAGAATATCGCACAGGCCGGCCGCCCTCTCCCCCCTTGTGGGGGAGAGTTGGAGAGGGGGGTGCTGGCGCCTGGCCCTGATAGGCTATCGCTCACACCCCCCTCCCTAGCCCTCCCCCACAAGGGGGGAGGGGATGAGCGCGATCGACACCATTCAATCCTTCCGCACCGCCTTCACCTCGCCCTCGGTCGGCATGAACGAGGTGCCGTCCTTGTAGGCCCAGTCCGTCATGCCACCCGCGGCGCCTTTCAGCGCGAGCTTGCCGACCCAGGCGCCCATCGAGGATTGGTTGTCGATGCCGCGCATGGTGACGGGACCGACGACGGTGTCGAACTTCGCGTCCTCGAGCGCCTTGATGAGAGCCTCCGTGTCAGTCGAGCCGGCCCGCTCGATGGTGTCGCGGATCATGTAGACGACCATGTAGCCGAGGAGCGAGCCGAGACGCGGCGTGTCGTTGTACTTGGCGCGGTAGGCGTCGACGAAGGCCTTGTGCTTCGGCTCGGTGATCTGGTCCCAGGGATAGCCCGTCACGGTCCAGCCTTCCGGCACTTCGTCCTTCAGGGGCAGGAGCCATTCGGGCTCGCCGGTGAGAAGCGACAGAACGGTCGCCTTTTCGAACAGGCCACGGGTGTTGCCTTCGCGGACGAACTGGGTGAGGTCGGGGCCGAAGAGCACGTTGAAGATGCCGTCGGGCTTGGCCTGCTCGAGCGCCGAGACGGTGGGGCCGGCCTCGATCTTGCCGAGCGCCGGATATTGCTCGGCGACGATCTCGGCGCCCGGGATCCGTTCCTGGATCAGGCGCTTGAACGCGGCGGCAGCCGACTGGCCGTATTCGTAGTTCGGCGCGACGATGGCCCAGCGCTTCGCGCCGGAGGCCTTGGCCTGGTCGACCAGCATGCCGACCTGCATGGTGTTGTTGGGCCGGATGCGGAAGGTGTAGCGGTTGCCCTGGCCCATGGTGATCGCATCGGTCAGCGGCTCGGCTGCGATATAGACGATCTTCTTCTGGTTGGCGAAATCCGCCATGGCGACGCCGACATTCGACAGGAAGGAGCCGAAGAGCAGCGATACGCCCTCACGGCTTACGAGTTCGTCGGCCACGCGGGTGGCGTCGCCCGTGGTCGCGCCGTCCTCGCGGGAGATGATCTCGAGCTTGCGGCCGAGGACGCCACCCTTGGCGTTGATCTCGTCGAGCGCCAGCTGCCAGCCGTCGCGATAAGGCACCGTGAAAGCGGCCTGCCTGGCATAGGAATTGAGCTCCCCGATCTTGATCGGAGCGGGCTGAGCCTGCACGGCGGGAGATCCGAGCGCGAGCGCCACTCCAAGGGCCAGCCAGCGGATCGTCGATGTTGTCGCCATTGTGCGTTCCTTGAAAACGAGAACCTGCGTGGATTTAGGGCCAATCGCACCGGGAAGGAAGACGAAAACTGCCGAGCTTCACCAAATCCTGCGGTTCCTCAAATCCTGCCTTGCCCCCGGCGGGAAGAGAGTGACACATTCGCGATCCCCTCGTCCCCGTGGTGTAGTGAATCCATGCTCCTCGACCGCGACCCCGCCCATGCCTTCATGCCCTATCCGGCCGTTCCGGTCGCCAATGCCCTGAACGGGCCGCTGTCGGGCCTGACCTTTGCCGCCAAGGATCTGTTCGACGTGGCGGGCTACCCCACCGCCTGCGGCTCGCCGCACATGCTCGCCATGTCCGGCATCAAGATGCGCACGGCGCCGACGGTGCAGAGGCTCCTCGATGCCGGCGCCCGCCTCGTGGGCAAGACGATCACCGACGAACTCGCCTTTTCCATGAGCGGCAAGAACGCCCATTTCGGCACGCCGGTGAACGGAGGCGCGCCCGATCGGATCCCTGGAGGCTCGTCCGCGGGCTCGGCTGCGGCCGTCTCGAACGGGCTCTGCGACTTCGCCCTCGGCACCGATACGGGCGGCTCGGTCCGGGCGCCGGCGAATCATTGCGGCCTCTTCGGCATCCGGCCGACCCATGGCCGGGTCAGCCTCGAACTCTGCCACGATTTGGCGCCGTCCTTCGACACCTGCGGCTATTTCACCCGCGATGGCGCCACTTTCGTGCGGGTCGGCGAGGTCCTGCTCGGGCCGGATCCCTCGCCCCTGCCGGAAAAGCCCCGGGTGCTGCTGGCGAGGGACGCCTTCGCTCTGCTCCACGCGGATGTGCGGGAGGCGCTCGCGCCGGCGCTGCGGCAGGCGGAGGCCGTACTCGGGCAGCCGGAGACGGTCGATGTGGCCGTGGAAGGGTTCACCGCGCTCTACTGGGCCATGCGCTATATCCAGAGCCGGGAGGCCTGGATTGTCGATGGGCCGATGATCGAGCGCTACCGGCCGCCCCTCGGTCCCGGCGTGGCCGATCGGTTCGAGTTCTCGAAGGCCGTCACCGATGCCCAGGTGGTGGAATCGCAGGTGATTCGGGCTGCGTTCCGCAAACGATTCGGCGCCCTCCTCGGCAGCGACGCCGTCCTGATCCTGCCGACCATGCCGGATGTCGCGCCGCTGCTGTCCGAGAGCGACGAGGCCCTGAACGACTACCGCAACAAAGCCCTGAACCTGCTCTGCCTGTCGGTCCTGACGGGCCTGCCGCAGGTCTCGATCCCGCTCGTCTCCCGCCTCGGCGCGCCGCTGGGCCTGTCGATCATGGGACCGGCGGGTTCGGACATGAGCCTCGTCGCGCTCGCACGTCGAATCGCAGAGACGCCCGCATCCTGAGGGGACCCATCGCGCCCAGCCGGAGTTACCGGCAGGGCAAGGAAGCACGCGAACTGCCAAGGGGAAGCGACATGACACATCCAGCCGTTCATCCGCAGACGCCGCATGTGGCGGTGGCCAGCGCCTGCATCCTGGGCGAGGGCCCCGTCTGGGATCATCGCTCGAACACGCTCTTCTGGGTCGACATCAAGAATCCCGGCATCTGGCGCTACCATCCGGAAGCAAAGGAGCATTTCCGCATCGACGCGCCCGAGCGAATCGGCTTCGTCGCGCTCACCCCGGACGAGGACGAGGTCATCGCCGGCTTCAAGTCGGGCCTTGCCCGCTTCAATCTCCGGACGGGCGCGGTGCAGCCCATCGTGTCCCCGGACAAGGACAAGCCCGATAACCGCATCAATGACGGCCATGTCGGGCCGGACGGCGCGATCTATTTCGGCACCATGGACGACGAGGAGAAGACCAAGTCCGGTGCTTTCTGGCGCTGGGACGGCAAGGAGCTGACTCAGTTCCATTCCGGCATCATCGTCACCAACGGGCCGGCCTTCAGCCCGGACGGGAAGAAGCTCTACGCGACCGATTCGGTCGACTGCACGATCTATGTTCTCGACGCTCAAGGAGGCCGGATCGGCAAGCCTCATCCCTTCGTCCGCTTCGGCGAGGGATGGGCCCATCCGGACGGCATGGCGGTCGATGCGGAGGGCTATGTGTGGGTCTGCCATTGGGGTGCTTCGCGCATCTCCCGCTTCGCGCCTGACGGATCGGTCGAGCGTGTCGTGCCCGTTCCGACCGCGCAGGTCACGAAATGCGCCTTCGGCGGGCCGGATTTGACAACGCTCTACATCACCACCGCCGCCATCGGCCGCGACCCGCATCTCGACGTGATGGCAGGGCATCTCTTCCAGGTCGAAACCGGCGGCATCCGCGGCCTGAAGGCTCATTTCTTCGAGGGATAGGCAACATGACGATCGAGCGCTTCGGAACCCTCAATGGCCAGGACGTCCTGCAGGTCACGCTCAAGGGGCCCGACGGGATGGAGGCGAAAATCCTGACCTGGGGCGCCGTGGTGCGCGATCTCGTGGTGCCGCTTGCGGATGGTCCCCAGCGCGTGGTGCTCGGCCTCAACTCCATCGAGGATTACGTCGCCCATTCCCCCTATTTCGGCGCCATCGTTGGGCGCTACGGCAACCGCATCGGCGGGGCGCGATTCACGCTGGACGGGGAAACATATGAACTCGATGCCAACGAGGGCAGGAATCAGCTTCATGGCGGCAGCATGGGCTTCGGCACGCGCCTCTGGGGCATCGTCGATCACACGCCCTCCAGTCTGACCCTGGGGCTCGTCTCGGAGGACGGCGACATGGGCTATCCCGGCCGCGTTGTCGCGACCTGCACCTACACGCTCCGAGAACCGTCGCGGCTGCAGATCGCGCTCGAGGCGACGAGCGACAGGCCGACGCCTGTCAACCTCACCACCCACGGTTATTTCAACCTCGACGGCAGCCCCGATATCTCTGCGCATGAATTGACGATCGCCGGCGACTACATCACGCCAACCCAGCCTGACCTCATTCCTACCGGTGAGATCCTGATTGTTGCCGGCACGGATTACGACTTCACTGCCGCGCGTCCGGTGCACGGGGCGCAGCACACCCTCTACGACATCAACTATGTGCTGCGCGGGCCCTATGGCGAGCTTCGCCACGCGGCGACCCTGGCATCGCGCAGAAATGACCTTTCCATGGAGCTCTGGACCACCGAGCCCGGCGTCCAGTTCTACGACGGACACCTGATCGACATCCCCGTGGAAGGGCTGGATGGCGCCAAGTACGGCAAGCATGGCGGCCTCTGCCTGGAGCCGCAGCGTTTTCCCGACGGCCCCAATAAAGCCCATTTTCCGGAGTCTATCGTGCGCCCCGGGCGGGTCTCCCGACAGGTCAGCGAGCTGCGGTTCTCGCGCTGATCGAGGGAACTTAGCCCAAGCGTAGGTGTTCTTCTTCACTGGCGTTGCGTTTCCGAACGACACGAATCAGAAGGGAAAGGCCGTCCATGCCGGTGCTCGATGCGAAAGCCCTGGAGATCGATCCGCAAGGAGCGGCTTTCCTGAAGAGCGTCCTGCGCCCGCTTCCCGCGCCCCAGGTCTCGCCCAAGGACACTCCACGAATCGGCAAGATCCGCTTCTACGCGATGCGGCGGACGCGCGAGTTCACCACCGGCACGGCGTGACGGGCCCGTTCGGGCCCGCCAACTCACTTCAAGCGTCTTCCACCACAGATACCAATCCGCGCTTGGCGAGCAACGCGTCCGCATTCGGCAGACGCCCGCGAAAAGCCGTATAGGCTTCGGCCGGGTCGCGCAGGTTGCCGGCTGAGTAGATGAATGTTTTCAGCTTGTCCGCCATCTCCTTGTCGAAGGCGTTACCCGTCTCCTCAAACGCGGTGAAGGCATCCGCATCGAGCACCTCCGACCAGAGATAGCTGTAATAGCCCGACGAATAGCCGTCGCCCGAGAACACATGCGTGAAATGCGGCGTGCGGTGGCGCATGATGATCTCGCGCGGCATGCCGATCTTCTTCAGCGTCTCCGCCTCGAAGGCCGAGACGTCGAGATTGCTCAGATCCTTGCGGCGGTGAAGCGCGAGATCGACGAAGGCTGACGCGAGATATTCGACCGTGGCGAAGCCCTGGTTGAAGTTGCGTGCAGCCATGAGCCGTTCGAGCAGCGCCTCGGGAATCGATTCGCCGGTCCGGTAATGCGTCGCATAGCGGCGCAGGATATCTGGCTGCGACAGCCAGTGCTCGTAGAGCTGCGAGGGAAGCTCCACGAAATCCGTCGATACGGCCGTACCCGCCAGAAGCGGATAGGTCACGTTCGAGAGCAGACCGTGCAGGCCGTGGCCGAATTCATGGAATAGCGTGCGCGCATCGTCGAAGCTCAGGAGCGATGGTTCGCCCGCTGCGCCTTTCGAGAAGTTCATCACGTTGACGATGATCGGGCGGATGTCGCCCGAGAGCTTTTCCTGCGAGCGGAAGGCGCTCATCCAGGCGCCGCTGCGCTTGGAGGGCCGCGCGAAATAATCGCCGATGAAGGTGCCGACAGGGTTGCCCCGCGCATCCTTCACCTGCCAGGCGCGGATATCGGGATGATAGCGCGGAAAGTCCTTCAGCTCCTCGAAGCTCAGGCCGAACAGCCTTTGCGCCGTTTCGAACGAAGCCTCGATGATGCGGTCGAGCTGGAAGTAAGGCTTGATCGTCGCCTCGTCGAGATTGTGACGCGCCATGCGCACCTGATCCGCATAGTAGCGCCAGTCCCACGGCTCGATGGCGATGTTGTCGCCGACCGACTGCGCCTGGGCCTGCAGGTCGTCGCGCTCTTCTTTTGCGCGGGCGATCGCCGGTGTCCAGACATCGTCCAGGAGCCTCGCGACATTGTCGGGCGTCTTCGCCATCGTGTCGGCGAGCTTGAAATCGGCGAAGGTCTCGTAGCCGAGAAGCTTCGCGCGTTCTGCGCGCAAGGCCGCCGTCTCGGCGATGATCGCCTTGTTGTCTGTGGCATTCGCATTGTCGCCGCGTGCCGCCCAGGCCCTGAAGGCCTGCTCGCGCAGGTCGCGCCGCTTGGAGAATTGCAGGAACGGCTCGATGCTGGAGCGGGAGAGTGTGATGACATGCTTGCCCTTCAGGCCGCGCTCCTCCGCCGCCTGAGCGGCCGCCTCGCGCAGGAAGGATGGCAGGCCCTCGAGATCCGTCTCTCCGTCGAGAACAAGCTGATAGGATTTTTCATCGGCCAGCACGTTCTGCGAGAACTGCGTGCCGAGGCTCGCCAGCCGCTCGGTGATCGCGGCGAGCCGCTTTTTCTCCTCCGGCCCGAGCTTCGCCCCGGCGCGCACGAAGATGGTATGATAGCGGTCGAGAACGCGGGCCTGCTCGGGGGTAAGGCCGAGGCTGTCGCGCTTGCTGTAGAGCGCCGCCACGCGCTTGTAGAGCGCCTCGTTCATGAAGATGCTGTTGCGGTGCTTGGCGAGAATCGGCGCCATCTCGCGCTCGACGGCCTGGATCGCATCGTTGGTATGCGAGCCGGCGAGATTGAAGAAAACGCCGCCGACTTTTTTCAGTGTCCGCCCGCTTTTCTCCAGCGCCTCGACGGTGTTGGCGAAGCTGGGCGACTCCGCATTGTCCGCGATGGCGGCGATCTCGGCCTGCTGCTCGGCGAGTGCCGTGTCGAAGGCAGGCTTGTAGTGCTCCGGCGTGATGCTCTCGAAAGGTGGAAGGTCGAAGGGCGTGGTCCACTGCGTGAGAAGGGGATTGCCTGCGAGAGCCGCGTCTGAAGCCGTCATGATCGCTCCTGCTTCCTGAAAGAGGGGCCTAGTCTTAATCGCCTCCGCCGCCCGCGGGAAGGGGCCCAGCATTCACGGGCGCTGCAGTCCGGCGAGATGGCGCTCGAGAAACGCGAGGGATCGGGCGGTCGCATCGACCTCGGCCGCGCCTCTGAAGCCGTGGCCTTGGCCGGGATAGACCTTGATCTCATGCGGCACATTCTGCTGGCGCAGCAGTGCCTCGACGGCATAAGCGTTCGACACGGGCACGATGGGATCGGCCGATCCATGGAGCACCAGAGTCGGGGGCAGCCGGGAGGTCGTGGCGATCGCACCCTCCGGCAGCGGGCCGAAATAGCTCACAAGCGCCTTCACGCGGCTGTCGGAGCCGGCCACGGCAAGCCCAAGGGCGGCGCCGAGTGAAATCCCGATGATGCCGACCCGGCGCGGATCCGCATCGGAATGATCGGAGGCGAATGCCAGCGCATCCTGCACAGTCTCCATCCAGGACACGAAATTCTGGAAGAGAGTCCCGAACGAGGCCCGCCTTTCGCCCGTGCGGTCGAGATAATGCACGAGATGCACCTGGTAGCCGGCGGCAGCCACATTCCGAGCGCCCTCGCGGTATCGCGTGTTGGCGCTCAGGCCGTCCGCGCCATGCAGCATGAGAATGGCAGGTCGGGATGCGGTTCCGGTTGCCTGAAAGGTCTCGACGGCGACGGCCTTGCCTCCGCTCTTGAAGCTGTTGCGTTGGGCGGTGACAGGCATTGCGGTCGATTGGTCCTGTTGGGCGTGGGCGGCCGAAGAGGCAGCGAGGGCTGCACCGATCAGGAGATGGCGTCTGGTGATCGACATGGAGGCCGGAGCTGAAGAAGGGATTGTCGTTATCTCGATGAGATGGGACCTGATTCCCGCGCGTGCAGATGGCAAAAGGTCCCAGCTCGCTCCGGGACAAGCTTTGCTGTCGCGCTCAAGGATCGTTTGGCCGTCGAGCACGTTGTTTAGGGCGGCGAGATCGGCTCCCCGCTTGTAGAGATCGACAGAATGCGTCCCACGCCCTCGGTATCCCCTTCGGAGACGGAGATCCAGCCTCCCGGCGTTCCAGGTCTTTCCGGATTGCTGACGCTCGCCGTCGGCGTCGTGGTGCTGGCCGCGCTCTATGTCGGGCAGGACGTGTTCCTGCCTGTCGTGCTGGCCATCCTCCTCGCCTTCGTGCTGGCGCCCTTCGTGGAGGTGCTGCGCCGGTGGCGTCTCGGCCGGGTGCCGGCGGTCATCATCGCGGTGCTCGTTGCCCTCGGCATCATCGTCTCCCTTGGCGCAGTCATCGGCTTTCAGCTGGCCGGTTTGGCGAGTGATCTGCCGCGTTATCAGACCACTATCGAGACCAAGGTCGGCTCATTGCGCGAGGGCACCCTCGGAAAGCTGCCGCAAATTCTGAAGGACTTCGGCCGGCACTTCGACCGTGCGGTTGCCGAGCCTCCGCCGCCTCAGGCGCCGGCCTCGTCAGGGCCGAACGCACAGACGCCTCCGGAAGCATCCGGCCCTTTGCCGGTCGAGGTGCATGAGCCGGATCCGACGCCCGCCCAGATGGCGCGGGACGTGCTGCTGCCTGTGCTCGAACCGCTCGCCACCATGGGCATCGTCTTCGTGGTGCTGATCTTCATCCTGATGCAGCGGGAGGATCTGCGTGACCGCATGATCCGCCTGTTCGGAGCGAGCGATCTCCATCGCACTACCGTGGCGATGGATGATGCGGCACGCAGGCTCAGCCGCTACTTCCTGACCCAGCTTGCCCTCAACGCTGCCTTCGGCGTCGTGGCCGGCATCGGCCTGTGGCTGATCGGGGTGCCGAGCCCGGTCCTGTGGGGCGTTTTCGCCGCGCTGATGCGCTTCGTGCCCTATATCGGCTCGTTCGTCGCTGCCCTGCCTCCGATCCTGCTGGCTGCAGCGGTCGATCCAGGCTGGTCGATGGCGCTCATGACCCTGGCCCTGTTCCTGATCGGCGAGCCGCTGATGGGGCATGCGATCGAACCTGTCGTCTATGGACAGAGCACGGGCCTTTCGCCTTTCTCCGTCGTGATCTCGGCGATCTTCTGGACCTGGCTCTGGGGGCCCGTCGGTCTGCTCATCGCCACGCCGCTGACCCTGTGCCTCGTGGTGCTCGGGCGGCACGTGGAGCGGCTGGAATTTCTAGACGTGCTTCTTGGCGACCGGCCCGCTCTCACACCGGCGGAAAATCTCTACCAGCGCATGCTGGCGGGAGATCCGGACGAAGCGCTGGAATCGGCGGAAGTTCTGCTGAGAGACCGTTCGCTCACATCCTATTACGACGAGGTCGCCCTCAGGGGCCTGCAGCTTGCCGCGAACGATGCGACGCGCGGCGTGCTGACTCAGCGCCAGCTCGATCAGGTCAAGGATGTGACTCGCGCGCTCGTGCAGGATCTCAGCGGTCACGACGATGTCGAGCCGCATCCGCAGGAAACCGAAGATGAGCCGGTTGCGCCGCCGGAGAGCGAGAAGCCGGCCAACAAGCAGCCTGCCGTGACGAAGCCGATTCCGGAGGCGCGCGGAATTCCGGAATCCTGGAAGGCGGAAGGGGCGATCCTCTGCGTCGCCGGTCGCGGACCGCTCGACGAGGCTGCCTCCGAGATGCTGTCGCAACTCCTGAACAAGCACGGGCTCGGCACCCGCGTCATTTCGCACTCGGCCGTCTCGCGTCGGGAGATCTTCAATCTCGACATGACCGGCGTGCAGATGGTGTGCATCAGCTATCTCGAGATCAGCGGAACGCCGGCGCATCTGCGCTATCTGCTGCGCCGGCTGAAGCAGAAGGCGAAGGCACCGACGCTGGTGGGTCTCTGGCCGGCGGAAGACGCGGTTTTGAAAAGCGAGCCGATGCGCGCGACGCTCGGCGCGAATTACTACGTCTCGTCGTTGAGGGATGCCGTGGTGCAATGCCTCAAGGTCGCAACCGACGAGGAGAAACTGCCGGAGCCGGCCAATTCGCAGAATGCGGAGCAGGCAGCGACCGTCAATACCCGACTGCCGCTGCCTGCGTAGGGTGATTTCAGGCCGCGTTCTTTCGCGCCAAGCGTGCCTTGATGCTTTCCGGATCCGCACGCGGCGTCGCAGCGAACAGCGTCTTGGTGTAGTCGTGCTTCGGATCGGCGAAGACCTCGTCGCGCGTGCCGTATTCCACCGCTTCGCCGAAATACATCACCATCACCTCGTCGGCGATGTAGCGCACCACCGACAGGTCGTGGCTGATGAAGACGTAGGTGAGGTTGAACTCATCCTGCAGATCGGCGAGCAGGTTCAGCACCTGGGCCTGCACCGAAAGGTCGAGCGCAGACACCGGCTCATCGAGAACGAGCAGGCTCGGGTTGAGCATCAGGGCACGGGCAATCGCGATGCGCTGGCGCTGGCCGCCGGAAAACATGTGCGGATAGCGGTTGTAATGCTCCTCGCCGAGGCCGACCTTTTTCAGCATCGCCATGGCGCGCTCGCGGCGTTCGTCCGCCGGCACATTGCCGTGGATCACCAGCGGTGCGCCCAGAACGTCGCCGATCTTCTGGCGAGGATTGAGCGAGCCGTAAGGGTTCTGGAAGACGATCTGCACCTCGCGCCGCAGATCCTTCGTGAGATCCCCCTTCGCGATATCGACCTTCTTGCCCTGGATGAAGAGCTCGCCGGCCGTCGCAGGGTCGATGAGCGTGAGAATGCGTGCAAGGGTGGATTTGCCGCAGCCGCTCTCGCCGACGATGGCGAGTGTCTTGCCTTTCTCGACGGTGAAGCTCACGCCCTTCACGGCGTGAACCGTCCTGCCCTTGGAGAAGAGGCCTCCGGGCATGTGATAATCCCGGACGATGTTTCGGGCTTCGAGAACGACACTCATGATACGGCGGCTCCGGCGATCTCGCTTCCGTCCTTGAAATAATCGGCGATGGTTGGCAGGCGATCGCCCGTCGCATTGTCGGGCAATGCGGCGAGAAGCGCCTTCGTGTAGTTGCTGCGCGGGTTCTCGAACAGGGTCAGAACGTCCGCCTCTTCCATCTTGCGGCCTTTGTACTGCACCACGACCCGATCGGCGGTTTCCGCGACCACGCCCATGTTGTGAGTGATCATGATCATGCCCATCCCGTGCTCGGCCTGAAGCTTCACGAGAAGGTCGAGGATCTGCTTCTGGATCGTGACGTCGAGCGCAGTGGTCGGCTCGTCGGCGATCAGAAGCTTCGGATTGCAGGCGATGGCCATGGCGATCATCACGCGCTGGCACTGGCCGCCCGACATCTGATGCGGGAACGAGCTCAGGCGTTCGGCGGGATTGGGGATGCCGACCGCGGTCAGAAGCTCGATGGCGCGGGCACGCCGCTCCTTCCGCCCGAGGCCGAGATGGAAGCGCAGCACCTCCTCGATCTGGAAGCCGACCGTGTAGCAGGGGTTGAGGCTGGCCACCGGCTCCTGGAAGATCATGGCGATGTCCTTGCCGACGATCTTGCGACGCTCGGAATCGGACAAGCTCAGAAGGTCGCGGCCGTTGAAGGTCATCTTGTCCGCCGTCACCTTCGCCGTCCACGGCAGAAGGCCCATCACGGCGAGCATCGACACGGATTTGCCCGAGCCGGATTCGCCGACGATCGCCAGGACCTCGCGCTGCTCGACCTTGAGCGACACACCATCGACCGCACGGAACATGCCGGTGGAGGTCAGAAACTCGACGACGAGGTTCTCGATTTCAAGAAGCGCCATGGTCAGGACCTCTTCAGTTTCGGATCGAGGGCGTCGCGAAGACCATCGCCGAGGAGATTGAACGCGAGCACGGTGATGAGAATGGCAAGGCCTGGGAAGGTCACGACCCACCACGCGCGGAGCACGAACTCGCGCGCGTCCGCCAGCATGGTGCCCCATTCGGGTGAGGGAGGCTGCGCACCGAGGCCGAGAAAGCCCAGCGCCGCCGCATCCAGAATCGCGGTCGAGATGCCGAGAGAGGCCTGCACGATCAGGGGAGCGGTGCAGTTCGGCAGCACTTCCTTGAACATCAGGCGCATCGTGCCGGCGCCGCTCACGCGGGCTGCCATGACGTAGTCCTTCGAGGTTTCGGTGATCACCGCCGCGCGGGCAAGGCGCACGTAGTGCGGCAGGATCACGAGGGCGACCGCAAGCATCGCATTCATCAGGCCGGGCCCAAGCACCGCCACGATCACGATGGCGAGCAGCAGGCTCGGCAGGGTGAGGACGATGTCCATCAGGCGCATGATGAAGATCTCGGTCAGGCCGCGGTAGAAGCCTGCGACGAGGCCGAGCACGGTGCCGATAACGATGGAGATCGCCACCACCACGATGCCGATGAGAAGCGACAGCCTGGCGCCGTAGATCATGCGCGAGAGGATGTCGCGGCCGATCGGGTCGGTGCCGAGCGGATAGGCGAGCGAGCCGCCTTCCTGCCAGAACGGGGGCTTCAGGGCGATCGCGGTGTCGGTGACATAGGGCGAGTGCGGGGCGATCACATCGGCAAGGAGCGCCACGATCACGACGGCGACGATCACGACGAGACCGGCGACGGCGCCGTGGTTGGCGCTGAAATAGCTCCAGAACTCGCGGAGCGGATGGGGCGGGGTGGCGGTCGGGGCGGCGACAGCCGGAGCTTCCATGATTTCAGTGGTCATCGCGTATGCCTGATGCGAGGATTGATAAGGCCGTAGGCGAGGTCGACGAGAAGGTTCACGCTCATCACCACCACGCCGAGCAGAAGGGCGCCGCCCTGCAGCACGGGATAATCGCGGCGGAAGATGGCGTCGATGAGCCATTTGCCGACACCGGGCCAGGAGAAAATAGTCTCCGTGAGGATCGCGCCGGTGAACAGCACTCCCACCTGCAGGCCGATCACGGTCACGACCGGGATCAGGGCGTTGCGCAGGGCGTGCAGGGCGACGATCCGGAACCGGGTCAGGCCCTTGGCCTTGGCGGTGCGGATGTAATCCTCGCCCAGCACCTCCAGCATGGCGGAACGCGTCATGCGGGCGATGACGGCGAGCGGAACCGTGCCGAGAACGATGGTGGGAAGGATCAGATGCCTGACGGCGGACCAGAAGGCTTCAGGTTCATCTGAGAGAAGCGTGTCGATCAGAAGGAAGCCCGTGATCGGCTCGATATAATAGAGCACGTCGATGCGGCCTGAGACGGGCGTCAGGTCGAACTGCACCGAGAACAACAGGATGAGGATGAGACCCCACCAGAAGATCGGCATGGAATAGCCGGCCAGCGAGATGCCCATCACGCCATGGTCGAAGATCGAATTTCGTCGGATGGCGGCGATGATCCCGGCAGGCAGCCCGAGCACGAGAGCGAAGATGATCGCGCAGAAGGCAAGCTCGACGGTAGCCGGGAAAAGCGAGGAAAACTCGTTGAGAACCGGCTCCTGCGTGATCATCGACTTGCCGAGATCACCCTGAAGCACACGCGTCAGGTAGATTCCGTACTGAACGATGATCGGCTTGTCGAAGCCGTATTCCTTGCGGAGCTGCTCGTGGCGGACGGGATCGATGCCGCGCTCGCCCGCAAGCGTTTCAATGGGATCGCCCGGAACCAGGCGGATCAGGAAGAATGCCAGCAACGTGATCCCGATGAAGGTCGGGATGATCAGGCTGACGCGGGTCAAGATGAATCTGAGCATCGTCCGAAACGTAAAAAGGCGGAGCGGCTTTTTTGAGCCGCTCCGCCGTAGGTTGAAGGGATTAGCTTACTTGCCCTTGATATCGACGCCGTAGAAGGAGTGGCGGCCGAACGGCGAGAGCTTGAAATCCACGACTTCCTTGCGGACCGGCTTCAGCTGCACGGCGTGAGCCACCGTGAACCACGGAGCCTGCTCCTTGAAGATCACCTGCGCCTGCTCGTACAGCTTGGTGCGCTCGGCCTGGTTGGTGACGACCTTGGCCTTCGTCACGAGATCGTCGAAGGGCTTATAGCACCACTTCGCGATGTTCGAGCCCGAATTGCTCTGCGCCGAGGCGCAGCCGAGCAGGGTGTGAAGGAAGTTGTCCGGATCGCCGTTGTCGCCGGTCCAGCCAAGCTGAGCCATCTGATGCTCGCCGGCCTGGGCGCGCTTGCGGTACTCGCCCCATTCGAAGCTCTTGATCTCGGCCTTCACGCCGATCTTGGCGAGGTCGGCCTGCATGAGCTCGGCGATGCGGCGGGCATTCGGGTTGTAGGGACGCTGAACCGGCATGGCCCAGAGGTCGGTCTCGAGCCCGTTCGGATAGCCGGCCTCGGCCAGGAGCTTCTTGGCCGCTTCGGGGTTGTACTCGTCGTCCTTGATGGACTTGTTGTACGACCACATGGACGGCGGGATCGGGTTGATGGCAGGCACGCCCGAGCCGAGGAACACCGCGTCGACGATCGCCTTCTTGTTCATGGCCATGTTGAAGGCCTTGCGGACGCGTACGTCGTCAAAGGGCTTCTTCGTGGTCTGGTAGGCGAGGTAGCCGATGTTCAGGCCGGGCTGGTCCATGACCGTGACGTTCGGGTCCTTCTTCATGGCCTCGAGGTCAGCCGGGTTCGGATACGGCATGACGTGGCATTCGCCCTTCTGGAGCTTCGCCCAGCGCACGGAGGCGTCCGGGGTGATCGAGAAGACGAGGTCGTCGATCTTGGCCTTGCCGCCCCAATACTGAGGGAAGGCCTTGAAGCGGACGATGGCGTCCTTCTGATACTGAACCAGGTAGAATGGGCCCGAGCCGATCGGATCTTGGTCGATCTTTTCCGGCGTGCCGGCCTTCATCATGGCGTCGGCATATTCCTTCGACTGAACGCCGGCCCATTGCATGGCGAGGTTGGCGAGGAAGGGAGCCTCAGGCTGGTTGAGGGTGAAGCGGACGGTATAATCGTCAACCTTCTCCACGGACTTCAGCAGCTTGGGCATGCCCATGTCGGTGAAGTAGGAGTGGTTCGGGCTCGTCACCTTGAAGAACGGGTTATCTTCCTTCCACTGACGCTCGATCATGAAGACGATGTCGTCGGCGTTCAGGTCGCGGGTCGGCTTGAAGCTCTTGCTGGTGTTGTGGAACTTCACGCCCTTGCGGATGTGGAAGGTGTAGACGGTGCCGTCAGCCGAAATGTCCCACTTCTCGGCGAGGCCGGGAACGACCTTCGTGCCACCACGCTCGAAATCGACGATATTGTCGTAGATGTGCTCCGTGACGTCGAAGGATGTGCCGGTGGTGTTGACGCCGGGATAGAAGTTCTCCGGGCTGCCCTCGGAGCAGTAGACGAGGGTTTTGGCGGCCAGCGGAGCGCCGGCCAGGAAGGCCGGAACGCAGATGGCTGCGAAAAGGGCTGATTTTTTCATTACCTTGGTCCTCTGAGACGGCTCTACTCGTGGCCGTTCTGTGACGGAGTTAAGGTGCGAAGCCCCGAAATTGTCAATCTGTCCATGCAACAATGGATAATTTTTAAAGGATATTTACCATTTTCTGCCCATGCGGCAGCCTGAATCACGGCGCAAAAAGTCAATTTTCCGCGATTCCTGTCCCGGTTCGAACGAAGGTCTTCCGAAAGGTCCACGTCGCGGGCGGAGTGCGCCTCGAACCTTCGAGAAGAGACGCCTCAGGCTGCAGGCCGGCGGGCCGCTTCCGTGACCTTCGCCGCCAGATCGGTGCGGCTGAAGGGTTTGTGCAGCATAGGATATCCTTCCGGCATGCGCTTTGGATCAGCATAGCCGGTCACGAGCAGGATGCCGATTTCGGGCCTGATCGCCCGCGCCTTGTCGGCAAGGTCGGTTCCAGTCATGCCCGGCATGGCGAAATCGGCGACGAGAAGGTCGAGCTGGTCGTCGGTCTTCAGGATCGCAAGCGCAGAGGATCCATCGGCAGCCTCTACGACCCGATGGCCCATATCGGTGAGATAGGCAGCAGTGACCGTTCTGACTTCCGCATCGTCATCCACCAGAAGGATGCGCACCTTGGGGGTGTCCATGGTGAGAATTTGCTCATTGCGAGGGCTGTCCTCCCGCTCGCAGGCGGCACGGGACAGGTAGAGGTCGACGGTCGTTCCCGTACCGACAGTGCTGCGGATCGTGACGGTGCCGCCGGATTGCTGGGCAAGGCCGTAAACCATCGGCAGACCGAGGCCCGTGCCCTTGCCGATTTCCTTCGTGGTGAAGAAGGGCTCCAGCACGCGGGCCAGAACCTCGGGCGGAATGCCGGTGCCTGTATCGGCCACGGAGATCACGACGTAATCCCCGCCATTGAGCTCCGCGATCCGTCCATCCTCGACCGTCTCGTTGCGGGTGGAAAGGGTGAGAATACCGCTTTCCGTCATCGCATCGCGGGCGTTGATGCACAGGTTGAGGATCGCCAGTTCCAGCTGGTCCGGATCGACCATGGCCGTCCACAGCTCGTCGGTCAGCTGGCGCTCGATCCGGATGACGCCGCCGAGCGTGCGTGTCAGCAGGTCGTTCATGCCCGTGATGACCTGATTGACGTCCACCGCCTGCAGCCGCATGTCGCGCTGACGGCTGAAGCTCAGGAGACGCTGCGTCAGGGATGCCCCCCGCTCCGCCGCATAGGTGGCGTTCTGCAGAAGGCGCGTCAGCCGCGGATCGTCGGGAGCCCGGCGCGATGCGAGATCCAAGCTGCCGAGAACCGCCATCAGAAGGTTGTTGAAATCGTGAGCGACGCCGCCTGCGAGCGTTCCCAGCGCCTGCATCTTGTCCGCCTGCCGCAGACGCATCTCCATCAGCTTCCGCTCGGTAATGTCGCGCTCGATAGTGGCAAGATTCGTCACCTTTCCCACCTCGTCGAGGATGGGAATGCGGTTGATGAGAAACCACTGGGTCGCGCCGTCGGGCGCGATACGCTCCTCGACCACTTCGTCCGGCTCCCGCGCGGCGATGGCGCGGCGCTCCGCGTCTTCGATCATCGTTGCGCGCTCGGGCGAGACGTAGTCGCGCTCCCTGTGGCCAAGGCAGCTTTTGGCGGCGTTTCCGAGGGTGCGGGCCTTGCTTGCGTTCAGGCGCACGAAGCGGCCGTCGAGATCCTTGAAAGAGATCAGGTCGCCGCTGCTGTCCATCAGACCGTGCAGGAGCGAGCGCTCTGTGTCGAGCTCCCGTGCAAGCATGCGCCGCTGGTAGGCGGCGGCCACCATGTTGGTGAGCGCAGCCGGATCCCAGGGCTTGGGCGCATAGGCCATGATGCGGCCCTTGTTGACCGCACCGATGACGGCCTTGAGATCGGCATAGCCGGTGAGAAGGATCGCTTCCGCATCCGTGACGTTGCGGGCTTTGGCCAGAAATTCGTCACCCTGCATCTCGGGCATGCGCTGGTCCGAGATGATGATGGCGATATCCGGCTCTTTCCGGATGATGTCGAGCGCCTTGATCGGAGACGAGGCCGTCAGCACGCGATATTCGTCCTCGAACAGGTCTTCGAGAGCGATCAGAATGTCCGGCTCGTCGTCGACGACCAGGATCGTGCCATGCGTTGGGTTCATCTCACTCGGCAAGGTCATGCAGCAATCTGCCTCGGGATCGTGATGGTGAAGCTGGCGCCGCCCTGCGGCCCTGCCTCCACCGTGATCGATCCCTTGTGGGCCTGAACGACGCTATAGGCGATAGCCAGACCAAGTCCAGTTCCAGACCCTACGGGCTTGGTCGTGAAGAACGGCTCGAAGATGCGCTCCCGCAATTCCCGGGGAATTCCCGGACCCGTATCGCTGATTCTGATCGTATAGGTTGTCTCGTTGCTCTCGGTTTCAATGTCTATGCCCCCGGTCCCCTTGATCGCATCGGCGGCGTTGCCGACGATGTTCATGACCACCTGATTCAGCAGGGCAGGCGAGCAATAGAGGTCGGGAACGGCATTGTAGCGGCGGCGCACGTCGATCCGGGTGCCGAGCTTGTGGCCGAGAAGGGCGAGAACGGTTTCGATGGACTCGGGCACGTTGACGGTCTGGAAGTCACCTTCGTCCAGGCGGGAGAAGCGCCGCAGGTTGAGAACAAGTTCTTGAATCCGGGCAAGCCCCAGCTTCATCGCGGCCACCCGGTCGCGCGATTTCTGAACCTGGCGCTCGAGCCCGGCTTCCGCCGGCAGCTTCGTGGCGATTTCCCCCAGAAGCCTTTCCACCGTTCCCTGGTGGGCCTGGATGAAGGCAAGCGGGTTGTTGATCTCATGGGCGATGCCGGCGACGAGTTCGCCGAGGGAGGCCATCTTGGCGGCCTGGACGAGCTGGGCCTGCGTGCCCTTCAGAAGATCGTTCGCCTCCTCGAGCTCGCGGTTGGCATTGGCAAGCGCTTCTGCCGAAGCGGCCTCCGCACGCGCTCTCGCGAGGGCGAGTTCGCGTTCGCGCAGCTCGGCTTCGATGCGCCAATTCTCGTCCTGCATCAGCTTGCGCCGGACGAGGGCGCGGATGCGCACGCGCATCACGTCGGGCTCGATCGTCGAGGGGACGATGTCGTCGACGCCGGCGGCGAAGGCGCGCGCAATCACATCGCCGCCCTCCTCGTTGCCGAGGCCGACGATGGCAAAGCTCGGTGCATCCGTTCCGGGCAGGGGAGCAAGCCCGCGATAGAGATTGAGCTGGCGGCATAGCTCGATGCCGTCGAAGCTCGGGCTGAGCAGGTTCACCAGAACGCAGTCCCAGGTGGAAAAGGACGAGCGGACGAGCCGGAGCGCCTCGGGCGGATTCGATGCGGCCGTGACCGCATAGCCTTCATGGGCGAGCATGTTCTGAAGATAGGTGCGGCGGGTAGGACTGTCGTCCACGATCACGATGCAGGCACGGCGGAAGGCGCCGAAGCTGGGCGATTGCCGCTCCTCCCGGGAATCGCCGATCGGCGACGAGCGCCGCCGCAGCAGCGCCTTGATGCGCAGGATGATCAGCTCCTGCTCGGCGGATTTGGAGATATAGGCGTCCGCGCCGCTCTCCAGCCCCTGACGCTCGACGGCACGCTCCCGTGCTTCGGTGAGCATGATCACCGGAATTGCGCGGGTGCGCACATTGAGCCGCATCTGCCGCGTCAGCTCGTCGCCGTTCATGCCGGGCAGGTGATAATCGGCGATGACGAGATCGGGCAGTTTCTCGTTCAGACCGTCGAGCGCTGCTTCCGCCGTGGAGCGCCAGGAGACGTTGAAGCCGTTGGTCTCCAGCATGTGGCGCAACTGCAGCGCCTGGGTTTCCGAATCCTCGACCAGAAGGATCTCGGCGGTCTGGGCGACGGGGGCTGCGCTCATTCGCCGTCCCCTTGCGCCAATTTCAGGATTCGCGGGCCGATGAGGTCGAGGGGCAGGCTGAGATTGACGCCGCCCAGGCGGGCCGCTGCCGCCGGCATGCCGTAGACGACGGCGGTGCTCTCGTCCTCGGCCAAAGCATAGCCGCCGGCCTGGCGCATCTCGACGAGGCCCTGCGCCCCGTCCTCGCCCATGCCGGTGAGAATGACTCCGAGGCCCCTCCGTCCCGCAGACCGGGCAATCGACTGGAACAGCATGGTGGCCGAGGGGCGCTGATTGCCGAGGGGAGGTTCTCCGCTCACCCTCAGCGTACCCGCGGGCGAGAGCAGAAGATGCCGGTCGCCTGGGGCGACATAGACGCGGCCGGGCGAGGGGATCTCCTGGTCCTGCGCGAGGCGAACGTCGAGCGGCATCAGTCCGTTGAGCCAGGAGGCGAAGCCCTCCATGAAGGGAGCGCCCATATGCTGGACGAGAAGAACCGGCAGCGGGAAATCTCCCGGCAGAGCACTCAGGACCTTGGCGAGCGCGGGCGGCCCACCGGTCGAGGCGGCGATGCCCATGACGCTCGGACGCGCCGCCTTCCATTCCAGATCCCGGCGGGAAGCCGAGACCGTCGCCTTCTCGCGCCAGGGCGAGAAGGAACGCTGCCGGACCACCGGAACCTGGCTCATGATGTAGAGCTGCGTGCAGATGGTGGTGGCGATCCCGGCATAGTTGGCGCTGGAGAGACCGACGGGCTTCTCGACCACCGTGAGCGCACCGGCGCGCAGCGCGTTCATGGATATCTTGAGCGAGGAATCCTCGATGCTGTCGGCGATGACGACGATAGGCGTCGGATGCTCCGACATGATCCGGCGGGTTGCCTCCAGCCCATCCATGCCCGGCAGGCGGATATCCATCGAGACCACGTCCGGCTGCACCCGGCCGATCTCCTGCAGGGCCTCCTCCGCCGAGCTGACGGCAGCGGCGACCACGAGGCGGGGATCGCTGGCGATGATATGGACCAGCAGCTGACGGACGACGAGGGAATCCTCGACGACCATCACACGGACCCGCGGCTGATGCGCCATACTCATCGCATGAAACTCACAGTACCTGTCCGATCGTCGCCAAGAGCTCGCGCTGATCGAACTTCTGCTTGGTAATATAGGCGCTGGCGCCCAGATCGAGACCCTTGCGCACATCCTCCGGGGCAGCGCGTGAGGTCATGAGGATGACGGGAAGGGCAGAAAGCCGCGGATCGGTCTTGATCGCCTGCAGCAGGCCAAACCCGTCCATGCGCGGCATTTCCACATCCGCGATGACGAGATCGACGATCGCGTCGCCGGAGCGCAGGACGTTGAGGGCGTCGATCCCGTCGACGCTGAGGAGGACCTCGTAGCCCTGCGCCTCGAGAATGCCCTTCTCGAGGGTACGGGTCGTGATGGAATCGTCGACCACGAGGATCGTCCGGGCGCGCCGCTCTTCCTCGGGCGCCCATTGGGCGAGACCGAGGCCGCCCGCCGCCAGCCTGCCTTCGTTCCTGACCCAATGATCGATCAGCTTGTCGGGGCTGAGCACGAGGGCTGGCATCTCGTTTTCCAGAAGGACCGTTCCGGAGACGAGCTCGCCGAGCCCGATCGCCTGCACGTCGCTGACCAGCATGGTGCGCACGTCGTGGAACGTATTGACGGCGAGCGCGCAGGAGCGCGAACCGTGACGGACGAGAACGGCCTTCACGTGTCCGGCCTCTGTGGGGAGGGGGGCATTCGGGGATCCTGTCAGGGCTGCGAGGGCGACGACTGGGACGATAACGTCCTGTCCCCCGATCTCGATCCGAGCCACCGGACGGCCTTCCACACTTTCCAGCGCCTCGGAGCGTAGCCGCAGCAATCGCTCGACCGCATGGGAGGGCATTCCGAACATCCGCCCCTCGGCCTCCAGCAGCAGCAGCGGCTGTCGTGCCGCGGTGAAGGGCACGTTCAGCAATACCTCGGTCCCGTGAGGAAAGCGCGGCCGCAGGAGAACGGTGCCCTGCAGCCTGCGTGCAGCTTCCGCCACCACGGAAAGACCCATGCCCCGGCCCGAGAGACGGTCCACCTCGGGTGCGGTCGAGAACCCGGGCGTGAAGACGAGACCGAGAAGCTGATCCATCATCGGCGGCGGATGGCCGGGGCTGCGCGGCTGGAGCAGACCGCGCTCGATGGCCACTTGCTCGATCCGGGCAAGATCCGGTCCGCGCCCGTCGTCGCGGATGCTGATGGCGAGGCGCCCTCCGCGGGAGGCCAGCTCCAGGGTCACCTCCGCCCGCTCGGGCTTGCCCCTGGCGGCGCGCTCCTCCGTCGTTTCCGCTCCATGGCTCACGGCGTTGCGCAGGAGATGCATCACGGCGTCCTTGAGGGCCTGGAGCACCTGCCGGTCGACCTGGATGTCGAGACCGATGGTGCGTACATGGACGTCCCGTCCCGCATTCCGGGCTATCTCGCGCACCATGTGACCAAATCCGCCGAAGACCGTCTCGGCCGAGACGAGCGAGACGCGGTCGATGTTGTCGCGGACCTGGCTCGCGGCCTGCACGATTGACCAGCGCGATTGCCGCCGCTCGCGCGACAGGGCGGAGAGCCGGCGGAACAGGACTTTGAGACCCTGATCGAAATCGCGCAGTCGAGGGGCGAACGAGGCGCCGTTGCGCGCAGCTGCCGGGTTCGCCCCCTCCCGAGCGGCCGAGCTCAGGGCATTCACCTGTGCATAGAGCTGGTCCCAGCCGCGGCGCAGCCCGCGGATTTCCTGCTCCATCTGCCGCAGCGCGTCGTCAATCCCCTCGTCGGCCTGCAGCTCCGTAAGCAGCTGATGCATGGAATCGGAAAGTTCCTCCATCTGCTCGGCCGCGACGCGCAGATAGGAGCCTGCACCACTCTCCGCTGCATCGGCTTTCGGAGCGGGAGATTCCGGCTCGCCGGATGCGGGCGGCGTGATCGGAATGGCCAGCGTCGGCGATTTCGGCTCCGGCGGCTTCGACAGATCCGCAACGAGATCCTCGATCAGGTCGAGATTCTGCCGCACGGTCGCGACATTCGGCGCATCGAGAGCACGCTGGCCTTCGAGCACCTGCGAGAACAGCGCTTCGAGCTGGTGCGCGACTTCCTCGACTGCCGGCAGGTCGACCGCGCGGGCGGCGCCCTTGAGGCTGTGCGCCCGGCGAAAAACGTCCGTCAGGTCGATCTCGCCGCGATCCGCGTGATCGAGCGCGGAGCGGATCGCCTGGAGATGCTCCCGGTGTTCGACCTCGAAGGCGGCCAGGAGCTGCTTGCGGATATCCGTCACGATGCGCGCGTCTCCATCGGCGCCGAATTACAGGCGATAGCGCTCGGCAAGGCCGAGGAGCTGCTGCGCAAGGCTGGACAAGTTGGCCGCCGCCGTATCGAGCTGGCGCGTGCCGGCCGCCGTCTGCTGGCTCGCCTGACGGATGTTCTGCAAGGCGCCCATCACCTGCTCGATGCCGAGCTGCTGCTGATTGGTCGAGGCGATGATCTGCTGGAAGGTCTGGACGCTCTCCTGAATCTGGCCCGAAATGCCGGTAATCGTCTGCTGCGTGATGTCCGTACGTTCCTTGCCTGCGGCGACGCGCTTCACGGCTTCCTCGGTCAGCATGACGGATGAGTTGATGCCGCGCTGAATGTCGCCGAGGATCGAGCGGACCTGAAGCGTCGCGTCCTTCGCCTGATCGGCGAGCGTCTTCATCTCGGAGGCTACGACCGCGAAGCTGCGGCCGTTCTCGCCGGCCGCTGCGGCCTCGATGGCGGCGTTGAGCGCGAGCAGATGCGTGCGCTCGGAAATGTCGTTGACCGATGTGATGATCTCGCCGACAGCCTGCGTCTTCTCGCTCAAGGCGACGATGTTCTCCGCCACCGCTTCCGCCTGCTCGCGGATGGAATCCATGGCGCGGGCGGTTTCCTCCACGGCCTGCAATCCAGACATGCTGGTCTGCGCGGCGGCCTGCGCCGAGGCGATGACCTCCTGCGCGCGCTTGCCGATCTGCGTGCCGGAATGTGTGATCTCGTCGACCGTCGCGGCTGTTTCCTGCACGGCGGCAAGCTGCTCTTCCACGGAGGCTGCCTGCTCCTGGGTCGAAGCCCGGATCTCGGCAGCGGCTGCGTTCAGGTTTTCCGTTGCCTCGCGGCTTTGCCGGGCGAGCTGCCGCAACCCGTCGACCATGGTGTTGAGGGTCGTGCCGAGATGCCCGATCTCATCCTTGCCCGTGACAGCCATCTGACCACCGAGCTCGCCGCGCCCGACCCGCTCGACGAAGCCCATGAAGGTGCCAAGCGGACCGGTGATGGAGGAACGCAGGGCATAGGTGATGATGATGCTGAGGAGAGCCGCTCCGGCCAGGGCCAGGATGATCGACATGCGGCTCTGCTCGTAGACCTCTCCGATCCGCCGCTGCCCGATGGTGATCGCTTCGCTGAGGATGCTGCGGGCCTGTGCGAGATTGCGGTTCCAGGATTCTCGGCTGCCGTTCAGGGCGCCTTGGGCAGCAATCACTGTGGCGAGATCGTTGCTCTGCAGGGCTGCGAACTGCCGTTCGCTTGTCGTGCGCAGCTGGCGCAAGTCCGCGCCGGCGCGATTCAAGCTTTCGATGATCCGCCGCCAGGCATCGGCCCGCTGCGACGTGACGGAGGTCGTCGAGAAACCATTCACCGTCGCAAGTGCCTGATCGAGGGATGCTTCCGTTGCCGCCGCCTGCTGCTCCCAGGAGCGGGCGAGATCGTCGCCGGCTACCTGCTGCTGGCCGAGGGAGCGCAGGAAGAAGCGGGAGAGGATTTCTTCGCGCAATCCGCGCATCACGTTCTGCCGGTCGCCGACATCCTCGAGCTGGCGCATCAGGGCGAGGTCGCGCGTCACGATCGTTTCCGTTGAAGCTCGGACATCGTCCAGCTGGTTGATGGCATAGATGCCGAGCCCGACCATCAGCGCGACGATGACGGCGAAGCCGAGAAGAATACGGTTGGCGATCGAGATCGTCACGTCAAACTCCAGGAACAGGGGAAGAGGGCAGGAATGGGCGCAGGAGGCGCTCGATGTCGAGAAGGGACAGGGTTTCTTCCTGGTCGACCGTCCCGGCCGCTGGCCTGGCATAGCCGGTGACCGCATCGTTTCGGAAACCCGCCGCCTCCTCGCCGGCCAGCGGGAGAATCTCGGAAACCGCGTAGGCGCGCTCGACCCTCAGGGCCACCTGGGGCTGCTCGCGCCGCAGGAGCACGAAGTGCTGGTCCCCATCGTCCGCGGCGGCCGGTTCGAGGCCAAGGGCGACCGCCAGGTCGATCACGCTCACCAGCCGTCCACCGCGGCCGAAGAGGCCAATCAGGGCCGGCGCCGCATCGGGAACGGGAACGCATTTCTGCGCCGGCAGAATTTCCGCCACAACCTCGACAGGGATGCCGAAACGCTCGCGGCCCGAGCCGCAGACCAGCGCGCGGGCGGGCGCTTCGGCCGGTGCCGCGGCATCCTTGCGGGCGGCCAGGTTCGCTGTTCTGTCGTCGAGGATCTGCCGCCTCCGCTCCTCCGCCGAGCGGACGCGGAACTGGGCCATTTGATGCAGCTTGCGGCGTACAGATTTCGCCATGGTCAGCCTCCGCGCCTCGCAGGCGTATCTGCGGCGAGATGCGCGCGGACAAGGTCTCGCAGATCCTTCGCCGTGAGCCCGTCCGCTTCATCGAGCTGACGGTCGCCAGGCATGGTGGCTGCAATACGGGCCGCATTGGTCAGAGAGCGCCGTCCGGAACCGGATCTGCCCTCCGCGAGCAGCAGGAGACCAAGGTGATAGTGAGCCATGGCGAAGCTTTTATCGAGGTAGAGGCTGTTAAGGAAGCTTTTCTCCGCCTCGCCGGGGCGCCTGAGCTCCCGCAGGACGAGACCGCGATAAAAGTGCAGTCTGGCATCGAGAGGCTGTTCGGCCAGGGCCTTGCGGCAGAGCCCGTCCGCGGCGGCGAAATCGCCTGCATCGGCTCGCACCCGGATCTCTCCCAGCAGGGCATCAGGCCCGTCGGATGCCGGGGGAGCCTTCGGCAAGGTCGTGGCTGAGGGCGGCGCCTGCCGCTTCGCTTTGACAGGCTCCGCCGGTTTCGACGGCGGCAGGAACGGCTTCCACTCCGGCGGCGGCAGGGCCGGGAGTTGCGAAACGGGCGGAGCCGGCGGCGCTCCCGATCCTTGGCGATAGGCCACCGTTCCCGGCAGATTCACCACCTGCATCATGGTTGAGAAGGTGGGATTGGGCTCCGCATGCCCGAGCAGCATCCAGCCGTCCTCGGCGAGGCGGTCGCGCAAGGCTCCCACGAGGTCGACGACGGTGTCCGGATGAAAATAGATCAGGACGTTGCGGCACAGAATCAGGTCGAATTCCGTCAGCTCCAGCGGCGAGGTTCCGTCGAGGAGACTCAGCAGGTTGTGGCGCTCGAAGCGGACAATGGAGCGGAACTCCGGCCGGACCTGCCATCGGTCCTTGTCGATGCCGACGAAATACCGCTCCCGTTCCTGCGGCGGCATCGAGCGCAGCGCCCACTTTCCGAACTGCGCTTGTCGCGCCGCCTTGAGGAAGCTGTCGTTGATATCGGTGCCGAGGATGCTGACGCGCCAATCCTCCAGGCTTTTCCCGAGAATCTCGTTCACGAGGATCGAGAGGGAAAAGGCCTCCGCACCCGTGGAACAGCCGGCGCTCCAGATGCGCAGCCGCCGTTCGGCGCTCTTGCGCGCGATGATCTCGGGCAGGATCGTGTCGCGCAGAGCGGTGAACTGCTCCGCATAACGGAAGAAGAAGGTCTCGCCGATGGTGATCTCGGCTTCCAGACGGCCCCATTCGGCAGGTCCCGAAATCGCATCGTCGAGGAGGTTCAGATATCGCGTCGAATCGGGAAGGCCGGTCGCACGCAGGCGCTTGCGCACGCGCTCCCACAGGAGGTCGTCCTTGTCCTGGTAATAGAAATGCCCGGTGCGCTCGATGATGCGGCTCTTCAGCTGCGGGAAGCCTGCATCGATCAGCGGAGCGGCGACGGCGCGTGCCGCCATCAGGCCGAGACCGCCCATTCGCCAAGCCGGTTCTGGGCCTGGCGTCCGAGTTCCGCGAGCGCCTGACGCTCCTCGGCGAGCAGTATCCGCTCGAGCGAAAGCAGATGGACCAGACGCTCCTCCCATGTGACCTCCGCCTCGACGCAGCCGTTGAGGCTGTCGGCCTGCTGCACGGGCGAAAGGCGGGATGTGTCGATGGTCGCCACATCCAAAACCCGATCGACGAGAAGCGCCGTCGTATTCGAGCCGCCAGTCAGGATCAGGTGCCGGTAAAGCGCGCTCTCTGCGTCGGCATCCTCCTGCGGAAGTCCGAAAAGCACATCGAGCCGGAGAACCGGGACCGCGCTGCCGCTCAGGTTGAAGAAGCCGGCAACTGGTCGGGGGAGCGCTGGCGGACGCCAGAGGCGGGGCAATGGCAGAAACTCCCGCGCCGCGCTCCTATGCAGGGCGCAGGCGGTGCCGCACACGTCGAAAACTATGATCTGCAGGCTTGCCATGCTCGGATCGCGGGAGAAGTCGGAAGGGGCGGGCGCGCCCACGGCTTAGATAGGCACAAAGTTTCACCGGGCAACAGCAGGGCGCCCTCGGCCCGGATTAATAGCGTACCTGTCCGGTGACTTCACGGATCGCGTTCAGGCCGGCGGCCGCCTCTTCCGAATAGCCGGTCTGCTGGACGGCGCGGAAGACCTTCTCCGCATCGTCAAAGCGTCCGAGCTTGAGATAGGACCAGCCGCGGATCAGCAGCAGGTCGTTCTGCTCCGGCACGATGCGGGCACGCTCGCTGAGGGCATGGAGCGTTTCCACGTAGCGTCCGTCGCGATAGGCGGCAAGGGCGCGCTGGGTCAGGATCGAAGCCCCCAGCTCGACGCGACGCTCGCGGTTCTGCGGCGCCTCGGCCGCCGCAATGGCCGCTTCCGAGGTCAGGTTCTTGCGCAGATAAGCGAGGGACTTGCCGTAGGCGGCCTCCTCCCGGGTACGGCTGCTGCCATTGGCGATCGCTCGGTCGAAGGCGTTCACGGCTTCGAGCGGACGATTCGCCTCCATCAGGCACCAGCCGCGGGTCAGAGCCGCGTCGGCGGAAAGGCCGCTTGGATTGCGGGTGATGGCACAGTTGCGCCCCAGAGCCGAGCGCGCCTGTGTTTGCCGGCGGCGCACATTCTCCTCGGTCTGGACGAAAGCCTGTTCGGCTTCGACCTGCTCCACTGCGACCTCGCGGGGCGCATAGCGCGGCTGCGCCGGCGGTGGGGCGGTCTCGACGGGAGCGGCCATAGCAGGGGGGGCAGTCATGGCAGGCTGCGGGACGGCAGGCTGTGCGGCGACGGCCTGCCGTCCCGTGGCGGGATTCACCCCGTCCGCCAGATCGGCGATGCGCTGGGAGCGGCTGCGCCATTGGGCGACGACGGCGTTGAACCCGCCCCGGTCGTTCAGGCGCTGCGTCGACAGGGCGAGACCATAGGCGGACGGCTCGTCATCGGCCTTCCAGCTCAGGGCGGTGCGGAACCAGTCGCGGGCGGTGCGGATCTGTTCCGTGTTGTAGGAATACCAGCCGAGGGCCTGGGCTGCGTCGGAGAATCGCTGAGCCATGACCACCGGAACGATCCGGCCAACCACCTGCGTGTCGAGGCGCGGCGGTGGATCCTGGCTGAGCAGGGCAGTCGCCACGTCGAGATAGATCTTCATGTTCTCGGGCGCACGCTCGCGCCACTCATAGGCGAAGGTCTCGGCCTCCGCGAGGCGGTTGAGCGCCCGCAGGGACATGGCATAGCCCTCGGCCGCCTTCGGGCCGGCGTTGCGGTCGAGTGCGGTCTTGAACAGTTCGAGAGCCCGTGTGGGATTGTTGTGATGGTAGTTGTACCAACCGAGGATCAGCACAGGACCCGCTTCGCCGCTGGTCTGGATCATCCGTTCGACCACGGCGAGATCGTCCGCAGATGCGGTCATCTTGCTGTCGAGGGAAGCCCGCTCGACCCGGCGCCGGGCGAGCTCGTCGCGGATGGTGCCGAAATCGTCCGGGGTGTCGCCGGTCCTGCGCTCGAACTGGAGCAGCGCCGTGACCTGCGGCTCTGGCAGAACGAGGAGCGCCTTCTGCAGGGTCGCCAGGCGTTCGGCCGGAGTGGCGCAGTTCGTCAGGATGTAGGTGTAGACGTCCCGCGTCCGGTTCGGCTGGTCGGTGCGGGCGAAGGCCTCCGCCACGCGCCAGAGCACGTCGACATTCATGCAGGTGAGAAGGCCTGGCACCTCCGTCGCCACTGAAAGGACCGTCCGCCATTGCCCGGTATCGGACGCATTGGTCAAACGGCGACGGGCTTCGACAGTCTCGAGCGCGGTGACCAGCTCCTCCGGCGGCTTCCAGTTCGCGTCCGTGGCCTGGCGCTCGGCGATGGCCGCACGAACCTCCGCGATGCGATCCTCGCGATAGAGGTTCCAGAGACGTTCGATGAGCGGGTCGGGCGGCGGGGCGCCGGGGCTGCCTGAGAGCTGCGAGAGATCGCTCGGCGGGGTCCAGTTCGGATAGAGCGCGCGCAGGCGGGCGATTTCGGCATTCACCCGGCGGGTATCGCCCTGGGATGCGAAATAGCGCAGCGCCGATTCATCGACCTGCGGTTGGGATTGGGACTGCGATCCGTTCGTCGGTGCCGGCGGGGGCGGCGCGGGCGCCGGCGGTGCTTCCGCTGGCGGCTGGCTGACGCCGGAGCCCGTCTGCTGCGCGATCGCCGCGAAGCCGAGGATTGCAACCGCAATGGTGATGGCGCTGCCGACTAGACGCATTGCGGATATTTTTCACCGAGCAGGGATTTCGCCAAGAGATACAGGGTCGACGGGTAATAGAGGCTCGGCTCGAAGCTTTTGAGCGGCTCCGGAATCGGCGTTCCGTCGAGCGCACAGGCCAGGGCGGCGGGAAGCATGGCGTAACCCTGGTCGGTAAGCCGCTCGCGCACTTGGCCGGTGACGACGTTGATCACGGCAACCCCTTCATTCTCCGCAGACCAGCGCTGCTTGAGAGCCCTCAGCCACTCCATCTCGGTCATTCCTGCTCTCAACAGGTAAAGCGGTATCCTTAACGAGTTGTAACCGAATTCCGGGGGAAAGCCATCGGCAGGCTTGGGCTGCAGGCCGTTTTGCAGAGAAATCCAATCGGCCGGAAGCCGCACCCGGCCCGAAGTTGCCTGCTGCAGCAACATGACGCCATCACGCCAGACGCGCGTCCACTCATATTCCGGCGCGAGAGCCGCCATGACCGGGAAGGTCTCGAAAATCCAATAAGAAAGATTGATGACCGGACCATCCGGTCGATCGCCGGCACCGAAGCCCTGGGAGCCGGGAAGCAGGACGAGGGATCCTCCGGCGCGGCTCAAAGTGCTTTTGCCGATCGCCTTGGCGAGCTTCTGAGCCGCATTGGTGTAGCGGGTTTCCTGCCAGGCGGCTCCCGCCCGGGCGAGCGCGTAGGCGATGAGAAGATCGCCGTCGGTCGCGTTGTTGCGGTCGGTGATCTTCGGTTTGCCGTTGGGGTCCCATTTCCAGACCGCGAGGCCGTCGTCGCGGATGAGAAGCTCGGTGAAGGTGAAATTCCAGATCTGCTCGAAGGAGCGTCGATCCCCGGCCGCCAGTGCGAGCAGGAGCCCGTAGCCCTGGCCCTCGCTGTGGCTGATGTTGCCGTTGGCGGTGTCGACCACCCGTCCGCTGTCCTCGACGAAACGGGAGCGATAGGCCTCCCAGTCGGCGGCGGAGATGGTTCCCACCAGGTTCAGCGGCTGGACGGAAAGTGTTTGGGAGTTGGCCATCGACCCCGTGAGAAGGAGAATTGCAGTGACGAGCCAGGGCAGGATCCGCTTGGGAGGAGACGCATCGCCCGTCATGGCCGGCGTCCCAGGCGGTTCAGAAGCAGATAGGTCGCGACGCCCAGGACCATGCAGGCCGTCAGCAGGAGAAGCGCGTATTGAACGAGGTTCGCGGACATCCAGTTCGCCGCCACGAGGCGCATGTTCCTCAAAGAAAGCGGCTGCGTCTGGACGAAGCGATAATCGTTGATGGGCTCGACCTGGAGCTTCGTCTCCCTGGGCTCCAGGGCGACGGCCCGGCCCGCGACCTGGGACCAGAGCAGCGGGTTGGCGAGGCGGGCCATCTCGTCCGCCAGAGCCCGTTCGGTGCGCGCCGTCAGAAGGGTCCAAACGCCGGCCGTGTCGCTCTGGTTCTGGGCCAGGAGCAGGGAGGCGCGCTGCGGCGGCTCATAGGGTGCGTCGGTGCGCTCCTCCAGCGACAGGGAGCTGAGGGAGAGGCTGAAGGTCTTTTCCATCCAGCCCTGCAGGGTGCCGAGCGTCTGCTGGAAAAAGCCGCGCCGCTGGAACGTGTCGGACCAGCGCCGGCGGACCTCGTCGGTCGATGCGGTGGCGAGACGATCGGGCGAGACCTGGGACGTGGGCAGGCTGAAATCCGAACTTGCCACCTGCGGTCCTGCCCTGTCGCCCGTGGGCGTCGAGGGCCAGATCATGCGCAGATGTTCGGAAACCTTCACGCGGTTGAGGAGGCCCGACGGGATCTGATCGACGGCGCCGATGAAGAGCACGGATTCGTCGTCCGAAGCCGCGTTGGAGAACTGCGCCCGCACGGGTGTGCCGCCGCTGCGCGCCATGCGGGCGAGCAGCGTGCCGGCAGCGGAATAGTTGAGCGGGTCGGGCCGTGCCAGGACGATGGTCGTGGGGACATCCTCGTTCGGGAACCGGCCGGTGCTCATGACGGCAAGGTCCGGCACGCGGCCGATGCGCCCATAGGTCGGGAAATCGAGGGTCGAGGTATCGAAGAGAACGAAGCGGTTCGATTCTGACAGCGTCTCGCCGGGGGCGCAGCGTTCGTCCGCATCGGTGAGCAGGATCGCTTCGATGGTGACCTGGTTGATGCCGGCCTTGAAGTTCCTGAGAGGCAGCCGGATGGTGTGCCGCCGGACGATGTCGCCCTGCTTGGTGATCGTCGTCTGCGTGCTGATCATGCCGTTGACGAACACGTTGATGTGGCTGCCCGGCCGGACCGCGGCGGTATAGGCCGCATCGAGATGAAGGATCGCCTCGCCGTATTCGGTCGCGTAGAAATCGGAGGGCAGGTTGATGGCGAATTCAGCCTTCAGGCGCCGCCCGGAGAATTCCTGCGTCGGCACGCCGAGATCCGCGAAGCGGAAGGAGTGGGCACCGAAGGCGGTCAGGATTTCCGGCCAGTGCCAGGCGGCCGTGTCGAGAATGCCGCGCTGGACATTGGCGTTGTTGACGGCCTGCGCACCGACGATGCCGATGGCGGTGTCGAGATCCTGCCAGGTCGGACCGGACACGACGAGGGTCGAGCCCAGGGAGCCGGGATCCTGCATCATCATCGTGAGCGGCTGCGACGAGGCGGCATCCGGCATGCCAGCCACCAATCCGCGCAATTCGCCGGCCAGGCCGATGGCCACCTTGATCGTGCCGACGGGGGAGGGGCCGGGATCGGTTTCCACCACCTGGATCACCGGGTGGGCGTAGCGCCCGCGCAGGGCCACCAATTGCACGAGGCGCAGCAGGCGGTCGCGGATTTCGGGGCGGTAGATCTTGGGCGCGACCACGCGGATCGTGGTCACGCCGGTGCTGTCGACGCCCACCGCCGGAAGATCGTCCAGGCCGCGCAGGGTCTTCGCTGCGCCTTCCGCAAAGACGAGCATGGTCGTCGCCGAGTCGAGATCGGTCCAGAGTTCATAGGTCGCATCGATGGTGCAATCCGTGCGGTGGCGCTGGAAGGCCTCCGCGCGGATGATGTTCTGTCCCGCCCGCAGGAGACCGGGACGGATCGTTGCGGTCAGGCGCTTGATGTCGTTCGGCGAGGAGATCGGGGTATCGACCACCGATTCCCCATTGATCGAGATCCGCAGGCGCGAGCCCTCGGGCATGACCACGACGGCATTCTTGAAGCCGAGCACCATGGAGGCACCGCTCGTCGCCTCGTCCTGCGTCAGGTGAACCGTCCAGGACTTGGCATCCGACTCGCCCTCCAGGCGAACCGTCTCAAAGGGAAGAACCGGACGCTCATTCCGGACGCCGCCACGTGCCGCCGTCGCGGCCGGAGCCGGCTGTCTCGCCGGCGCAGCACCCGTCTGAGGCACCGGGGAAGGTGGGGATGCCGGAGCCTGGCGGGCCGGCCCCATGTTGAAGGGCGTTCCAGCATTCGCCGGAGGCGAAGACGGCTGGGCTGCGGGAGGCGTGGCTGGAGCAGCGCCGGGTTGGCGCATCTCGAAGCCCTGGCCGGAGGGGGCGGGTGCCGCAGGCTGCGGCTGGGGCCTGACAGCGGGGGGATTGCTCTGCCCGTTCGGCGACATGGTGAAGGGTGAAGCCTGGGCGGCGGCTTCCGTGGCACCCAGAGCCTGCAAGGCCAGCAGAGGAAGGATATGGACCAGACGCAACGCAGCACCTCTACTTGGCGGCCGAGGCGACGGAGGGGGCCGGCGGGCTGGAGCTGCCGATCCTCTGCAGGCCGAGGAAATAGGAGAGGCCGCGGCCGGTCTGGTAGAACGCGACCATGAAGAACCAGAGCGTCCCGCGCAGAACGCCGATGTCGTGATGACGGTTCTTCTGGAAGGTGCTCCACTGGTCCGCGTTGGCGAAGACGAGGTCGGCGATCATCTTGCGGTGCTCGGCCTTCTCGATCAGGAACTGGCACCCCAGCAGCAGGCCCTTGTCGTCCATGCTAACCTTGCGGATCTCCACCGGCAGGTGCTGGACGGGAAGGTTGGCGAAGGGCTGGAATTCGAGCGTGCCGGCAGTTCCCTTTTTCAGACGCGGCTCGGCCGAGGGCGGCACATGGAGCCGGCCGCCGCCCACCGACACGTCCTTCAGGACCGCATCGATGATCTCGTCGCCCATGATGAAGCGGCAGGGCCGCTCGACGCGCACGCGGTGGCTCTGGCGCCGCGTCGCCCGCTCGGACACCACGCCGAGCGCGCAGCCGGCGATGATGAGATTGAGCACGTTCCAGGCCCCCGTCACCAGGGTCAGGTCGGCCTTGTAGGGCTCGGCCCAGACGCGGATGCCGGTGGCGATGACGCCGAGGATCAGGATGCCGAAGATGATGAAATAGGGCGTTCCCAGTTCCGAGACCCGGCTTTCCTCCATGGACTCGTTCTTCGCCGTCACCTTGAAGGTCGGCTTGCTGGGATTGGCGATCACCGACAGCACCGCCGGCAAAAGATAGATCGTCTGGATATATTCGTAGAGATCCGAGATCCACGGCCAGCGGTAGCGGCCATAAAGGTAGTTCTGCATCATGAAGTTCACCATCATGTAGGTGAACGTATAGGCGAAGAACTCGCCGCCCGATGCGGTGAAGATCTCGAGCGAGAAGAACAGGTAGCACAGCGGCGAGACGAGGAAGCAGAACCGCGAGAACGGGAACAGCCAGAACATGCTGCTCGACATGTAGCAGAGGCGCTGCGAGATCCTCAGCCCGCGCTTGAGGGGCGGGAACTTGTAGCGCAGGATCTGCATCATGCCTTGAGCCCAGCGCGAGCGCTGGCCGATGAAGCTGGCGAAGCTGTCCGGCTGGAGGCCGGCGATGAGCGGCTTGTCCACATAGACGCTTGTCCAGCCGCGGGAATGCAGTTCGAGGGCGGTCTCGCAATCCTCGGTGATGCTGACGCCGCTGAAGCCGTTGGTTTCCTGCAGGGCCTCGCGCCGCAGCACGGCGGCCGAGCCGCAGAAGAAGGCCGCGTCCCACTTGTCGAGGCCGCGCTGGATGACGCCGTAGAACATCTCGTTCTCCGACGGCATGGTCTGGAAGGTGCCGAGATTGCGCTCCAGGGGGTCCGGATTGATGAAGAAGTGCGGCGTCTGGACCAGGAACAGGCTCTTGTCCTTGGTGAAATACCCGACCGTCTCGGTGAGGAAGCTGCGGGCCGGGGCATGGTCCGCGTCGAACACCGCCACCAGATCGCCGGTCGAGTTCTCGAGCCCGTTGTTGAGATTGCCCGCCTTGGCATGCACGTTGCGGGCGCGGGTCAGGTATTTCACGTCGAGGGAAGCACAAAGCGCCTGCAGCTCGGCGCGGCGTTCGCGGGCCTGCTGGGCGGAAGCGGTGTTGCTTGAATTGCACTTTTCGTCCGTGCCGCCGTCATCCAGAAGCCAGACCGTCATCTTGTCGGCGGGATAGGTCATCGCCTTGGCCGCGGCGAGCGTGGTGGCGAGAAGATCCGCGCCCTCGTTGTAGCTCGGAACGAAGATGTCGACGGTCGGCAGGTTCTGCGGGTCGATCTGGGGGGCCTTGCGCGAGGGCAGGGGGCTCGACACCACGAAAAGGCTCAGGAACAGCATCATGACGCTGTACATCTCGGCCAGATAGAGCAGGAAGCCGGGGATGAAGCTCGCCACCTCGGTGATCGGCGGGATGGTGCTGGTGGTGCGCCAGAAGACGTAGCGCAGGACGATGGCGGTGCCGAGAGCCAGCGCGATCAGGCGCCAGATGCCCTGGGCGCGCATGAACTTGATGATGATCATGCAGGCCACGACCATGAGGCCTGCGACCAGATGCGCCTGGAGGCTGATGGGAAGAGCCACGATCGAGACGATCAGTATCGCCGCCACAGCCCAAAAGGCCACGATAAGACCTGCTCGCATCGTCTAGGTTCTCGGCTCAAAGGATTTGCGTGGGAGGAGGCACGCTTAGTTGAAGAATAGTCCAGGGTCCATGAATATATCGATAGTTTAGTGTAGGCCTAATGTCACATGGGTAAATACAATGTTATTGTGACTTGATAACATTTGTCCCATGAATTGTGACTATTGGATCGGCGGCGGCGGGACGACGGGATAGCCGCTCTCGGGCGCAGTCGGCGGAGGCGGCAGGGGTTGTGTGGCGATGGCCGGCGTGCTCGTGTCTTTATCGATCATGCGTCTGGGTGCTGCCGGAGCAGCGCGGCGGGTTTCGCCGGAAATGGTGCGGCGGCGGACGACGGTCGTGTCGCTGCCGAGGCCCAGCGGATACATCGGTGCATTCGTCTCGCCGAGCTGGGCCGGCGGCGGAGGCGGTTCGCCGTAGGGGTTCCAGGATTCCTGGCGGTAATAGGCGGCAATCGTGAAGCCGTAGAAGACCCTCAGGAGCTGCTCGACCGTGGCGTCCGCATCGCACAGGCGCAGGCGGACCGAAACCGCGCCGCCCGGCAGAAAGACGGCGGGTTCGTTCGGTTCGATCCGCTGCCAGGCATAGAGGCAGAGGTCGCCGCTGGATGACCGGCCCGTCGCAAAGCCGAAGGGACCGAACTTGTTCTGCACATAGACCAGCGATGTCTGCATCTCGACGCCAGGGATCCGGTCTTCCATCTCCGACAGGAGCCGGTCCTGCGAGAGAGAGGGCAGCGACAGCGTCTCGGCCTGTTCGGGGTTGGTCTGCGTGTTGTTGAGCATGCTGACGTAGAAGGCATTCTGCCCGGTGGTCAGCGAGGCGGTCGAGAGCGCGATCTCCTGCGAGATGCCGTCCTGATACGTGCGCTGGAGAACGGCGACGACGGAGGGTCCGCCGGGCGGGGGGACGATGATCGCCCGCGTTGCCGGGACCTCGGACATGAGGGTCGCAAATCCCAGATCCGAGCGCCCGGCACAGGCCGACAGGGTGGCCAGGACGGTCGTGGCCAGAACGGCATCGACAGCCATCCTCAGGCCAGACGGACGGGCGGACCCTGCGAAAGCATCCGACGGCTTGGCGCCGAAGCTCGTCCGATTCTGGGGCGTCGAAAAAATCATGAAGAACTTTGAAAACTCTGGTGGCCAGCCGGACAGCCGAAGAGGGAGCCTTCGCAGAGGAGCCAAGACCTCCTTTGCGACCAGCCCCGTTCAGCTGGATGGTTAATCAGCTATCACCGTTCATGGTTAACGAAAGGTAAGCACAGGTCCAAGAGCGGATTATAGTCCAGCCTCAAGGGTAGGCCAGGCTTGACCTGAGCGCCAGAGGGCATACAAGCAATGCACACCCTTCGGTGCGCCAGGCCCGAGGGGGCTTTCATTCCTTTCCGCCGATATATCCTGACCTGCTTCGCCCCGCGTTCAGGCCGTTTTCTCAATCCCGGTGCACCAGCCGGGGCTACGAAAGCCGTTTCCAATGAAGTCCGCCTTTCTGCGCAATGCGCTCGTCCTCGGCATGCTGTCCGCTGTCGGGCCCTTTGCCATCGACATGTACCTGCCGTCGTTCCCGGCCATCGCCCGCGATTTCAAGGTCGATGTCAGCGCCGTGCAGATGAGTCTGATGAGCTTCTTCCTGGCGGTCTCCGTCTGCCAGATCGTCTATGGGCCTTTGTCCGACCGTTTCGGCCGCAAGCCCCCGCTCTATTTCGGACTGGGGCTGTTCATCCTCGCCGGGATCGGCTGCAGCTTCGCGCCGAATGTGGAAACCCTGATCGCGTTCCGCTTCCTGCAGGGCGTCGGATCCTGCGCCGCGATGGTCATCCCTCGCGCCATCATTCGCGATCTGCATACCGGGCATGAGGCAGCCCGGCTGATGGCCACCACCATGCTGGTCTTCAGCGTATCGCCGATCCTCGCGCCGCTGGCAGGCAGCACGCTGACGGCGTTCTTCAGCTGGCGCGTGATCTTCTGGGCGATTGCCGCCATCGGCCTTGCCGGCCTTGCCGTGGTCGTCTTCCTTTTGCCGGAGACCCACAAGCCGGACGAAGACCGCAAAGGGCTGGGGCATGCCTTCGCCACCTATGGACGCCTCCTGAAGGACCGGCGCTTCTTGGGGCTCGCCTTCATCGGCGGGTTCAGCCAGGCGAGCTTCTTTGCCTATCTCGCCGGTTCCTCGGTGATCTTCATCGAGCATTTCGGGCTGTCGCCTTCGGCCTACAGCATGATCTTCGCCTCGAACGCCATCGCCTTCATCGGCAGCGCGCAGTTCAACAGCATCTTCATGCGCCGCTTCGGCGCCGAGCGGGTCGTGCGGACCGCGATTTCGGCCTTCGCAATGCTGGTGAGCCTGCTCTTCGTGCTCACGCTTCTTGGCGTCGACAATGCCTTCGTTCTCTGGGGGCTGCTGTTTCTCTCCTTCGGCTGCCTCGGCTACGTCATCCCCTCGACGGCGGTGCTCGCTCTCGAGGAGCATGGGCCGATTGCCGGCACGGCGTCCGCCCTCATGGGCACCCTGCAGTTGGGCACGGGCGCCACGATCATCGTGCTGGTCAGCCTGACCTACAACGGCACATCCCTGTCGATGGTCAGCGCCATCTTCGTCTGCGCCCTCGTCGCACTTACCTTGAGCTTCCGAATCATGAAGCCGAAGCGGGATTATCCCTGACGGATCTCCTCCAGGATCCAGTCGCGGAACGAGCGCAGCAGCGGCGTCTCCGCCTTGTGCTCCGGATAGACGAGGTAATAGGCGCCGCCACTGACGAGGCTTTTTGGAAAGAGGATCTCCAGGCGGCCCGAGGCCAGCTCGTCCGCGATCAGGAAATCCGGAATGAGGCCGGCGCCGAGCCCCGCCGCCGCCGCCTGCGCGACCATGGCGAACTGCTCGAAGCGCGGGCCGCGCAGGGGATTGCCCGCCTTCACCCCGACGCTGGCGAACCACTCCGCCCAGGCTGTTGGTCGGGTGCTCTGCTGGAGCAGGGTGGCGCGGGTCAGATCCTGCGGTGCGTGCAGATTCTCCCGCTGCCGGTAGGCCGGGCTGCAGACGGGGACAGCCTCCTCCGTGCGCAGCAATTCGCACACTGCGCCGGGCCAGTGCGGTTCGCCGAAATGGATGGCGGCATCAAATGGTTCGGCGGCGAAGTCGAAGGGCACGAGGCGCACGCCGAAATTCACCGTCGCTCCTGGATGCCGGGCGAAGAAACCGGGAATGCGCGGAATGAGCCAGCGGGTGCCAAAGGTCGGCAGGGTCGCAAGATTCAGGACGCCGCTGGTGCCGGACAGCGCGATCGCCTGATGGGTGGCGTCGGACAGTTCGGATAGAGTGCTGCGCACCTGCGAGGCATAGAGGCGGCCGACATCGGTCAGGACGACCCTTTGCCGGGAGCGGCTGAACAGGGAGACGCCGAGCGATTCCTCGAGTTGCTGGATCTGGCGCGAGACAGCGCTCTGGGTCAGATTGAGCTCTTCCGCTGCTCTCGACACGCTGCCATGGCGGGCAGTGGCCTCGAAGGCGAGGAGGTTGCCCACATTGGGCAGGAAGCCGCGGCGAAACACATGTTCATTCCGGTTGAGAATAACCTGCTGCGAAGATGTCGATTTACATTTGGCCTGTCCAGCGCGATTTTGCCGCTCAATTTCAATGGCTTTGGTTGGTCTTACACGGCTGGCCGCACAACTTTCGGGAAGGATGATCGTCATGGCCGGTGCTCAGGAATATGCGAAGTTCACCTGGGAGGACCCACTCCTTCTCGACGATCTTCTGACTGACGACGAGCGCATGATCCGCGACACCGCCCGCGCTTATGCGCAGGAGAAGCTGCTTCCGCGGGTGATCGAGGCCTATCGCGAGGAGAAGACCGACCGCGCCATCTTCAACGAGATGGGGGATCTAGGCCTCCTCGGCGTGACCCTGCCGGAGGAATACGGCTGCGCCGGCGCATCATACGTCGCCTACGGCCTCGTGGCGCGCGAGGTGGAGCGGGTCGATTCCGGCTACCGCTCCATGATGAGCGTGCAATCCTCTCTCGTCATGTACCCGATCTATGCCTATGGCTCCGAGGAGCAGCGCCGTAAATACCTGCCCAAGCTCGCCTCCGGCGAGTTCGTCGGCTGCTTCGGCCTGACCGAGCCGGATGCCGGCTCCGATCCGGCGGGCATGAAGACCCGCGCAGTGAAGACCGATGGCGGCTATCGCCTCTCTGGCTCCAAGATGTGGATCTCGAACTCCCCCATCGCCGATGTCTTCGTGGTCTGGGCCAAGTCCGAGGCGCACGACAACCAGATCCGCGGCTTCGTGCTCGACAAGGGCATGAAGGGCCTGTCCGCCCCGAAGATCGGCGGCAAGCTGTCCCTTCGCGCCTCCATCACCGGCGAGATCGTCATGGATGACGTCGAGGTCGGAGAGGATGCGCTGCTTCCCAACGTGTCCGGCCTGAAAGGCCCCTTCGGCTGCCTCAACCGGGCCCGCTACGGCATCTCCTGGGGCTCCCTTGGCGCTGCCGAGGATTGCTGGCACCGGGCGCGGCAATACACCCTCGACCGCAAGCAGTTCGACCGGCCGCTCGCAGCGACCCAGCTCGTCCAGAAGAAGCTCGCCGACATGATGACCGAGATCACGCTCGGCCTCCATGCTTCCTTGCGCGTAGGGCGCCTGTTCGACGAGGGCCGCGTGGCGCCTGAGATGATCTCGCTGGTCAAGCGCAACAATTGCGGCAAGGCGCTCGATATCGCCCGTCAGGCCCGCGACATGCATGGCGGAAATGGTATTCAAGAGGAATATCATGTCATGCGCCATGCGCAGAACCTGGAGACGGTGAACACCTATGAGGGTACGCACGACGTGCACGCCCTGATTTTGGGCCGTGCCCAGACCGGACTGCAGGCTTTCTTCTGAGAGGGGATTGGTACCTCATGTCAATTCGGATCACCTTGGCCGGCTCGACCGGCTGGGTCGGCAAGGCCCTCGTCGCGGCGATCGCCGCCTCCCACGATCTCGAGCTGGCGGGCGCCGTCAGCCGCAGCGCCGCGGGACGGGATGCGGGCGAGGCAGCAGGACTCCCCCATCTCGGCGTTCCGGTCAGCGCGACCTTGGAAGAGGCTCTGACAGCTCCCTCCGACGTGGTGATCGACTACACCAAGCCCGGCGCCGTCAAGGCGCATACCCTGACGGCGCTGGCGCATCGCCGGCATGTGGTGATCGGTACCTCCGGGCTCTCCGGGGAGGATTATGCGGAGATCGAGCGGCAGGCGCTCAAGGCCGAGCGCGGCGTACTCGGCGCCGGCAATTTCTCCATCACGGCGACGCTGCTGCGTCGGTTCGCCCTCGAGGCGGCCCGTTACGTACCGGATGTGGAGGTCATCGACTACGCCTCGGCGAAGAAGCCCGATACGCCCTCCGGGACGGCACGCGAATTGGCGGAGCTTCTCAGCGAGGTGCGCCAGCCTGCAACCTCCAAGCCTCCCCATCAGCTGGTCGGCGTGCAGGAGACCCGTGGCGGCGCGCTCGGGGCGAGGGAGAAAGTACAGGTCCATTCCCTGCGCATGCCGTCCTTCGTCCTCTCCTGCGAGGCGGTGTTCGGTGCCGACAACGAGCGCCTCGTGATCCGCCACGATGCCGGGTCGTCGGCCGCTCCCTATGTTGCCGGCACGCTGCTGGCAGCCCGCCGCGTCATGTCCTTCATCGGCTTGAAGCGCGGCCTCGATGCCGTGATGGACTGAGCCGCATGAAACCGCTCGAAGGCCTGAAAGTCCTCGAACTCGCGCGCATCCTCGCCGGCCCCTGGGTCGGCCAGCTGCTCGCCGATCTCGGCGCCGACGTGGTGAAGGTCGAGCGGCCGGGTGCCGGCGACGACACCCGCGCCTGGGGACCGCCCTTCGTCGAGGCGGAGGACGGCGGCGATCTCTCGGCCGCCTATTTCCATTCCTGCAACCGCGGCAAGCGCTCCATCGCGGCCGATTTCGAGACGCCCGAGGGGCAGGAACTCGTGCGCCGGCTCGCGGCCCATGCGGACGTCGTGATCGAGAATTTCAAGGTCGGCGGCCTGAGGAAATACGGGCTCGACTACGAGAGCCTGAAACAGGTCAACCCGCGCCTCGTCTATTGCTCGATCACGGGCTTCGGCCAGGATGGCCCATACGCCTCCCGCGCCGGCTACGATTTCATGATCCAGGGCATGGGCGGCATCATGGACCTGACCGGCGACCCTGACGGCGAGCCGCACAAGATCGGCGTCGCCTATGTGGACATCTTCACCGGGGTCTATTCGGTGGTCGGCATCCTCGCGGCGCTCCGCAAGCGCGACGCCACGGGGGAGGGTGCCCATCTCGACATGGCGCTCCTCGACGTGCAGACGAGCGTGCTCGCCAACCAGGCCCTGAATTACCTCGTCTCGGGCAAGGCGCCCCGGCGCATGGGCAACGCCCATCCCAACATCGTGCCCTACCAGGTGTTTCCGGTAGCCGACGGCCACGTGATCGTGGCGGTGGGCAATGACGGGCAGTTCGCCCGCCTCGTCGCCGTTCTCGGCAGGCCCGAACTGGCGCAGGACGAGCGCTTCCGCAGCAATGCCGGCCGCGTAGGGCACCGGGCGGAGCTCGCTCCGCTGCTGAGCGGGCTGACCGTCACGTTCACCCGCGACGATCTCCTGGCGGCCCTGGAAAGGCAGGGCGTTCCAGCGGGGCCTATCAACACGGTGGCGGATGTCTTCGCCGATCCGCAGGTGATCGCCCGGGGCATGAAGATCGAACTTCCTTCCGAGGCGGCCAAGGGCGGAGCGATCCCCTCCGTCCGCTCGCCCATCGTCGTCGACGGGCAGCCGATGGCGGCGGAGCGGCCATCGCCGCGCCTTGGCGAGCATACGGATGAGGTGTTGAGCGATCCGTCCTGGATGGCCTGAGTGTCTAGCTCGTAAATCTTCCACCTCATCCTGAGAGGCTGGCTCATAAATTCGACCTCATCCTGAGGAGCAGCGCAGCTGCGTCTCGAAGGAGGTTCCAGAGAGCACTGGAGACGCCCTCGTCCTTCGAGATGCCGCCTGCGGCGGCCCTCAGGATGAGGGCTTTGGGCAAAAATCCTTTGCGAGTCAGACTACGAGGACGCCTACTCGGCGATGCCCTTCGTGACGAGCCGGTCGATCGCCTTCACGATCCGGTCGCGATCAGCCTCGGAGAACGGGCTGAGATTGTGCATCTCGAGATTGCTCAGGCCTTCCGTCGCGAGCCAGCCGAGGAGCGCGGAGTCGAGGTCGTCGGAGGTGGTCTTGAGCTGATCGAGGGTGGTGTTGATCACGTCGCGCACCGGGTCGAGGAGGCGCGGATTCTCGGCCGTCGCCGCCATCATGCCCGTGGCGATCTCCTGCATCTTGCCGCCGCAGCAGAAATTGAGCAGGGTCTTGGTGACCACGCGGGCCTCCAGGTTCGGCCCTGGGCCTGCCGTCTCCCGAAAAGCTTCCTTCTCGGTGGCGACCTGGTCGATCATGCGCTGGATCATGGCCTGGAGCAGTGCATCCTTGGTGGGGAAGTTGTAAAGGAGCCCGCCCTTGCTGAGCCCAGCCTTGTCGGCAACGGCTTCGAGCGTCAGGCGCCCGGCGCCGATTTCGCCTACAAGCTCTGCCGCCGCATCGAGGATCTTCTCTCTGGAACTCTTGCGGCCTCGGGCACTGGGAAACAGCATCTACATCTCTTGATCATGTGCGCAGGCGCACTTGCAACTAAACCGTCCAGACGGTATATAAATGCCTCCACGGCATTGGCGTCAAGGGATAGCCGCGTCGATGCCGCACCCCCTTAGTCTTATATGGGCCCGTTGATAAGGGTCCAGAATCTCGGAAAAAGCCTATGAAACGGCGCGTTGTTGTTGGTCTCGTGTTTCTCCTAGCGGTCGGGCTGTGCGCCGGCCTGATCTGGTTCAACTTTTTCCGCGACAAGATGATCACGCAGTTCTTCGCGAATATGCAGCCGCCGCCGCAGACGATCTCGGCTGCCAAGGTTGAAGCGAAGACTTGGACGCCGAGCATCGGCGCCATCGGCACGGCCAAGGCCGCCAACGGCGTGGAGCTCGCCTTCGAGACGGCCGGCATCGTCAGCCAGATCAAGTTCAAGGCCAACCAGGAGGTTCGCCAGGGCGAGGTCCTCGTACAGCTCGACGACACCGTCGAACGCGCCGACATCCAGGACGTCCAGGCGGCCGTGAAGACGGCTGAGAGCAGCTTCGATCGCGCCCGGACCCTGTCGACCCGCGGCTATGGCACCGAGGCCAACCTCGATCAGGCCAGCGCGTTGCTGGCCGCGGCCCGCTCCCGTCTCGCGCGCATTCAGGCCACCATCGAGCAGAAGGCCCTCAAGGCGCCGTTCTCCGGCGTCATCGGCATTCCGCGCATCGATGTCGGCCAGTATCTCCAGCCGGGCACCGTCATCGCGAGCTTCCAGGATCTCTCCTCCATGAAGGTCGACTTCACCGTGCCGGAGCAGCGCGCGAGCGAGATCAAGCTCGGTCAGGAAGTTCGCGTCGGCACCACCGAGGGCAATCTTCCCTACAAGGGCCGCGTGATCGGCAAGGATCCGCGCGTCGATCCGAAGACCCGGCTCGTTTCGGTCCAGGCTCTCGTCGAGGACAACAAGGACGGGGCGATCCTCCCCGGCCAGTTCCTCCACGTGGAAGCGGTCCTTCCCGAGCAGCCCAATGTCCTGACCGTGCCTCAGACGGCGGTGATCGCCAGCCTCTATGGCGACTACGTCTACACGATCGACGAGGAGCAGCGCGGGGACAACAAGGTCCAGGTCGCCAAGCAGGTCTTCGTGAAGACCGGACGCCGTCGCGGCGGCGCACTCGAAATCGTCTCCGGCGTGAGCGCAGGTCAGCAAGTGGTCGCTTCGGGACAGAACAAGCTGCAATCCGGCGCGGCCGTGAAGATCGACAATTCCATCGATGTGACGAAGCTCGACACGTCGAAGCTCGCGAGCGGCCAATAGGCATTAGTCATGAGTTTTACTGAACTTTTCATCCGCCGCCCCGTCCTGTCGATGGTGGTGAGCCTCCTGATCCTGCTGCTCGGTGCGCAGGGTCTGATGAACCTCCAGGTGCGTCAGTATCCCGAGGTCGAGGAAACCACGATCACGATCACGACGACCTATACGGGCGCCAGCGCCGACCTGATCCAGGGCTTCATCAGCACGCCCATCGCCAAATCCGTGTCGAGTGCGGAAGGCGTGGACTACGTGACGACGCAGAGCCGGCTGGGCATCAGCACGGTGTCCGTGCGCATGCGCCTGAACACCGATCCGAATGCCGCGCTCACCGAGGTCACCGCGAAGGTGCAGCAGGTGCGCGCTCAGCTTCCCTCGGAGGCCGAGGATCCGGTGATCATGAAGGGCACGGGTCAGAGCTTCGCCCTCATGTACATCACGTTCGGCAGTACGGAGATGAATCCGGAGCAGGTCTCCGAATTCCTGACCCGCGTGGTGCAGCCGCGCTTCGCCACGCTCAACGGCGTCGGCAATGCCGAGATCCTCGGCGGTCGCGACTTCTCCATGCGCGTGTGGCTCGACCCGGTGCGCCTCGCGGCGCGCGGCGTCACGGCCGGCGACGTGGTCCAGGCGATCAACGCCAACAACTTCCTTGCAGCGCCCGGCAAGACGCAGAGCGAGTACGTCGCCTACCGGCTCGACATGCAGACCACCCTGCAGACGCCTGAGACCTTCGGCATGCTGCCGATCCGGTCGGCGGGCGACCAGCTCGTGCGCCTGCGCGACGTGGCCGACGTGGAGCTCGGGCCCAAGAGCACGGACACCATCGTCAGCTTCAACGGCAGCGAGGGCACCTTCATCGGCATCACGCCGACGCCGTCCGCCAATCCGCTGACCACCGCCGCCGAGGTCACGAAGGAGATCGAGGCGATCCGTTCGACCCTGCCCAAGGGCATGAATGTCGAGATCGTCTACGACGCATCGAGCTTCATCTCGGCTTCCATCGAGGAGGTGTTCAAGACCATCGGTGAAGCAGCCCTCATCGTCGTGGTCGTGATCCTGCTCTTCCTTGGCTCCTTCCGCTCGGTGCTGATCCCGATCGTCACGATCCCGCTCTCGCTCATCGGCGTGTGTTTCTTCCTCTATGCGCTCGGCTATTCGATCAACCTCCTGACCCTCCTGGCGATGGTGCTCGCCATCGGTCTCGTGGTCGACGATGCCATTGTGGTACTGGAGAACATCCACCGACACATCGAGGAGGGATTGAAGCCCGTCGACGCGGCCATCGTCGGCATGAAGGAAATCTTCCTTCCCATCGTCTCCATGACGATCACGCTCGCTGCGGTGTATGCCCCTATCGGCTTCACGACGGGCCTGACGGGCTCGCTCTTCAGGGAGTTCGCCTTCACGCTTGCAGGCTCGGTGATCATCTCCGGTATCGTGGCGATCACGCTCTCGCCGATGATGTCGTCGAAGCTGCTGAAGTCCCATGGCGCGCAAGGCCGTTTCGCGGCCTTCGTGGACCGCACCTTCACGCGGCTCGAGAACTGGTATGGAAGGCGCCTCAAGGGCTCGCTCGATTATCGCGGCGTAACGCTCGTCATCGTCGCGGTCCTCCTCGGCACCACGGTGTTCCTATTCACCAAGACCTCCTCGGAGCTTGCGCCGGAGGAGGATCAGGGCGCCTATCTCGGCATTCTCAACGTGCCGAAATACGCGACCGCCGATTACACGCAGCTCTTCTCCAAGCAGTTCACGAATGCAGGCGAGAAAATCCCTGAGATCGACGCCAGCTTCCTGATCGTCGGCATCGACGGCGGCGGCGGCGGCTTCTTCGGCTTCAAGCTGAAGGAGTGGAGCGAGCGCGAGAAGAAGGGCGAGCAGACCAAGCAGGAGATCCAGAATCTCCTGAACCAGAATGCCGGCGTGCAGGCTTTCGCCTTCGCTCCGCCGTCCCTGCCGGGTGGTGGCGACGGTCTGCCGATCCAGTACGTGCTGCGCACCATCGGCGATTCGTCCCAGGCCTATGAAGTCGCCGAGCAGATTCGCCAGCGCGCGATGAAGTCCGGCAAGTTCATCGTGGTTCAGAACTCGATCTCCTACGAGACGCCGCGTGCCCGCATCACCGTCGACCGCGACCGTGCCGCCGCTCTCGGCGTGCCGGTCTCGGAGATCGGCAACACGCTCGGTGCCCTCGTCGGCGGCGCGCCGATCTCGAAGTTCGACCGCGACAGCCGGAGCTACGACGTGGTCAGCCAGGTCCGGCAGGAAGACCGCCTGAATCCTGAGCGCCTGGCCGAGTACTATGTGCGTGCCTCCGACGGCTCCATGGTTCCACTTTCAGCGCTCGTCAGCATCAAGACGGATGCGGCGCCGGCTGCCATCGAGCAGTTCAACCAGCTCAACTCGGCGACCGTCTCGGCGCTGCCGCTGCCCGGCGTCACCACGTCGGAGGGCCTCGCGACCCTGCGCGCGATCGGCAAGGAGGTCATGCCCCAGGGCTTCTACGAGGATTATGCCGGCCAGTCGCGCCTGGAGATCCAGGAGGGAAGCTCGATCTTCCTCGCCTTCGGTCTCGCGGTCATCGTGATCTATCTGGTGCTGGCGGCGCAGTTCGAGAGCTTCCGCGATCCGTTCATCATCATGATGTCGGTGCCGCTCTCCATGTTCGGCGCCATGATCTTCCTCAATGTCGGGCTCGCGACGCTCAACATCTACACGCAGGTCGGCTTGATCACCCTGGTGGGACTGATCACCAAGCACGGTATCCTGATGGTGGAGTTCGCCAACGAGCAGAAGGAGAAGCACGGGGTCAGCAAGCGTGAGGCGATCGAGGAGGCGGCGCGCGTCCGTCTTCGCCCGATCCTTATGACCACGGCGGCCATGGTACTCGGCGTTGCGCCGCTGCTCTATGCCAGCGGCGCGGGTGCCGCGGCGCGCTTCTCCATGGGCCTCGTGATCGCATCGGGCATGTCGATCGGCACGATTTTCACGCTCTTCGTGGTGCCGATGTTCTACACCTTCATCTCGAAGGAAACCGTGCGCGCCAGCCGTGCCGAGGAGAAGCATCCTCACCGTCAGGCTCTGGCGGCGGAGTAGAGCATCGAACCGAAAAGTGGCTCCCGCTTTTGGGTCCCATCCGATGCGCCAAGAATCCGAGGCTTCAAGAAAAAGAAAAGGCCGGGCATTGCCCGGCCTTTTAAGTTGAGGTCTCGAAAGGCAGGGTCAGAAACGACTCTGCCTTTTGCTTTGAAGTTCAGCGTGCGATCTCGCCTTCGACTTCCATGAAGGGCGAAACGGACCTGAAGCCGGCCTGCTCGGCGGCCTTGCGCACAGCTTCCGCGACCTCGCTCGAGTGAACCTCGATGGTCTCGCCCGTCTTCGAATCGACGAACATGATCTTCATCGCGTTCACGTCCGGCTGGCCGTGGGAGATGACGTAGGAGTTCTGGGTCGCCAGGCGGTGGACGAGGCCGGCATCGCGCAGGAAGTCGAGGGCGCGGTAGATCGTGACGGGAGCCAGGCGCTTCTTCTCGCTGCTCAGGCGGTCGACCAGGTCGTAGGCCCCGACCGGACCGCCGCTCTGGACCAGCTCGCGGTAGACGCGCTCGCGAATCGGCGTGAGCCTGAGATTGTTCTGCCGGCACAGATCGTCTGCACGACGGAGGAGATTTTCCTCTTCTTCTTTCCTGAGGGCTTTGGTGCTCATGAGCCGCACTCCTGTTATTACGGAACCTATACATTCATATAGGTAAAATGTAGCGCTGACAATGTGCTATCGTTGCGGCAGGCGCTTGCAGCTGTGCATATTCCGAAAGGGAAGAGAGCATTCCGGCAAGGAGGGGCCCCGTATACAGCGCAATATTATGTAGTAACGTATCAATAACAGGAAAGTTCCAGCCGTCTCCGGAATGCGCGGCCAGCAACCTGAAGCGCTGATTCCATGCCGGAGGGCGCCTTAAGCCTGCTTGGTGCAGCCTTCGCACAGACCTCGGATCTCGACGGTCACCTTCTTTGCGTGGAAGGCATTGTCGTCGCCCCAATGGGACAGGCGCTCGCTGATATGCGGATCGGTGAATTCTTTCACTAAGCCGCAGTTTTCGCAGATGGCGAAGGCGGCCATGTCGTGCTCCTGGTGCGGGTGCTTGCAGGCCACATAGGCGTTCAGGCTTTCGAGGCGGTGGGCGAGGCCTTTCTCGATCAGCTTGTCGAGGGAGCGGTAGATCGTGGGGGGCGTCACCGCGCCCTTGGCCCGCATCTTGTCGAGCACCTCATAGGCCGAGAGCGGATTCTGCGCCGAGCACAGGATCCGGTGAACCCGCTTCTGCGTCTCGTTCAGCTCCTCGAGGCCATGGTTGTGATGATGCGTGGCAGCCATCTGAAATCGTTAAAAATCCGCCGGTTACAGGGTCATCCTATACGTCATGATTGCGGAGGCGATTTCAAGGGAGCGGTGCGAAAGCCCTGCGGATGGCCGCAGGGCTCCCATGGATGGAGTCTACAGATCGACCCAGGCGGCCTTCCGCTGCGAGGAGCGCACGGCCGCCTCGATGAAACGCACGCCGCGCACGCCATGCTCGACGCCCGGTACCTGGAGCGAGAAGGGGTTGGGATCGCGCTTCTCGATTCGGGCCGTGATCTGCTCGGCCACATCCCTGTAGAGCTGGGCGAAGCCCTCGAGATAGCCTTCCGGATGGCCGCCGGGGATACGCGAGGCGGCGCGGGAGACATCGTCCGCGCCGTAGCCGTTGCGGCGGATGGTGCGCGGTGGTTCGCCAAGGGGCGAGAACGTGAGATAATTCGGGTTCTCCTGGCACCATTCGAGCCCCGCCTTCTCGCCATAGACGCGGATCCGCAGGCCGTTCTCGAGGCCGGATGCCACCTGGCTGCACCAGAGCATGCCCTTCGCGCCGGAATTGAAGCGCAGCATCATATGGGCGTTGTCGTCGAGGCGGCGTCCCTCCACGAAGGTATGGAGCTCCGCAGACAGGGAGGCGACCTCGTCGCCCACGATGAACTCGGCGAGGTTGAAGGCGTGCGTGCCGATATCTCCGACCGCGCCGGCGGGCCCCGAGCGGGCAGGGTCCGTGCGCCACTCGGCCTGTTTGCTCCCCGTTTCTTCCACGCGGGTGGCGAGCCAGTCCTGCGCATATTCCACCTGCACGACGCGGATCGCGCCGAGCTCGCCCGCCTGCACCATGGCGCGCGCCTGCCGCACGAGGGGATAGCCGGTGTAATTGTGCGTGACCGCGAAGATCAGGCCGGATTCGCGCGCGAGCTTTGCCAGCTGGTCGGCCTCGCGCCGCGTGGTCGTCAGCGGCTTGTCGCAGATCACATGGATGCCGGCTTTGAGAAAGGCGCGCGCCGCGGCCGCATGGGCATGGTTCGGCGTGACGATGGCGACCGCGTCGATGCCGTCCTTCAGCCGCCGCTCGCGCCGCGCCATCTCGTTGAAGTCGCCATAGACGCGGTCCGGCTTCAGCAGCAGATCCTCGCCGGAGGCCTTGGCCCGTTCCGGGTCGGAGGAGAGCGCGCCCGCCACCAGCTCCCAGCGGTCGTCGAGACGCGCCGCGATGCGGTGCACCGCGCCGATGAAGGCGCCGCGCCCGCCACCGACCATGCCGAGGCGCAGGCGGCGGTTCAGCTTCTGATCGGGAGATCCTGCAATCGTCATATCTCGCCCCTTTGTCGCTTACGCGTCGATGCCGAGCATGCGGCGGTTGGCGGACTCGTCCGTTCCGCCGGCGGCGAAATCGTCGAAGGCCTTTTCCGTCACGCGGATGATGTTGGCCTTGATGAATTCCGCGCCCTCGCGCGCGCCGTCTTCCGGGTGCTTCAAGGCGCATTCCCATTCGAGCACGGCCCAGGAATCGTAGTCGTATTGCGCGAGCTTGGAGAAGACGGCGTTGAAATCCACCTGCCCGTCGCCGAGGGAACGGAAGCGCCCGGCGCGGTTGATCCAGCTCTCGTAGCCGCCATAGACGCCGACGCGGCCCGATGGGTTGAACTCCGCGTCCTTGGCATGGAACGCCTTGATGCGCTCGTGATAGAGATCGATGAAGGCGACGTAGTCGAGCTGCTGCAGCAGGAAGTGGCTCGGATCGTAATTGATGCAGGCGCGGGCATGGCCGCCGACCGCATCGACGAAGCGCTCGAAGGTGGCGCCGTCGTGGATGTCCTCGCCGGGATGGATTTCGTAGCAGACGTCGCAGCCCGCATCCTCATAGGCATCGAGGATCGGCTTCCACCGGCGCCCCATCTCCTCGAAGGCGGTCTCGACGAGACCTGCGGGACGCTGCGGCCAGGGATACATGAACGGCCAGGCGAGCGCGCCGGAGAAGGTGACGCTGGCTTTCAGCCCCAGGCGCTTCGAGGCTTTGGCCGCCATCAGCATCTGGTTCACGGCCCATTCCTGCCGCGCCTTCGAATTGCCGCGCACCTCCGGCGCCGCAAATCCGTCGAAGGCTTCGTCATAGGCCGGATGCACGGCGACGAGCTGGCCCTGGAGATGCGTCGAGAGTTCGGTGATCTCCATGCCGTGCGAGCGCACGATCCCGGTGATCTCGTCGCAATACTCGGCGGAGTCCGCTGCCTTCTTGAGATCGATGAGGCGAGCATCCCAAGTGGGAATCTGCACGCCCCTGTAGCCGAGGGAGGCCGCCCAGCGGCAGATCGCGTCGAGCGAGTTGAACGGAGCCTCGTCCCCTGCGAACTGCGCAAGGTAAAGGCCGGGACCCTTCATGGTCTTCATGGTGAACTCCTGGTATTCCCCTCCCCTTGCGGGGAGGGGCAGGGGTGGGGGTGGTGCGACGGGGTGAAACTGCTCCGTCATGGCCGGGCTTGTCCCGGCCATCCCGATTCTATGAAGCGCCGCGCTTTCTTAATCGGGATCACCGGCACAAGGCCGGTGATGACGTGGTAGAATGAGCGTCGGCAATCTCGTCGAGCGCATCGCTCGACTTTGCGACCCCCACCCTCAATCCCTCCCCGCCGCAAATCGGGTGTTCCCGATTTGCGTCTTATCAAGCTCATCTCAGGCAAGCCTGAGATGAGCGGGGAGGGAAGAGGTGTCTCGCTTAGAACGGCGAGTTCGGGAAGTAGTGCTCCTTGGCGTTGTCCTTCGTGATCAGCTGGGCGTTGAGCACGTAGGTGCCGCGCATGGGAGCGCTGGTGTAGAAGTTCGCCGCGGTGACGACCATGGCGGTGGCGATCATCGACGGCGGATAGGACACGTCGGCCGGGATCATCTTGTCGCCGTCCATCACCTTCTTGACCATGTCCTTCATGCCGGCGCCGCCGAGGACGAACTTGATGTCCTCGCGCTTGCCCTGGCGGATGGCTTCCATGACGCCGAGCGCCATGTCGTCGTCGGAGGCCCAGACCGCGTCGATCTTCGGATGCTTGGCGAGGTAGTCCTGCATCACCTTGAAGGCGTCATCGCGGTTCCAGTTGGCATATTGCTTGTCGATCACCTTCACGCCCGAACCTTCGAGAGCCTTCTCGAAGTTCGTCACGCGCTCCTCGTCGATCACCGTCGGGATGCCGCGGAAGACCACCACGTTGCCCTGCTTCAGGTTGTCGACGAAGTACTTGCCGGCGACGCGGCCGAACTCGGGATTGTTGCCGGCGACGTAGATGTCCTGGATCGACGCGTCCTTGAGGCCACGATCGACCACCGTGATGAAGGTGCCGCGCTTCTTGATCTCGCGGACGGGGTTCGTCAGCTCGTCCGAGTTGAAGGGCAGGACCACCAGCGCATCGACCTTCTGCGAGGTGAGATCGTCGAGCGCGTTCGCCTGCGAGGCGCCGTCGGGCGAGGTCTTCACCACGACCTTGAGGCCCGGATAGGTCTTCTCGAGCTGCTTGGCCGTCTCCTGCGCGTGATAGACGACGCCGCCGGTCCAGCCGTGGGTCGCGGCCGGGATCGAGACGCCGATCGTCACGTTCTTCTGCTGGGCCATCGCGCCGGTGGCGACGCCGGCCATGAGGCCCGCCGCCATTGCGATCTTCAGTACCGTTGCTTTCATTTCATTCCTCCCTGGAGTGTCGTTTTAAGCCCTTTGTCCCTTCTCCGGTGGGCTTAAGCCCGGTCTCATCGCCCGCGGTGGACTGACCGCTGCACGAGCATGGCGATAATGATGATGGCACCCTGAACCGCGCCCACGAGGAACTCGGAGACGAAATTCGACAGCACCATGATATTGGCGACGAGTTCGAGGATTACTGCGCCGACCACAGTGCCCCAGACGCGGCCGATGCCGCCCCGAAGCGCCGTGCCGCCGATGACCACGGCCGTGATGGCCTGCAATTCCCACAGCAGGCCGGTGGTCGGCGTGGCCGAGCCGAGGCGCGGCACGTAGACCAGCACGGCGATGCCGACGCAGATGCCCTGGATGATGTAGGTGAGCGTGCGCACGCGCCAGATCGGCACGCCGGAATAACGGGCCACGTCCTCGTTGGAGCCGAGCGCCACCACGTGGCGGCCGAAGGATGTGCGGTAGAGGATCAGCGCGCCGATGGCGGCCACCACGAGAAAGGCGATGATCGGAATCGGAATGCCGAAGATGCTGCCGAAATAGACCGGGCGATACATTTCGCGCAGGTCGAAATTGCGCATGGTGATGGTGCCGCCCGCCGCAAGCCAGATCACGAGCGAGCGGAAGATGCCCATGGTGCCGAGCGTCACGATGAAGGGCTCGATGCGCCCGAAGGTGACGATGAGGCCGTTCGCCAGGCCGCAGGTGGCGCTGAGCGCGATGGCGACGAGCATGCCGATGGCGAGCGTGCCGAGATCTCCGCCGCCGAGATTGTTGAGCGTCAGGATCATGACGCCGGCCGTCAGCGCCGCCATGGAGCCGACCGAGAGATCGAGCCCGCCGCCGGCGATGACGAAAGTGGCGCCCACCGCAATGATGGCGATGAAGGCCGAGCGCGTCACCACGTTGAGCAGGTTCGACGTGGTGAGGAAATCCGGATTGATCAACGCGCCGGCGATCACGAGCACGAGAAGCGCGATGAAGGGCGAGAGCGCCCGCATGTCGATGGAGAAGCGGCGCTTCTCGGCGCCGGTGCGAAGCACGGATTCGGTCATGCGGTGCCCGCGGCGATTTCCGCCGCCCTTTCTTCGTGAACGCCAGTGGCGAGATAGACGATGGAATCCTCGGACAGGTCGGCTTGCGCGACCTCCCCGGCGACACGCCCGTTGCGCATCACCACGACCCGGTGGCACAGCCCGATCAGCTCCTGCATCTCGGAGGAGATGACGACGACGGCGCGGCCTTCCGCGGCGAGGGAAGCGATGAAGCGGTAGATCTGCTCCTTGGTGCCGATGTCGACGCCGCGGGTCGGTTCGTCGATGATGACGATGCGCGGCTCCACCAGCATCATCTTGGCGAGCAGGAGCTTCTGCTGGTTGCCGCCGGACAATTGCCCCGCCAGAAGGTCGCGGCGACGGGTGCGGATATCGAAATCCTTGATCGCCTTGTCGAGGGCCTGCTCCTCGGCGCCCCCGTCGATGAACGATCCGCGGGTGAACTTCTCCAGTGCCGCGAGGGACAGGTTGATCCGCAGGTTCTGCTGCAGCAGCAGGCCTTTGCCCTTCCGGTCCTCCGACAGGTAGACGATGCCCGCCGCCATGGCCTCGCGGGCATCGCGGAAATGAACCTGCTTGCCGTCGAGGGTGATCGTGCCGTGGCCCGGGCGCAATCCGACGATACTCTCGAACAACTCCGTGCGGCCGGCGCCGATCAGGCCGCCGAAGCCGAGGATCTCGCCGCGATGAAGTGTGAAGGAGGCGCTCTCCACGAAGCCCGGTACCACCATGTCGCGCACGCTCAGTAGCGCCTGGTCGGAGGCGGTTTCCGGCTTTTCGGGATAGAGCTTGGACATGTCGCGCCCGACCATGAGGCGGGCCATCTCGAGCGGCTCGAGACCTTCGATGTCGCGGGTCGCGATGTGGCGCCCGTCGCGCAGGACCGTGACGCGATCCGCGATCGCCTTCACCTCGTTCAGGCGATGGGAAATGTAGAGGACGGCGACGCCCTGCGCGCGCAGCTTGCGGATGATCTCGAACAGGCTTTCGGCCTCGATGGGCGTGAGAACCGCCGTCGGTTCGTCGAAGGCGACGACCTTGTGCGGCACCAGCAGAGCGCGGGCGATCTGTACCAATTGCCGGTCGGCGATGGAAAGGCGGCGGACCTCCCGGTCCGGGTCTATCTTTGTGCCAAGCTCCTGCAGGATGGCGCGCGTCCGCTCGCGCATGGCCGCGTCGTCGACGAGGCCGAAGCGCCGGATCTCGCGTCCGAGAAAGAGGTTTTGCGCCACCGTCAGATCCGGCGCGAGCAGAATTTCCTGGTGGACGAGAACGATGCCCTGGCTTTCCGCATCGACAGGCCCTGAGAACGTGACCGGCTGCCCGTTCAGATGAAGAGTGCCTTTGGTCGGCGGCAGATGACCCGAGAGGATCCGCATCAGGGTCGACTTGCCGGCTCCGTTCTCTCCGATGACCGCATGCACCTCACCGGGCTTCAGGTCGAGCGAAATCCCGCTCAGGACCTCGATCGGCCCGAAGGACTTGGAGATGCTCTCTGCGCGAAGAACGGAATCCATGAACTGCTCCGGATGAACGACAGCGCTCGCCCGCTTGGACGAAGGCGGTGGCCGGCAAGACTGTGCCGGATGACGTTCAGCTGGATGAGGCGTGAGCTGGCATTCGTTTCCTCCTGCTTGCGCCCTGTCCTCTTGCGGGACCTTTTGCGCCACAAAAACCCTCGACAGCTGCGACGAGGGTTCCATGTAATCGTTTACATGAAACTTTACCCAAACCACGGCTTCTGTCAAACAGAACCATCGTAGGGGGAGATCCATGGACGAGGCCGGGCAGGGAGACAGATCGGAGCACGAGGGCGTCCCGCTCCGCGCTGCCCGGATTCAGGACGTCGCGAAGCTCGCCGAAGTTTCGACCGCCACCGTCAGCCGCGCGCTGGCCACGCCGGAGCGCGTCTCGGCCGAGGCGCGGGCAAGGGTGCAGGAGGCCATCGCCAAGACGGGCTACGTGCCGAATCTCGCGGCCCGCAGCCTGCGCTCTCAGAAAACCGGCATGGTGCTCGTGGTCCTGCCGGACCTTGCCAACACATTCTTCTCCAAGATTTTGCGGGGCATCGAGGAGACCCTTTTCGAGGCCGGCTACGGCATGATCATCAGCGATCTCGACGGCTCGCCCGAAAAGGAGGCGCATTTCGCAGCCTTTACCGCCGCGGGCCGCGTGGACGGTGCCATCCTCCTCAACGGCCACCTGTTCGGCCAGACGCGGGAAGGGGAGGGAAAGCCGGCCAAGATCAAGATCCCGCTCGTAGCGCTGTGCGAAGCGATCCCGGGAGCCGACATTCCGCAGATCGAGATCGACAACCGGGCCGCAGCCTCCAGGATGACGCAGCATCTCGCGTCGCTGGGCCATCGCAGCATCGCCTATGTGAGCGGCCCTGCCATCAACATCCTCGAACGGGAGCGCTTTCAGGGCTTCAAGGACGGACTTGAGGCGGCGGGCCTGCCGTTCGATCCGGAACTCGTCATTCCAGGCGACTATACCGTCGCATCCGGGGTCGCGGCTGGCCAGAACCTGGTCGCGCGATCGGGCCGTCCGAGCGCCGTGTTCTGCACCAGCGACGAAATGGCGATCGGCCTCATGCGCACCCTGTTCTCGGCGGGATTGAAGGTGCCCGAAGATATCTCGGTGACGGGGTTCGACGACATCGAGTTCGCCGCGGTGGCGGAGCCAGCTCTGACTACGATCCACCAGCCGCGCCGGGAACTCGGGCAGGCTGCGGCGACGGTGCTGATCAATCTCCTGCAGGGACGTCCGACGCCCAAACGGATAAGGCTGGAGACGGAGCTGGTGATCCGCGACAGCGTCCGGCCGCGGGCCTGAAAGGCTCAGACCATCGAGAAGGCGCCGACGAACAGCACCAGAAGGAGACCGATGAAGCCGACAAAGGCGTAAAGCGCCTTGTGCGACTGACCGTGGGCATAGCTGTCCCTTTCGGCTCCGTCCTGCCAGCGCGTGGAGGCTTCCTGATGCCGGGCGAGATCGACCCGTTCGTGGCTTGGCGGCGTGCCGGCTGCCTCGTCGTCGGTACCGAGTGGGGAAAGACCGGGATCGAAGGCCGGGTTCTTGTCGCCCGTGCGCCCGCTGTCGATATCGCCCTTCAGCTGTGCCGTGGTCGAGCGAGCGTTCATGGGCGGCGCGTCTATCGGCTGGATCGTATAGGCCGGGGGAATGTCGTGGTAACGGGTGGACATCGGACCTCTCCCCGGCTTTGCCGTGCTTGGGAGGAAACCATCGGGATCCGGCAAGGGTTCCTGACGGCCACGCTTTGGGCTGCAGGCAAGAAAAAAGGCCGTTGTTGCCAACGGCCCGAAGTTTAGGGAGGAAACGCCCAAGAAGGGCAGCAACGCTGCGACGCCAATCGCCGTGTTGCAATGCAATAGATAAGGGGTGGGTCCACGGTCTTCAAGGTCAAAAGGTCAGCATCGTTGCCCAATTTTTTGCCGCTCTGAAAGGCAAGGTTTTCAAGGGGAACTGGACATCGCGAAGGCGCCCGTGGACAAAATGCAGGCAGTCAGCATTCCAAGAGGTCAGATATGCCCAGGCTGAATGCCGTTCTCGAGACCGCGCTTTACGTGGATGACCTGTCTCGGGCCAAGGCCTTCTACGAGGCCGACCTCGGCCTGAAGCTCCTCTTCGGCAACCAGCGCATGTGCGCCTTCGATGTGGGCGGGAAAAGCGTGCTGCTTCTTTTCCTGCGCGGCGGCTCGAACGAGCCGATGCCGACCCCCGGCGGGACCATCCCGCCCCATGACGGGCAGGGACCGCTCCATATCGGCTTCGCCGTTGCCGCGGACGAGCTCGCCGCGTGGGAGGTGCGTCTGCAGGAGCGCAGCATCCCTATCGAGAGCAAAATGACCTGGTCGCGCGGCGGCACGAGCCTGTACTTCCGGGATCCGGACGGACATCTCCTGGAACTGGCGACGCCGGGGCTCTGGGCGATCTACTGAGCCGGCGTCATCCGGGAATCAGGTCACGACGCTCGGCTCGTTGCGGCCGGTGCGGGCCGCGATTTCGGCGATCTCGCCTGCCGCCTGTGCCACCGGCGCCAGCACCTCGGCGGTCGGCAGGTCATGCCGGTCCGCATTCGGCTCGAAACGCTCGAGATAGACTCTCAGCGTCGCGCCCGAGGTGCCGGTTCCCGACAGCCGGAAGACCGCGCGGGCATCCTCCTCGAAGAGGATGCGGATGCCCTGTTTCGGCGTCACCGATTGATCGATGGGATCGGTATAGGCGAAGTCGTCGCAGGTCTTGACCGTGAGCCCGCCGAAACGCTGGCCGGGCAGGGTGGGAAGCTTGGCGCGAAGCGCTTCCATCAGCGCGTTCGCCGGCGCGGTCTCGAGTTCCTCGTAATCGTGGCGCGTGTAGTAGTCGCGCCCGAAACTCGCCCAGTGCTCGCGCACGATCTGGGCCGCCGGCTTCTTCGTGACGGCGAGGATGTTGAGCCACAGCAGTACGGCCCACAGGCCGTCCTTCTCGCGGATATGGTTCGAGCCCGTACCCGCGCTCTCCTCGCCGCAGATCGTGATCAGGCCGGCATCGAGCAGGTTGGCGAAGAACTTCCAGCCGGTGGGCGTCTCGAAGCAGTTGATGCCGAGCTTTTCCGCGACCCGGTCGGCGGCGCGGCTCGTCGGCATCGAGCGCGCCACGCCGGCAAGTCCCTTGGCATAGCCCGGCGCCAGATGGGCGTGGCTTGTCAGAATGGCGAGGCTGTCGCTCGGCGTCACGAAGAGGCCCTTCGCCACGATCATGTTGCGGTCGCCGTCGCCGTCGGAGGCGGCGCCGAAATCGGGCGCATCGGGGCCGTACATCAGCTCCATGAGGTCATGGGCGTGAACCGGGTTCGGATCGGGATGATGACCGCCGAAATCCGGCATCGGTTCTCCGTTCACGACCGTGCCTTCCGGCGCACCGAGACGGCCCTCGAGGATCGTCTTGGCGTAGGGTCCGGTGATGGCGCTGAGCGCATCGAAGCGCATGCGGAAACCGGAGCGGAACAACGCGGCGATCTTGTCGAAATCGATCAGCTGTTCCATCAGCTCCGTATAATCCGCGACCGGATCGATCACCTCGACCGACATACCGCCGACCTTGGTTTCTCCGATGCGGCCGAGATCGATATCCGGCGCATCGACGATCTTGTATTCGGCGATCTCGCTTGCGCGCTTGAAAACCGCCTCCGTGAAGGATTCCGGTGCCGGTCCGCCGTGGGACATGTTGAACTTGATGCCGAAATCGCCGTCGGGTCCACCGGGATTGTGGCTCGCGGAAAGCACGAGGCCGCCGATGGCCTTGTGCTTGCGGATCACGCAGGAGGCGGCGGGCGTGGACAGCAATCCTTTCTGCCCGACGAGAACGCGGCCGAAGCCGTTTGCGGCCGCCATCCTGATCGCGATCTGGACGACGGAATCGTTGAAGAAGCGCCCGTCGCCGCCGATCACCAGGGTTGCCCCGTCCTTAGCCTCGACGGTGTCGAAGATCGCCTGGACGAAGTTCTCCACATATCTGGGCTTTTGGAAGACGGTGACCTTCTTGCGCAGGCCCGACGTGCCGGGGCGCTGGTCTGAAAACGGTGTCGTCGGAATGCGGGTGGTCACCATCGGTGCAGATCTTCCTTGAGCGCTCTCTCGAGCCGTTCTTGTGCCCTTCAGCGATCCCGAGCGGAATCGCGTCCATTTTAGGGCCGCCGACAGCAGATGCCACTGCCAAGATGAAGGCTGCGTGAAGGTGTGGCATTCGGATGGAACATTCTTCCGATAACCCTGGCACGTCGTGCCGGAACGGATGTGCCAGGGGTCTCAGGAGCGGGATCAGGGCTTTTTGCCGGATGACGTCTTGGAGGACTTGTCGGCTTCAGCCTGTTCGGGATTGGGAAGCCCGTCGCCGGCCGGCTTCACCTCCTCGGGGTTCGACACCGTCTTGCTGACGGGCTCCCGCGGCGGCTCCTTCTGCGGCGGAGGGCCGGCGACGGCCGAGCCGCCCATGTAGGAGGGCGGATCGCTGGCCGGGAAGGAATATTCCGAGCCGGCATCGACGAGTTCGTCCTCTGCCTTCTTCTTTTTCTCGCCCATCGTGTTCTCCTGTTCTGCAAAGCTGGTCTTTGCTCCAGGAGAGAATGCGGGGAGCCGCGCCATGTTTCAGGCTTGGCGGTAAAAACGGGAAAGCGGTCCCGCTCCGGCTCTGGTCGGGGCGTCCTGTCCCGCTATCTGCTGCCGGACGCCGAAAACCATAACGGATCGATGTCCGGGAGAACGCCATGAGCCAGACCCGCCGCAGCCTTCTCACGTCCCTGGCCGCCGCTTCCGCGGCATCGGCCCTGGTGCCATGGGGGGCTTTTGCACAGGCCACCTACCCCACACGGCCGGTCAAGGTGATCGTTCCCTATGCGGCCGGCGGCGGCACCGATTTCTTCGCCCGCCTGGTGTTCGGCGCCATGGGTGAGCAGCTCGGCCAGCAATTCGTGATCGAGAACCGGCCCGGCGCCGGCACCAATATCGGGGCCGAGGCGGTGGCGCGTGCGGAGCCCGACGGCTATACGCTGCTGCTCGGCGACACGGCGACCTTCGCCACCAACCGCACCCTCTACCGCAAGATCTCCTTCGACCCGTACAAGGATTTCAGCCCGATCTCGCTGACCGGACGCTTCGCGCTCGTGCTCCTCGTGAACACGAACAAGCTGCCGGTGACCTCCGTCCAGGAGATCGTGGCGGAGGCGAAGAAGACGCCCGGCCGCATCAACTACGCGACGCCGGGCTTGGGAAGTCCGTTCCATCTCGCCACCGAGCTGCTGTCGCAGGGCACCGGGATCAAGCTGACCCACGTGCCCTATCGCGGCGCGGCGCCGGCCGTGCAGGACCTCGTGGCCGGGCAGGTCGACATGATGTTCATCGATTTCGCCACCGCCCGCTCGCAGATCTCGGGACCGATCCGGGCGGTGGCTGTGGCCTCGCCGGGAGAATTCGCCGGCCTGCCGGGCGTGGCGCCGGTGGCGGCGCATCATCAGGGCTTCGAGGCCTGGGCCTGGCAGGGCTTCGTCGCTCCGGCGGGCACGCCGGCGGAGATCATCGCGAAGCTCAACGAGACCTATCGGCGGGTCGTCGCCAATCCGGAGATCCGCGCCAAGCTCACCGCAGCCGGCATCGACGTGCTCCAGAGTTCGCCCGCGGAAATGGCGGCCTATATGCGGGAGGAGGGCGCCAAGTGGGATACGGTCATCAAGACGGCCGGCATCACCCTCGAATAGGCTCGCGCCTCAGTTCCTGTCCCAGCGATCCCATCGGTTGTTCCAGCGGTCGGCGTCCTGGCAGTTGACGGGCGCCTCCGCCTGAACTTTGCGGATCAGCGCATCTTGCGGTGCCGGGAGGGCTGCGATCTCACGGATGATCTTGGTGCGGATCGCATCCGCGAATTGCTGCCGCTCGCGCACGGGGACCAGGAAGGCTCCCTCGCCGCCGATCACGCAGCTCTTGTAGTAGAGATCGAGATGCTCCATGTCGCCGAAGCCCGACGGGCGCTTGAGCATGATCGGAAGTCCGTTGATGGTGATGCCCTTGGCGACCGCTTCGTCGCGTGCCGCAACCACGCCGCGCCCGCTGCTGTTGGGCCCGTCGCCCGAGACGTCGATGACCCGGCGGATCGGCTCGACGCCGGTCTGGTCGAGGAGCTTCACGCCGAAATCGATGGCGCCGGAGATCGATGTGCGCCGGAGGCGCCCGATCGGATTGTCCTTGAGGCCGTCGGCGAATTTCACGGCGCTCTCGGGGCTGTCGATGATGGTCCAGGGAACGACGACGTTCTGGTGCTCGACTCCGGACCATTCCATGTACGTGACGATGATCCGTCCGACCATGCCGTTGCGGACGGCGTCGTGCACGACGGGAGAGCGGAAGGCTTCCATGAAGCCCTGGCGCTGAAGCTCCTGCTCGTCGGGATCCATCGAGCGGGAGACGTCGACGGCCAGAACCAGGGCCACATCGACCTCGGTTTCCTCCGCTCGGGCCTCGGGGGCGGGAAGCCACAGCGCCGCCGTCAAGACGGCGACGAGCATGCCGAGAAGCCTTCGATTCATCCCTGCCTCCATTCTGCTGAGCAAGGAAGCTGACAGGAAATGTCATTCCGGCAAGGCCGGATGATACACGATCCAGGCGTAGAGGGCTCAATTTAGCGTGAGCGGAGAGGAGAGTTATCCCAGCTCGACTCTCAGGATCGCCCCACATGAATATCCGCAGAGACCGTTCCACTTCCGCAGGCCTGCCATATAACCCGGGCGGGGGAGGCCCGACCTCTCCTCGAAATGGTCTCGTACACGAGGTTCCGATAATCATGTCAGCCGCTCTCGACCGCTGGTCGCCTCAGGCCTTGGCGACCTTGAGAATCGTCACGGCCCTCCTTTTCATCGCGCATGGAACGCAGAAGCTGTTCGGCTTCCCTGCCCCTCCCGAGGGCGGCACGCCGGGGCTGTTCTCCCTGTTCGGCATCGGTGCCGTCCTCGAGCTGATCGGCGGCGTGCTGATCCTGGTGGGGTTCTTCACGCGGCCTGTCGCCTTCATCCTCGCGGGCGAGATGGCCGTGGCCTATTGGATGTTCCATGCGCCCCAGAGCCTCTATCCGGTCCTGAACGGAGGCGATGCCGCCGTCCTCTTCTGCTTCGTGTTTCTGCTCTTCGTGTTCACCGGCCCGGGGGCCTGGAGCATCGACGGGGCGACGCAGCCGGCAGGGCGCAGGCATTCCTGGGAACGCTGAGACAGCATCCTATCCACAGGCAAGACGGAGCAGAGCCCGGAGGCCCGGCATTCCTACCCCGAAAGAGCGGGATCACTTACCCGACCCACGCGACTATTCTTGAGACCGGTATTTTTGGGAACGGTTTTGCCGGATCTCCGGTTTACCGAATGACCTCCGCATAAGAAGCGGATAATGCCGAAGCCGGTTGCGTTGCGTGGGAGTGAACATGGCCGAGATCATCGCGTTCAAGGATCTCAAGCGGATTGCGGATCGCTGCGAGGTGCTCACGCTTTTCGAGCCAAAGCGACCTGCCGCGAAGCGCGCCAAGGCTTCTCCCGAGACCAAGGCCTTCGAATTCCCGAGCTGCCGCCCCTTCATCTCCGGCAACCTGACCGACCTTTTCGAGCAGGCGAACGCGGTGGCGATGCGCCATCACCACGGCGACCCCAAGGTGTCGGCGGCCGTCGCCGAGAAATGCCTCGAGCTGATCCGCGTGCTGGACCTGCACGCGGAACCGGAATGAAGCGCCTCGTCCGCCGCAAGCGAAGCGATCTGCATTAACTTTAATTGTTCGAAGCCTGCCGATAGGGAAGTCGCCTCATTGACTCCTCGGCCGGGCTATAGAATTGTTCCGTCCTGAACATGATACCTGTGGCTGGTTGAGTTGTTTGCCGAACGCCGCGCAACTCAAAGGCATGATGCCATCCTGCCAGGTCGGTGCGAATCCGGCGGTTCTCAACCCCAATCCCTGATTTAATCGATCTCGGCCGTCGGGCCTTCACCGCTCGACCGGCGCGAGGCCGTTCCGGTATCGCCGTGTCGCAGGCTTTGTCATTTTTCAGTCGCCCAGGGCAGCGCTTCCTGCACAGCATCCTGCTGCCCGTCCTGCTGGTCGCGTTGGCGACCTTCTCCCTCGGGGCTTTCTCCATTCTCCGGGCTGTCGACAGCAGCAACGGATTGTCCGCGGAGCGCCAGCTTCGGAGCGTGGACCGCAGCATCCGCGCCGCCGTCCATGAACTTGCCCAGCAGCAGGAGATGGTGGCCGTCTGGGACGATCTGGTAATGGAGCTCAGCCAGAGCGAGCTCGATCTCAAATGGCTCGATGCGAATATCGGCGTCTGGCTCGGCAAGACATTTGGCCAGGACGAGGTCTATATCCTGAACGAACGCGACGAGCCGATCGCGGCCGCAATCGCCTCCCAGCGCGTATCCGTACGCGATTACGACCGCGTGCGTGCGCAGATCGACAATCTCGTCTCGGGCCTGCGCAGAGCCTCCGACACGGTTGACGGACAGCCTGTCGCGGATTCCGGCGCGGCCAATTATCTGGTCACCGGGCGGGCAGTCCATGATGCGCAGCTGCTTGAGCTTTTCGGCCGCCCTGCTGCCGTGAGCGTGATGAAGATCGTGCCCGAATCCGACGCGGTTCCCTATCTGCGCGGGCGCGAATCCCTGCTTGTCAGCATCCGGTTCCTCGATGGCAGCTTCATCAAACAGATTGCGGACCGAAACCTGATCGAGGGCCTGCGCTTTTCCGATGTCGACAACCCCGATGCCGGAGAGATCTCCGTTCCCGTGCAATCCGATGCCGGAGTGCACATCGGCTATTTCATCTGGAAGCCGGATGTTCCGGGGAACCGTATCCTCGCATCCGTCGGTCCTGCCACTGCGGTCGCCGCGATCGCGATCCTCCTGCTCCTCGGCGCGCTGAGTTATCGACTGAAGCAGTCGACGGCCGCTCTGGAAAGGACGGTGCTCGAACTGAAGGCGAGCGAGGCCCATGCTCATCACCTCGCCTTCCACGATGTGCTGACCGGCTTGCCGAACCGGGCGCTGTTCGAGGATCGGCTCAACCACGCCATCGCCCGAACGCAGGCCGACGAGCGCATCGCGGTGATGATGCTCGATCTCGACCGCTTCAAGCACGTCAACGACACGCTCGGGCATCACGCGGGCGACAGCCTCATCCGGGACTTCTCGATCCGGCTGGCAAAGCTCGTCGGCGCGCGCGACACGATCACACGGCTCGGCGGCGACGAATTCGCCATCCTGCACGTGTCGGTGGCAGGTGCGAACAGCGCCGAAGAGCTGTGCGAACGCGTCCTTGCCACGGCCCTGGAGCCCTATGACGTTCTGGGGAATCAGGTGTTCGTCGGCACAAGCATCGGTCTCGTCCTCGCACCCGATGGCGGTGCCGACCGCGTCGAGCTTCTGCGCAGGGCGGACATCGCCCTCTACCGCGCCAAGGCGGAGGGACGGAACTGCTTCCGGACCTTCACGCCGGAGATGGACGAAACCATCAATGTGCGCCGTATCGTCGAGGAGGAGCTTCGCATCGCCCTCGATATGGATGACGGCCTCGAAGTGGCCTATCAGCCGCAGGTCGCAGCGGGCGGTGCGATCGTCGGTGTGGAGGCGCTGATCCGCTGGCGCCACCCGGTGCGCGGCTTCATTCCGCCGAGCCAGTTCGTTCCGGTTGCCGAGCAGACGGGCCTGATCGTGCCGCTCGGCGAGTGGGTTCTGCGCCAGGCCTGCCGGGCTGCGCAAAGCTGGCCGGATCTCTTCGTTTCCGTGAATCTGTCGCCGGTGCAGTTCAGGACTGCGAACTTCGCCGAGAAGGTCATCGCCATCGTCCGCGAGAGCGGCTGCGATCCACGGCGTGTCGAGCTCGAAGTAACCGAAAGCGTCCTGCTCGATGAAGTCTCCGCCACCGCCGATGCGCTGCGGACCTTGCGCGAAGCGGGCTTCCGCATCGCGCTGGACGATTTCGGTACAGGCTATTCGAGCCTGGGCTATCTGCATCGCTTCGAGGTCGACAAGATCAAGATCGACCGGTCGTTCACGCAGAGCCTCGGGCAGAGCAGCAAGGCGGCCGCCGTCATCAAGGCCATCGTATCGCTCGGCCAGGCCATGTCTCTGACGGTCACTGCCGAAGGTGTCGAGACGGAGATGCAGAGGGCCTTTCTGCACAATGCCGGCTGCAATGAGATGCAGGGCTATCTGTTCTCGAAGCCGATCACTGAAAATCAAGTCACGCGCATGTTGAGCCGTGCATCGTCGAGAATCGTGCAGCCTTTTGTGGAAGGCTCGCCGATTCTCAAAGCAAGCTGAGTGTACGTTATGGCGAATCGTTGTAGTCGATACGAAGCGTTGATCGGGCGGATTACTCATTCCGCGTCATACTACCCGCATGAAGAGAGTTACCTCTTTCGCTCCCGCGCGTTCGAGGAACTTATGCCTTTTGGAGCGGTTGTCGACCGGCATGATCCATCAGTGGATCGGCTTCCCGGACATGACGTCACTCAACCAAGGCTTCTCGCCTGATCATCATAAGGCGAATGGCGTCACGATCCTCGACCGCGCATCGCCGAATACGAACAAGGGGCATAAAATCATGGGGCACGATGTTGTCTACAAGGAGCAGATCCTCCCGATCGCCCAAGACCCTTTTCAGAATGTGACGACGGTTCTGATCTGCCAGAACATGCTGCTGCGCGCCGGAATCCGCCATATTCTCTCCGGGACCCGATTCACCCCGATGGATGAATCTTACGAAGACCCGAAGGGTCTGCAGGCCTTTGCGGACAAGGTGCCCGTCCTCGTCGTCATCTGCGAGGCCTGGACGCAAGTGGAATACGCGGCATCGATTCAGGAATTGAAGGCACACTGCCCGTCGGCGCGTGTCGTTCTTCTCACGGACGACATGGATCCCGAGACGGTTCTGACGCTCTGCCGGACCGGTGCGGACGGATTTTGCCCGACGAACATGGAACGCCAGGCCCTCGTCAAGGCGCTCGAGATGGTGATGCTCGGCGAGACTTTCATCCCGGCCTCGGTCGGGCTTGCGCTTCTCGACCAGACGAGGCGCGCTCCGTCCCCCGGCTTCGCCGCAGTTGCCGCGAGGCCGGTCGACGACACCGCCAGGCTCCTGAACAAGCTGTCGGAGCGCGAAGCCCAGATCCTGCGCTGCCTCACGCTGGGAGCCTCGAACAAGGTGATCGCGCGCGAACTCGGTGTTGCGGAAGCGACCGTGAAGGTGCATATCAAGGCCATCCTGCGCAAGGTGAAGGCGAGCAACAGGACACAGGCGGCCATGTGGGCCGCAGGACATTTCGGCGCCGCACAGAACGGCGTGGCCCCGGTTTTAGGCGAATAAGAAAACTTTCTGGTCAATCCGTCGCCGACCCTGCGCTTTGCCGGCGTCATCCCTCTTCAGGGATGACGCGCTACTACTATTGGGGTAGCTCAAGTGGCGAGTTGCGGATCACTCAAGACGGACGTTACTCCTGTTAGCGTCCTGACGGCGACCCAAAAACTGTTCCGTATCGCGTAATCGCGCCGCAGGCTCAAATCGAGAAGAAATCACCATAATGGTGCGGCGGGGCATACATGAACTATCAGATAGAATTGGTTGCTCGTGCATTTTACGATGCCGAGTATGACGATGGCTTATGGGATTTCGAGGCGGAATACATCAAGAACGAATACAGAGAATACGCCAGAAATGCCATCGATCTTCTTCACGAAGACATCGGGGTTCTGCTAGTCGCTCTGGAGGGGGCGGTTGCGGAGGAAAGACCTGGCCGATCGAGAGCCGCTGCCTGAACGGATCGCGGCCAACCTGAAAAACTTGAGGATCGCGCCCTCGAGCATTGGACCCGAAAGCGGGCTCCGCTTTCGGGATCCATGCGATGCGCCGGGCATGATCCTCAAGGATGCTATCAATGCAGGTCGGGCGGCAGATCGACGATCCGCTTGATCTCGTAGACGACCAGCATCACGAAAACCGACGCGATCACGAGGCCGAGCGCATGCGTGAACACGCTTGGGCTGACGCCCGAGGCCGAGGAAACGAGGGCCAGAAGGATCAGGAAAGGAAGTCCGAGGGCAATCGCGAAAACGGCAACAAAGGATCGTGACATCGGGGTGGTCCCCAGGGGTTCGAAGGAAAACGGTAAGTAGCCTAAGAAACGTGGAGAAAATGAGATAGGGCGATCTCGGTTCCCACCAACCGTGGCGCCTGCAGGCCCCGCGTTCCGCGCTCTCAAAAATCCCAGCGCTGGGCCTTCGAGACGAGAAAGTCGCGGAAGACCTGGACGCGCGCGACGGATCGCATCTCTTCCGGATAGACGAGATAACTGTCGAGCACCGGCATCTGCTCGTCCCTGAGAACCTGCTTGACCTTGGGATTGTTGCTCATCGCGTAATCCGGCGCCATGCCGATCCCGGCGCCGTTCTCGATGGCATGCCGGAGCGCGAGGCTGTCATTGACCACGAACCGGCTCGGACGCGGATCGCGAGGCGGACGCCCGATGCTCGTCAGGCGATGCAGGTCGAGGATGAAGGCCGGCTGATCGCCGCCGAGGCAGACGATGGAATGGCGGTCGAGATCCTCGATGCGCTCCGGTTCCCCGAAGCGCTCGATGTAAGCGTGTGCCGCATAGGCGTGATACTGGATGGTGAAGAGCCGGCGCTGGATCAGGTCCGGCTGGGCCGGGCGGCGCAGGCGGATGGCGATGTCCGCCTCGCGCATGGAGAGATCGAGCTCGTCGTTCGTCAGAATCAGCTGGATCCGGACCTCCGGATAGAGGTCGAGAAATTCCGTGATGCGCCGCGCCAGCCAGATGCCGCCGATGCCGACGGTGGCCGTGACCCTGAGCTCTCCGGCGGGCCGCTCGCTCGTCTCCGTGAGGCGATGGCGGGTTTCCTCGAGACGCAGGCGGATGTCCTGCGCAGCCCGGAACAGCACGTCTCCGTGCTCTGTGAGAACGAGCCCGCGCGGGTGCCTGTGAAACAGCGGGATCTTCAGTTCATGTTCGAGGGCGCTGATCTGCCGGCTGATCGATGACTGGTTGACACCGAGCTTCTCGCCGGCGCGGGTGAAGTTCCCGGCGCTCACGACTTCGTAGAACAGCCTGATCTTGTCCCAGTCCAATCCAGATCCTCGGGCATGGGGCGGCCGCTGCCGCGTTGGTCGTGGGCCCCAAGAGAGACCGCAGCGGCCGTTCCGGTCAAGCCCTCTCTTATGCACGGGCGACAGGGATCACCCGCGCCGGCCGCGCTGGCTCGCGGAGGCTGCGGTGCGGGGACGGCCTAGAGCCGTTTCCATTGATATGGAATCGGCTCTTTCCTTTAGTTGTACCGCGCTTTTTACCGGCGAACCGGATCCACTTCGCCGGAAAGCGCCCTAATGAAGCCCGCGGTTGTTGGCGATGAAGGTCATGTAGGGCAGGCGGGTGATGCACCAGATCCCCGCCAGGCACGCCACCGCGAAGGAGAGCAGGCTTGCGAGAAAGTAGCCATAGCCGGTCCACGGCGCCCCGAAGGGAATGAAGGCCAGCGTCAGGATGGCGTTGGAGGCGAAGAACAGGCATGTGACGCAAAGCAGGATGCGGCGCAGATCGAAATAGGCGATCACGATCATCGCGAAGAGCAGAAGCGTGTGGAAGAAGGCGCCGAGAACGCCGAACCGGAACATCGAGACGAGCTCGATCCCGCCCTTCGCCAGGCCGATCAGGCCCGGCGCGACCAGGATCGCCATGTAGCAGATGATGCCCTGGACGATGGCGATGTTTCTGACCCCTTCGCCCAGCACGCTCATGATGAGCTTGTGGTTCTGCCTGATCTTCTGCAGCGTCGCGTGATTCTGGATGTCCCTGTAGAAGGCAACGTATTGCTCGAAGAAGCGCGTCTCGATGGAGACGAGGAAGAGGATCAGCGCCGGCACGATGGTCAGATAGGCCAGGAACATCGAGCTGTCGTAGGACGGATTGGTGATCAGCCCCGGCGCCACGGACTGGCCGTCGGGCGAGAGCCACATGATCCATTTATCGACCCAGATGGCCGCGTTGTAGAACAGCCCGACGCAGGCGAGATCCCAGTATTTCCGAAAGGAGGGCAGCAGCCCGAACGGATTTCTGATGCCATAGGGATATTCGGCGAGAATGCAGCCGAGAAGACAATAGAAGATGACGGCAAGGCCGAGGGTGAGGCCGGCGAGTGCTCCCGCCTCGCCGTAGAGCGGCGACAAATAGGTTCCCGCCGCGAAGGCGACCAGCATGCCGAGCGCGAAGGCGAGGCTGATCGAGCGGTAGTTCTTCAAGGCCGAGAGGAACACGCAGGCGAGCCATATCCCGCCCGTCACGAGAAAGCCGAGGAGCGCGAGAAGGCTCTCTGCTGCGGAGAGGTCGAGAACGAGCGTGACGAAGGCGATCCCGAAGGGGGCCTGAATTCCCCAGAGCAGCACGAGCGCGCCGATCAGAACGCCGGGAACCTCCTCGGCCTGCCGGGCATACAAAAGATCGGCGAGATGGCGCGTCAGCACCATGACGATCGGCCCGGAGAAGACCAGCGAGAAGGAAAAGTTGTAGATCAGGATCGCGGTGACGCGCGACAGAGCCTCCCGGTCCAGAATGCCCTTGGTGGCAGCCTCGAATGCCGCGAGCGCCACGACCGTGAACAGCCACGGCCCGGCGGCGACGATGGCCGCATGGCCATAACCCTGCAGCCGGGCGCTCAGGTCGTCCCGTTCGACCAGGGTCCTGAGCGCAAAACCAATTCCGGCCATCACACACCCTCGACAGCGAGCGATGCCCGTTCGGGCATCTCCAGATGGTCGTGATAGAGATCCCGATAGAGCCCGTCGACGACGCGTTTGTTGTAGTACTTTTCCGTCCGGGCCCGGATCGCCTCGCCATATTGCTTTCTGAGATTTTCGTCGAGCAGCAGGTCGGCGAGGCCTTTCGCGGTCGCCAGCGGATTCGAGAGGGGGGTCACGAATCCGCCCGGGCCGAGGGCCGGCGCTTCGTCGGTACGACCGTGAAGAATTTCCCGGCACGAGCCGACATCCGTCGCCACGCTCGGCACGCTCGCCGCACCCGCTTCGAGCAGAACCAGCGGCTGCGCCTCGCTGATGCTCGTCAGTGCGATGACATCGACATTGCCGAGATAATCCTGAAGCCTCACGCGCCCGGAGAATTCGAAGGTATTCTCAAGGCCGAGATGGGCGACCATCTGCCGGCATTCGTGAAAATACTCGGGGTCTTCGTCCGTCGGGCCGAGCAGCAGCACGCGCACGTCCGGCACCATGTCGCGCAGGAGCGCGGCCGCGCGGATGAAGGTCTTTACATCCTTGATCGGTACGACGCGCCCGATGAGGGCTACGGTGGGCCGGCGAGGAGATGGATCGCGGGGAACTTTTGAGAATCCGTCGTAGTTCACGCCGTTCGGGATGATCTGGAGCTTCTCCGCAGGAGCGCCGTCGCGGGACTGCAGGACCTGGTTGCCGGTATAGAGCGTGGTGATGCGGCTGCAGGCCTCGTAGCAGGTCCGGGCATATCCGGTGAAGGCATCGATCCACACGTCGCGCAGGTCCCGCCGCCGTCCTTCGATGTCGAGGGAGGAGGGCATCTGATCCGAGAGCCAGTCCGCCATCGCGATCTCGACCCGGCGCTCGTTGGTGTAGATGCCGTGCTCGGTCAGGAGGCCGGGCCGACCGGTGGTGAGAACGGCGCGCGCCATGGCGATCCCGGCATAGCCGGTCGAGATCGCATGATAGATCCTGGCGCGAGGCAGCTTAGCCAGCAGCACGGAGAAGAGGCCGCCTGCGAGCGCGCGCCAGCTCCAGAAATAGTTGATGAACGAGCTTCCCGGCGTCGAGCGTTCGTACATGCGCTCGACCATGGCGAACACCGCCTCGGTGTTGAGAAGCGAGGAGCGCGAGACGTTGGGGCCGTGCTTCTCCAGCACGTCGAGAAGCTGCCGGAAATCGGTAAGCCCGCCACGCTCGAAAAGGCGCGTCATAGGCTCCTCGATGTCCTTGGCGATGTTCTGGCGACCGGAGACGATGGGCACTCGGTCGCTCGCCTGCTGCAGAGCGATCTCGGTCATGCCGATCACGTTCGAGGGCAGCGTGAAGCGGCTGGTCTTGGGGCTGTCGTCCGCCGAGAGCACGAGCAGATGGAAGGTCACATGGCTCTGCGCCTGGATCAGGTCGTGCATCCAGCTCGACACGCCGCCGGCGACGAAGGGATAGGCCCCTTCGACGATGAGGCACACATCGGCTTCGGATTCGGTGGTATTGCGATTCTCAACCATGGGCGGGCGTCCATAGGCCGAGGGAGGCGCGGATCGGCTCGTCTTCGGCGCTCGCCGTGAGGCTGGCGAGGAGGCGGGCGCTGAGCCGGCGCAGCAGGCGAAGCCGTTTCAGGCTGTAGAGCGCCTCCGCCATGGGGGCCACGAGCGCGTGCGGAATCGATTGCGATCTCAGCCAGGGCATCAGAAGGCGCATCGCCAGCTCGGGCCGGTCGAGCTCGAGCAGAAGCCTCGCGACGGTGGCGACGAGTTCCGGATCGTGGGGCGAAGCCTTGAGGAGCTTCATGTTGATCTCGAGCGCGATCGTCCGCTCGCTCGCCGCACGCTCCGTATCGAGCAGACCGGTTCGGGCATAGGATTCGTGGTGAAGGGCGATCCTGCGCATGATCGATGGATTGCCGGGATCCTTCTCACGCTCCTCCTGCAGGACGACGGATTGCTGCAGGAAGTGGTTCTCGATGCGCGCTGCCGCCGTTGCAGCCTGTACGCGGATCGCGGGCTCGGGGTCGTTCAGGGCCCGCTGAAGGGCGGGCGAGAATTCCGGTTTGAAATGGTCTGCGATCAGCGTGACGACGGATTGCTTCTGCGCCACCGAACCCTGGTCGAGCACGTCGCAGAACGGAGAGACGGTGCTCTCCCGGCTCGGCTTTGCTCCGCGCCACTCGATCAGTTCGTAGAGCGCCTGCGCGCGGTCGGCGAGGGCCTGTGGGAAGAGGCGCTCATACCATTCCTCGAAGGAGATCGAGGAACGGCTCGATATCCAGCGAACCATCGCCATCAGGGCGCAACCAAGGACTCCGATCGGCCCGAGCGCGACCAGGGACGCGACATAGAGCGCCAAGCCTGGCTCGGCTTCCCTGCGGCGCAGCCACGGGAGGCTGCCCGCAACGACGAAGACCGAGATGATGCCATGGAACAGCACGGCCTCCGTCATGCTGGCGCCCGACGACAATCCATGAAGCACGAGAAGGATCTCGGCCGCCATGGAGCCTCCGATCAGCACGGCAGGCTGCGACCGGAGATCTTCAAGCTTTCTGCTGAGCATCGACAGGCTGCTGCTGGACATCGAGAATAATCTCCGAGCGCTGATCGTCTGCGCGCCGGTAACGATGGAGGATTTCGACAAGGTAACGGGAACGCACCGAGTAGCCGTCTTCCGCCAGGATCGAGCAGACGCTGCGGATGAAGCGCTTCGCCACGGCGTCGGCCATCTGCGGCTCGTGTCCCGGCAGGAGAACCACATAGGTCCAGCCCGCCTTGCCGAAGTTGAAGCGGAGGTTGTTGGGCGAGAGGATTTCGCGCGCTGCCCGCAGCACAGATTGCGCCACCAGAGCCTCGTCCGGAACGGCATGCCCGGCTTCCGGCTCGAAACTGGCATAGAAGGCGCAGGCGTCGAACCCGGCTTCGCGCGCGAGATCGGTCAGGGCGGCCCGCTGGCCGTCATAGAAGGATCCCGGCAGGAGCTGCTGCATCGGATCGGAATCGCGCATGCCCTTCAGCGTCTCGATCCTTTCGGCGCTCGCATAGGCGGCGCCGATCCATTCGCACAGGGTTCTGAAGTTCTGCACGGTTGCCGGGTTCAGCCCGGTCAGGCCGACTCGCTCGATCTTCAGCATGCCGAAGATCGCGCCCGTCCCGGCATGCACGAGGGGTGCCGCGAGAATGCCCTGGTTCGCGAGGATTCTCTCGTGAGATGGGTCGGAGGCGAGCAGGGTCTGCTGCCGGGCAACGATGGTCTGGAACAGCACCGACGATGAGTCGAATTTTTTCAGCAGCCCATCGCTCGCCTGCCATCCCTCGCTCGTCGAGACGGACAGAGACGGGCCGTTCAGGAGGAACAGCGAGAACTTGCCGGGCGCCATCACCTTGCGGACGAGATCGGGAATGCCGGCAAGCACGTCCTCGGTCGTCTGCCTCTCGATGGCGCGGGAGGCGCGGTAGACGGAAGGCACGGTCTGGACCTGCGCTGCGACCCGCACTTCGAGCGTGCTCTTGGCCTCGGACAGCATCTCGTAGGCATGCGTGATGGCCGACACCTGCTGCCGGGCATTCTCCAGCTTTCCTTTCAAGGCCTCGAACCGGTGCCGGTGGCCCGACCTGATCTCGCCCAGAAGCAGCGCCGCCATGATCCAGAGGACGGGATCTGCCGTCACTCGCAGGAGCCAGGTCGTGCTTTCTTCGTTGAAGCCCTGTTCGGGAATGTGGCCTGCAAGGGCCGCAATGGCGCAGAGCGCCGCCGTGGCGAGGCCCTCGTTGGTTCCGTAATAGGTCGAGACGAGAAGAACGATGATCCAGAAGGGGTGAGGGGAGATTTCGGAAAAGCGGTCTCCGGACCCGAGCAGCGCATCCACGAGCAGGGCGACGGCGAGAAACAGAACAGTTTCGACGAGCGCGGAGACGCGCAGGCCCAGGACGACGCGGTGCGCCCTGGGCTCGTCGGTATGCGGTACACCAGACTGCGTCATCGGGCTGCGCTAGCCTCCGTCAGGGATGCGCCATTGGGAGGGATCGGAGAACCCGTCTCGCGTCCGGCAACCGAAGTGCGGATCGATTGGGAGAACTGGACGATGAGGATGTCGCCCGGTTGGAGAGGCGTTGCGCTCGTCGCGACGATTTCCGTCTCCGTGCTGGAGGCGTCCTGGCGAACCAGCTTGAAGGCGGGGCGCTGGCCGCGCGAGGGCATGGACTCGGCTTCGTTCAGTGTCTGATCGGCGATCAGAAGCTTCTGCTCGAAGTCGTCGAGCGTGGCCTGGAGGGTCTGCAGCTCGCCCGCAATGTCCTGCCTGCGGCGAGCGTCGGCTTCCTGCGTGGCGTTTTCGGCTTTCACGAGCTCCTGCTGCAGGCGCAGCGATTTCGCATCGAGCTCCTGCTTGCGGATGGCGACATCGGCGAGCATGCGGTCGATGTCGAATTCGCGGCCCATGGTCGCCAGACCGCGGGCCTGGAGCGAGCGGAGATTGTCGGCCTGCTGCTTGGTGGAATCCCTGTGGCGTTCGAGGCTTTCCGCCTGAGCCTTCAGAGCCTGAATTTCCTGTCCGTAGAGATCGATGAGCTTCTTCTGCGCGGCGATGGAAGTGGTGAAGGCGCGGCGTCTGGCATCGAAGATCGTGCCTTCAAGACGCATCGCCGCCACGACGACCGGATCCACCTTGCGGGTCACCATGTCCTGCGGGAAATCGATGGCCTCGGCGTTCTTGAGTTCGGCCTCCAGACGGAAGCGGCGGACACTCAGTTCCGTGATACGGGCGCCTAAGGAACGGCGTTCGCCGGCGGCCTGCGCTGCCTCCCGCTGCGCCTGTGCCGGCGTCGGCGAGGAAGCACGGTAGAAACCGCCGGCGAGGCTGACGGCCTGCAGGGCGGTGATGCCGGGACGATAGGCATATTCACCGGGCCGTTCGAGATCCCCCATCACGAAGAAGGGACGGAACTGAACGATCTCGATCGACGTGGTCGGGCGCTCGGAGAGAGACAGCTTCGCCTGCAGTTTCTCGGAGACCTGCGTGGCGAGTGCCGCCGGCTCGAGCCCGAGCGCCTTCACGTCGCCGACGAGCGGAAGCGAGATGAGGCCGTTGGGGCTGACCGTATATTCGCCGTTGATGGGCGAGCGCAATTCGCCCGCTCCCGTGAACCACTCGATGACGCTGACGCGGATCTTGTCCTGTGGCCCGAGTTCGTAGGCGGGCGCATCCGCGAGCGCTGCGCCATGGCTCATCGAGGCCAGGAGTGCAGCCCCGGCCCATGTGCCAATTCGTTTCGCCATCGCCGCGATGCGCTCATGGATTTTGGTGGAACGGCTGTCGGATGGGAATTTGAAAAATTTCGGCATTATCGGTTTCCTCGAATTCAATTCTCATCGTGTGGCGGTGCGGTCGAGCGGGTCGGCGCTCGCCAGGGCTTCGGTCGGCTTCAGCCGCACCAGGGGCGCGCCGAAGAGCACCTTCACTTCCGCGAGCAGCATCCGGTCGCTGTCGGTTCCGCGGTCCTCGACAAGGCGCGCCGCGGCTGCGAGCGCGAGGCCCTGGCTTCCGCCCTTGATCGCCGCGAAGACGAGATCCTTCAGGAAGTCCGGGCCGATCCTCCGGTCGTCGTTCGTCTTCAGCCAGTCGATCACAGCATCCTGCCGGCGTGCGGAGGCTGCAGCGATCGCCCAGGCCTGATCGGCCTGGAGAGAGGGCTGCTTGTCCTTCAGGATATCGAGCACTGCCTGTCCCTCGTTCGGCAGGCCGAGATCCGCATAGAGGCGGGCGATCGGATCGAGCAGATTCTCGGGAATGTCCGCATTGCCTGCGAAGGCCGGACGCTGACCGTCCTGGAACGTGAAAGGAAGGCCCGATCTCAGCGCGGCGAGCGCGAGATTTCTGTGCAGCAGGCTCAGTTCGAGCCCGGCGAGCTTGATCGCCGTCTCCGGGTTGCCCTTGGCGTCCCGCGCGGCAAGGCCTGCCCATTCCGTCGCGGCCTGGCGGTCCCGCAGGGCAGAAGACGTCTCGGCCATGATGATCGGAGGCAGAGTGTTGCGCTCGTCTCTCAGCCGGGCTCGGATGGAATCGACAACGTCCGACCGCCCCGCACGCAGCGCCGCTGCCGAAGTCGCTGCCAGAACACCTTCCGGGATCGAGCTGATGCCCATGGCTGCCGCCGCATCGGACGCACGTCCATGCAGTCCCATGGAGATCGCAAGGCGCAGCCGTAGTTGTGCCACATCCGGATGGGCCTTGCCGGTCGTACCGGCGGAAAAGGCTTCCAGGCGCCGCAGGGCGGCTTCACGCTGACCGGCATCGACTTCGGCCTGACCCGTTGCCATCACCAGGCTTGGTTCGCGGGACTTGTCCGCCAAGGGCGCCAGGAGCTTCAGGGCGAGTTTCGGATGGCCGCTGACGGAGAAGGCGCTGGCGACGGGGAGAACATCCCGTGCCGGATTCCGGGACTTTGCGAGCCAGCGTCCCGCATGCTCGAACGCGCTGCCGACTTGGCCGGCCGCAACCCGCAGCGACATGTCGAGCGCCACGACACTCGCGTCGACGGCACCTGGCCGAAGGGTTTCGAGCCGCCTGATCATCTCGATGCCGGCAGCCGGATTGCCGGTTGCCTTCTCCAGCTTGGCGAGTTCGACGAAATGCGCCGCATCGGGACGCGGCCGGCTGACGAGCTGACGGAGCACGCGGCGCTGCTCGATGGGTCGGTTGAGTTCGCCGTAGAGCCGCGCGAGCTCCTGAAGGGATGCCGGCGAGGGCTGGATCGTTCCGAGGCGCTCCACCATGCGAAGAGATGATTCGAGGCGCCCGAGCTGACGGTAATAGCCGGCCAGCGCCTGAAGCAACTCGGGATCGCGCGGATGATCGTTCAAAAGCTGCTCGAGGAGCAGGGCAGCGCCAGAAACATTTCCGACCTGGGCACGGGCCTGCGCGAGCGCTCCGATCGTCGCGGCGGAGGAATCGCCCGCGGCATATTTCTCCTCGAGAATGGTGAGAGCCTTGTGCGTGAAGCCGAGCTCAAGATTGAGGCGCCCCAGCTCGGCGCCCCGGGGCACGAAGAACAGGCTGAGGGCTATGGCTGCGGCGATCGTGAGCAGCAGCGCTTGCTGCCCGCGAAGCGTGTTCCAGAGAAAGGCGCCGATTGTGCGAGCGGAGCCGATCATGGTGACTTCCCGCTCGGCAGGGGCTCCGGAACGATCTTCATCAGGTCAGGCGTTGCGACATAGGGAACGAAACCGTCGGCGCGTGCTTCGGCATAAAGCCTCGCGAGGCCCGCGCGGTCCTTCGGATCCCAGTAGTCGAGCGAGAAGAGCTGCAGGGACGGGTCGCGGTCGCGCGCCTCGAGCATCCGCGCGCGCTGCCATTCGATATCCTGCTCCGTCCGGCGATAATACGTCCCTGTCTTCGCGTTGAAGGTGCTGCGCACCGACTCGCCGAGGAGATAATCGAATTCGCCCGGAATGAGAGGCAGGATCGCGTAGCCGCGATTGACCATGATGATGATCGATGGAAAGGCCGACCGGATCGCCCGGACGAGATCAGCCGCAGCAGCGATCATGCCCTTGAACTTGACCGGATCCTGAAGCTCCAGCGTCTCGGCGCTGTCGAGTGTATCGAGGAATATGCCCTGATAGCCGTTCTTCAGGATCGCCGGAATAATTTCGTTCAGCAGCAGGCCGCGCCAGACATCGCTGCGCACATCCACGAAATAGGCATCGGGCGCAGCAGGATTGAGCGCTCCCAAGACGCCCTTCGAACGCAGGCCGAAGTAGAACGGGCGGCCGGAATGGACCTCCGCGATGCTGACATAGCCGAGGATTGTCGATTCGACGCGGCGCCTGATGAAGGATTCCGCCATTTCCCGATCCTCGATGATGAGGAGGGAGTTATCTGGGATCGTATCGTAGCGCTCACCGTAATACACCATGAGCGACTGGTGCTGGCGATAGAGCTTGCCCGCGTGTCCAGCACTCGCCAGGCTCCGGTCGCTGTTGCCGCGAAGGGCGGCCGCAACCAGCACGGCCAGAGAGATTCCCACCACGCGCCGATTCAGCAATGGCTTATCCATATCGGATGCACGGATGCGGGTGGTGATCATTCTATGCGCCAGACGTACTACAGAACCAGTTTCTCTTTCGTTCGGAGACGGCTCGTCGGAGAGCGAATGGCCGCTCCCCGACGAGCCGTACCCGTATTCAGAACAGGAAGTCGTCGAAGCCGATCGCCTTGGCCTTGATGTTCATCAGTTGAACCGACGTCGTGGCATCGAAGCTGACGATCGTATGGCTTCCCTGCTGCTTCATGTGGTCTGTCTTCCATGCGGCGAACGAACTGGATGTGACATCGAAGTCGAAGAAGCGGACATCCAGCTTGTCGTGTCGGCTTCCGGTATCCTCGAAATCCATGATCTTGTCGCGGCCGCCATTCGACTCGAACACGAAGACGTCGTTGCCCCGCCCGCCGCGCAGGATGTCGTTTCCGCCAAGTCCGGCCAGGGTGTCTGCGCTGCTCGAACCGGTGATGGTGTCGGCAAATTTGGTACCGATCACCCCCTCCATGTCGCGATACTTGTCGATCCCGAGACCGGCGCTCCTGCCGTCGAATGTGGTGTACTTGCTGTTTTCCTGCGACAGGGTGATCTTGATTCCCTTCCTGCCATCCGAGAAGTCGAGCAGGTCCTTTCCGCCATCGCCGCTGATGGTGTCGTTGCCCTTGCCGCCGCGGATGATGTCGTCGCCGCCACCGCCCTTGAGGGAGTTGTTGCCGTTCGTTCCGACGAGCCAATCCGCTCCGCTGGTCGCTTTGGCCTGGGTTGCTCCGAAAGCTTTGTAGACGCCCGTGCCGGCATTGCCGGCCATATCGGCGTAAGTGGCATGATTCACGCCGACCGAGACCTGCCCATTGCCGCTCAGAAGCGGAGTCAGGATGGCCGTGAAGGTTTTGCCGCCATTGAAGACAAGGCTCTCCATCTTGGCACCGGTCACGATCACATCCTGCGCCGTGAAGGTGGAGGGGTCGATCGCCTCGCTGAAGGTGAACGTGGCGAGGATGGACCTGCTGGAACCGAGCTTCGTCTGCGTGATGTCGACGGTCGGGCTCTTGGTGTCGACGGCATAATTGCCGCTGTTGGAGCCCTGGCCCACGTTGCCGGCCAGGTCGGTGTAGCTGCCCGTGACCCGGACGACGTTTGCCGGATCCTCGATGTCGTGGAAGGGCGTGAACACCGCATTCCAGGTCTTGCCGCCATCCGACGTCGTCAGATTGCTCAACGTGCCACTTTCGACCGTGACGTCGGCATTGGTGAAATTGGTGACCTTTTCCGAGAAAACGATCGTGACGGCGGCCGTCGTGCCGGCCCTGATGATCGTGTTGCTGAGTTGGATCGTCGCGACCGTCGGTGCTTTGGAATCGAATCCCTGGTGGGCGGAAGCGGTAGCACCAAGGTTCCCTGCCTTGTCGGTATAGCTGTTGGCCTTGAGTGCGACCGATGCCAAGCCGTCAAAGTTGGAGAATGCTGTGAATGTCCCCGTATAAACCTTGCCGCTGGAGTCCACACTCACGTTCGCGAGGTTCCCGCCGACGACTTCGAGATCGGCATTCGGGTTGAAGCCTTCGGGAATGTCGCTGAACGTGATGGTCACCGTCGATATCTTGCCTGCATCGAGCGGCGTCATGTCGATTGTGGATGTTGGGGCAACGCTGTCGAGGGTGAACGTGAGGGAAGAGGCTTCCGACAGCGCTCCCGTGGCGTCCTTCTGGCGGACATAGACTGTATTGGCTCCCTCGACCGGCGTGAAGGAACTGATCCAGGTATTTCCATCAAGCGAGTACTCGGCGGTCGCGCCGGTAGCGATACCGGTCACGCGCAGAGAGCCGTTACTCGAAATGTTGTCGGCAACCGATGCTCCGGTATCCTCGGCGAGAGCGACGACGGGCGCTGCCAGCAGGAGCTTCACAGACACGTTATGTGTGGCGTTGCCGATCACTTTCAATTCAAGCTTGTCACCGGCGAGATTCGCAATGTCGGCGCCGGTCACAGTCAGTTGACGGCCCTCGGGATTGGCCAGATCGATAGCGATCTTGCCCTCGCCCTTGATCGAGAAGTCGAGATTCAATCCATCGCCTGTAACCGAGAGCAATTGGGCGCGTGAGGGCAGGGCGGTGATGTGCGTCACGTCCTCCGGTGTATTGCCGAGCTTGATCGTGAAGGTTCCACCATCAGCATCCAAGAAGACGCTGTCACCGTCATAGGCATACCAGCCGGATACACTGGCGATTTTCTGGCCGTCCAGATCGAGGGCGAAGGTGCCGATCTGATTTGCGGTGACCGTCGCGGTGATCGTGCCGCTGACGCTGTTGAAGCTGTAGTTGAACTGGGCCTTCTCGAACGCCTTGATGCGCTGGGCGAGATCCAGCATCGTGACGAACTCGGCATCGCGCTCGTAGGCATAGCGCAGGAAGTCCGTATACATCTCCTCAGTATAGCGAGAGGGCTGCCCGTCATTGACCACCCACTGCGTCGGCCCGTAATCGTGCCACGGCCACACGAAGACGGGCAGGTTGGACTTCATCGACAGTTCGTCGAATTCCCGTATCCATTCCTGCTTCGCCTGTTCCGCCGTCAGACCGCCGCCATATTCGGGCGCTGCGTCGATCATGGAGAAGTCGAACTTCATGTTCGGCGCAAGGTAGACACTGTCGGAATCCGGGGTGATGTACCCGAATGCGCCGGGATACCCTGCACCGACGCCGGTGTAACCGCCGGTCATATACGAGAAGTATTGGCCGATCAGCTGCGAGGTGGCGAGAGATTCGGGAGCGCCGGGAACAGCCGCGCCTTCGATCGTGATGCCGAGTTTCTGTTCCAGAAGCAGCTTCGACTGCTGGAACTCGAACTGGATCTGTTCGGGGGTCAGGAGGTTGGTGTCTTCCGGATGGGTATAGGAATGGGTGCCGATCTCATTTCCCATCGCCAGGAGCTGGTCGTAGACAGCCTTCGACTTCGTCCAATCCGTGGTCTGTCCGTCACCGGGGTTGTTCCCGATATTGACATAGTAGGATCCGACGAAATTGAAATCCGTCTTCCACTTTTCGACGATGGGCAGCATCTTCGCGTAGATGCCATCGGTGACGTTATCAATCTCCTGCGACTGGTCCATGTCGTTCCGGGCGGCGAACAGAGAGGCCTGACGGCCCATCTGAAGCTTCAGCTCCGGAGCGTTTTCCGGGCGCGCGGCCCAGCCGATCGCATGCTGCAGCATGTTGCTGTCGGCCAGCATGCTCTCCGTGGCGAAGAAGACGTTGTTTCCGCCAGTCTGCGTGGCCAGAACGGCGTTATGCGTGCCGTCCGAGGCAGTCTGGGTCGCCAGGGTCTGCGTGGCTCCCGCGTTCACACCGTCGAAGTACGCGGTACCGACCTGCGACGTGGAGTTCTTCAGATAGGTATGGATCTGCTCGCCTTCGCCATAGCCGATCACATTGTCGCTCTGGCCACCGCTCGCCGTCACGGTGACTTCATCGACATTGTTGCCGCCGACACGCTTCACACCGAGCAGCGATTCCATACGAGCATAGGAGTTCCCGGGGAGAGCGTCCCCTGCCTCGTCGTTCGTCATGAAGTTGCCGGCGGCGACGAGGCTGGTGCCGTATTTATAGACGGCATCGGTGAGAACTTTCTCGATCGCGCTCACCTTGTCCTTCTGAACGAAGCCAAAGGAAGGAAAGATGATCGCGTCGTAATTCACGACCGTCGAAAGATTGGTGAGGTCGGCCTCCGTCAGAATGTCGAAGGGAATGCCGGCGGCGGCAGCTTGGCTTTGGGCCGCCATGATCAACTGGGAATAGGCGGTCTCGCTGAAGTAGTGATCTGCGCTGGTCTGGGAGAAGACGATTGCGACCTTGAAGGCCGTATCCGTCCTGACCACGGGCGCTTCGTCCGTGAGAGTAAAGCGGCCCAGCGAGTAGTCATTCGGCAGCCAATGCTGCTCGTTGACATCGATCAGCGTGCCGATGGAGGGGGTGTCGCCGATCTTCGTCTTGTCGATGGCCAGTTCGACAAACTTGCCATCCGCAGAGAATGCGAACGACACGCCGTCGTCCACAGCGGTCTCAGTCCCATCCGCGGCGATCGAATAGAGCGTCGGACGGGTTCCAGACGGCAGATTGGACGCTGGGACGAACTCGATTTTGTAATCGGCCCCGAGGTTGCCGATGCCGTGGCCGGTCGCCGCATTCTGGTCGGTATTCAGCCACAATGTGCTATTGGCACCGACGGTGACGGCGCTGGATTCGATGGCAAAGTGATAGGTTCCATCGACGACGCGACCGTAGATCTTAAAGCCATTTACGCCGGGGATTCCGAAGTCGAGACGGTCGATATTGGTCCAATCCGTAAGCTGACCGTCGAGTGTGATCGTTGACGCCAAGATCCTAATCCCCCGAAAAACTTCATGAATCCGATAGAGTTCGTTCTCCACCGAATATTGTTGAAAGGGGGTGCCGATAAAGCTGTCCTGAAGGGCTAATCTGTTGGGTAGCGGCTTCTGCATGACCTACCCCCGTCATGCGGCGTGACCCGCAGGTTCCGGAAAATCGGAGGTAGATCCCTGCCAAACATGCGGCCCAAATGTGGCAAGAGGACAAATAAGGGGCAGTTGGGCCTACGACGTTCTGGGCAGATGAGACCTTTTCCATGCCACCATCGAGGGAGGCGTTAGGTGGGGACAATCCTCCGAGGTTGCGGCGAGATCACGCAGAGGTGTTCGAAAGCGATATCCGCCGGGGAGGGCGGCCTTTGGGATGAACTGGCCGTCAGCCTGATGGCATGATCACTGCTCGCCCAGATAGCTGAATAGGATCTGGCGCCACCATTCGCTTTGAACCGTTTCGAGCATCGCCACGTCGATGGGCTTGCGGAGCCGGCTGCCGAGGGGCAGTGCGATGCCGTACATCTGCTGGTCGAAGCTCAGGTCGAGCATCTCGGCGGAGGCGGCGAACTGCTCGCGCACGATCCAGGCGAGAAGCGGCTTGTCGTAGACGAACGCATCCAGCGTGCCGTTGCGGATCGCCGTCAGGCCGTCATGAGGCGAGGAAAACCGACGGTAGGCGATGCGGCGGGCCGTCAGGTATTCCTCCGTCGCCGATCCCTGGACGGCACCGACGCGCACGGAGGAGAGATCGCTCACCGATGTGACGAGGCCCTGCAGCTTGCCTGCGGTCAGGGTCGATGTGACGCTTGCCGTGAAGACGGCGATGGCGACGATCGAGGCGATCATCCACAGGACGGCGAGGGCGCGTCCGATGCCCGTCCGCGGAGCGAGATGGCCCGTGCTTGCCTGAGTCATCGCTTCGGCGGACCACCAGATGCTCGTGCCGATCCCCTTGATCGCGCCGCCGCCGAAATCCTCGTTGTGGCGGCGCTCGAAAAGCCAGATCAGCAGACCGACCGCGAGCGCCAGCCCGATCAGCGCGAGGATCGCCTGAAGGAAGCCCAGGGATGTCAGGGTGCGGACGATCAGGACCCAGGCCGTGGGAGATGCGGAGGGAACGGCGATGCCGAGCCCGCTGAGATAGAAGGGCTGGCTGAAATCGAGAATCCGCTCGCGCTCTGCCGTGATGGTCAGGGCCGCCACCGAGGCATCGTAGCGGCGCGCTGCCGTTCCCTCGAGAAGTCCCTGGACGGTGGGATCCTCGACGAATCGGTAATGGAGCTTCGCCTGCTCGGCGATCCGCCGCCAGAGGTCGATGCTGATCCCCTTCCAGGTCCCATCGGGCGCCTTCATGGCGAAGGGCGCTGCCTCCTTGGTGGCGATGACGAGTTCTGTCTCCTGCGCCGCGACAGGCGCGGTGCCGATCAGCAGCAGCGCGAGCAGGCAGGCGAAACGGCAACGCAGAAAACGCCATTCCTGGATCCGGGTCATCACCAGGCTCCCTTCGCAGCGGTGTCCACCTAACTGACGGCGGAATGGTGCGGAAATATGAGCGCGCGAGCGTCGACGAGCCTCTGCACCTTTATAGTTTGCGATCGGGCATCACCCGGCGAAGGCCGGTTCCAGTCTGCCGGCAACGCCGACGTCGAAGGCCAGCAGGCTGCCGGCAAGGGGCTGCGACTGGCGCTCAGTTTCGGACAGCTTCTGGGTTGCCGTGGTGACGAACAGGGTGCGGAGGTCCGGCCCGCCGAAGGCGCAGGAGGTCGGCTGGCTCACCGGCAACTCGATCAGCCGGTCGAGGCGCCCGTCCGGCGCGAACCGGGCAAGGCAGCCGCCCTTGTAGCGCGCGTTCCAGATGAAGCCCTCCGCATCGACGGTCGCACCGTCGGGAACGCCCGGCGCCGCATCGGCATCGACGAGGACGGACCAGGGGCCGATATCGCCGGTACGGGCATCGAAGGTAGCCTGCTCGATCGGCCCCTTTCGCGAATCCGCGAAATAGATCGTCCGGTCATCGGGGGAGAACGAAATCGCGTTTGCAACCGAGACGTCGCCGCGAACTTTGGTCACGGACAGATCCCGATCGATGCGATAGAGGCCACCAGTGGGATGGAGGCCGTAATCCCACATGCTGCCGCACCAGATCCTTCCGGCGGCGTCGCATTTTGCATCGTTCAGGCGATTGTGCGGAAGGTCGGATTCTAGCCGGACGAGAGGGAAAAGTTGCGAGCTTTCCGGGTCGAAAGCGTGCAGTCCATCCTTCAATGCGACGACGACGCCACCTTTCTTTCGGGAGACGACGGCACCGATCACCTCGGGCATTGGCCACGTTGCTGTCTGTCCGCTTGCCACATGAAGCCGGTGAAGGCAAGGATAGCGCAGGTCGACCCAATAGAGGCAGCCGCTCGCCTCGCTCCAAGTCGGAGATTCGCCGAGGACATCCCGGCTCTCGGCGGCGACCTCGAACCGCGTGTCGCTAGGCATGGCTTGCCCGCTTCGCGGTCTTCAGCGGCACGATGCCGTTCAGATTCGGGTCGGCGGCCATGCACTGGAGCAGATCGTGCTTGGCCTTCTCGATATGGGCTCCCATCAGCATCGAGGCCGACGCTGCATCCCGCCGCTCGATGGCGCGGATGAGATGCCGATGATCGTCCGACACGTTGTCGAAGCGCTTCGGCGTGTAGCCGTAGCGCTGCCACAGGGCGGCAACCAGCAGCCAGTGCCGGTCGACGAGGGAAAGCGCACCGGGATTGCCGGCGGCCTCGTTGATGATGCCGTGAAAGAGATGGTTCACTTTCGGAACGGAGACAAAGTCGCCGGCGGCGACGAAGGTCTCGAACAGGTCCTGCGCCTCGACCAGCTTGCGCAGGTGCTCCTCGGTCCGCCGCTCGGCCGCCCGGCGGGCCAGCATCGTCTCGATGGCGCTGCGGATGTCGAACAGATCCTCGACGAAGCTCAGGTCGATCGAGCGCACCCGGGCGCCGCGGTTGGGCTCGATCACCACAAGGCCCTCGCCGTGCAGCTCGCGCAGGGCTTCCCGGATCGGCATATGGCTCACGCCGTACCGGGTCGCGAGCTCATCGATGCGCAGCCGGGAGCCGAAGGGGAGGCTTCCCGAAATGATATCGTCCCGGAGAAGGCGTTGGATGTCCGGTATGCGCGACATGCGCACTCCTAGGTTGGATTTGAGCAAATTTCGTCTCACAGAAGCCAGAAATAGTCAATTCGCGGGATTTTAAGGAAAGTTTTGATCAAAATCCTCTTGAATCTTTGATCAAAGGAAGGCAGGTTTGGCGATAACGTCGCGCGATAGGCGGCGAGTTTGGGGCTGGCTTGCCGGTCCTTGATCAAAATTCTAAGGAAGCGCGCATGCTGACGCCATCTTCCCAACTCGCGGCTCTGGCCGGAGGCGGGCGGTTCACGGGCTATCGCCGTGCCGATGGTCAGGTCGGGGTCCGGAACCATGTTCTCGTGCTCGGCATCAATGGCCTGGCGGTCCGGGTGGCGGAGCGCATCGCTGCGGCGGTTCACGGCTGCGTCTGCGTGGCGACGACGGCCGGGCGCGGTCAGGTCGAGCCGGATCTGACCTGCCAGATCGATCAGCTCGTCGGCCTCGGCCGAAATCCCAACGTCGCTGCCGTCCTCGTGGTCGGAGTCGATGCGAAGACGGCGGAGCTGATCGCGCGCCGCATCGGCGAAACCGGCAAGCCCGTGGAAACGGTGACATTCGCCGAGACCGGCGAGGACCGGCTCGCCGTGCTCGACATGGGCATCCGGAGGGTCGCCATGCTGGCCCAGCAGGCATCGCTCCTGCGCCGGGAGGAATTCGACATTGCCGAGCTGATCGTCGGGATCGAGTGCGGTCATTCCGACGCGACATCGGGCATCGTCAGCAATCCGGTCGTCGGTAGGGTGGTGGATCGCCTTGTCGATCGCGGCGCCACGGTGATCCTCGGCGAGACAGTCGAGTGGCTCGGCGCCGAGCACCGGCTGGCCTCCCGGGCGCGTACGCCCGCGATCGGCGAGGCGATCATGAACGCCGTGCGGCAGCGCGAAAACATGGTGGCGGCCTCGGGCCACAGCCTGACCTGGAACAATCCGGGGGAGGAGAATATCCAGGGCGGTCTGAGCACCATCGAGGAGAAGGCGCTCGGGGCCGTGAGCAAGTCCGGCTCGCGCAGCATCGACGGCGTTCTCGAGATCGCAGAGGCGCCGCAGAGGCCCGGCCTTTATCTGATGGACGGGCCGTCCTTCTCGCCGGAATCCCTGACCGGATTCGCGGCGGCCGGCGCGCAGATCATGCTGTTCACCACCGGGCCAGGCAACAGCTTCGTCAACGCGCTTGCTCCCACCATCAAGATCACCGCTCAGGCAGAGACCGCACAGCGCCTGATCCATCAGATCGATTTCGATGCGAGCGCCGTCTTGTCGCGGGGTGAATCGCTCGAAGTCGAGGGCGAGCGCCTGATGGAGAAGATCGTCGATGTCGCCTGCGGCACCCTCACATGGGGTGAGGTGCTGGGCGAGGGTCTCGAGGTGCTGACGCGCATCAGGGGATCCCTGTGATGGTGCAAAGGATCGCAGGGATGATGGCGTCCTTCGGCGGTGCCCTGGCGGGCGGTTCCGCCGCCCCGCGGCGCTGGCCTGCCTGGGCGATCTATCTTCGCACCATGGGGCTTTTCTGCCTCCTGTGGTACGTGATGTCCTGGCTGACGCCGAACAAGCTTCTGCTGCCCTCGCCCATCGACGTGGCCTCGGCCATGCGCGACCGCATCGAGGATGGAGAACTGATCGCCAATGCGACCGTCAGCCTGACGCGGCTGCTGATCAGCGTCTCGCTCGCATCGCTCATCGCCATACCGCTCGGGCTTGCCATGGGCACAAGCCGCCTCTTCGAGGATCTGCTCGAATGGCCGGTCGAGCTGCTGCGCCCCATCGCCGGCATCGCCTGGATTCCGCTGGCTCTGTTCATGTTCGGCATCGGCAATGGATTGCCGATCTTCATCATGGTCTATACCGCCTTCTTCCCGCTTCTTCTCGGGACGGCGGCAGGCGTCCGCAATGTCGACCGCAGGCTCATCGCCGCCGCGAAAACGATGGGGATCCCGAGAGGCACGCTGATACGGTACGTCATCGTTCCCGCAGCCTTGCCCTCGATCATGACCTCGGCGCGCCTCGCCGTCGCGGCCTCCTGGACGGCGGTGGTGGCGGCGGAACTCGTCGGTGCTCCCAGCGGCCTCGGCTATGCGATCGAATACTACCGCAGCATGCTCGACACGCCCTCCGTGATGACCTTCATCATCGTCATCGGCGTGCTCGGATTCCTCTGCGACACAGCCCTGCGCTCACTCAGCGCGGCGCTAATGCCCTGGGCGCTATCGGAGGAGAAGCGGTGAAGCACTTTCTCGTCCGGCTCGCGACGCCCATCATCCTCGTCATCCTGTGGCAAATTCTTGCCGATGCATTCGGCTCGCCACGAATGCCACGCCCGAGCGCGGTCGTTGCGTCCGCCACCAAGCTGATCGGCAGCGGAGACCTGATCACCGCGCTTGCCACCAGCCTGGGCCGCGTCTTCTTCGGCTTCATGCTCGCCTGCGCAATCGCGATTCCGCTCGGGATCCTGATGGGAAGCGCGAGGGCCGTCGAGCGCAATCTCGATCCGCTCGTGGAGAGCTTCCGGCCGGTCGCGGCGATTGCCATTCTGCCTCTCGTGATCCTGTGGCTTGGGACCGGCAGCATGGCGGCAATCGTGATCGTCGCCTATGCCGCTTTCTTCCCGATCCTGATCAACACCATCGCCGGCGTGAAGCGGATCGATCACAACCTCATGCGCGCGGCCTATACGATGGGCGTGCCGCCGGCGACCCGCATGTGGGTCGTGCTCCTGCCCGCCGCTCTGCCGGCGATCCTCGTCGGAATGCGGATCGGTCTCGGCATGGCCTGGACGGCGATCATCGCCGCGGAACTGGCCGTCGGCGCCAAGGCCGGCGGCGAGGGCGGCATCGGCCAGATGATGTTCATCTTCTATTCCTACAGCGTCGAGCTCAACGGCATCGTCGTGTGCATGATCGCAGTGGGCATCGTCGCGCTCGTTCTCGACCGCATCCTCCGCGCAGCGCTGCACGCTGCCGTTCCCTGGAGCCGCTTATGACCCTGCAACCCGCTCCGAAGATCAAGCTCGCGCATGTGCGCAAGGAGTTCGGCGGAACGCCCGCGGCAATCGTCGCCGTCGAGAGCCTCTCGCTCGATATCAGACCCGGAGAATTCCTCGCCATCGTCGGACCGTCCGGATGCGGCAAGACGACGGTGCTCAACATGCTCGCGGGGCTGGAGCCTGTGACATCGGGCACCATGACGATGGACGGGAAGGCCATCTCGGGCCCCGGCGCAGAGCGCGGCGTCATGTTTCAGGACTATGCGTTGTTCCCCTGGAAGACCGTCGCCGGCAATATCGGCTTCGGCCTCGAGCATGGTCCGGCAGGACATGGATTGTCGCGCGCCGAGCGGGATGCCCGTGTTGCAAGGGTCATCGACCTCGTCGGGCTCAAAGGATCCGAAACCAAGTATCCGCATCAGCTCTCCGGCGGCATGCGGCAGAGGGTTGCCCTGGCGCGCCTCGTCGCCAACGAGCCGGAGATCCTGCTGATGGACGAGCCCCTGGCGGCACTCGATGCGCAGACACGCATCATCCTGCAGGACGAGCTGCTGCGCATCTGGGGACAGGACAAGCCGACCTCCGAGCGGCGCACGGTGGTCTACATCACCCATTCGATCGATGAAGCTGTGTTTCTGGCGGACCGGGTGGTCGTGCTGAGCAGCCATCCCGGCCGGCTCAAGCGCATTGTCGATGTCGACTTGGCACGGCCGCGCAACGACGAGACCCGCAAGAGCCGGAGCTTTTCCGAGCTGAGCCAGACGATCTGGGAGCTGATCCGAGAAGAAGCCTATCGGGCAACCATGCAGTAACGAACTGCAAGCGTAAGGGAGGAGCATACAATGACAACGAACAAGACCATCACATTAGGCCGGCGCGGGTTCCTGCTGGGCGCGGCAAGCACGCTCTGTGCTCCCGCCATCGTGCGCGCGCAGGGCGCAAAGGCCGCCAAGGTATCGGTCGGCCGCCAGCCCTATGCGGCGGGAAATTCCCCCGTGACCCAATACATGATGAATGAGAAGCTGTTCGAGAAAGCCGCAGCGGAGCTCGGCTACGATTTGACGGTCGATTGGCGCGACTATCCCTCGGCCCTGCCCATGGTGGAGGCCTTCATCTCGGGCAATCTCGATATCGGCATGTGGGGCAACACCCCCATCGTGCGCCTGCTGTCGCAGAACCAGGGCATCCATGTTCTCACCGTCGGCGAAGGCCATTTGCGCATGGTGCTCTGCACGCGACCGGATTCACCGATCCGCAACATGGAGGATCTGAAGGGCAAGACGGTTGGCGCGCTCGTCGGCGGCGATCCCTACAATGCTCTCTCGCAGATGCTGCTGCACGAACTCGGCAATGCCGACCCTCGCGCCTTCGACATCAAGGTGGTCAACACGCCGACGCAGGCGCAGGCCGCATCCATGCCGAGCGGCATGGATGCGGCGATCGCGATCTACCCGGCCTTCCTCAAGGCCAATGCGGAGATCGGCACGAAGGGCATCGTCAATTCGTTCGGCTACACCGAGGCCGGTTACAAGGGGCCTGCGGGCGAGGGTGCGGGAATTCTGCTGCCCGGCGTGAAGAAGTCGCCCTTCTTCCCCGACGGGTATTATCTCCACCGTTCGTTCTGGATCTGCAGCGAGCGGATGCTGTCGTCGGATGCGGCGATCGGACAAGCCTTCCTCATCGCCCTGCAGCGGGCCGTCGTCGCTTTGGGCAAGATGAAGCCCGGCGACATCTCCGAGATGGTCTCGAAATACTGGGGCCTTTCGCCCGAGCTGGGATCGAAGATCGTCGAGGACGAAGTCCTGTTCCAGCGCGGCTGGATCTGGCCGACCGAAGGCGATGCGGCCGCGATCACGCAGATCTCGAACTTCATGGTCGAGGGGCGGCTCATTCCGAAACCTCTCACCTTCGACCAGGTCAAGTCGGCCTTCAGCAAGGCGGCTCCGCTGCTTCAGAAAGCCTATGAGGCAACAGGCAAGCTGCCGGCCGAGTCCGACTTCACGGCGAAGGGGGCGAAGGACCTGCGTGGCCTGCCGGCCTGGCAGATGAACAGCTGGAAGGCGCCCGCATAAGAGAGCGGCAATCGCCTTCCCAAGACACGAAACCTGAATCGAGACTAAGGAAAGAACGAATGACTTCCGTGGGATTTATCGGACTCGGCACGATGGGTGGGCCGATGGCGCGTAACGTGCTCAAGGGCGGCCATGACCTCGTCGTCCTCGATATCAATCAGGCGGCGGTCGCAAAACTGACGGGGGAGGGGGCGAAAGCCGCCGCCTCCCCGAAGGAAGTGGCGCAGGCGTCAGAGATCGTCATCACGATGCTGCCGGATGCGCCCGACGTCGGGCGCGCCGTCCTCGGGCCGGACGGGATCCTCGCCGGGCTGCGCCCCGGCAGCGTCTATGTCGACATGAGCACCATCGATCCTGCCACCACGCAGCGGATCGGGCGGATGGTGACGGATAAGGGCGCCGCCATGATCGACAGTCCCGTCGGCAAGACGGCCGAGCATGCGGTCGCGGGGACGCTCACCCTCATGATCGGCGGCGAGGAGGCGGTGATCGAAAGAGTGCGGCCGATCCTCGGCCTGATGGGCAGCGATCTCATCCGGTGCGGCGATCTCGGCGCCGGCCAGGCGATGAAGCTGATCAACAACCTGCTCGCGAGCATCCTGCTGGAGGCCAGCGTCGAGGCGCTCGTGTCCGGCGTGAAGGTGGGCTTGACGCTCGACACGATGATCAGCGTGCTGAAGACGACCATGGCCTGGAACAACCAGCTCGCCATCGCCATGCACAACCGCGCGCTCAAAGGCGATTTCGAGCCGGGATTCATGGTGAAGCTCGCGCACAAGGATTGTCGCCTGGCGATGAGCATGAACGAAGGGCTCGGCCTGAAGGCTCCCGTGGGCGCTGCGACGCTCGCGGCGCTCCAGGAGGCGTTGGACGAGGGCCTTGGAACGAACGATGTCGGGTCCCTGCTCCGCCTGCGTGAGAAGGCGGCGGGCGTCACGGTGCGCCTCGGTCAGGCGTGAGCTGCCGCATGAGTGCTGAAACGCCGCAATCGGAGACAAGCGCGATCGTTCTCGATCCTGCCGATGATGTTGCCGTGCTCGTCGCACCGGTCGAGGCAGGTGCGCGCGTCAATGTCGCCGGCTCTGACGGCGTATTGTCCTTGCCGGTTCGCCAGACTCTGCCGATGGGGCACAAGATCGCCCTGCACGCGCTCCCCGCGGGCAGCCCGGTGCGCAAATACGGCGAGGTCATCGGACGTCTCACGGAGCCCGTTGCGCCGGGCGATCACATTCACATCCACAATCTCGCGAGCCAGAGGGCCGTGACGCGGCCGTAACGCAAACTCTCGGAAATGGAAGAACTGATGTCAGCTCAGGATGTCGCTTCATCGAATGCAAGATCGATCGCCCAACGCTTCTCGATGGCGGGGCGGCGGGCGCTCGTCACCGGCGGCAGCGTGAGCATGGGCCGCGAAATCGCCGTTGCTTTCGCAGAGGCAGGAGCGGATGTAGCAATCCAATATTCGAAAGCTGCAGACATTGCCTTCGGAAAGGAGAATGCCGCGGAGGAGTTGATCCGCGAGATCGAGACCAGAGGCCGGCGCGGCGTCGCGATCGAGGCGGATTTCGAGATCGCCGGGGAAGCGAAGGATTGCGTCCGCCGAGCCGCGGCGCATCTCGGTGGGCTGGATGTTTTGGTTGTCTGCGCGTCGATCCAGTACCGCACGCCGTTCCTGGATATGCCGGAGGAGCAGGTGGAGCGTCAGATCCAGATCAATTTCAGAGCTACGATCGAGCTGCTTCAGGCCGCCCTGCCCTTGATGAAGGAGGCGGGCTGGGGGCGCGTCGTCACCATTGGGAGCATCAACCAGGCCAAGCCCGAATCCGAACTCACGGTCTATGCGGCGCTCAAGAGCGCACAGCACAATCTCGCGATGAACTTGGCCAAGGACTACGCCGTCCATGGCGTCACCATCAACAACCTGTCCCCGGGCCTCGTCGCTACCGAACGCAACAAATGGCGCCGGGTCGACCCTGCAATCTGGGCCGAGATCCAGCGGAATTCCTGCCCGATGCAGCGGGCCGGCGAGGCACATGAGGTCGCGGGAGCGGCTCTCCTGCTCTGCTCCGAGGCAGGAAGCTTCATCACGGGGATCGATCTGCAGGTGACGGGCGGGCGCCATCTCTAAACTGGTGCAAGGACCGGGGCCGGAGGGAGCCTCAAGGGAATGGCCGCCCGCTTGACATGTCCTAACAATGTGATGTTTGTTAGAACAAAGATATAAAAACAGTCACGGGAGGAAGCACATGAAGAATACCGAATTCACTCGGCGTGCCTTTCTGAAATCGGGTGTCGCCACATCTGCCGCCCTGGCTGCGGCGCCAAGCCTTCTGAACGGCGCGATGGCGCAGGAAGCGGATCTCGCCCCCTACAAGTCGGCCAAGATCGACTGGCAGCAGTTCAAGGGCGAAACCATTACGGTTGCGGTCATTCCCGCGACCTATTTCGACAACCTGATCACCCTGGCGCCGCAATTCGAGGCGCTCACCGGCATCACGGTGCGGTTCGAGAAGATCCCGCCGGCGCAGATCCGCCAGAAGAGCGTGATCGACCTGACCTCGAAAACCGGCACCTACGCCACTCATGCCGCCGACCCAATGTATTATTCTTTGTATGCGGCGAACAAATGGGTCGAGCCGATGGAGACCTACCTCTCCGACGCGTCCCTGACCGATCCGGCCTGGTTCAAGCTCGACGACATCGTCCCGGCCTGGCGCAACGCCAACAGCGTCGACGGCAAGCTTCTCGGCATGCCCTATGACGGCGAGGTGACCCTGCAGGTCTACCGCAAGGACCTCTACGATGCGAAGGGGCTGAAGCCTGCGGATGATCTGCAGACCTTCGTGTCCAACGCCGCGGCCGTTCACAATCCGGACGCCCGCGTCTGGGGTGCCGCTCTTCGCGGCGTCGCCGGCGCCGGACAGAACGTCTACATCTATTCGTCGCTCTTCCGCGAGTTCGGCGGCCAATGGTTCAAGGACGGGCGCCTAACCGTCAACGGGCCCGAGGCCGAGGCGGCGCTCACCTGGTATGTCGACCTGATGCGCAAATATGCGCCAGCTGCGGCGCAGAACTGGAACTGGCCCGACATCGCCGATGCCTTCTCGCAGGGCACGATCGGCACCTATGTCGATGCCCATTCCTCCGCTTCCGTGGTCAACAATCCCGAGAAGTCGAAGGTGATCGGCAAGGTCGCCTACGCCCGTTGGCCGAAAGGCCCGTCGGGCAAGCGCGTGACATCGATCTGGAACTGGGGCTTTCCGATCAATGCCGCGCTGCCCGACAAACGCAAGAAGGCGACCTGGCTCTTCATCCAATGGGCCGCCTGCGCCGAGACCCAGGCGCGCACGGCGCATCGCTTCGCAGGTCCCGCCAAGCGCTCCGGCGTCAACCGGATCTCGATCTGGCAGGATCCCGCCTATGTGGGACTGATGCGCGGGTTCGGCGACAACTTCGTCGAGGCGACGCTCGCGTCTCTCCAGGACGACACCGACGTCGATTGGCGTCCGCGCGTGCCGCAATGGCCTGCCATCGGGGACACCCTGGCGACCGCCATCCAGTCGGCTCTCGCGGGTCAGGCAACGGCCAAGGCCGCCCTCGACGAAGCGCAGAAGCGCATCGAGCCGATGATGCGTGGATGACGATGACGAAGTCGCTTGCTGCAGAACCGGCCGGTCTCGGCCGTGTGATGTCGCCATCCGGCACGGATTACAGCAGGGCTCTGGCCGTTCGGGAGCGCCGTTTCGCGACGGCGCTCCTGGCGCCGGCCTTCCTGGCGCTGATGGCGACCACGACCTTCCCGCTTCTCTACCTGATCTGGACCAGCGTCCACCGCATGGATCTCGCCATGCCGTTTGCCGACGGTTTCGTCGGCTTCGACAATTACCGCGAGCTTCTGCAGGACAGTCGCTTCTGGGCCTCGCTTGCGGTCAGCCTGATCTATACGGGAACGACGGTCGTTCTGCAGGTCGTCATCGGGCTGGCCCTGGCGCTGCTCGTGATGGGGATGAAGCGGGGGCAGGGGCTCTTCCGCAGCATCGCCATCCTGCCGGTGGTGCTGTCTCCGGCGGTGGTCGGCATGGTCTGGCGTACCTTCATGCTCGCGCCCGAATTCGGCATCGTCGATTACTTCGCCATCATGGCCGGGCTCGGAAGCCAGAACTGGCTCGGCGATCCGACGCTCGCGCTCGTTTCCGTCGTCGTGATCCACACCTGGCAATGGACTCCCTTCGCCTTCATGGTGCTGCTCGCCAGCCTCGCCGCGTTGCCCGACGACATCTATGAAGCTGCCCGGATCGATCGCGCGAGCGCGTGGCAGCGGTTCAAGCGCATCACCCTGCCGCTGCTTCGTCCAGCCATCGTGATGGTGATCATCATGCGCACCATGGTGGCGCTCACCGCCTTCGCCGCCATCTTCACGGTGACCGGTGGCGGGCCCGGAACGGCGACCGAGATCCTCAATCTCTACGCCTACCGCAAATCCTTCACCGAATTGTCCATCGGCTACGGCTCGGCCCTTGCCGTCGCGCTCCTGATCGTGACGGTGCTGATCTCCGCGGTGCTCTTTGCCGTCAGGAGAGCGCGATGATCGGCAAGAGGTTCCGCATCGCCGCGGTCATCGGCATCTCCCTGGTCTTTCTCCTGGCCTGGGTGTTCCCGATCGTCTGGAGCGTCATGAACTCCTTGAAGACCGAGCAGGACGTTCTGGCCTATCCGCCGAAATTCCTGTTCGCGCCGACGCTCGCCGCCTATCGCGACGTGCTGTTCGGATCGGGCTCCATCCTCCCGAACCTTTTGAGCAGCTTCATCATCTCGATCGGCACGACCATCGTGACCATGATCATGGCCGTGCCGGCCGCCTATGCGCTCGCCCGGCTGCGGGTTCCGGGCAAGAGGTTCGCCGGGTTCTACGTGCTCGCGACCCAGATGCTGCCGCCTGTCGGCATCATCATTCCCTACTTCCTGATCCTGCGGAACATCGGCTGGATGGATACGTACCAGGGCATCATCCTGATCTACCTGTCCTTCTCGCTTCCCTTCGCGATCTGGCTCCTGGTCTCGTATTTCGAGGACATTCCCTTCGAGATGGAGGAGGCCGCCTATATCGATGGTGCAAGCCGCTGGAAGACCCTGTGGCGGATCATCATCCCGCAGGTGCGCGGCGGCATCGCGGTGACCGTCGTGTTCGTATTCCTGAATGCCTGGAACGAATTCCTCTTCGCGGTCGTCCTGAGCGGCAACACCGTCCGTCCGGTGACCATCGCGATGTTCAACTTCGTCTCCGTCGAGCAGACCCTATGGACGAAGCTCGCCGCCGTTTCCGTCCTGGCCATGCTGCCCGTGATCGTCCTCGGCATCGTCGCACAAAAACATATCGTCAAAGGTCTCACGGTCGGTGCCGTGAAGGGAGGAGGGCGCCGATGAGCATGCGCGGACAGGTTCACTTCGACCGCATCGTCAAGATGCATGGAAATTTCAGCGCCCTCAAAGGGATCGACTTCACCATCCAGCCAGGGGAGTTCTTCGCCCTGCTCGGGCCGTCGGGCTCTGGAAAGAGCACGACCCTGCGCATCCTTGCGGGGCTCGACATGCCGACCTCCGGCACGGTGGTGATCGACGGCAAGGATGTGACCGCTCTCGACGCCAAGGACCGCGTCGTCGCCATGGTGTTCCAGAGCTATGCCCTCTATCCGCACATGACGGTGTTCGAGAACATTGCCTTCCCGCTGGAAATGGCGAAGGTCGGCAGGGCGGAGATCGAGCCTGCTGTCCGCGAGGCGGCGCGCAAGGTCAAGATCGATCATCTCCTCGACCGCAAGCCCGGACAACTTTCCGGCGGACAGCAGCAGCGCTGCGCCCTGGCGCGGGCCATCGTGCGGAAGGCGCGTCTCTTTCTCCTCGACGAGCCGCTCTCCAATCTCGATGCCAAGCTGCGGCTGGAAACGCGGATCGAACTCAAGAAGCTGCAGCGCTCTCTCGGCGTAACGGCGGTCTACGTGACCCACGACCAGGAAGAGGCCATGACCCTTGCGGACCGCATGGCGGTGTTCATGGAAGGTCAGATCCAGCAGATCGGCCGCCCCTCGGAAGTGTTCGCGAAGCCGAATTCGGTCGATGTCGCGGCCTTCATCGGCTCTCCTCCGATGAATCTGATCGAAGGGCGCTATGCGGATGGGCATGTGGAGATCGAGGGCCACCGGCTCAGAACATCCCATCAGATCGCCGGATCGCGCAATGTGATCGTCGGCATCCGCCCGGGGGCTATGCGGCTTGAGGCTGGCGGACTTCCGGCAACCGTGGATCTCGTCGAAGACCTGGGCGATACGGCGGTGCTCGATCTCACTCTGGGCGGAGCGACGTTGCGCGCGCGTGTCAGCGACGGGCCCGTGCCGAAAGAGGGGCAGGCGGTGTCCGTGACCGCACGCCCCGAGGACATTCATCTTTTCGACGCTGCCACGCGCAAGCGTCTGTGACATTGGAGAAAGTTCGCCCTGGCGGACGAAGACCATGAGAAAGCAAGCCGCACGTCAGCAGCCACAGGATGACAAGGATCCGCTTCACGTGCAGATCCGTGAGGCGATCCGCCGTCGGGTCCGGGACGGAGATCTCGTCAACGAGAGCGGCCGTCTCATGACGGAAGCGGAACTCGTCAAGCATTTCGGCGTGAGCCGCGTCACCATCAGAAACGCCATCAAGCCGCTCGTGGACGAGGGCATGTTCGAACGCGGCCGCGGCCGCGGCACGTTCCTGCGCTCCAATCAGCCCGAGAACTGGATGGGCCGGCTGATGGGTTTCTCCGAAACCATCAAGGATGCCGGCTACGAGCCGGGCGCGCGCATCCTGCATCAGGGGATGACGAACCGGCACGACGATACGGTGCGGGAGCTTCTGCGGGAGCGGGCGGTCTGGGAGCTGAAGCGCATTCGCCTGGCGGACGATATGCCCATCGCCATCGAGCATGCCTTCTATCCACCCGATATCGGTCTCGAGCTGGAGAAGCGCGATCTGACATCCATCGTCATGTATCGTGTGTTCGAGGGTGATCTCGGCATCGAGATCAAGAACGCGGTGCAGACGATCAGTGCTACCTCGGCCGATCGCCTCACCGCGGAATTGCTCGGCGTGGAGAAGGGAAGCCCGCTTCTCTCCATGGAGCGCCTGACGATCGCGACAGACGAACGGCCGCTCGAATTTCTGCGCTCCGTCTATCTTCCCGACTATTTCCGGTTCTCCATCAATCTGTCCCGACGCTTCTGATCGACGCTCCGGCAGCGCGGCAACAACGACCAAGAAAGGTGATCAATGAGCAAACCTGGCACCACGCAGGCAAGCCCCAACATCCTGTTGATCCTGAACGACGACATGGGCTTTTCGGATATCGGCTGCTACGGCGGTGAGATCGACACCCCCAACCTCGACCGCTTGGCCCGGGACGGCCTGCGTTACTCGCAGTTCTACAACACGGCACGCTGCTCGCCCTCGCGCGCCTCGCTGCTGACGGGCCTTCACCCGCACCAGACCGGAATCGGCATTCTCACCTACAGCACCGGGCCCGAGGGCTATGCCGGCGACCTGAACCGGAACTGCGTCACCATTGCAGAGGTGCTCAAGCGCAGGAACTACAAGAGCTATCTGAGCGGCAAATGGCATGTCGCCAGCAATCTGACCGAACCGACCGATGCCTGGCCCCTGCAGCGTGGCTTCGATGAGTTTTTCGGCACGATCATCGGAGCCGGAAGCTTCTATCATCCGAACACATTGACGCGCGGCAACGAAAACGTCGAGCATGAGGCCGAGCAGAATCCGGAATTCTTCTACACGGATGCGATCAGCGATCAGGCGGCGGACTTCATCCGCGCGCATAAGAAGAAACATCCCGATGCACCGTTCTTCCAATATGTCGCATACACCGCCCCGCATTGGCCGCTGCACGCCCATGAGGAGGATATCGCCAAGTACAAGGGCCGCTTCGATGCAGGCTGGGACAAGCTGCGCGAGGAGCGTCTGGAGCGCCTGGTGAAGAGCGGCATCATCCATCCGTCCTGGAAGCTCACCGAACGCGATCCCACCCAGCCGGCATGGACGGAAGCCGAGCATCGCGAATGGCTGCTGCGCTGCATGGAGGTCTATGCCGCTCAGATCGATCGGATGGACCAGGGCATCGGGCGCATCCTTGCTGCGCTGGAAGAGACGGGGCAGCTCGACAACACGCTGGTCATCTTCCTCTCCGACAACGGCGCCTGCGCCGAGGACATCCCTGAAGGAGTGACTGCGAAAGAGCTCGTCGATCAGCTGATGATCGCGAAAGCCACGACCCGCAAAGGCGAGCCGGTCCGTTTCGGCAATTATCCGGATATCATGCCCGGCGCCGAGGACACCTATCAGAGCTACGGGACAGCGTGGGCGAACCTGTCCAACACGCCGTTCCGGCTCTACAAGCACTGGATCCACGAAGGCGGCATCGCGACGCCTCTGATCATGCATTGGCCGGAGGGTATCGTGGAGAAAGGCGCCCTGCGTCATCACCCGGGCCAGCTCACCGACATCATGGCCACCATCCTCGACGTGACGCAGGCCGAATATCCGCAGATCTATCAGGGCAATGCGATCCTCCCTTACGAGGGCGAAAGTCTCGTGCCGTCCTTCGGCTCCGACGAAACCTCGCGCGGTCCTCTGTTCTGGGAGCACGAGGGCAACGCGGCCGTGCGCGTCGGCCAGTGGAAGCTCGTGCGCAAATATCCCGGCCCGTGGGAGCTCTATGACATGGAAGCGGACCGCACGGAGATGAACGATCTTGCGGCACAATATCCCGACAAGGTTCGCGAGATGAAGGAGCTTTACGCCGCGTGGACAGAACGCTGCGGCGTCATTCCGCGCGAAAGGATCCTCGAATATATGGCGCAGCAGGAAGGCACCGCCTTCTGGGAGGACAAATAGGCGGTGCGTGCTGTCCGCCGATGGCGAAGCGAGCAGGGACGGGACAGGGCGACCTGTCCCTGCGCTGCTTTTGATGCTGGCCGCTTGCGGTCGGGATATTGGATGGTTCGATGACAGACAGGAATGGCGGCTGCTGCGGCATTTCCCGTGAGGATGTCCGGGCATTGGTGGACAATGCTCAACCTCAGATGCCGCGTGGCAGCACAGTCCCAGCGATGCGGTGGAGTCATCTCGACGGCGGCGAGTTCACCATGGGCACGTCCGGACACGAAGGCTTTGCAGGCGACGGCGAGGGACCGGCGCGCCGGGTTCGCCTCGACGCCTATTCGATTTCAATCTATGCCGTCACGAACAGGCAGTTCGGCGCGTTCGTGCGTGACACCGGCTATGTCACGGAAGCCGAGCGTTTCAACTGGTCCTACGTATTCCATGCTCTTGTTTCCGACGAGCTGAAAAGCCGTGTCGTGAAAGTGCCGGTGCAGACGCCGTGGTGGTTGCCGATCAACCACGCCTACTGGGCGCAGCCGGAGGGGCCCGGCAGCACCATCTTCGACCGTCTCGACCATCCGGTCGTTCACGTCTCCTGGCACGATGCGAAGGCCTACTGCGCCTGGTCGGGAACCCGCCTTCCCACCGAAGCGGAATGGGAATTTGCCGCAAGAGGTGGGTTGGAGAATGCGCTCTATCCCTGGGGCGAGGAACTCACTCCTGACGGGAAGCATCGCTGCAATATCTGGCAGGGGCATTTTCCCGTCGTGAATACTCTCGATGATGGATATCTCGGAACTGCGCCGGTCGATGCATACGAGCCGAACGGCTATGGCCTCCACAACATGGCCGGCAATGTGTGGGAATGGTGCGAGGACAATTTCTCGCCGAACTATCATCGAGAAACCTCCGACCTGAACCCCCTCTGCCGGGGCGAGACCGACAACAGATCCATGCGGGGCGGCTCGTTCCTCTGCCACGAATCCTATTGCAACCGGTATCGCGTCGCCGCGCGGAATTCGAATGCGGTCGACAGTTCCGCGAGCAATATCGGTTTCCGCGTCGTTCAATCCTCATGAAGAGTCTTACAGGCCCGTGACCTATTACCTTCCCATAGCCGAGATGCCTGTGAGTGTATTGCTCATTCTTGGGATGGGTGCGGCGGTCGGGTTCATCTCGGGTCTGTTCGGCATCGGCGGCGGGTTTCTGATGACGCCGCTGCTGATCTTCCTCGGCATTCCGCCGGCGGTGGCGGTGGCGACCCAGTCGGCCCAGATCGTCGCCTCCTCGACCACCAGC
>Ga0182747_1000068_pt1 | contig 112119 bp, 112 predicted proteins | sample eDN3rd30CBELigBY_FD_128526 | JGI IMG/M metagenome (GOLD analysis project Ga0182747, IMG submission 128526) | Enriched backyard soil microbial communities from Emeryville, California, USA - eDNA 3rd pass 30_C BE-Lig BY (version 2) (version 2) | ecosystem: Environmental > Terrestrial > Soil >...
AGCCGACACGCCGGTGTTCGACCAGGGCGAGTTCGGGGCGCCGGGGGGCGATCTCTACGACCAGGCGGTGGCGGTGGTCTTGCGCGACAAGAAGGCGTCGACGAGCTACATCCAGCGCCGGCTCCAGATCGGCTACAACCGCGCCGCCTCGCTGATGGAGCGGATGGAGAACGAGGGCATCGTCGGACCCGCCAACCACGCCGGCAAACGCGAGATTCTGCTTGAAACGCAGGGGATGGGAGACGATTAAGGGATCCGGTGGAACCTTTGCCGCCGGCCTACGTCACTTCTGCGCCATGGACAACGGCCAGGCTGCCGTCATCATGGTCCTCTCGCGGAGATTCGTCCGGATGCGTCCCCTCTCCCTCGCCAGCTTGGCAACCGCCCTGTCCTTCGGGGCAGGCGCTCTGCCAGCCATGGGGCAGGTGCTTCCGATCGAGCTGATCATGCCGCCGTCGCGGTCGGTGGCGGCGCAGCGCTTCAGCCGCTCCGCCTCTTCGCTGCCGACGGCCTTCTTCCATCGCGGACCGATGCCGGCGTCACCGCCCCGTCCGGTCATTCCCCGGCCCGCGAATGCGGAACAGGTTCTGGCCGTCACCACGCCGCTGCCGCCGAGCAGGCCCCCGGCGGCCGAGATGCAGGAAGATTTCGACAACGAGCCCATGGCGATCGCGCCCTTCGCGACGGCGGCGGTCGAGCTCGCTCCTCCGGCGCGGCCCCTGTCCAACAGCGCCGTGGTGGAGAAGGCCAATGCCTATTTCACCCATCTCAACACCCTGGTGGCCGACTTCAGCCAGGTCGGGGGCGACGGGCGGCGGGTGAAAGGAACACTCTTTCTCCAGCGCCCCGGCAAGGTGCGTTTCGAATACGATCCACCCTCCAACCTGCAGGTGATCGCCGACGGCCGCTCGGTCGCCGTGCGCGACCGCAAGCTCGCCACGCAGGATCTCTATTCGATCTCGCAGACGCCGCTGAAGTTCCTGCTGCGCGAGCGGGTCAATCTCGGCCAGGACATCCGAATCACCGGCATCACCAATGACGGCGATTCGGTGCGCATCCATCTGCAGGATTCCTCGACGCTGGGCGGCACCTCGCGCATCACCCTCTATTTCGATCCGCAGGTTGAGATTTTGAGCCAGTGGCGCATCGTCGACGCACAGGGCTTCCAGACGATGGTGATACTCGACAAGATCGAACGCGGACGGCGGATCGACCAGGACATGTTCAAGATCCAGTACGAGGCGATCCTCGGCGGGAACAATTAAGCTCGCGAAACCTCGTTCTGAGAGTCTTGCCCATCCCTTGGCTCTCCCCAAGCCCTCATCCTGAGGGCCGCCATAGGCGGCGTCTCGAAGGACGAGGGCGTCTCCAGTGCTCTCTGGATCCTCCTTCGAGACGCCACTTCGTGGCTCCTCAGGATGAGGTTGGAGAAGCGGATGATGAACCGAGCGAACTCTTCCCTCCGGCGCAAATCTGTCGTAGCCGAAGGGGATCTTCCGAGGGCTTCTCCCGTGCAATTGACGATCTCGACCTGGAACATCAATTCCGTTCGCCTGCGCCTCGACCAGGTGGGCCGCTTCCTGAAGGAGCGCCGTCCCGACATCCTGTGCCTGCAGGAGACCAAATGCCCGAACGACAAGCTGCCCCTCAAGGAGCTGCAGGCCTTCGGCTATCCCTTCGTCGTCCATATGGGCCAGAAGGGCTATAACGGCGTCGCCATCCTCTCCCGGTATCCCTTTGCCGAGACCGGCGTGATGGAGATGTGCGGCCGCCAGGATGCGCGCCACATCACCGTCACCTTGAGCCGCGAGGCCAAGGCGGCGGCGGGGCTGACGATCCATAATTTCTATGTGCCCGCAGGCGGCGACATTCCCGATCCCGGCCTCAACGAGAAATTCAGGCACAAGCTCGATTTCATGGCCGAGATGCGCTCCTGGGGCGGCAAGGCGAAGCCCACCTCCGCGCCTGCCATCCTCGTGGGCGATCTCAACGTGGCGCCGCTCGAGCACGACGTCTGGAGCCACAAGCAGCTTCTCGACGTGGTGAGCCATACGCCGGTCGAAACCGCGGCCCTGGAGGAACTGCGCCAGGAGGCGGAATGGATCGACGCGATGCGCATCCTCCGTCCTGAGCCGGAAAAGATCTATTCCTGGTGGAGCTACCGCTCGCCGGACTGGGCGGCCGCCGACAAGGGCCGCAGGCTCGACCATATCTGGCTCTCAAAGGGCATGCAGGACACCCTTCGCTCCATGGACGTCACCCGCGACACCCGCAGCTGGGACCGTCCCTCCGACCACGCGCCCGTGACGGCGGTGCTGGAGCTGTAACGACCGCAAGCCAGCGGCAAGCTTAGCTGCCTAAGGAACCGTTTCCTTTCCAAAAGACGGTGCCTTGGGGGGCAAGCGGATGATTCTCAAACTGCGTTCGATCAAAAGCCGGGTCCTGCTGCTGGCGGGCGCCGGCTTCGTCGGGGCCTGCACGATCCTGACCTTCGCAGGCACGACGATCATGATGAGCTCCGCCCGGAGCGAGGCGGTCGTCGCCGCCGAAACCCTGCTCAACCAGTACAAGGGACAGGTCCAGGCCGAGATCGGACGCGCGATCTCGGCAGCCATGGTGATGAATTCCGCCGTCGAGGCGGTGATCTTCGACCAGAAGGTCGACCGCGACGAGCTCGCCGAGATCGTCGCCAAGACCGTCGAGAGCCAGCCCAATCTGCTCGGCATGACGCTGGCCTTCGAGCCGAACGCCCTCGACGGGCACGACAAGGATTTCCTCGCCCATACCTATTCCGACCCGACCGGCCGCTTCGCGCCCTATTTCTTCTGGCGCCAGGACCGTAAGGTCGGCGTCGAGCCGCTCGACCTGTCGAAGACGCAGGCCATCGCGAACTGGTACACCAAGCCCCTGCGCGACAACCGCAGCCAGATCGTTCCGGCCTATACCTATGCCATCGAGGGGAAAGAGGTGCTGATGTCGACCGTGAGCGTGGTCGTGCGCCGCTACGGCACGCCGGTCGGCGTGATCACGGCCGATATGAGCCTGAACGCGATCGCCGAAACCATCGCGGCGCTCAAGCCCTTCGGGGCGGGCACGGCGAGCCTCGTCGGCGCCGGCGGCTTGTGGGTCGCCAACAGGGATGCGCAGCTTCTCGGCAGGCGCGCCGAGGATTCCCTGCTCGCCGGGTTGAAGGAAAAAGCCGCATCGGCCGGCTTCGCCGACACCGTGATCGAGGATGCCGGCGTCGAGACCTATCGCGCGGTCGTCCCGGTGACCTTCCCCGGCATCGAGGAGCCCTGGCTCCTCGCCGTCTCGATCCCCGTCGACGCCATGATCGACGGGGCGCTGGACGCCCGCAACCTGATGCTGCTGACGGCGATGGGACTGCTGGTGCTCGCCCTCGCCGGTGCCTGGTGGGCCGCCCGCTCGCTCGCAACCCCGATCGCACGCATGACGCAGACCATGAAGGCGCTCGCCCATGGCGATACGGGCGTTGCCGTCACCGATACCGGCCGCGCCGACGAGATCGGCGCCATGGCCGGCGCGGTGCAGATCTTCAAGGATGCGCTGATCGCCAAGCGCGACGCGGACGAGGCCGCGGCCCTGGAGGCCGACGCGAAGATGCGCCGCGCTCAAGTGCTCGACCGGCTGACGAAGCAGTTCGAGGCCAATGTCTCGGTGCTCACCAACGGGTTGTCCACCGCGGCTTCGCGCATGGAAAGCACCGCCCGCTCGATGACCGCCGTGGCGGACCAGACCACGAGCCAGTCGGTGACGGTCGCCTCCGCGGCCGAGCAGACCTCCGCCAATGTGCAGACGGTGGCCGCGGCGACGGAGGAGCTCTCGATCTCCATCCGCGAGATCGCGTCCCAGATCGGTCAGTCCTCGCGGATCGCGGAGCAGGCCGTGACGGAGGCGCAGCGCACCACGCAGACGGTTCAGGCGCTTGCGGCTTCCGCGGAACGCATCGGCGACGTGATCCAGCTCATCAACAACATCGCGTCGCAGACCAACCTGCTCGCGCTCAACGCCACCATCGAGGCGGCCCGCGCGGGCGAAGCCGGCAAGGGCTTCGCGGTCGTGGCTTCCGAGGTGAAGAACCTCGCAAGCCAGACCTCGAAGGCGACGGAAGAGATCTCGGCGCAGATCGGCGGCGTGCAGCAGGCGACGGTCGAGGCGGTCGGGGCCATCGAGACCATCGCGCGCACCATCGGCGAGATGTCCCAGATCTCGGTGTCGATCTCCGCCGCCATGGAGGAGCAGGGCGCCGCCACCTCTGAGATCTCGCGCAACGTGCAGGAGGCCGCGCGCGGCACGGAAGCGGTCACGGGCAACATCAACGACGTGCGTCAGGGCGCCGGCGAGACCGGCACGGCGGCGGCCCAGGTGCTCGCCTCGGCACAGGAACTCGCCCGCCATTCCGAAACCCTCGGCGCGGAGGTCGGCTCGTTCCTGTCGGGGGTCAAGGCCGCCTGACAACGGAGCGGGCCTCAGGACGGCCGGCTCGAAATTCTCCGACCTCATCCTGAGGAGCCGCTGAAAGCGGCGTCTCGAAGGAGGTTTCAGAGAGCACTGGAGACGCCCTCGTCCTTCGAGACGGACCTTACGGTCCTCCTCAGGATGAGGGCTACGGGGGCGCATCCTTCAGGAGCCAGCCTCTACCCTTCGGGCTCCCTCTCGCCGTCAATGGCGATGAGCTGCTGGCGCACCCGTTCCAGCCCCTCGCTAAGGCGGACGAGCTCCTCGGCCATCGCCTCCCGGATCGCCTCGGCGGCGTCCGGGAATTCCTCCAGCACGCGGCGCATGAGGCTCGGGCTGACGCGGATGATCGTCGACGGTTCGCGGGCGGTGGCGGTGGCGCGGCGCTCGATGCGGGCGAACAGGGCTGCCTGTCCGATGAGCGCCCCGGGGCCGGCGAGAAACGTCTCGGGCGAGCCGTCCTCCAGCGCATCGAGGGCGATGGCGCCGCGGCTCACCACATAGCCTCCGTCCGAGCGGTCGCCCTTGCGGAACAGGACATCGCCCTCGCGAAAAGTCCGGTTCTCCGAGGCGAAAGCGACGAGGCGCAGGGCATCCTTCTCCAGCAGGCCGAACAGGGGCGCCTGGCTCAAAATCGCGATGTCGTCGTCGAGCGCCATGATGGTGTTTTAGGGGATCAGCTTGTAGCCGCCGGGCTCGGTCACGAGGATGCTGGCATTGGACGGGTCGGATTCGATCTTCTGGCGCAGACGGTAGATATGCGTCTCGAGGGTGTGGGTGGTCACATTCGAATTGTAGCCCCAGACCTCGGTGAGCAGGGTGTCGCGGCCGACCACCGCCTGGCCCGCGCGGTAGAGATAGCGCAGGATCGCCGTCTCCTTCTCGGTCAGCTTGAGCTTGGAGCCCTTTTCCGTGGTGAGCAGCTTCGAGCCCGGGCGGAAGATGTAGGGCCCGATCTGGAACACCGCGTCCTCGCTCGCCTCGTACTGGCGCAGCTGCGCGCGGATGCGGGCGAGCAGGACCGCGAATTTGAACGGCTTCACCACATAATCGTTGGCGCCGGCCTCAAGGCCCATCACGGTGTCCGTATCGGAGCCTTGAGCGGTCAGCATGATGATCGGGCTGCGGAAGCCGTTCTGCCGCATGACCTTGACCGCTTCGCGCCCGTCCATGTCGGGCAGGCCCACATCCATGATGGCGAGATCGATCCGGTCGCCCTTCACCGCCTCGATGGCGCCATTGGCCGTCTCGGCGGTCGCAACCTGGAACTCGTCATAGAAACCGAGCTGTTCGGCCAGGGTGTCGCGCAGGTCCTGATCGTCATCGACGACGAGGAGGCGGCTTGCATTCGACATCTCAAACCCTTCAACACGATGAATCGCAAAAGTCGCTGGCGCGGCCTTCCGGAAGCGTGAACCCCAGATACTAAAAACCCCTCGGGTCTCAAGCTGGTTCGTCCGCCCCTTGTCGCCGCGCACGATCCGGGTCGAAAATCGCGGCCTGGCATGACGCCGGCGCGAGCCTTGAGCTTCGGATCATGCTCGAGGCATAAGAGTAGTCATTCCCAGCTTGACAACAAGAGGGGCATCACGTCCCTTCCACTGCCCATGAAACCGTCTCGCGTCAATGTCATCCGCGTCTTCCGCTCACCCCTCGACCACCGGCGCGGGCGCCTGGAGGCCGGCAACCTCGTCCTGCCCTGCGCCCTCGGGCGCTCCGGGACGAGCCGCGCCAAGCGCGAGGGCGACGGCGCCTCGCCGGTCGGGCGCTTCCGGATCCTGCAGGGCTTCTACCGGGCCGACCACGGCCCCCGGCCCCGGACGGGCTTGGTCCTCAAGCCGATTAGGCCCCATGACGGCTGGTCCGACGACATACGGGATCGCCGCTACAACCGCCTCGTCCCCCTGCCCTGCCCCACCAGCCACGAAAAGATGTGGCGGGACGACCATCTCTATGACGTGGTGCTCGACATCGCCTGGAACCGCGGCCCGATCGTCAAAGGCCGCGGCAGCGCCATCTTCCTGCACCTCGCCCGCCCCGGCTTCTCGGCGACGGAAGGTTGCGTGGCGATAGAGAAACGCATGATCCGCCGCCTCATGGAGCGGATCGGGCCGGACACGCGGATCGAGATCGTGGGGTGACACCCTTCCACGTCATGGCCGGGCTTGTCCCGGCCATCCACGTTTTTGAACCAAACACACCCTCATCCTGAGGAGCAGACGCAGTCTGCGTCTCGAAGGAGCTTCCAGAGAACACTGGAGCCTCCTTCGAGACGGTCGCTGCGCGACCTCCTCAGGATGAGGTATGTGGGTTGGAGATCGACAAAACGGAGATCACCGGCACCGATCCCCGGATCAAGTCCGGGGAGGTGATGACGTAGGTGGGTATGATCGCAGGCACTACGCAACAACTACGCTCTCGTAAAACACCTCCGGCCCGTCGATCTCGCGCAACCTTCCCTTCTCGATGAGCAGAAACCGCGTGCCGATGGCTTTGACGAAGCTGCGGTCGTGAGAGACGACGATGCAGGTCGCCTCGTTGTCGAGGATCTCCGCTTCGAGCTGCTCGCGGCCGGGGATGTCCACGTGGTTGGTGGGCTCGTCCATGAGATAGACATTCGGCTCGGACAGGCGCAGGGCCAGAAGCCCGAGCCGCGCCTTCTGGCCCGGCGAGAGTTTTGCGATGGGCAAGCCCTGTTTCTCGATGGGAAAGCCTGCCTCCGCCAGCACCGCGCGGCTGCGCTGATCGCCGAGGCGGAAGCCTGTCAGGATGAAGTCGTGCGCGGTGCCTTTTTCCGGCAATTGCCGCATGTCCTGATCCACGAAGCCGAGCGCGAGGCTCGGGCTCACGCGGATGCCGTCGCATCCCTCTGGCGTCACCATCGCCTTGTGCAGCAGGCGCACGAACTGCGACTTGCCGGCACCGTTGCGGCCGAGCACGACGATGCGGTCGCCTTGCGCGATTTCGAGCTTCGGGATTGCAAACAGCCTGCGTCCGTCCGGTGCCTGGACAGTAACGTTGTCGAGCGCCACGAGCACGCGCGCATGGGTGCCGCGGTTGCCGAGCCTGATCTCGCCCGGTCGTTCCCTGTGCACGGCGCGAGCAGCCTGTTCCAGCGCATCGGCGCGGCGTTTGATCTGTGCCGATTTCACCTGCGCCGCATCGCTGCCGCTGTTGATGCCGACATTGCGCAGTTCCGAGGCGCTCTGGCGCAGGCGCTTGACCTCGCGCATAGTTTTTTCGCGCTGCGTCTGCGCAGCTGAATCGTGCGCGTCGAGCAGTTCGCGGGCACGGCGATAAGGATGCGCGAAAGAGATCGATTCCTCCGGCCGCAGGAACAGCGTTTTCGTCGTGCAGGCGTCGAGGAAATCGCGGTCGTGGCTCGCCACGACGATGGGCGCCGTGTAGCCCGCCATGCCGATCCAGGCCTCGAGCTTGAACAGCTTTTCGAGATCGAGATGGTTGGTGGGCTCGTCGAGCAGCAGCAGATCCGGCTGCGTGATCCAGGCGCGTGCGATCAGCGCCAAACGCTGCCAGCCGCCGCTGAGAGCGCGCATCGGCAGCATGCGCAGATCGGCCGGCGTCTCGAACTCGTCGAGCACCATGTCGACGCGCCATTGCTGGCTGTCCCGCTCGTCACTGGGAAGTGCGTCGAGCAGAACGTCGTGCAGCACCATGTCGAGCAGGTTTTGGGGAACATCCTGCTCGACGAGCGCGACGCGCAGACCGCGCGAGCGGACGATATCGCCATGCGTCGGTTCCATGAAGCCGGCGAGGCATTTCAGAAGGGTCGATTTTCCGGCGCCGTTGGCGGCGACGAGACCGATGCGGTCGCCCTCGCCGATGACGAGGTCGAGGTTTTTGAACAGGGGCGTGTGGGCGATAACGCCGACATTGCGAAGGCTCAAGGAGGCCATGAGGATCTCACTGGTGCGGCGCGCAGGCAAAGGCTGCGCGCTAAAAAGTCTGGAACGTGTCATGCGCGACCGATCCTTGTGGATGACGGGCGCGATAAGCCGTTCAGAGCTGACCAGGATGAGATGAAAGCAGGCGGAGCATTTTCAGCAAAAGTGGAAACCAGTTTTGCTTTGAGAAAATGCGGCAATAAAAACCTGCCGTCAGATCCGTTCGATGGCCGGCCCTGCAACAAGCTGCTGCAGGGCATTCCAGGGGCCGAACATGCGTAGATGCACCGCTTCACACATGCAGCCCTCCTTCGGTTCGATGTGGATCGCTGCGCAAGAATTAACCGGAAAGCACTGTCGATGCAACGTCTCCCGCCGCACGGCGCTTGATGAAATCGACGAAAGCGCGCAGCGGCGCCGGCATATGCCGGCGGCTCGCGTAATAGAGGAAGGGCCCGGAAAACGGCGGCAGCCAGTCGTCGAGCACGGATTCGAGAGCGCCGCTCTTCACATGCGGCTCGACGAAGCCTTCGAAGGTGGCGATGAGACCGAGCCCCTGAACAGCTGCCGAAATTTCGAGATCGATGCTGTTGGCGATCACGCGGGCATTCGGCGTGATCTTCACCACTTCGCCGTCGCGCTCGAATTCCCACGGATGCATCACACCGCTGGCAAAGCGATGGCGGATGCAGGCGTGATTGAGAATGTCCTTCGGATGTAAGGGCCTTCCATGCGCTTCGAAATAGGCCGGCGCGCCGACGACGGCGAAGCGCTGCACGCGCGGGCCGATGGGCACGGCGATCATGTCCTTCTCCAGCCGCTCGTCGTAGCGGATGCCGGCATCGAAGCCCGCCGCCAGCACGTCGACGAAGCTGTCCTCCGTGGTCACCTCCAGAGCGATGCCCGGATGAGCGGAGAGAAACGGCCCGAGGATTGGCGGCAGCACCAGCCGCGCCACGGCGGTCGGCACATTGAGGCGCAGGGTTCCGCTTGGCGAATCGCGAAAGCCGTTGACCGCATCGAGCGCGGCGGCGACTTCGCCGAGCGCCGGGCTCAGGCGCTCCAAAAGCCGCTCGCCCGCTTCCGTCGGCGTGACGCTGCGGGTGGTGCGGTTGAGAAGCCGCACCCCGAGCCGCGCTTCCAGGCGACGCAGGGCCTCGCTCAGGGACGAGGCCGAAACCCCGCGCAGGCGGGCGACGCTGCGGAAGCTCCGCGCCCGCGCCACCGCCGCGAAGGCTTCGAGATCGGCGAGATCGACATCGCGCATTGTTCGAAAACCCAAACAGCCTGTTTCGTTTATGCCGGATTATCGCACGAACCGGAAGCGGGCATGATCCGTTCATGCCAGCGAACGCGCCGGCCCAGATTTTCAGGAGACCATCGATGCACTATCGCCAATTGGGACAAACCGGCCCCGAAGTGTCCGCCTTCGGCCTCGGCTGCATGGGCATGTCGGGCATGTACGGACCGGCGGATCGGGCCGAGAGCATCGCCACCATCCATGCGGCGCTGGAGGCCGGCATCACCCTGCTCGACACGGGCGACTTTTATGGCATGGGCCATAATGAAATACTGATCGGCGAGGCGCTGCAGGGCCGCGACCGCGACCGGGCGATCCTGAGCGTGAAATTCGGCGCCATGCGTGAGCCGTCCGGCGCCTGGCTCGGCTACGATGCGAGGCCCCAAGCCGTCAAAAGCTTCCTCGCCTACACCCTGCAGCGCCTGCGGGTCGATCACATCGACATCTACCGCCCGGCAAGGCTCGATCCGAACGTGCCGATCGAGGACACGATCGGCGCCATCGCCGACATGGTGAAGGCGGGCTATGTGCGCCATATCGGCCTCTCGGAGGTCGGCGCCGACACCATCCGCCGCGCAGCCGCCGTGCATCCGATCTGCGATCTGCAGATCGAGTATTCCCTGATCTCGCGCGGCATCGAGGACAGCATCCTGCCCGCCTGCCGCGAGCTCGGCATCGGCATCACCGCCTATGGCGTGCTCTCGCGCGGGCTGATCAGCGGCCATTGGCAGAAGGGCTCCCAGGGCCAGGGCGATTTCCGCCAGCACAGCCCGCGCTTTCAGGACGGCAACGTGGAGAAGAACCTCGCCCTCGTCGAAGGCCTCCGGTCTCTGGCCGAGCAGAAAGGCGTCAGCGTCGCACAGATCGCCATCGCCTGGGTTGCGGCGCAGGGCGAGGACATCATCCCCCTCATCGGCGCCCGCCGCCGCGACCGGCTCACCGAAGCTCTCGGCGCCCTCGACGTGACGCTGACGAAGGAGGATCTTGTGACCATCGAGCGGATCGTCCCGAAAGGCGTCGCCGCCGGTGAGCGTTACCCATCGGCGCAGATGGGCATGCTGGACAGCGAGCGGGGGTGAGGTTTTGCCCCTTCGCCATCACCGGCTTTGTGCCGGTGATCTCGATTAGGAAAAGCGCAGCGCTTTAAGGAATCGAGATGGCCGGGACAAGCCCGGCCATGACGAATGTGAGAGATGCTATAACCGATCTCAATCACCTCGCAGGACCTGCTTCATGCCTTCGCACGCTCTCCTTCGTATCGTCTTGAGTACCGGAATCGGCCTGTCGGTTCTTCCAGATGCCGGCGCTCAGGATCTCGGCGCCTGGCGGGCGTTGACGACCGAGGAGGAGAAAGCGCGCGTCGGCGATACTCCGCAAAAAGACGCCGATCCGTCGACGATCGAGGCCGACTTCGATGGCGACAAGGCAAAGGACAAGGCCCTGATTGCCGTCAGAACGACCGATGGGGCCCGCGGGCTCGTTGTCTTCCTCAAAAGCGGGCTTCACGTTCTGGTGCTGTCCGGGGAGAACAGGGACGGGACCGATGCGGACAAGTCGCCCCTTCTGGAAGCGGGAATCCGCGTGGCCAAACCCGGCCCCTGGAGGCCGAACTGCTTCGAGGATTGTGTGGCTCATCCGCCCAGGACCTTCGCGCTGAGGAATCCCGGCATCCTTTTCTACGACGATGGCTCGACCATGCTCTACTGGTGGGATGCGAAGAAGAAGCGGTTTACCAGTGCCCTGATGGTGCATTGACAGGCGCTGTCACGCCCTCGCCCGGCTCCCGAAGATCGCGCTGCCGACCCGCACATGGGTGGCTCCCAGCTGGATCGCGGCATCGAAATCGGCGCTCATGCCCATGGAGAGGGTCTTGAGCCCATGCTTCCTTGCGAGCGTGTTGAGCAAGGCGAAATGCGGCGACGGCGGATCCTCCGCCGGCGGGATGCACATCAGGCCCTCGATCTCCAGGCCGTATTGGCTGCGGCAGACATCCAGGAAGGCGTCGAGCTCGGACGGCGCGACGCCGCCCTTCTGCGGCTCCTCGCCGGTATTCACTTGCACCAGCAGGCGCGGCTTTTTCCCCTGCTTCGCGATCTCCTTGGCGAGCGCCTCGGCGAGCGACGGGCGGTCCAGCGTGTGGATGGCGTCGAAGAGCGCTACCGCCTCCTTCGCCTTGTTGGACTGGAGCGGGCCGATCAAGTGCAGCTCGACGCCGTCATAGCGCTCGCGCAAGGCAGGCCATTTCGCCTTTGCTTCCTGAACATAATTCTCGCCGAAGACCCGCTGGCCGGCCGCTAGAACCGGCTCGATCGCCTCCGCCGGAAAGGTCTTGGAGACCGCCACGAGGGTGATCGCGGACGGGTCGCGGTCATAGTCGGATGCGGAGCGCCGTATGCTCGCCTGCACCTGCTTCAGACCCTCGACTGCGTCGTTCTCGCTCATGGGACCCTCTCATGATCATCTCGCATGCGCGAAACCGTTGACCGCGCCGGAGAGCTGTGTCCTAGTCCGGCGCAACGTGGCGGCGCAAGCCGCTTGAATCTCCAGCATGACGGATAGCGAAGAAAAATGAGGCCCGAGCGCTACAACGCCAAGGAAGCCGAGCTGAAATGGCGGAAGGTCTGGAACGACCGCGACCTGTTCCGGACGAACAACGACGACCCGCGTCCGAAATACTACGTGCTCGAGATGTTCCCCTATCCGTCGGGGCGCATCCATATGGGCCACGTGCGCAACTACACCATGGGCGACGTGGTGGCGCGCTACAAGCGCGCCAAGGGCTTCAACGTGCTCCATCCCATGGGCTGGGACGCCTTCGGCATGCCGGCCGAGAACGCCGCGATGCAGAACAAGGTCCATCCGAAGGAGTGGACCTACGCCAACATCGCCACCATGCGCTCGCAGCTGCAATCCATGGGTCTCGCCATCGACTGGAGCCGCGAGATCGCGACCTGCGATCCGAGCTATTACAAGCACCAGCAGCGCTTGTTCCTCGACTTCCTGGAAGCAGGCCTCGTCGACCGCAAGACGGCGAAGGTGAACTGGGATCCGGTCGATCACACCGTGCTCGCCAATGAGCAGGTGATCGACGGCCGCGGCTGGCGCTCGGGCGCGCTCGTCGAGCAGCGCGAGCTGACCCAGTGGTTCCTGAAAATCACCGATTACGCGCAGGATCTCGACGACCGGCTCGACAGTCTCGACCGCTGGCCGGACAAGGTGCGCCTGATGCAGCGCAACTGGATCGGCCGCTCGGAGGGCCTGATGGTCCGCTTCGCCCTGAAGCCGGAAACGGTGCCGAACGGCGAGACCGAACTGCAGATCTACACCACGCGCCCCGACACCCTGTTCGGCGCCAAGTTCATGGCGGTTGCGCCCGATCATCCGCTGGCGAAGGCGGCTGCCGAGAAGAATCCCGAGCTCGCGGCCTTCATCGAAGAAGCCAAGCGCATGGGCACGGCGCAGGAGACCATCGACAAGGCGGAAAAGCTCGGCTTCGACACGGGCGTGCGCGCGGTGCATCCCTTCGACTCGGACTGGACGCTGCCCGTCTATGTGGCGAATTTCATCCTGATGGAATACGGCACCGGCGCCATCTTCGGCTGCCCGGCGCATGACCAGCGCGATCTCGACTTCGTCAACAAGTACGGCCTCGGCAACACGCCGGTGGTCTGCCCGCCGGATGTGGACCCGGCCAGCTTCGTCGTCACCGATGTCGCCTATGACGGCGACGGCCGGATGATCAATTCCCGCTTCCTCGACGGCATGACCATCGACGAGGCGAAGGAGGAGGTCGCGCGCCGCCTCGAGAGCGAAATCCGCGGCAACCGGGCCGTCGGCGAGCGTAAGGTGAATTTCCGCCTGCGCGACTGGGGCATCTCGCGCCAGCGCTACTGGGGCTGCCCGATCCCGATCATCCATTGCGATGAATGCGGCGTCGTGCCCGTGCCGAAGGACCAGCTGCCCGTGGTGCTGCCTGAGGACGTATCCTTCGACGTGCCGGGCAACCCGCTCGACCGTCATGCGACCTGGAAGCATGTGGATTGCCCGCAATGCGGGGCGAAGGCCCGGCGCGAGACGGATACCATGGACACCTTCGTGGATTCGTCCTGGTATTTCGCCCGCTTCACCGATCCGACCCTGAGGGACAAGCCGGTGGACCGCGCCACCGTCGACGCGTGGCTGCCGGTCGATCAGTATATCGGCGGCATCGAGCACGCGATCCTGCACCTGCTCTATTCGCGCTTCTTCACCCGCGCGATGGAGAAGACCGGCCATGCCGGCCTGGACGAGCCTTTTGCGGGCCTGTTCACGCAAGGCATGGTGGTGCATGAGACCTACAGGGACGAGAGCGGCAACTGGGTGCTGCCCGCCGACGTGCGCTTCGAAACCGACGACGGCGTGCGAAAAGCCTTCCATGTGGAGACCGGCGCCCCGATCGAGATCGGCTCGATCGAGAAGATGTCGAAGTCGAAGAAGAACACGGTCGATCCGGACGAGATCATCGCCTCCTACGGCGCCGACACCGCGCGCTGGTTCATGCTCTCCGACTCGCCGCCTGAGCGCGACGTGATCTGGACCGAGGAAGGCGTGCAGGGCGCGGGCCGCTTCGTGCAGCGCGTGTGGCGTCTCGTCGGCGAGATCGCCGACCGCACGGCCGGCGCGGATGCGAGCATCGGCACCGGCCCCATCGCCACCGCCGTGCGCAAGGCCGCGCACAGGGCGCTCGCCGCCGTCGAGGACGATGTGGAGCGCCTGCGCTTCAACCGCTGCGTCGCCCAGCTCTACGAGCTCGCCAATGCCCTGCAGGATCTGGCGAACCAGGCCAAGAATGCGGACGAGCCGGGCCTGGGCGGGGCTTTTGCGGAAGCCGGACGCATCTTCGTGCAGCTCTTAGGCCCGATGATGCCGCATCTGGCCGAGGAATGCTGGGAGACGCTTCAGCAGCCCGGCCTCGTCGCCGATGCCGCCTGGCCGCAGCTCGACCGCTCGCTGCTCGTCGAGAACACGATCACCCTGCCGGTGCAGGTGAACGGCAAGAAGCGCGCCGACGTGACGGTTGCCCGCGATGCGGATCAGGTTACAGTCGAGGCGGCCGTGCTCGCCCTCGACGCCGTGCAGAAGGCGCTCGACGGGAAGCCCGCCCGCAAGATCATCGTCGTTCCCCAAAGGATCGTGAATGTCGTCGCTTAGTTTCAGGGTCCTTGCCCGCGTTGCAGTGGTGGCAGGCCTTTCTCTCGGCCTGTCCGCGTGCTTCCGGCCGCTCTACGGTCCGACCGCATCCGGCCAGTCGCTCCAGACCGTGCTCGCCGCCATCGACGTGCCGGAGGTGCAATGGCCGCCGGCGCTTGCGAATACGGGGCATTATCTGCGCAGCGAGATGATCTACGCCCTGAACGGCTCGGGATCCGACACGCCGAAGCGTTATGCCCTGAAGATGGTCTTGGCCCAGAGCCAGTCGAGCCCGGTGATCGACACCCAGATCGGCGCACCGAGCTCGGTGATCCTCGGCGGCACGCTCACCTACACCCTGACAAGCCTCGACGGAAAGACCGTCGTGACCACGGGCGTAGCGACCTCCTCCGCCAGCTTCGACCGCTTCCCGCAGCGCTTCGCCAATATCCGTGCCAACCGCGATGCGGAGATCAGGCTCGCCAAGGATCTGGCGCAGCAGGTGCGCACCCGGCTGTCGGCGGTGCTCGCGAACAGCTGATCCATGGTCGCGGTCAAAGCCGGAGACGTGGATGGAGCGCTGCGGCGCCCCGATCCGCGCATCGGTCTGTTCCTGTTCTACGGGCCCGATATGGGTCTGATCAACGAGCGCGCCCGCCTTGTCGCCGAGCGCTCGGTCGATGACCCCGCGGACCCGTTCCAGCTCATCCGGATCGACGGCGACGATATCGCCGCCGATCCCGCGCGCCTTGCCGACGAGGCGGGGACCATGGGCCTGTTCGGCGCCAAGCGCGCCATCTGGGTGAAATCCACCTCGCGCAACATCGCGCCGGCCGTCGATGCGGTCCTGAAGGGCGAGTTACAAGACACGGTGATTGTCATCGAGGGCGGCGACCTGCAGAAATCCTCGCCCCTGCGCACCCTGTGCGAGCGCTCGCAGAAGGCGCTCGCCCTGCCCTGCTATGCCGATTCCGGACGCGATCTCGGTAACGTGGTCGACGAAACCTTGAAAGACAACGGCTTTTCGATCCAGCGCGAGGCCCGCACCGCCCTGATCGCGAGCCTCGGCGGCGACCGCCTCGCCACCCGCGGCGAACTCGCCAAGCTGATGCTCTACGCCCATGGCCAGCGCGAGATTACGCTGGCCGACGTGGACGCGATCATGAGCGACGTGTCGAGCCTCGCCATGGATGCGGTGGTCGATGCCGCCTTCGCCGGCGAGGGCACGGGGCTCGAGACCGGCTCCCGGCGCCTCGCCGCAGAGGGCGTCAACGCCTCCGTGCTGCTCGGCGCAGCGCTCCGCCACGCGCTGATGCTGTTGAATGCCCGCCTTTCCGTTGAGGAAGGACGCCCGATACCGGCGGTGATGGAAACCATGCGCAGCCTGCATTTCCGGCGCAAACCCCTGGTCGAGCGCCATCTCCAGCGCTGGACCGGCGACAGCCTCAGGAGCGCGATTTCGCTGCTTCAGACGAGCCTCCTGCAGACGCGCCGCATGGCCGATCTCGACGACACGATCGCGGCGAAGACCTTGCTGGACATCGCACGGGCGGCGCGGCGGTAGGGCACCTCGAGGAGACATAAATCGCGACGTCATGGCCGGGCTTGTCCCGGCCACCCACGTCTTGGGAACCACCACGCTGCAAAGACGTGGGTCCCCGGGACAGGCCCGGGGATGACGACGGAGGACGGCAGTCAGTCATTGTCATTCCCGGCCGCAGCGAAGCGGAGGGGAAGGGAACCCATCGAAGCGCCGAGCTCATGAGTGGATCCCCTTCCCGGCCTGCGGCCGCCGGGGATGACACCCTCACACGTCATGGCCGGGCTCGTCCCGGTCATCCACGCTTTTCGGAACCACATCCTCATCCTGAGGAGCAGCCAACAGGCTGCGTCTCGAAGGAGCCTCCAGTGCTCTCTGGATCCTCCTTCGAGACGGTCGCTACGCGACCTCCTCAGGGTGAGGCTTCGTGGTGTTGGTGAATGTGCTTTACGGATTCAACCGCCGGCACGATCCGTCGAGCGGCCGCCTCCAGATTCAATGTCAACACCCGGCGTTGGCGCCTTGGACGAGGTCTTTGCAACGGCGCGGACGGCGGCAATCCGCACCATCGCCGAGGTAATGCAAAGTGCGGCGCCCAGGATAGTTGCCGACATCACGGCAAGCCACAGCGCCTGAATCCATGGAGTTGCGGTATGAAATTTGTCGAGCAGATCGGCCCAGAAGGAATAGGTCTCGTTCATGGTTCCGGGCTCGGCTGTGAGGACACCCGAAATACATATTATAGTTGATAAACTTCGTCCAGCAAAAGCGTCACTGCGCTGTGCATGGATATGCGCAAGCTCATCGGCAGCAACTTCGCCCGGATCAGGCGAGAAAAAGGCTTGACCCAGGAACAGGTCGAGGAGCGGTCCGGATTGAGTCAGCAATATCTCAGCAGCCTTGAGCGGGGCCGAAGGAACCCGACGATCGTGACGGTCCATGAGCTGGCGCAGGCTTTGGGCGTCAGCCATCTCGACCTTCTCAAGCCGGATGGCCCGCCGCCGACGCAGGGCTGAGGCTCTGCGATGCCGCGGCCCTTCCGTCGCGGCTGGTGGCGCGAGCGCCTTACGGATTCAACCGCCGGCACAAGCCGTCGAGCTGGTCCAGGGTCTTGTACTTGATGCGCAATTCACCGCCGCTGCCCTTGTGGTCGATACTCACCGTGAGGCCGAGCACGTCCTGCAGCGCTTTTTCGAGCGCCCTTGTGTCGGGATCCTTCTCCGCCTTGGCAAGCTTGGCCGCCTTGGCCTCCGTCTTCGCCGGCGAGGCATTATCGGTCTGCGCGATCTCCTCGACCTGGCGCACGCTCAGGCCCTCGTCGAGGACGCGCTTCGCCACCTGGACCGGATCCTTCACCGAGAGCAGCGCGCGGCCGTGGCCGGCGGTGAGCTTGCGCTCCATCAGCATCTTGCGCACGCCGACGGGCAGATCGGTGAGACGCAAAGTGTTGGCGATGTGGCTGCGGCTCTTGCCGATGACTTTCGAGAGATTCTCCTGCGTGTAGGAGAACTCGGCCATCAGGCGCGAATAGCCTTCCGCCTCCTCGATCGGGTTGAGATCGGCGCGCTGGACGTTCTCGAGGATCGCGTATTCGAGCGATGTCTTGTCGTCGATGCTGACGATGACCACCGGCACCCGGTGCAGCCCCGCCTTCTGCGCCGCGCGCCAGCGGCGCTCGCCGGCGACGATCTCGAATTCGTCCCTATGGTTCGGGATCGACCGCACCACGATGGGCTGGATGATGCCGCGATCCTTGATCGAATGTGTCAGCTCCTGCAGATCCGCATCGTCGAAGACCTTGCGCGGGTTGCGCGGGTTCGGGCGAAGGAACTCCACCGGCACCGAGCGCGGCACGAAGCCCTTGCGCTCAAGGTTGCCCATCTCGTCTCCCACCTCGCCGATCAGGGCGGCCAATCCACGACCCAGGCGCGACTTACCTTCTTCTGCCATTGTCTCTCTCAAAAAATTTTAGGCCGCGCGCAGGGCGCGTTCACGCTGGATGACTTCCGAGGCAAGCCGCAGATAGGCCTGCGAGCCGGCGCATTTCAGATCGTAGAGCAGGACCGGCTTGCCATGCGACGGCGCTTCCGACACGCGGACGTTGCGCGGGATCATCGTCTCGTAAACCTTGGCTCCCATGAACTGGCGCACATCCGCCACCACCTGTCCCGACAGGTTGTTGCGCGGGTCGAACATGGTCAAAACCACGCCGTGGATCGACAGATCAGGATTGAGGGCCGAGCGGACCTGTTCGACCGTTTTGAGCAGCTGGCTGAGGCCTTCCAGAGCAAAAAATTCGCATTGGAGGGGGACCAGAACGGCGTCAGCAGCGGTCAACGCATTGATGGTCAGAAGATTCAGCGATGGCGGGCAGTCGATCAAAATATAGGTAAAAGGTTCACTTACCTCGGAGACTGAAAGACTCGTGATGGCGGAGCGGAGCCGATGCGCGCGGTTGCGCTCGTTGGCGATCTCCAATTCGACGCCGAGAAGGTCGAGAGTCGAAGGCGCGACCGACAATCCGGGCACCACGGTCTCGGTGATCGCCTCCTCCAATGAGGCTTCGCCGGCGAGCACGTGATAGGTCGAGACCCGGCGGCTCTTGCGGTCGATGCCGAGACCAGTCGAGGCATTGCCCTGCGGGTCGAGATCGATGATCAGAACTTTCTCGCCGATGGCGGCGAGCGCCGTGCCGAGATTGATCGCCGTCGTCGTCTTGCCGACACCACCCTTCTGGTTGGCGAGCACGAGAACGCGTGGTGTCGCCCCAAGCGCGCCTGGTTCGGGTCCGTTGCGGTCGGTCATCATGAATGGCTCTCGATGGAGGTGATGCGCAGAATCCTGGCGTCAGGATCGGTCAGGCTCGGCAGGATCTCTGCCTCGAATGTCCACTTTTTCCGGGCCTCGGTCAATTCGATCTCGACGTCGCGACCCTTGGGAAAGAGACCCATTGTCCCCGCTTTCAACAACGGTGCGGTCCAGTCCAGCAGCATGTCGAGAGAGGCGAGCGCCCGAGCCGAGACCACATCGGCCTTGCCGACGAAGCCTGGCACAACGGTCTCAAGCCTCGCTTCGTGAATGGTCGCCGAGGCTCCGGTGAGCCGGGCGATCTGGCGCAGGAAGGCACATTTGCGCGAATTGCTCTCGACGAGATGGACGTGAAGTCCCCTCTCCGCGCCGGCAATGGCGAGGACCAGACCGGGGAAACCGGCCCCGGATCCGAGGTCGAGCCAAGTCCTCGCTTCGGGGGCGAGATCCAGAAGCTGCAGCGAATCGACGATATGGCGCTCCCAGATCTGGCTCAGCGTGGCCGGACCGACGAGGTTCTTGATCGCCTGCCAGCGCCGAAGCTCACGCTCCAGCAGTTCCAGCTTCTCGAATGTTTCACGTGAAACATTCAGATCGGATGCAGTCAGAATAGTGGATTTCGTCACGACAGAGGCTCGGCAAAGTGGGCAGCGCGCCCCGGTGCCTTGCGGGCATGGGCGGCCAGAAGCGTCAGCGCGGCAGGGGTGATGCCTTCGATCCGAGCCGCCTGTCCCAGGGTCTTGGGACGGACGAGATCGAGCTTGGCCTTGATCTCGTTCGACAGACCGGGCAGGCCCTGAAAATCGATGCCCTCGGCCAGGGCTACGCCCTCATCCCGACGATAGGCGGCGATATCCGCCTGCTGCCGGTCGAGGTAAACCGCATAGGTCGCGTCCGTCTCAAGCCGCTCTTGGACAGGTCCGCTCACGGAAGATAGCTCCGGCCACACCCGAGCGAGGTCGGACCAGCCGATGCTCGGATAGGACAGCAGCTGGTAGGCGCTGCGGCGGATGCCGTCCTGGTTGAGCTCAAGCCCATGCCGGGCCGCTTCCTGCGGGGTCAGGCTGAGCGCCTGCAGCCGCTGCCGGGTGTCATGGATCTCAGCCTGAGAGCGTTGAAAATGCCTCTCGCGCTGCGTGCCGACGCAGCCAATCTCCAGGCCTTTGCCGGTCAGGCGCTCGTCCACATTGTCGATGCGCAGGCTCAGGCGATATTCGGAGCGCGAGGTGAACATGCGATAAGGCTCGCTCACGCCGCGGGTGATGAGATCGTCGACCAGAACGCCGATATAGGATTCGGCCCGGTCGAACACGATCCCGTCCTGGCCGGACGCGCGACGGGCGGCATTGAGGCCGGCGACCAGCCCCTGCGCCGCCGCCTCCTCATAGCCGGTGGTGCCATTGATCTGGCCGGCGAGGAAAAGGCCCTGAACGGCCTTGGTCTCGAGCGCGGCAGTCAGGTTGCGCGGGTCGACATAATCGTACTCGATGGCATAGGCCGGCTGCAGCATTCGCACCTTTTCCAAGCCCGGAATATGGGACAGGAAGGCGAGCTGCACGTCCTCCGGCAGGGAGGTCGAGATCCCGTTGGGATAGACGGTGAAGTCGTCGAGGCCCTCCGGCTCCAGGAAGATCTGGTGCCCGTCCCGGTCGCCGAAACGCACAACCTTGTCCTCGATCGAAGGGCAATAGCGCGGCCCCCTGCCCTGGATCTCGCCAGAATACATGGCCGAACGGTGCAGGTTGTCCCGGATCAGCTCGTGGACCTTGGCCGTCGTGCGGGTGATGCCGCATTCGATCTGTGGGTTGTCGATCCGGGTGGTCAGCAGCGAGAACGGCACCGGCTCGTCATCGGCTGCCTGCTTGTCGACACCGGCCCAGTCGATGGTGCGGCCATCAAGGCGGGGCGGAGTGCCGGTCTTGAGACGCCCGAGGATGAAGCCGAGCCGCTCGAACGTCTTCGGCAGGCCGAGCGAAGGCCGCTCGCCCATGCGGCCGGCCGGGATCTTCTTCTCGCCGATATGGATCAGGCCCGACAGAAAGGTCCCGGTGGTGATGACAACGGCCCCGGCGGCGAGCACCTGACCGTCGGCGAGCAGAAGACCGGTAATCCGTCCATCCTGTACGACGAGGTCGTCCGCCTCCCCCTCCACGATGGCGAGGTTCGGCGTCTGCAGCAGCTCGGCCTGCATGGCACGGGCATAGAGCTTGCGGTCGGCCTGGGTGCGCGGGCCGCGTACGGCCGGGCCCTTGCGACGGTTGAGCAGGCGGAACTGGATGCCGGCCTTATCGGCGATACGGCCCATGACGCCGTCGAGCGCATCGATCTCGCGCACGAGGTGACCCTTGCCGAGCCCGCCGATAGCCGGGTTGCACGACATGGCGCCGATGGTCGCGAGCTTGTGCGTGACGAGAGCCGTGCGCGCACCCATACGGGCAGCGGCGGCGGCCGCCTCAGACCCCGCGTGGCCGCCTCCGACGACGATCACATCGAACACCGCGCTCATCTTATCTCCTGTTGGAACGTCGAACTGGAAGCAGGTTCCAACCCGGTCTCAATCCGACGCCCGCTTATCCTGAACCGTCGCCAGCACCCATCGCAGCTTCGCGTCGGCGAGACCTAGGGCTCACAATCCTCTGATGCGCTGATCTAGGTGCTGGTTCGGCAGAGGTCAAAAGGGCAAAATGTTTCACGTGAAACATTTTGGTTCTGCACAGCCTACCCACAGCGCATGCACGGGGGATTCAACATTGTTCCACCGATTCGTGAATGGGGAAATTGGCCCGTATCGGAATAGGACCTGAGTGAACGCTTGGAAAGACCGATGCCCAACCCCACCCCGAAGGCTGGCTAGACACGGGTATTGCCCCAAGCCCTCGTCCTGAGGGCCGCCATAGGCGGCGTCTCGAAGGACGAGGGCGTCTCCAGTGTATTCTGGATCCTCCTTCGAGACGGTCGCTTCGCGACCTCCTCAGGATGAGGTCGGACTTTTATGAGCCGCCCAGGAAGTGAGTGGAAATTGGTCTTCCGCCTTCGACCGGCAAAGATCTCGGCGTCATGGCCGGCCCTGTGCCGTCCATCCCGATGCGGAGAAGCGCCGCCTCTCTCGGGTGGAGATCACCGGCGCAAGGCCGGCGATGACAAAGAGGGTTCATATCCCGGCAGCCCCCGAACAAGGTCGGGCAATTTCAGAGCGAGCTGATGTACCCGCAGCCGCAATCACTTGCCGATGCAGAAGCTCGAAAACAGGCGGTCGAGCACGTCCTCGACATCGACGCGGCCGGTGATCTCGCCGATTGCGCGGGCCGCAAGCCGCACCTCCTCCGCCGCCAGCTCGAGCGGCCCATGGCCGGCGAGCATCGCCCGCGCCCGCTCGAGCGCCTCATAGGCCCGCTCGAGCGCCTTGCGGTGGCGCTCCCGGGTGACGACGGCGTCGCCCTGCCCCATCAAGCTCTCCGCCTCGGCTTCCAGCCGCCCGATCAACTCCGGCAGACCTTCGCCGGTGGCGGCCGCGATCATCACGTCGCAATCGTTCCGGACCGGATTCACATCGGCCTTGGTTCCCACCTTCAACAGGCGCCGCGCCTCGGGCGGAGCGCCCTCCTCCCCTTCCGGGGGCACGAGCCAGAGCACGAGATCGGCATCCTGCACCCGGGCGCGGGCACGGGAGACGCCCTCCTGCTCGATCAAATCCCCGCTCTCACGCAGGCCGGCGGTGTCGACGACGATCACCGGCAGGCCGCCGAGATCGCAATGCACTTCGATCACGTCCCGGGTGGTGCCGGCGATCGGCGAGACGATAGCCACATCGCGTTGGGCCAGCGCATTGAGCAGGGTCGACTTGCCCGCATTGGGCGGGCCGGCAAGCACCACGGTGAGGCCCTCGCGCAGGCGCTCCCCGCTTCGGTTGGCGGCGGCGCGGCCGATCTCGTCCCCCACCCGGTCGATCATGGCGAGGATCTCCCCCTCCAGATCTTCGGGTACGTCGCCCTCGTCGGAAAAGTCGAGGCTCGCCTCGAGCAAGGCCAACACCTGCAGCACGCTCTCGCGCCAGCCTTCCGCTGCATTTCCCAATCGGCCGCCGAACTGGCGCATGGCCTGGCGCCTTTGCGCCTCGGTCTCGGCGTCGATGATGTCGGCGAGGCCCTCGACCTGGGCGAGGTCCATGCGGCGGTTGAGAAAGGCGCGGCGGGTGAACTCCCCTGCCTCTGCCGGGCGGCAATTCTCGATGGTGCCGAGCGCGCGGAGCACCGCCGCCCGGGTCGCCAGCCCGCCATGGATGTGGAACTCGGCCTGATCCTCGCCTGTAAAGCTCTTCGGCCCCGGCATCCAGAGCACCAGCGCCTGATCGAGCGGCTCATCGGTGGCCGGGTTCTTCAAGGTCCGCACGACGGCTCGGCGGGGATCGGGCACACTTCCCGCCATCCGCTCCACGATCGCCCGACTCCCCGCACCGCTGATCCGGATCAGGCACACGGCGGCACGGCCGTGACCGGAAGCCATCGCGAAGATCGTGTCGTCCGAACGCATGAGCGTGAACCTCGTGAGAAAAAGAGGATTTAAGGTTGATGATGTCTTAAAAACAGAAGGCGCGGATCGTAGCGAGTCCGATGCCGGAGCGGGTCCGATGAATCGCCTGAGCGAAGCCCATTCCCCCTACCTTCTGCAGCACAGGGACAATCCTGTCCATTGGTGGGAATGGGGTCCCGAGGCGCTGGCCGAGGCGAAGCGGCTCGACCGGCCGATCCTGATCTCGATCGGCTATGCCGCCTGCCACTGGTGCCATGTCATGGCGCATGAAAGCTTCGAGGACTCAGGTGTCGCCGCTGTCATGAATGACCTCTTCGTCAACATCAAGGTCGACCGCGAGGAGCGGCCGGATGTGGACCATGTCTACATGAGCGCCCTCCATCTCCTGGGCGAGCAGGGCGGCTGGCCGCTCACCATGTTCCTGACGCCCGAAGGCGAGCCGTTCTGGGGCGGCACCTATTTTCCGAAGGAGCCGCGGTTCGGCCGCCCCGGCTTCGTCGCGGTGCTGCGGGAGGTGAGCCGCCTCTACCACGCGGAGCCGGAGCGGATCCTCAAGAACCGGACTGCGATCAGGCAGCATCTGGCGAAGGCGGAGCAGGGCGACGGCGGCACCCTCGGCCTGGACGATCTCGACCGTTTGGGATTACGCCTCTCCGAACTCATCGACACGGAGAACGGCGGCCTGCAGGGCGCCCCAAAGTTCCCCAACCCGCCGATCCTCGAAGTCCTCTATCGCTATGCCCGCCGCAGCGGCGACGCGGAGGCGAAACGGCGCTTTCTCCTGAGCCTGGAGCGCATGGCGCTCGGCGGCATTCGCGATCATCTCGGCGGCGGCTTTGCCCGCTACTCCGTCGACGAACGCTGGCTCGTGCCGCATTTCGAAAAGATGCTCTACGACAATGCGCAGCTGCTGGAGCTCTATGCTCTGGGATACGCCGAGACCGGACATCCCCTCTTCCGGGACGCGGCCGAGGGAATCGTCGCCTGGCTGCAACGGGAGATGACGATTCCCGAGGGCGCCTTCGCCGCGAGTCTGGACGCGGATTCGCAAGGAGAGGAAGGCCGCTTCTATGTCTGGACCCTGGCCGAGATCCGCGAAGCCTTGGGCGAGGACGACGCTGCCGTCTTCGCCAAGATTTACGACATCACGGAGGACGGCAATTTCGAGGGCCACAACATCCCGAACCGGCTGATCTCCGGTGAGGCTCCGCCTGCAATTGAGGAGCGGCTGTCGGTCATGCGGGCGAAGCTGCTGGCGCGGCGGGCTTCCCGCATCAGGCCCGGCCTCGACGACAAGGTGCTGGCCGACTGGAACGGGCTTATGATCGCAGCCCTCGTCCGGGCAGCTCCCCTCCTCGGTCGGCCGGACTGGACCGACATCGCCCGGCGGGCTTATGGCTTCATCTCGAAGTCGATGAGCCGGGACGGACGGCTCGGCCATTCCTGGCGCGGCGCGCTGATCTTTCCCGGCTTCGCCCTCGACCATGCAGCGATGATGCGCGCGGCGCTTGCCCTTCACGAGGCGACGTCGGAGCCTTCCTATCTCCAGGACGCGCGGACCTGGCGCAACGTGCTCCTGGCGGAATACATGATCGAGGACAATGGCTGCCTCGCCATGACGGCCCGGGGAGCCGACCCGCTCGTCGTCCGGCCGCAGCCGAGCACGGATGATGCCGTACCCAATGCCAATGGGGTCTTTGCCGAAGCGCTTGTGAGGCTTGCGCAGATCACCGAGGAGGCGGAGGACATCGAACGCGCACAGGAGGTTCTGAGTCGGCTCGTCGGAATCGCCCGCTCATCGCCCCTCGGCCACGCCTCGATCCTCAACGCCCTCGAGCTGCACCTGCGGGGAGTGAGCATTCTGATCACGGGACATAACGCCGGAGCATTGCATCAATCCGCCCTCGCCCTGCCCTATCTCGACCGCAGCGTTCGCCTTCTCAAGGCAGATGAGATGCTCCCCGACGATCATCCCGCCAAGGCCCTCGCCTCCTCGCACGCCGAGGCCCAGGCCCTCGTCTGCGCCGGCATGCGCTGCTCGCTCCCGGTCTCGGATGCGGATGGCTTGCGGGCGCGTGTGGAGGAAATGCTGGAGATCGGCAAGAAGAGCTAGCGAGCTCTCGCAGGATACAGCCTCGATGTCATGGCCGGCCTCGTGCCGGCCATCCCGATCCTGTGAAGCGCTTGCGCCTCTCTTCATCGAGATCACCGGCACTGATCCCCGGCTCAAGTCCGGGGAGGTAATGACAGGCGGTGAGTTTGCATAAGGACCTCAACAATCCGGCTCGCGCGTCACCGCCTCACGCTTGAGATGGGTCAGCGGCAGGGCCGCATCGGATTTCACCCGGGTCAGGGCGAAGTTCGAACGGATGTCGCCGATCATCGGCAGGACGAGGAGTTTTTCCGTCAGCAGCCGCTCGTACGCCTTCAGGTTCGACACCACGATCTCGGCGATGAAGTCCGCCGTGCCGGAGACCATGTGGCAGGCCACCACCTCGGGCATGGCGGAGAGCGCCTGCTGCAGCGCCTGCGCATTGTCGCGGGAATGCTTTTCGACCTTGATCTCGACGAAGACCGTGAGCCCGAGACCGACCGATTCCCGGTCTAGCACGGCGCGGTAGGTGCGGATGAAGCCGTCGCGCTCGAGTCGCCGGACCCGGCGCAGGCACGGCGAAGGCGAGAGGCCGACCTGATCCGCCAGTTCCTGGTTGGTCAGCCGCCCGTCGGACTGGAGCGCACCCAGGATCCGCAGGTCGATGGCGTCGAGATCGATATAGGGCATGGTTTCACCAACAGCCGCTTTCGCGCAATTTTCTGCCAATAAGTCCCTATAATCAAGTATCACTTCGCAAGGACATGCCCTGTCATGCCAGGATATGCTCAGACGCATCGATGGAGATGCGCCATGTCCGACCTCGTCCACTCCCTGCCGCAGAGCCGGTTCCGGCCCGCTCTCATCGGCTGGCTCGCGGCCCTGGCGACGGTTACGATCTGGGCAGTCTGGGCGGTGGCGACCCGCCATGCGGTCACCCACGACCTGCCGCCGGTCGCCATCGGCATATTGCGCTTCGGCGTGCCTGCCGTGCTGCTGGCGCCGATTGCATGGCGCACCGGGCTCTTTCCGAAGGGGCCGGGATTGCCGAAGAGTCTCGGCCTTCTCGGCTCCGGTGCTCCATTCTTCCTCATCGTCGCGCTCGGCATGCAATTCGCGCCGGCGGCGGAGATCGGTCCGCTGCTGCCGGGCACCATGCCGCTCTTCGTCGCCCTCATCGGCTGGCTCGTCTTCGGCGAGCAGCTCGCCCGAATGCGCGTTTTCGGCTTCGCCCTGATCCTGATCGGTGTCGCCTGCATCGGCGGCCATGGGCTATTCATGACGAGCAACGGAACCTGGCGCGGCCACCTGCTCCTGCTGACCGGCGCCTGCCTGTGGGGGATCTACACCCACGCCTATCGCCGCAGCGGGTTGTCGGCGCTGCAGGCGGCGTCCCTCATCGGGCTGTGGTCCTTCCTGATCCTCCTGCCCTTCGGCCTGCCGCCGCTCATCCGCGCGATCGGCAACGGCTTGGCCGGCCCGCTCGTGCTGCAGGCCCTTCTCCAGGGCTTTCTCTCGGGCGTTGCCGGCATCGTTCTCTACGGCATCGCCATCGACCGGCTCGGCGCCTCTCGCGCCGCCGCCATCTCGCCGCTCGCCATCGTGCTGGCGGCGTTGATCGCGATCCCGGTGCTCGGCGAGATTCCGGACGCGGCCGCGATGATCGGAATCATCTTGGCGACCCTCGGCGTCGTGCTGGCGAGCGGCGTGTTCGGATCTGCGCCGAAACTCTCATCCTGACTATCCAGCATGATCTTCCCGACATTGTCATCACCTCCCCGGACTTGATCCGGGGATCGGTGCCGGTGAACCCGATCTGAAGAACGCTGTGCTTCACAGCATCGGGATGGCCGGCACGAGGCCGGCCATGACGAGCGACATTTGCAGACACAACGAAAAACCCCACCCTCCGCGAGGAGGATGGGGCCGGGATTCCGTGAGGCGGGACGCCCGCCTTTAGGTGTTCATCGAGTCGAAGAAGTCCTGGTTCGACTTGGTCTGGCGCAGCTTGTCGAGCAGGAACTCGATGGCATCCACCGTGCCCATCGGGTTGAGGATGCGGCGCAGCACGTACATCTTCTTGAGCGTGTCGCTTGGTACCAGCAGCTCTTCCTTGCGGGTGCCGGAGCGGGTGATGTCGATCGCCGGGAAGGTGCGCTTGTCGGCGACCTTGCGGTCCAGGATGATTTCCGAGTTGCCGGTGCCCTTGAACTCTTCGAAGATCACCTCGTCCATGCGCGAGCCGGTATCGATCAGCGCGGTTGCGATGATGGTGAGCGAGCCGCCCTCCTCGATGTTGCGCGCCGCGCCGAAGAAGCGCTTCGGACGCTGCAGGGCATTGGCATCGACACCGCCGGTGAGCACCTTGCCGGATGACGGCACAACGGTGTTGTAGGCGCGTCCCAGGCGCGTGATCGAATCGAGCAGGATGACCACGTCGCGGCCATGCTCGACGAGGCGCTTCGCCTTCTCGATCACCATCTCGGCCACCTGCACGTGGCGCGTCGCCGGCTCGTCGAAGGTGGAGGCCACGACCTCGCCCTTCACCGAGCGCTGCATGTCGGTCACTTCCTCCGGGCGCTCGTCGATGAGCAGCACGATGAGGTAGCACTCGGGATGGTTGGTGGTGATCGACTGCGCCACGTTCTGCATCAGCACGGTCTTACCCGTGCGCGGCGGTGCGACGATCAGCGCGCGCTGGCCTTTGCCGATGGGCGAGACGATGTCGATGATGCGCGGCGAGAAATCTTTGCGCGTCGGATCGGCGATCTCGAGATTGAAGCGCTCGTGCGGGAAGAGCGGCGTCAGGTTGTCGAAGTGAACCTTGTGCCGGATCTTCTCCGGATCCTCGAAATTGATCGTATTGACCTTGAGCAGGGCGAAGTAGCGTTCGCCCTCCTTCGGGCCGCGGATCGGGCCATCCACCGTGTCGCCGGTGCGCAGGCCGAATTTCCGGATCTGCGAGGGCGAGACATAGATGTCGTCGGGACCGGGCAGGTAGTTCGAATCGGCCGAGCGCAGGAAGCCGAAGCCGTCCTGCAGCACCTCGACCACGCCGGCGCCGATGATCTCGACCTCGCGTGCCGCCAGCTGCTTGAGGATGGCGAACATGAGCTCCTGCTTGCGCATGGTGCTCGCGTTCTCGACCTCGAGCTCTTCGGCGAAAGTGATGAGTTCGGTGGCGGATTTGGATTTCAGGTCTTGAAGTTTGATTTCCCTCATCGGGGAACACTCTCGGGGTAAAGTCGCGGGCAGAAGAGCTGTACGCGGGGGAGATTAAGGGGAACGTTGGACAGGGCCGCCGGGTTCACGAACCGTGACTGAGAGAGCCCTGAGGCCCCGTGCAGCGCACCTGTCTTTAGAGGAAGAGACCTTTGTTCTAGCCGTTTTCTCCGAAAATCACAAGAGCCTTCCTCGCCCCGTCCGGGAACGTTCCCTTTCACAAGGCGGTTATCGGTCGCTAATCAAGGAGAAACCTGCCGTGAGCCAGCTGACCCTCGCCGACCTGTCCGACAAGATGCGCGACATCGATTTCGCCATGCTCTCGACCCATGCGGAGGGCGGCGAGATCGCCGGGCGTCCGATGAGCAGCAACAGCGATGTCGCCTACGAGGGCGATTCGTACTTCTTCTCCGACGGGAACACGCGGACGGTCGAGGATATCGAGCGCGACCCGAAGGTGTCCCTCGCCTTCCAGGGCAGCAAGGGCCTTCTCGGCAAGCCCCCGATCTTCATCGCCATCGAAGGCCGCGCCGAGCTGATCCGCGACAGGAAGGTCTTCGAGGAGCATTGGACGAAGGACCTGGAGATCTGGTTCAAGGACGGTGTCGACACGCCCGGCCTCGTCCTGATCAAGGTTCACGCCACCCGCATCCATTACTGGCACGGCACGGACGAGGGCGAAGTGAAGCCCTGACCGCAGGCGGTCAGAACGGCTTCACGATCACCAGGATCACGATGCCGATCATGAGAACCGTCGGCACCTCGTTGATCATGCGGTAGAATTTCGCCGGGCGGGTGTTCTGGTCGGCGGCGAACACTTTTACCGTCTTCGACAGGAAGCCGTGCACGCCCGACAGGATCAGCACCAAAAGCACCTTCGCATGCAGCCACCCGGAGGTGTACCAGCCGCCCTGCCAGATCAGGATCAGGCCGAGGATCCAGGCGAGAATCATGGCCGGGTTGATGATCGCCTTGAGCAGGCGCCGCTCCATGAGCTTGAAGGTGTCCGACTGGATCGAGCCCTTCGGTGCGTCGCAGTGATAGACGAAGAGGCGCGGCAGGTAGAGCATGCCCGCCATCCACGCGATGATGGCGATCACGTGGAACGCCTTGATCCAGTCGTACAGCATCGTGCCTAAGCCCCCCGCACGCGAGCGATCATCCGCTCGACATGGTCGATCGGCGTCTCCGGCAGGATGCCGTGGCCGAGATTGAAGATGTGCGGGCGGCCGCGGGCCGCCGCGAGGACATGATCGATGCCCTTCTCAAGCGCAGCGCCTCCGGCAATCAGGGCGAGCGGGTCGAGATTGCCCTGGGTGGCCAAGGTCGCCGGCAGGATCGGCAGCACGATCGCCGGATCGAGGGTCCAGTCGAGGGCGAGCGCATCGCCGATGCCGGCGGTTGCAAAACGGTGGAGATTGGCCCCGCCCCCGCGCACGAAAACGATCACTTTCGCCTGCGGCCGCGCGGATTTCAGACCCTCCACCATGCGGCGGATCGGATCGAGCGAGAGCCGGTCGAAGAGCGCCGGCGGCAGGGCGGACCCAAAACTCTCGAAGATCTGCACCGCCTCGGCGCCCGCATCGATCTGGCGGATGAGATAGGCGGTGGAGGCTTTGACCAGCCTGTCGATGAGCGCATCCATGAAGGCCGGATCGCGATAGGCGGTGAGCCGGGCCGGGGCCTGGTCCGGCGTGCCCTTGCCGGCGATCATGTAGCTCGCCACCGTCCAGGGCGCGCCGCAGAAGCCTAAAAGCGTCGTCTCCTTCGGCAGGCTCTTGCTCAGGCGGTCCAGGGTTTCGAAGACCGGGTCGAGCCGCTCCAGCGGCAGTTCTTCGGCAAGCCTGGAAAAATCTGTCTGCGAGGTGATCGGATCGAGCTTCGGACCTTCGTTCTCGACGAAGCGCACGTCCTGGCCCAAGGCATGGGGAATGACGAGAATGTCGGAGAACAGGATCGAGGCGTCGAAGCCGAAGCGCCGGATCGGCTGGAGCGTCACCTCCTCGGCGAGCCTCGGATTGTAGCAGAGGTCGAGAAAGGAGCCTGCCTGCTTTCGGGTCTCGCGGTATTCCGGCAGATAGCGACCGGCCTGGCGCATGATCCAGATCGGCAGCGGCCAGACCGGCTCGCCGTTCAGCACGCGCAAAATCGCTTTGGTGGAACGCTCGCTCACAGGCCCTCTCTTAAAAGAATAATCTTTGAATCTAAGAATCTGATGTTTCTCTTGGGCCGTGAATCGCAAAGCCGCAACCCCGTCCACAGACACTCCACATGGGCTGCGGCGTTAAGGGTCCATTAACGGTTGGGGCGGTCCTGCCACAATCCTTTCCGAATTGTTAAACCTTAACAGCCCGTTAACGAAGCTTAACCAAGTCTGAATCGGACGGGTGCGGGTGATTCGTGCCGGATTCTCCCAGTTCGACAGCGCCGATGCTGCACAACGGGCAGCGCTGTTGATGAGATGGCCTGAATCCCACAGGCCCTCGTGCTGGACCTCTTCACCCAGGCGTTTTATCCACACTGATCGACTCCTGCAGTGGATGATGGGAGAGGCTGGCTCATCAAACTCTGACCTCATCCTGAGGAGCAGCGCAGCTGCGTCTCGAAGGAGGATCCAGTGTAGGCTGGAGACGCCCTGATCCTTCGAGACGGACCTGACGGTCCTCCTCAGGATGAGGGCTGGGGACGATGCCGATGATGAGACCGGCCTTTGAGGAGAACGAGTCGTGGGACGCAGCTATTTTCATCTCCATCTTGTCTCCGACTCGACCGGTGAAACACTCATCACCGTCGCCCGTGCGGTGGTCGCGCAATATGAAGGCGTCGCTGCCATCGAGCATGTCTACCCCCTCGTGCGCTCCAACACCCAGCTCGAACGCGTGATCAGCGAGATCGAGACCGCGCCGGGCATCGTGCTCTACACGCTGGTGGAGCAGGATCTCGCCGGACGCCTCGAAGAGGTCTGCCGCGCGACGGGCTCGCCCTATCTCTCCGTCCTCGAGCCGGTGCACGCCCTGCTCTCCTCCTATCTCGGCACCCATTCGACGGCCCGGCCCGGCGCGCAGCACATGCTGAACGCAGAATATTTCAAGCGCATCGACGCCATGAACTTCACGCTCCTGCACGATGACGGGCACCTGCCGCACGATCTCGACGAGGCAAACGTGATTCTGGTCGGCGTGAGCCGCACCTCGAAGACGCCGACCGCGATCTATCTCGCCAATCGCGGTCTGAAGACCGCCAACATTCCTCTCGTTCCCGGCGTGCCGCCGCCGGCTGTGCTCGAGACGGCGCGCAAGGCTCTCATCGTCGGCCTCGTGGCGACGCCGGAGCGCATCGTGCAGATCCGACAGAATCGGCTGCTCAGCCTGAATGCCGACGACGACACCTCCTATGTAGACCGTGACGCAGTGGCGGAAGAACTCGCCGCTTCCCGTCGCCTCTTCGCCCGCAACGGCTGGCCGGTGATCGACGTGACGCGCCGCTCCATCGAGGAGACGGCCGCCGCGATCATCGACCTCTATCGCGACCACCGCCTGCGCTTCATTGCGGAATAAAATCATGCCGGTGCTCTGGACCCCCAACGACAAGCTGCTTCTCGCCTCGACCAGCGCAACCCGCCTCGCCCTGCTGGTGAGTGCCGGGCTTGCCGTGGAAACGCAGAATTCGGGCATCGACGAACGTGCCGTCGAGGCGGCGGCGGAGCAGGAACGGCTTGACCCGCCGGCGCTCGCCCAGCGTCTCGCCGACGAAAAGGCGCTTGCCGTGAGCCGTCGCCATCCGGAGCGCGTGGTGCTCGGGGCCGATCAAGTGCTCGACGGCGCGGGCGAGGTCTTTCACAAGCCCGCCAACCGGGATGCCGCGCGGGCGCAGCTCTTGAAGCTGTCCGGGCATTCCCATGCGCTGCATTCCGCAGGCAGCCTCGCCATCGGCGGGCAGGTGGTGGAGCAATTCTCGCGCAGCGCCTATCTCGTCATGCGCCCGCTGACGGAGGAGGCGATCGATCTTTATCTCGACCTCGCCGGGCCCGATGTGCTCAAAAGCGTCGGCGTTTACCAGCTCGAAGGGTTCGGGGTTCATCTGTTTGAGGCGGTCGAGGGGGATCATTCCACGATCCTGGGACTCCCTCTCCTTCCGCTTCTCGCCGCCTTACGCCGCCTCGGCTGCCTGAGTCTTTAAAGGTTAGAGTTCATGCCGAAGGCCTTCGTCACCGGCCATCCGATCAAGCATTCCCGCTCGCCGCTGATTCACGGCCATTGGCTGAAGGAATACGGACTCGACGGATCCTATGAGCGCATCGACGTGGCGCCTGTGGATTTCGGGGAGTTTCTGCGCGGCTTTGCGGCTCGCGGCTTTGCCGGCGGCAATGTCACCATCCCGCACAAGGAGGCGGCCTTCCTCGGCGTCGACCGCAGGACGGCGCGGGCCGAGCGCGTCAAGGCGGTCAACACGCTCTGGATCGAGGACGGCGTGCTCTGGGGCGACAATACGGACGTGGCCGGCTTCATGGCCCATCTCGACGCGAGCCTGGGGACAGGCTGGGAGCAAAATGTGGATACGGCATTGGTGATCGGCGCGGGAGGCGCTGCCCGTGCCGTCGTAGCCGGCCTGCAGGATCGAGCCCTGAAGCGCATACTCGTCACGAACCGGACCCTGGCGAAGGCGGAAGACCTGGTCCGCGATCTCCGGCCGGGCAGTGCGGTCGGTCTCGAGACATCCGCGTGGGAGGCTCTCGGGCGGGTGATCCCCCATGCAAGGCTCATCGTCAACACCACCTCGCTCGGCATGGCGGGCCAGCCTCCCCTCGCCCTCGACCTGTCGCGGGCCCCACGCGATGCCGCGGTCGCCGACATCGTCTACGTTCCCCTCGAAACACCCCTCCTCGCTGAGGCGAAGGCGGAAGGCCTGAAAACGGTCGATGGGCTCGGCATGCTGCTGCACCAGGCGGTGCCGGGCTTCGAGCGCTGGTTCGGTGTCAGGCCCGAGGTCACGCCCGAATTGCGGGCTCTGATCCTTGCCGATATCGAGGGCCGAAAATGACCTTCGTGCTCGGGCTCACCGGCTCCATCGGCATGGGCAAATCGGCCACCGCCGATCTTTTCCGCCGGCTCGGCGTGCCGGTGCACGATGCGGACGCCACCGTGCACCGCCTCTATCGCGGCCGTGCAGCGCCGCTGATCGAAAAGGCCTTTCCGGGGACCGTCGGCGACGGCACCGTCGACCGGGCGAAATTGGGCGCTGCCGTCCTCGACGATCCCGCGCGCATGAAGCAGCTGGAAGCCATCGTCCATCCGCTGGTGCGCGAGGAGGAGGAGAATTTTCTCGAAAGGGTTTCCGCTCTTGCGCCTGTCGCCGTTCTCGACATCCCTCTCCTCTTCGAGACCGGCGGCGAGCGGCGCTGCGATGCGGTTCTCGTAGTGACGGCGCCATCTCCTGTGCAGCGTGCCCGGGTTCTGGCCCGCCCCGGCATGACGGAGGAGAAATTCTCTGCCATCCTCGCCAAGCAGATGCCGGATGCGGAGAAGCGCGCCCGCGCGCATTTCCTGGTCGATACCGGCCGGGGCTTCGCCTCGGCGGAAGCGCAGGTCTGGACCATTCTCGCCTGTCTCGCCGGCCGGCCGGGACGGCGTCATCCCTTTGTGACGAAGAGCTGAATCAACGATGTTGCGTGAAATCGTTCTCGATACCGAAACCACCGGCACCGACCATGCCAAGGGCGACCGGGTGATCGAAATTGGCTGCGTCGAGCTCCTCAACCACATTCCGACGGGCCGGAACCACCACGTCTACATCAACCCGGAATTCCCGGTCGCGCCCGGCGCCTTCGCGGTGCACGGGCTCTCCAATGAGTTTCTCGCCGACAAGCCGGTCTTTGCGGCGATCGCGGACGAATTCGCCGATTTCATCGGCGATGCCCGCCTCGTCATCCACAACGCGGCCTTCGATATTGGCTTCCTCAATGCGGAATTCGCCCGCACCGGGCACCGGCAGTTCAAGCTGGCCGAGGCCGTCGATACCCTCGCGCTGGCCCGCCGCAAGCATCCGGGCGCCGCGAACAACCTCGATGCGCTCTGCGCCCGCTACGGCATCGACAATTCGAGGCGCACCAAGCACGGGGCGCTTCTCGACGCCGAGATCCTGGCCGAGGTCTATATCGAGCTGATCGGCGGCCGGCAGGTCGGGTTCGACCTGTCCCTGAAGCCCGCAGCCCGGGCCGGCGCCCTGCAGGCGCAGGCCGCCGGTCGCGAGGCACGCCCGCGCACCCTGATTTCGCGCCTCACCGAGGCCGAGCGCGCCGCACACGAGGCCTTCATCAAGTCCCTCGGCGAGAACGCCCTCTGGCGCGAATATCTCGGCGAGGCAGCGCCCGAGGCGTCTTCGTAACGCGAAAAGAATCCCACCTCCCTCATCCTGAGGAGGTTACGAAGTGACCGTCTCGAAGGAGTTTCCAGTGCTCTCTGGAACCTCCTTCGAGACGCAGCTTCGCTGCCCCTCAGGATGAGGGTTTATGGAGAAGGCGCAAAAGAAAAGGGCGAGACGGTAACCGCCTCGCCCGATCCAAAAAACCCGAACCTGTCGGAGTTCTTACGACAGCGTCGGACCGTTGCCGTTCTGCTGGCCCTGCACCTCGGCGGCGCGCTGGCGGTAGAGGGCGACGAAGTCGATCGGGTCGATGTAGAGGGGTGGGAAGCCGCCGTTGCGCACAGCCTCGGCCACCATCTGGCGGGCGAAGGGGAAGAGCAGGCGCGGGCACTCGATCATCACCACCGGATGCAGCTGCTCCTGCGGGATGTTCTGGATCCGGAACACGCCCGAATAGGTGAGCTCGAAGGCGAACAGCACTTCCTTGCCGCCGATCTTGGCATCGCCCTCGAGGGTCAGGTCGACCTCGAAATCGGCCTCGGCCAGCTGCTTGGCGTTCACGTTGACCTGCAGGTTGATCTGCGGGCCTTCCGCCTGCTGCTGCAGGGAGCGGGGGGCGTTGGGATTCTCGAAGGAAAAATCTTTGCAGTATTGCGCAAGCGCGTTGAGCGCGGGCGCTCCGTTCTGTGCCGGATTGTCGGCCATGGATTTATGCTCCCTAAGGGGGTGTCTCGTCGGGCCCTGACGGAACACTTTGTAAAGCAAAGCGCCGGCTCGCTTCGGGCCATGGGTCCTCGCGCTATCAGCTTCTCATAGCCGAAGCAAGATTGAGCCGATGCATTCGCTTGTCGGAGGAGGAGGTGGATGTTACGACCTCAGGACCCCATATGCGAAGGATGACCCCTTCGCCTCCTCGACATTACGCCCGGCGGCAACCGGGCGCGGGGGGCTCACAACGGATCGACGATGCAGGATTCCTTCGACATCACGACCCTTATCTTTATCGTACTCGCCGTTTTCGTGATCTGGCGCCTTCGCTCCGTCCTGGGACAGAAGACCGGCAACGAGCAGCCGCCCTTCGATCCGCTGTCGCGCCGCGATGCGCCCCTGCGTCCAGGCAACGCACCCGCCGAGCCGGATCACAATGTGGTGCGGCTGCCCGGCGCCACCGAGGCCCGTCCTACCATCGAGGTTGCCGCAGCCGAGCGCTGGAAGGGCATCACCGAGCCCGGCACGCCGACCGCCGCCGCCCTCGACGGCATCCTGCGCCTCGAGCCGAACTTCAACCCGTCCGAATTCCTGGAAGGCGCCAAGGCCGCCTACGAGATGATCGTCACCGCCTTCGCGCAAGGCGACCGCAAGACCCTCAAGGACCTGCTCTCCCGCGAGGTCTATGAGGGCTTCGAACGCGCCATCACCGAGCGCGAGCGCCGCGGCGAGACGGTCGAGACCACCTTCGTCTCCATCGACAAGGCCGAGCTCGCCGGCGCCGAGCTGCAGGGCAAGAACGCCCAGATCGTGGTGCGCTTCCTGTCCAAGCTGATCTCCGCCACCCGCGATGCCTCCGGCAACGTGGTCGACGGCAGCCCCGAGACCGTGGGCGACGTCACCGATGTCTGGACCTTCGCCCGCTCCTTGGGCAGCCGCGACCCCAACTGGCAGCTCGTGGCGACCGAAGCGGGGCAATGAGGCATGCCGGGCGGGCTCTTCTTGCTTGCTCTTGTCTCTGGACGCTGAGCATGTCCGCCGCGGCCGGATCGGCGCGCGAGGACCAAGCGCGCCTCGAGCCCCTGCCCTTTACGGCGCTCGCGGGCTGGGACCAGGACGATCACGCCGCCGCCTATCGCGCCTTCCTGCGCTCCTGCCGGGCCCTTGATGCTTCCTCCGCCGAATTGCGGCCTGCCCAGGCGCCACAGGAAGATCTCCTTCGCATCTGCCGAGAGGCTCTGAAGACGCCTAGCCTCGGCAAGACAGGGGCCAAACGCTTCTTCGAGACCCATTTCCAGCCTGTCGCCGTGACGCCGCTTTCCGGAAACGGCTTTCTGACAGGCTATTACGAACCTGAATTTCAGGGCTCCCGCACGCGCAATGCGACCTATAGGGTTCCCCTGCTCGACCGACCCGACGATCTCGTCACCGTCCCGCAGGGTGAGACTCTGCCCGGCCTTCAGCCTGGGCTGCAGGCCGCGCGGCGCAGCAAGGATGGCTACGAGCCCTATCCCGACCGCGCCGCCATCGAGGAAGGGGCTTTGGGCTCGCGGGCCAAGCCCATCGTTTACCTTAGCGAGCCGGGCGAGGCCTTCATCATCCATGTGCAGGGCTCGGCCCGCATCCGGCTTTCCGACGGCACGGTGATGCGGGTGGCTTATGCCGGGCGCAACGGGCGGCCTTACACCTCCATCGGCCGCCTGCTGGTGCAGCAGGGCAAGATGGACCTGGAGACCATGACGCTCGCCAAGCTCATGGGCTGGCTCAAGGATCATCCTGAACCGGCCAAGGCCCTGATGCGCCGGAACGAATCCTACATCTTCTTCCGCGAGGCCCGCGAACTCGGCCCGGAGGACGGCCCCATCGGTGGTGCCGGCATTCCCCTCGTTCCCGGCCGGAGCCTTGCGGTCGACCGGTCGCTCTGGGCCTATGGCCTGCCGGTCTGGCTCGACGGGCAATTGCCCCTGACCCTCGATGAGGCCGAGCCTCTGCGGCGGCTGATGATTGCGCAGGATACCGGGTCGGCCATCGTCGGCCCGGCGCGGGGCGATTTCTTCTTCGGCAGCGGCGAGGAGGCCGGCCGTCGCGCCGGCCTCCTGCGCCATCCCGTGCGCTTCGTGGTCCTGCAGCCGAAACCCCGTTCATGAGCAAGAGAAGCCGGACCCGTCAGCTCAGCCCCGAGGAGAAGCGGCTCTGGTCCCATGTGGCCCGGCACGTGAAACCCATGAAGGGCAAGCTTTTGCCGCCCGAGCCCGAACCCGGCGAGGCGTCAGCTCCTAAGCCTGCTCTTGCCTCGCCTTCCTCTGTTCTTCCCCCACTCCCCGTCCCCGCCAAGCCCGCCCTGCCGCCGCTCGCCCCCGTCGAGCGCCGAACGCTCCAGGCCCTGCGCCGGGGCCGCAAGGACGTCGACAGCGTCATCGATTTGCACGGCATGCGTCAGGAGGAGGCCCATTTTGCCCTGCTGAGCTTTCTTCACCGGGCGCAGAGCTCAGGCTATGGGCTCGTGCTGGTCATCACCGGCAAGGGCGGCGCGGCAGCCGGTTTCGGGATCTTCGAAGAGCGCGGGGTGCTCAGGCGGATGGTGCCGCACTGGCTGCGCCTGCCCGACCTGCGCGCTCTGGTGATCGGCTTCGAGGAGGCCTCTCCCCAGCATGGCGGATCCGGGGCACTCTATGTCAGGCTCCGCCGCCGGCGGGGGACGGGATCGGGCGATGACTCCCTTCGGTGAACGGGTGCGGCAGCTGCGCCGGGAGCGCGGACGGATGTTGAAGGACATGGCCGCGCATCTCGGCGTGTCCAGCGCCTATCTCTCGGCGCTGGAGCGCGGCGAGCGCGGCAAGCCGACCTGGACCCTGATCCAGGGCGTGCTGCAATACTTCCACATCATCTGGGACGAGGCCGACGAGCTCACCCGCCTCGCCGACCTCTCCGATCCCCGCGTGAAGATCGACACGGCCAACACCGACCCGAAGGCGACGCTTTTCGCAAACCGCCTGGCGCGGGAGATCGGCGACCTGACCCCGGAGGAGCTGGAAGCCCTGCTCTCGGTGCTCGACCGGGCCCAGGAGCGGGAGCGGGGGGCGATCGGTGACACGCACTCTTCCCTCCCCCTTGTGGGGAGGGATTGAGGGCGGGGGTGTGAGCGCGGTGCGCTTCCTGCTTTCTCGACGTCATCACCTCCCCGGACTTGGTCCGGGGATCGGTGCCGGCGATCCCGATTAGTTAAAGCGCCAACACTTCTCCATATCGGGATGGCCGGCACAAGGCCGGCCATGACGTGGCAGGTATGACAGGAAGCTCTCGCCCCGTCGGGCAACCCCTTGACCTCCCCCGCCCCGGATGCGAAAGCGCCCCGTCATTTCATAACCCCGGTGGCTCATGTCCCAGACCCGCATCGACGTCCTTACCCTCGGCAACGCCATCGTTGACGTGCTCGCCCATACGGACGAGGCCTTCCTGCTCGAGAAGAAGGTGCACAAGGGCGCCATGCAGCTCATCGACGAGGCGCGGGCGGAAGAGCTCTACGGCGACATGGGCCCGGCAACCATCGTGTCCGGCGGATCCGGCGCCAACACGGCGGCGGGTGCGGCCTCCTTCGGCGTGAAGGCGGGCTTCATCGGCAAGGTGAAGAACGACGAGACGGGCAAGCTCTTCGCCCACGATCTCAAGGCCATCGACGTGCATTACGACGTGACGCCGGCGCAGGACGGTCCCGCCACCGCCCGCAGCTTCATCCTGGTGACGCCGGACGGCGAGCGCACCATGAACACCTATCTCGGCGCCTGCCAGAACCTCACGCCCGAGGACGTCAATCCGGAGACCGTACGCGCTTCCTCCATCGTTTATCTCGAAGGCTATCTCTGGGATCCTCCGGCGGCCAAGGAAGCCTTCCGCAAGGCGGTGAAGATCGCCCACGAGGCCGGCAACAAGGTCGCGCTCACCCTCTCCGACGCCTTCTGCGTCGACCGCTACCGCGACGAGTTTTTAGGCCTCATGCGCGACGGCAGCCTGGACATCCTGTTCGCCAACATCCACGAGCTGCAGAGTCTCTACGGCACGTCCTCACCTGAAGCTGCGCTCGCGGCCCTGCGTGAGGAAAACGTGCTCGGCGCCGTCACCCGTTCGGCCGAAGGTGCGCTGATCGTCACCCGCGGCGAAACGAAGGCCGTGCCGGCCTTCCCCGTGGAGCGCGTGGTCGACACCACCGGCGCCGGCGACCTCTTCGCCTCCGGCTTCCTCGCCGGCCTGGTGAACAACCTCGACCTGACCGACTGCGCCCGTCTCGGAGGCCTCGCCGCCGCCGAAATCATCAGCCATCTCGGCGCCCGGCCGCAGGTGAACCTGCGCGAGCTGGCGCAGCAGGAAGGGCTGCTTTCGTAAGCAGCACCCTCCCCGTCATGGCCGCACTTGTTGCGGCCACCCACGTCTTGGGAGCCACAACGATGCAAAGACGTGGATACCCGGCCCAAGGCCGGGCATGACGCTGGGGTCCACCTCCGTCCCGGCGCCATAAAAGGTCGTTACAGCCGCCGCAGCGCCACCGTCTCGATGCGATGGCTCGGGCCCTTCTTCAGGATCAGGCTGGCGCGCTGGCGGGTCGGCACGATGTTGTCGCGCAGGTTCGGCAGGTTGATGCGGTTCCACAATCCGTCGGCGGTGGCGATGGCCTCCGCCTCGGGCAGTTCCGCATAGCGCCGGAAATAGGAGAGCGGATCGCGGAACGCGGTGTGGCGCAGGCGCAGGAAGCGGTTGACGTACCAGCGGTGAAGGTCGTCCTCGTCCGCATCGATATAGACCGAGAAATCGAAGAAGTCGGAGACGAAGGGAATGGCGGTGCCGTCCTTCGGCAGGCGCGCCGGCTGCAGCACGTTGAGGCCTTCGACGATGAGGATGTCGGGCCGGTCGACGGTCGTCTCCTCGCCGGGCACCACGTCGTAGACCAGATGGGAATAGAGCGGGGCCTTCACGTTGCGCTTGCCGGCCTTGATGTCGGCGAGGAAGTGCAGGAGCTTGCCGGTGTCGTAGCTCTCCGGAAAGCCCTTGCGCTCCATGGTGCCGAGCCGCGTCAGCTCCGCATTGGGCAGAAGGAAGCCGTCGGTGGTGACGAGGTCGACCTTCGGCGTGTTGGGCCAGCGGGCGAGCAGCGCCTTCAGCACGCGGGCGGTGGTGGATTTTCCGACTGCGACCGAGCCCGCCACGCCGATGATGTAGGGCACCTTCTCCTGCTGCTCGGCCAGCAGGAAGCGCTGGGTCGCCTTGAACAGCCCCTGCGTCGCCGCGACGTAGAGGGAGAGCAGGCGCGAGAGCGGCAGGTAGATCGCCGCGACCTCGTCGAGAGAGATCGGGTCGTTGAGGGATTGCAGCTGCACCACCTCGTCGGCGGCGAGCGTCATCGGCGCATCGGCGCGCAGCTTAGCCCATTCGTCGCGCGAGAAGATGCGATAGGGCGACAGCCCGTCATCGGTCTCGGGGGGAAAAACCACGTTGGGCTGGTCCATGCGAACCACCTCTTTCGTTTACGTCTTGCGCGCGGCCTTTTCGGCAAGACCCGACTGCGCCGTGCGGCGCTCCAGTTCGGCCATGACGTCACTTAGAGGAATGTTTGCGCCCTGCAACACGACCAAAAGATGATAAAGCACATCCGCCGCCTCGGCCGTGAGGTTTTCCCGGTCGCCCTGGACGGCGGCGATCGCCGCTTCCACCGCCTCTTCCCCCAGCTTCTTGGCCGCCTTGGACGGTCCGCCGGCGATCAGCTTGGCCGTATAGGATTCAGCTGCAGGCGCGGATGCGCGCTCGGCGACGATGCGGGCGAGGTCGGTGAGGGTGAAGGAGGTCATGGGGTTTTCGTTGCCTCGTTGTCATCCCCGGCCGGAGCGATGCGCAGGGGAAGGGGATCCAGGAATCCTCGCACTCTGAATGGATCCCCTTCCCGGCCCTCACGGGCCGCCGGGGATGACATCGTGTCTCTATTTCTCTGTTCCTACGCAGTCTTGTCCAGCCGCATCTTGAGGCCCTTGTCGGCCATATAGCCCTTGGCTTCCGCAATCGTATGGGTGCCGAAGTGGAAGATCGAGGCGGCGAGCACGGCGCTGGCATGGCCTTTTTCGACCCCATCGACCAGATGGTCGAGATTGCCGACGCCGCCGGAGGCGATGACGGGCACGGAGACCGCGTCCGCGATGGCGCGCACGAGCGCGAGATCGTAGCCGCCCTTGGTGCCGTCCCGGTCCATGGAGGTGACGAGCAACTCCCCTGCCCCGAGCTCCGCCACCTGCCGGGCAAACGCGATGGCGTCGATGCCGGTGGCGTTGCGCCCGCCATGGGTGAAGATTTCCCAGCGCGACGGCTCACCCTCGCCAGACACCTTCTTGGCGTCGATGGCGACGACGATGCATTGATTGCCGAACTTTTCCGCCGCCTCGCGTACGAAGTCCGGGTTCTTCACCGCGGCGGTGTTGATCGAGACCTTGTCGGCGCCGGCGAGGAGCAGCTTGCGGATGTCATCGACGCTGCGCACGCCTCCACCGACGGTGAGCGGCATGAAGCAGGCCTCGGCGGTGCGCTGCACGACATCGAACAGGATCCCCCTCGCCTCGTGGCTCGCGGTGATGTCGAGGAAGCACAATTCGTCGGCGCCGGCCGCATCATAGGCCTTGGCGGCCTCGACCGGATCGCCCGCATCGACGAGATCGACGAACTGCACGCCCTTCACGACACGGCCGTCCTTGACGTCGAGGCAGGGGATGAGACGGACTTTGAGCATCACGCGGGCTCCTTGCGCACCGCCTTCAGCAGCGCCAGCGCTTCCTGCGGGTCGATGCGGCCGTCATAGAGGGCGCGGCCCGAGATCGCGCCGTTGAGCACGGCGCAATCGGCTTCCGTGAGGCGCTCGATATCGGCCATGGAGGCGAGGCCGCCAGAGGCGATGACCGGGATCGAGACGGCGCGTGCCAACCCCAAGGTCATCGGGAAGTTGAGGCCTTTCAGGATGCCGTCGCGGGCGATGTCGGTGTAGATGATGGCGGCAACCCCGGCATCCTCGAATCTCCGGCCGAGCTCTTCCGCCGAGAGGGTCGAAGTCTGGGCCCAGCCCTCCACGGCGACGAGCCCGTCCTTGGCGTCGATGCCGACGGCGATCTTGCCCGGATGAAGGCGCGCGGCCTCGCGCACGAAGGCGGGATCGCGCACCGCCGCCGTGCCGATGATCACCCGGGACACGCCCTTCGCGAGCCAGCCCTCGACCGTCTTCATGTCGCGGATGCCGCCGCCGAGCTGCACCGGAATGCTCACACGCTTGAGGATCTCCTCGACGGCGGACGCATTCATCGGCTTGCCGGCGAAGGCCCCGTCGAGATCGACCACGTGCAGCCACTCGAAACCCTGGCGCTCGAAGGTCGCGGCCTGGTCGGCGGGATCGTCGTTGAATACGGTCGCCTGGTCCATGTCGCCTTGAACGAGGCGGACGCAGCGGCCTTCCTTGAGGTCGATGGCAGGATAAAGGATCACGGGCGCCACCTTAAAAAATTGGCGATGAGCTTGAGGCCGAGGGCCTGGCTCTTCTCGGGGTGAAATTGCGTGCCGACGAGATTGTCCCGCCCGACGATGGCGGTGACCGGGCCGCCGTAATCGGCAGTGGCGACCACGTCGTCCGGATGGGCGGGTGTCAGCGCATAGGAATGCACGAAATAGGCGTGCAGGCCGTCGGGCCCGGTCGGAATGCCGTCGAGCAGCGGGTGCGGCTTCGCGAGCGTCAGCGTGTTCCAGCCCATATGCGGGATCTTCAGGCCGGGGTCGCTCGGCGTGATCGCCTTCACGTCGCCGTGGATCCAGTCGAGGCCGTAGCTCACCGTGTGCTCGAGCCCGCGCGTCGCCATGAGCTGCATGCCGACGCAGATGCCGAGAAAGGGGCGCTTGTCCTCGTGCACGCGCCGCTGCAGAACCTCGACCATGCCGGGCACGGCATCGAGGCCACGGCGGCAATCGGCGAAGGCGCCGACGCCCGGCAGCACGATCCGGTCGGCTTTCGCGACGAGGTCGGGATCGGAGGAGACGGCGATGGACAGATCGAGCTCCGCTTCCCGCGCCGCGCGCTCGAAAGCCTTGGCAGCGGAGTGCAGGTTGCCGGACCCGTAATCGATGATGACGACGCTCACCGGGGACGCTCCGCATCGGGGAAGAGACCGATCACCGGTTCGGACCGTCTCGTCGTGGAGAGGAGCGGCGAGGGAGCCGGGCTGCGGGGCAGGGCGGCGGGCCTCGCCTCGAGCCAGCGGGCGAAGGCCTTGGCCTCCGCCTCGTCCCGGTCGGCGGCGGTGACCGCATCGACCATGGGACGGCCGCGGCGCGTCAGGGTCCAGCGCCGCAGGCTGTTGGCCTCGAGCCCGATCAGAACCTGCAGCAGAACCTGCGCGACCGAGGCGGCGAGGGGATGCACGTCGAGCAGGGCCATGAGGCCGCCGAAGGCGACGACGAGGACCAGCACGCCGATGCCGGCAAGCCAGAGCCGATGGTAGAAGAACCACAGGAAGGTGAAGATGAAGGCCCCCCAGGAGAAGGAATCCTTCACGAGCTCGGACTCGTCCAGAGCTGTCGGATCACCCGGCCGCGCATCGCGCGCAAGGTGCAGGGTAAAGGTGGTCATGACGACGTTTCCTCAGGCCCTGTCCGGTGAAGTGTCGCTGGCGTGCTCGCCGGACAAGGCGTCTCTTGAAGGGATCTAGAGCGTACCCTTGGTCGAGGGAATGCGGCCCTCTTCCCTTGGGTCCAGTGCCACGGCCTGACGCAAGGCCCGTGCCAAGCCCTTGAAGCAGCTCTCGGCGATATGATGGCTGTTCTCGCCGTAGAGCGTCTCCACATGGAGCGTCAGGCCCGCATTGATGGCGAAGGCCTGATGGAACTCGCGCACCAGCTCGGTGTCGAAAACGCCGATCTTTTCCGCCGGGAAGGTGGTCCGGAACACGAGGAAGGGGCGGCCCGATATGTCGAGCGCGACGCGCGTCAAGGTCTCGTCCATCGGAAGATGGATGTCGGCATAGCGCGTGATGCCCTTTTTATCGCCAAGCGCCTTCAGGATGGCCTGGCCGAGCGCGATCCCGGTATCCTCGGTCGTATGATGCTGATCCACATGCAGATCGCCCGTCACCTTCACGGAAAGGTCGAAATGACCGTGTCGGGCAAAGAGTTCGAGCATATGGTCGAGGAAGCCGACCCCCGTGGAGATCTCGGCCTTGCCGGTGCCATCGAGGGCAATCGACAGGGCGATATCGGTCTCGGCGGTGCGACGGCTGACGCTCGCGGAGCGCATCATCAAAATCCTCTGCGGAACAAGAGACAGGCGCCTTCTAGCAAGCCGCGGCGAGAAACGCCACCCGGCGGGCGTGTTTCCCTCCCATTGCAGGGGTTGGGTTAAATCCTCATCTCACATCCGCGGTTGTGGGACGACAATGTGCGCTTCACCTCGGTCGCGCCCCGCAAAGGGGAAGAAAAACTTCCGCGTTGTTTTCAAGCCATGAATGACTAAGTGAGGGTCCAACGATCATATCTGTCCCGCCGGAGACCCCATTCCCGTGTCCGAAGACGCCACACCCCGCATGCATGCCACCACCATCCTCATGGTCCGCAAAGGAGGCCGCGTCGTCATCGGCGGCGACGGGCAGGTGAGCCTGGGGCAGACCGTGGTGAAGGGCAACGCGAAAAAAGTCCGGCGCCTTGCCAAGGGCGGCGTGATCGGCGGCTTCGCCGGCTCGACGGCCGATGCCTTCACCCTGTTCGAGCGGCTCGAGGCCAAGCTCGAACAATATCCCGGCCAGCTCACCCGCGCCTGCGTCGAACTCACCAAGGACTGGCGTACCGACCGCTATCTGCGCCGTCTCGAGGCGATGATGCTCGTTGCCGACAAGGATGTCGGCCTGCTGCTTTCCGGCGCCGGCGACGTGCTCGAGCCGGAAAACGGCATCATGGCCATCGGCTCCGGCGGCAATTATGCGCTTGCCGCCGCGCGGGCGCTCGCCGATTCCGCCATGGATGCGGAAGCCATCGTGCGCCGCTCGCTCGCCATCGCCGCCGAAATCTGCGTCTACACGAATGCGAACATCGTCATCGAAACGCTCGATGAAGCCTGATTGCCCGTCATGGCCGGATGTGATCCGGCCATCCACGTCTTCACCCTCTCCACGCCGCAGGGCGTGGATCCCCGGGACAAGCCCGGGGATGACGATCACCCTTTGAGCCAAGACATCTCATGACCACGTTTTCTCCCCGCGAAATCGTTTCCGAACTCGACCGCTACATCGTCGGCCAGAACGACGCCAAGCGCGCGGTCGCCATTGCGTTGCGCAACCGCTGGCGCCGGCAGCAGCTCGAAGGGGCCCTGCGCGAGGAGGTGGCGCCGAAGAACATCCTGATGATTGGCCCCACAGGCTGCGGCAAGACCGAGATCTCGCGCCGTCTCGCCAAGCTCGCGGGCGCGCCCTTCATCAAGATCGAGGCGACCAAGTTCACCGAGGTCGGCTATGTCGGGCGCGACGTGGAGCAGATCGTGCGCGATCTCGTCGAGATCGGCATCGGCCTCGTGAAGGAGGAGCGCCGCCGCCAGGTGCAGGCGAAGGCGCATGTCGCGGCGGAGGAGCGCGTGCTCGATGCGCTCGTCGGCGCGACGGCGAGCGTCGCCACCCGCGATTCCTTCCGCCGCAAGCTGCGCGCCAACGAGCTCGACGACAAGGAGATCGAGGTCGAGCTGCAATCGGGCGGAGGGCAGGGGATGCCCATGTTCGAGATTCCCGGCATGCCCGGCGCCTCGGTCGGCGCGATCAATCTCTCCGACATGTTCGGCAAGGCTTTTGGCGGCGGACGCGGGAAGACCCGCCGCACCACCGTGCGCGAAGCCTACGAGCCGCTCGTGACGGAAGAGGCCGACAAGATGATCGACCAAGACGCCATCGTGCAGGAGGCTGTGCGCCAGGTCGAGAACAACGGCATCGTGTTTCTCGACGAGATCGACAAGATCGCTGGCCGCGAGGGCCGCACCGGCGCCGATGTCTCGCGCGAGGGCGTGCAGCGCGACCTGCTGCCGCTGATCGAGGGCACTACGGTCTCGACGAAATACGGTCCGGTGAAGACCGACCACATCCTCTTCATCGCGTCGGGTGCGTTCCACGTCTCGAAGCCCTCGGATCTTCTGCCCGAACTGCAGGGCCGCCTGCCGATCCGCGTCGAGCTTTCGCCGCTCACCGTGGAGGATTTCAAGCGTATCCTCACCGAGACGGAGGCGAGCCTCATCAAGCAATCGGTCGCGCTGATGCAGACGGAAGGCGTCAGCCTCGTCTTCACCGACGATGCCATCGACGCGCTGGCGCAGGTGGCGGTCGACGTGAACAATTCCGTCGAGAATATCGGCGCGCGCCGCCTGCAGACGGTGCTGGAGCGCGTGCTCGACAACGTCTCCTTCACCGCCCCCGACCGCTCCGGCGAAACGGTGACCATTGATGCCGCTTACGTGCGCGGCGAGGTGGAGAGCCTGGCGAGGAACACCGACCTGAGCCGGTTTATTCTGTAACGCGACGCTGTCATCTCACTCTCTCGCGTCATCCCCGGCCTTGTGCCGGGGACCCACGTCTTTGGAACCGCCGCGCTGCAAAGGCGTGGGTGGCCGCAACAAGTGCGGCCATGACGAGAGGTTGGTGGAACCACCCTCCCGATTCGCGACTTGCATCGGGATGAATCCGGACCTGGAAGACCTGAAGGCGAAGGCGCTGGCGATCCATGAGCGTCTCTGCGCGGTCTATGAATGTCCGATCCCGTACTTCCATTCCCTCGACCCGCTGAGCGAACTGGTCTCGTCGCTCCTCTCCCATCGCACCCGCAACGCGGATTCGGGCCGCGCCTTCAAGGCGCTGCGAGCGCGCTATCCCGATTGGCAGGATATGATCGAGGCACCGGTTGCGGAGGTGGAGGCGACGATCCAGGGCGTGACCTGGCCGGAACAGAAGGCGCCGCGGCTCCAGGCCGTTCTGCACGCGATCAAAGAACGCCATGGCGCCCTCTCGCTCGACTTCCTCGGCGCCATGCCGGTCGCCGAGGCGCGGGCCTGGCTCGAAAGCATTCCGGGTATCGGGCCGAAGACGAGCGCGGCGGTCTTGTCGTTCTCCGTGCTGCGCAAGGCGGCGCTTCCCATCGACAGCCATCATCACCGCGTCGCCCAGCGCACCGGGCTCATTCCGCAATCCATGAGCGTCGGCCCGTCTCATGCGGCGCTCGCGGCGCTGCTCCCGGAGGATTGGGATGCGCAGGCGGTCTATGACCATCACGAGATCATGATGCTGCACGGCCAGCGCTGCTGCTTCTTCACGAATCCGGCCTGCGGGCGCTGCGCGATCCTGGAGCTTTGCCCGACGGGTCAGGGCAGGGTGCAGGCCGAGGGGCGCAGGCCCGCGCGGCGAAATCGCGAGCGGGCGGATCGGAGCCCGAATGTCTCCCGCTCCCGCGAGAGCTGACCCGAATTTGCCAAGTTACGGAACGACCTTAAGTCTCGGGCGTTCGCCTGTTGAGATTGGAGGACCGCCCCCATGCGTAAATTCTTGATGGCTATCGCAGCCACGGCCGTGCTTGGCACTTTTGGCCTCACCGCTCCGGCCTCGGCCGCCCAAACGCAGACCGCGCCCGTAAACGAGCTGGTCGCGGCGATCCAGAACGGCACGGTGAACGCCGAGTACGTGCAACGCCGGGGCGGCGGACGCCATGTGGCGCGCGGCGGCGGCTATCGCGGCGGCGCTCGACATGTCTATCGCGGCGGCGCGTATCGCGGCGGCCGCTATGCATATCGCGGTGGCGTGTATCGTGGCGGCCGCTACGTGAACCGTGGCTATTATGGGCGCGGCTACTATGGCGGGCGCTACTACGGGCCCCGCTACGGGTATTACGGTCGAGGCTACGGTTACGGTGCCGCAGCCGGCGCGATCGGGTTGACGACCGGCGCTATCGTCGGCAGTGCCATCGCGCAGTCCAACAACGCCGCGTCCTACTGCGCGCAGCGCTACCGCTCCTACAATCCGGCCACGGGCACCTATGTCGGCTACGACGGCGTTCGTCGCCGCTGCCCGTAAGGAATTCGGACGTGCAGATGTACGAAGCGGGCCATTCGGCCCGCTTCTTTTTTGATCTTTACTTCGCCGCGATGACGGCGATCTCGACCTTGAAGGCGGGCGCTGCGAGCTTGGCCTCGACGGTGGCGCGGGCAGGGGTGTTGCCGGGCGAGACCCAGGCATCCCACACCGCATTCATCTCCTGGAACGTGCCCATGTCGGTGAGCCAGATATTGACCATCAGGAGCTTCGACTTGTCGGTGCCGGCTTCCGTCAGCAGGCCGTCGATGATCGCGAGGATTTCCTTGGTCTGCTCGGTGACGCTTTGCCCGGCGCTCTGGTTGGCGACCTGGCCGGCGAGATAGACCGTGCTGCCGTGAACGACGGCGCCGCTCATGCGCGGGCCGGGCTTGATGCGTTGGATCGTCATGGAATGTCCTCGTGCGTTTCCGGGATCTGCCTTTTCGGGGGCAGGGCGCTTCAGGTCAAGCCGTCAATAGAGACTCGTACGCTGCCTTTCCGGCAGTTCCTTGTCGTAGGCCTCGCCGCCGACCTCGTCGTTCGACAGGGCAGCCAGGATCCGGCCGGCGGTCGGCAGGGAGCCTCGCGCCACATGCTTTTGCGGGTTCCACAATTCGGAGCGCAGGATCGCGCGGGCGCATTGGAAGAATACGGCCTCCACCGCGATCGCGATCACCGATTTCGGCGCCTTGCCGTCGATGGAAAAGCTCTCCAGCAGGGACGGCTCGACCGAGATCGCGGCACGGCCGTTGACGCGCAGGGTCTCGCCGATGCCGGGGATCAGGAACAGCAGGGCGACATTCGGATCGCGCACGATGTTTTTGAGAGAATCGATCCGGTTGTTGCCGCGACGGTCGGGCAGCAGCAGGGTCTTCTCATCCTGAACGCGCACGAAGCCCGGCCCGTCGCCGCGCGGCGAGCAGTCGAGCCCTTCCGGCCCCCTCGTCGCCAGCGCCAGGAAGGGCGAAGCCTCGATCAGAGCCCGGTATTCGGGCACGATCCGGTCCGTCTCCTTCAGGAGGGAGCCTCTGTTGACCTCGCCATAGAGGGATTCGAGTTCGGTGATGGTGCTGATGATGTGGGACATGTCTCGACGGGCCGCCCCGGAACCCGTCCAGGGATCGTGATTTGACAATCCGCACTCTGGTGCAACTGCATGGCGGCAGGCAAGCCCGAAAGCTTATCAAGGCCGGGCGGATGTGAAAGGCGCGTATGAGCAGCGTTCAAGGCGGAGCCGCACCTTTAGCCCCGGGTTCCGAGTATCCCATCCGAACGCGCGAGATTCGGCTTTTCACGGGCCTGGTGCTCGGCGCCTTCCTTCTCACCCATTTCAGCAACCATGCGCTGGGTCTCGTCTCGGTCGAGGCGATGGAGGCCGGGCGCGTCTGGTTCAACCGCCTGTGGCGCAATCCGGTCGGCACCGTCCTTCTCTACGGCTCGGTCTTCGCGCATTTCGTGCTGGCTTTGCTCGCTCTCTACCGGCGTCGGACCCTGCGCATGCCGATCCGCGAGGCGGCGCAGCTGGCGCTCGGCGTGAGCCTGCCCTTCCTCCTGATCGCCCATGTGGTCGGAACCCGAATCGAATGGACCCTGACCGGTCACGATTCCGGCTATCCGGAGGTGGTTCGCAACCTCTGGATCAACAATCCCGATATCGGCGTCCGCCAGGCGCTGGCCCTCGTGATCGCCTGGCTGCACGGATGCCTCGGCATCTATTTCTGGCTGCGCCCGAAACCCTGGTTTCCGGCCTATGCGCTGCTTCTCTATACGGGCGCCGTCCTCGTCCCGGTTCTCGCGCTCCTCGGCTTCGCGGAGGCGGGGAGGGAACTCGCCGATCTGCCGGAGCGGTTTTCCCAACGGCCTGTTCATCCAGACTCCGACCTTCTGCCGATGGTCGGCCTCAGCCTTTACGCGATCTTCGGCGGCCTTGTGGTGGCGACCCTGGCGGGCCGTGCCGTGCGCAGTCTGCGCCTGTGGTCGCGCCGGGTGCGGATCTTCTACCCCAACGATCAGGTCGCGACCGTCCCCCTCGGCTTCAGCGTGCTGGAGGCAAGCCGCATCGCCGGCATTCCTCATATCTCCGTCTGCGGGGGGCGCGGGCGCTGCTCGACCTGCCGTGTCCGCGTGCTCGAAGGCGCCCAGCGCCAGCCGCCGCCGACCGCACAGGAGCGCGGCACGCTCGCGCGCATCAAGGCCGGCCCCAATGTGCGGCTCGCCTGCCAGTTCCGGCCGACCCACGACGTCTCGGTGGTGCCGATCCTGTCCACGGGCCGCAACGGGGTGACCGCCCTGGTGCGCGGCGGGCGGGCGCAGGGGCAGGAGCAGGAGATCGCGGTTCTGTTCTGCGACCTGCGCGGCTTCACGACCCTGGCCGAGCGGCGCCTGCCCTTCGACACGGTCTTCATCCTCAACCGCTATTTCGAGGCGGTGGGCGAATCCGTCGAGGATGCGGGCGGCTATATCGACAAGTTCATCGGCGACGGGGTGCTCGCCCTCTTCGGCCTGCGCACGACGCCGCAGCAGGCGGCGCAACAGGCGCTCGATGCGGCTTTGCGGATCAAGACGGCGCTCGTGCATCTCAACGAGGAATACGCGAGCGAATTCGAGCACCCGTTAAAAATCGCCATGAGCCTCCATGCCGGTCCCGCCATCGTCGGCCAGATGGGCTACGGCCAAGCCACCAGCCTCACCGCCGTCGGCGATACCATCAACGCCGCAAGCCGCCTGGAAGGACTCGCCAAGGAGCTCGACGTGGAGCTCGTGATCTCCGAAGACCTCGCCACCCGCGCCGGCCTCGACCTCTCCGACCGAGACCGCCAGATCGTCCAGATCAGGGGGCGTGCGGCGCCGTTGGGGAGCTGGATCATTCCGCAAGCGGATAGCTTGGTCGGGTCCCCGCAGCAGCCCTCATCCTGAGGGCCGCCAACGGCGGCGTCTCGAAGGACGAGGGCGTCTCCGGTGCTCTCTGGATCCTCCTTCGAGACGCAGCTTCGCTGCTCCTCAGGATGAGGAAAGAGCGGTCCGAGCATGAGGTAGCGGCCAATAAAAAAAGCGCGGCGAAAGCCGCGCTTTTCCGTTCGCTCGAAGCTTTGGCGATGTTACTCGCCGGCCTGCTTCTGCTGGTCGCGCTGGGCGCGCTCGGCGTCGCGTTCGGCCTTGAGCTGCTCGGTGATGTCCTCGCCGGTCTCCTGGTTGACGACCTTCATGGAGAGGCGGACCTTGCCGCGCTCGTCCATGCCGAGGAACTTCACCTTCACCTTGTCGCCTTCCTTGACCACATCGGTGACCTTGCCGACGCGGTTCTTGGCGAGCTCGGAGATGTGGACGAGGCCGTCGCGGGAGCCGAAGAAGTTCACGAAGGCGCCGAACTCCATCACCTTCACCACCGTGCCCTCGTAGATCACGTTGACCTCGGGCTCGGCGACGATGGAGCGGATCCAGTTATAGGCCGCCTTGATCGACTTGCCATCGGCGGAGGCGATCTTGATCAGGCCGTCGTCGTTGATGTCGATCTTGGCGCCGGTCTTCTCCACGATCTCGCGGATGACCTTGCCGCCCGAACCGATGACTTCGCGGATCTTGTCGACCGGGATCTGCATGGTCTCGATGCGCGGGGCATGCTCGCCGAGCTCGGCGCGCGGCGCGGTCAGCGCCTTGTTCATCTCGGCGAGGATGTGCGTGCGGCCGGCCTGAGCCTGGTCGAGCGCGACGCGCATGATCTCTTCCGTGATGCCGGCGATCTTGATGTCCATCTGGAGCGAGGTGATGCCCTGCTCCGTGCCGGCCACCTTGAAGTCCATGTCGCCGAGGTGATCCTCGTCGCCGAGGATGTCGGACAGGACCGCATAGCGCTCACCCTCGAGGATGAGGCCCATGGCGATGCCGGCCACCGGACGGCGCAAGGGAACGCCCGCATCCATCAGCGCAAGCGAGGCGCCGCAGACGGAGGCCATGGAGGAGGAGCCGTTCGACTCGGTGATCTCCGACACGACGCGGATCGTGTAGGGGAAGTCGTGCGCCGCCGGCAGCATCGGGTGGATGGCGCGCCAGGCGAGCTTGCCGTGGCCGATTTCGCGGCGGCCGGGCGAGCCCATGCGGCCCGTCTCGCCGACGGAATAGGGCGGGAAGTTGTAGTGCAGCAGGAAGGTTTCCTTGCGGGTGCCTTCCAGCTCGTCGATGAACTGCTCGTCCTCGCCGGTGCCCAGTGTAGTCACGACCAGCGCCTGGGTCTCGCCGCGGGTGAACACGGCCGAGCCGTGGGTGCGCGGCAGGACGCCGACTTCCGACACGATCGGACGGACGGTCTTGAGGTCGCGGCCGTCGATACGCGAGCCGGTGTCGAGGACGTTCCAGCGCACGACCTTGGCCTGGGCCTCCTTGAAGACGGCCTTGACCTTCTCGGCCTCGAAGCGGGCTTCACCCTCGGCCGGGCAGAGCGCCTCGAACACCTTCGCCTTGACGGCGTCGACGGCGGCATAGCGGTCCTGCTTCTTGGTCAGCTTGTAGGCTTCGCGCAGGTCCTTCTCGGCGATCTCGAGAACGGCCTTTTCCACCTCGGACACGTCCGCGGGCTGGTAGTCGCGCGGCTCCTTGGCGGCCTTCTCGGCAAGGCGGATGATGGCCTCGATCACCGGCTGGAAATGCTTGTGGCCGAACATCACGGCGCCGAGCATCACGTCCTCGGCCAGTTCCTTGGCCTCGGACTCGACCATGAGCACGGCGTCGGCGGTGCCGGCGACCACGAGGTCGAGGGAGGTCTGGTCCATCTCCTGCAGCGGCGGGTTCAGCTTGTACTGGCCGCCGATATAGCCGACGCGGGCGGCGCCGACCGGGCCCATGAAGGGCACGCCGGACAGCGTCAGGGCCGCGGAGGCGGCAACCATGCCGACGATGTCGGGATCGTTCTCGAGATCGTGCGAGAGCACGGTGACGACGACCTGGGTGTCGTTCTTATAGCCCTCGACGAAGAGGGGGCGGATCGGACGGTCGATGAGGCGGGAGACCAGGGTCTCCTTCTCGGTCGGACGGCCTTCGCGCTTGAAATAGCCGCCCGGGATGCGGCCGGCGGCGTAGGTGCGCTCCTGGTAGTTCACCGTGAGCGGGAAGAAGTCGAAGCCGGGCTTCGGCTCCTTGGCCGAGACGACGGTGGCGAGGACGGTGGTCTCACCGTAGGTGGCGACGACGGCGCCGTCGGCCTGGCGGGCCATCTTGCCCGTCTCCAGCACGAGCTTGCGCCCGGCCCAAATCAGTTCTTCGCGTTGAATGTCGAACATGTTGCGTCTTTCATGACAGCGGGGCGGGGGCTCGATGCCATGAGCAAGACGGCGAGAGGCTCCGCCGGGATTCGAACCCGCCTGCAGAAGCCTCTTGCGATCCTGCCATGGTCATCGTGTCTGCCGCCTCCTTTGAGAACACCGGGACCTTATGATCGAACCGGTGCAGAGGCCGTCCGGAGCCGGGCTCCGGACGGAAGTTTCATCGCAAAGCTTAGCGGCGGATGCCGAGCTTCTCGATCAGCGTGCGGTAGCGGCCCTCGTCCTTCTTCTTCAGATAGTCGAGGAGCGAACGGCGCGACGACACCATCTTCAGAAGGCCACGGCGGGAATGGTTGTCCTTCGTGTGGCTCTTGAAGTGGCCGGTCAGGTTGTTGATCCGCTCGGTGAGAATGGCGACCTGCACCTCGGGGGAGCCGGTGTCGCCAGCCGTTTGGGCGAATTCCTTCACGAGCGCGTTCTTACGCTCAGCCGTAATCGACATCGTATGTCCTTTCAGGTTTGCATTAAGGGAGACCGTGAGCCTTCAGGGCTTCGGGTCAGGGGCATCCGGAAAGGGCCGGGCCGGGATGTCGTCCAGCGCGGTCCGAACCCGGACGCGTCTTTTTCGGGGGTAAGCATCGGACCCAAAAGTGGATTTGCACTTTTGGGATCCATCCGATGCTTATTTAAACCGGCGCATCGTTCAGCCCGGAAAACCGGATCCACTTTTCCGCACGATGCGCTGAACCCTCGAAAAGATGGCGCACCATACACGAAAAGCGTCCAAGCGCCAGAGAAATCGTTTTTCTCAAGCGGGGCAATAGGATGGGCCTGCAAATGCACCCTCGTCATGGCCGGGCTCGTCCCGGCCACCCACGTCTTCATGCCGGCTGGCAGACGTAGGTCCCCGGAACAAGTCCGGGGATGACGTTCGAGGAGGTCTCAAGCGCCGAGATTGAACACCCGGTGCGGCACGAGCTCGCCGCGCTCCACGTCGCCGACGGCGACGAGGACGCCGTTGCAGGTGGCGAAGACCTTGCCGGAGAGCGGCGCCTCGCGACCGCGCAGGATGATGGACTGGCCGCGCATGAGGCGCCCGGCCATGTCGCGGCTGACCGCGATGGAGGGAATCTCGCTGAGCGCCGTCTCCACCGGGCGAAGCGCCGCAGGATCGGTGGCGACATCCTCGACGGTGACCGCCTCGTGCTCGGTGAAGGGCCCGACGCGGGTGCGCCGGAGCGCCGCGATATGGCCGAGGCAGCCGAGCGCCCGGCCGAGATCGCGGGCGATGGCGCGCACGTAGGTTCCCTTGCCGCAATCGGCCTCGATCACCGAACGGTTGCCCGCGTGGTGGATCAGGGACAGGCGGTCGATCTCGACGGTGCGCGCCTGCAGCTCCACCACCTCGCCGTCGCGGGCGAGGTCATAGGCGCGCTCGCCGGCGATCTTGATGGCGGAAAACCGCGGCGGCACCTGCTGCACCTGGCCGGTGAAGCGGGGCAGGTGGGCTTCGATTTCGGAGGCCTCGGGCAGGAGGTCGGTGCGCTCCACCACCTCGCCCTCGGTGTCGTCCGTGGTGGTCTCCTCACCCCAGGCCACGGTAAAGACGTAGGATTTGCGCCCGTCCATGACGAAGGGGACCGTCTTGGTCGCTTCCCCCAGTGCGATCGGCAGGATGCCGGAGGCAAGCGGATCGAGCGTGCCGGCGTGCCCCGCCTTCTTGGCGGACAGGCCGCGCTTGACCACCGCCACCGCATGGGTCGAGGTCATGCCGACGCCCTTGTCGAGGATGATCCATCCGTTGACGTCGCGCTTCTTCGGGCGGTCGCCGTGCGGCCTCCGCTGCGGGCGTTCTTCGCTCATCGCACTCACTCGCTGTCGTCCTCGGAGGTGTCGGAGGCAGGCTTTGCCGTGTCGCGGGCGACCCGCTCGGAGCGCAGCAGCGCATCGATGCGTGCGGCCTCGTCGAAGCTCTCGTCGCGACGGAAGCGCAGGTCGGGCGCGAATTTCAGGTTGACCCGGCGTGCCACCTCCTGGCGCAGGACCTTCCTGTTGCGGTCGAGAGCCTTGAGCACCGCCTCCTCGTCGCGACCGCCGAGCGGCATGATATAGGCCGTGGCGAGCTTGAGATCGGGCGACATGCGCACTTCGGGGATGGTGATCACGTTGCGCGTCAGCGCGTCGTCCTGCAGGTCGCCGCGGGAGAGGACCTCGGCCAGCGCATGGCGAATGAGCTCGGCCACACGCTGCTGGCGCTGGGAGGGTCCTGTGGTTTGTTCGAAACGTTTGGCCATTGTTACTTCTCCGGGATTGGACCGGATCATTGAGGGACGTCAGGGCCGGGTCCGTCCCGGCCATCCCGATTGAAAGAGGCATGCTGCCCGTCAAAGCGAGATCACCGGGACAAGCCCGGTGATGACGCATTGTTCAGGGATGAGTGCGAAGCGGCAGCTTACAGCGTCCGCTTCACCTCCTCTACGCGGTAGCACTCGATGATGTCGCCTTGGCGCATGTCCTGGTAGTTCTCGAAGGCCATGCCGCATTCCTGGCCGGACGTGACCTCGCGGGCATCGTCCTTGAAGCGCTTGAGCTGCGAGAGCTTGCCTTCGTGGATCACCACGTTGTCGCGGATCAGGCGGACATGGGCGCCGCGCTGGACCACGCCGTCGAGGACGCGGCAGCCCGCGACCTTGCCGACCTTCGACACGTTGAACACCTCGAGGATCTGCGCCTCGCCGAGCCGCTCTTCGCGCAGCGTCGGAGCGAGCAGTCCGGACATGGCCGCCTTCACGTCATCCACGAGGTCGTAGATGATGTTGTAGTAGCGGATCTCGATGCCGGCGCGCTCGGCCGCCTCGCGCGCTTCCTTGTGGGCACGCACGTTGAAGGCGAGGATGATGGCGCCCGAGGCTTCCGCCAGGGTGACATCGGATTCCGAGATGCCGCCGACGCCGGCCTGGATGATGCGGGCTGCGACCTCTTCGTTGCCGACCTTCTCGAGAGCGCCGACGATCGCTTCCGCCGAACCCTGCACGTCGGCCCGGACCACGAGCGGGAATTCCTTGCGGCCCGCTCCGGCCTTGAGGTCGCGCATCATGTCGGCGAGCGTCCGTCCGGACGAGCCCATGCGGGCCGCCTGACGTTCGCGCTTCTGGCGCGTGCGGTATTCGGTGACTTCGCGGGCGCGGGCTTCCGACTCGACCACCGCCACGCGGTCGCCGGCTTCCGGAGTTCCGTTGAAGCCCAGCACCTCGACCGGAACCGAGGGACCGGCCTCCTTCACGTTGGCGCCGAGATCGTTGATCAGGGCGCGCACGCGGCCCCATTCGGCGCCGGCCACGACGATGTCGCCGGTGCGGAGCGTTCCGCGCTGAACGAGCACGGTGGCCACGGGACCGCGGCCGCGATCGAGCTTCGCTTCGATGACGGTGCCTTCCGCCGAGCGCTCGGCATTGGCCTTGAGCTCAAGGATTTCGGCCTGGAGCTGGAGGCCTTCGAGCAGGGTCTCGAGACCCTCGCCGGTCTTGGCCGAAACCTCGAATTCGAGGGTCTCGCCGCCCATCGACTCGACGACGATGGAGTGCTGCAGCAGCTCGGTACGAACCCGCTGCGGGTTGGCGTCGGGCTTGTCGATCTTGTTGATCGCCACGATCAGCGGCACGCCGGCGGCCTGGGCGTGAGTGATCGCCTCGACCGTCTGGGGCATGACGCCGTCATCGGCCGCCACCACGAGCACGACGATGTCCGTCACCTTGGCGCCGCGGGCGCGCATGGCGGTGAAGGCGGCGTGGCCGGGGGTGTCGATGAAGGTGATCTTGCCGCCGAGCGGCGAGGTCACCTGATAGGCGCCGATGTGCTGCGTGATGCCGCCGGCCTCGCCGGAGACCACGTTGGTCTTGCGGATCGCATCGAGCAGCGAGGTCTTGCCGTGATCGACGTGACCCATGATGGTCACGACCGGCGGACGGGTGACGAGGTTCTCGTCCACATCCGGCGTGTCGAACAGGCCTTCCTCGACGTCCGATTCCGCAACGCGCTTCACCGTGTGGCCGAGCTCTTCCGCGACGAGCTGCGCGGTATCGGCGTCGATCACGTCGGTGATCTTGTGCATCTCGCCCTGCTTCATCAGGAACTTGATCACGTCCACGGCGCGCTCCGACATGCGGTTGGCGAGCTCCTGGATGGTGATCGTCTCCGGAATCGTCACCTCGCGGGCGATCTTTTCCTTCTGCTCCACCTGGCGGTGGCCCATGAGACGCTGATTGCGGCGACGGAAGGAAGCGAGCGAGCGGGTGCGCTCGTCCTCGCCCGAGGTCGCGTTGGCCAGGGTCAGACGGCCGCGGCGCTTCTCTTCGCCGGGGGCGGTCTTGGGCGTCTTCGGCAGGGCTGCGGGCTTTGCCGCGACGCCGGGACGGCGGATGGTGCGTGCACCCTCCTCTTCCTCCACGGCAGCGCGGGCCGCAACGGGGGCAGCCGAGCGGACATTCGGCTTTGCCGTTTCCGGATCGGGCGCGACGGGCGCGGCGGGGCGCGCCATGTGGTTCAGGCTCGGCGGACGGCCGCCGGTCGTTCCCACGCCGGGACGGGACCCACCGAAACCGCCGGGACGCGGACCGCCGGAGCGGGGACCGTCGCCGCGCGGACGCTCAGTCCGGGGGCCCTCGAAGCGCCCGCCGTCCTGGCGCGGAGCGCCGGTGCGGGCTGCCGGAGCAGATCCTTGGGCCGGACGGGGCGGAGCGGCCTCTTCGCCGAGACGGCGGCGAGCCTCGTCCTCGGCGCGGCGCTTGCGCTCCTCGTCCTGACGGCGGCGCTCGTCTTCCTCGCGCTTGCGGGCTTCGGCAGCTTCGCGGTCCTTGGCCTCGGCAGCCTCGCGCTCGGCGCGGCGGACAGCCTCGTCGGCCTGCCGCTTGCGGTCTTCCTCGTCGCGACGGCGGGCATCGACCAGCGCGTTCATGCGCGCATCGCGCTCCTGCTCGGAGAGCGTCTGCAGCACCATGCCGCCGGATCGGGGCGTGTTCGGCGCGCTGCGCTGCGGACGGCCACCCTGAGCGGGCGCTGCCGGCCTCGGGGCCGGAGCGGCGGGCTTGGGCGCGCTCGCGGGTGCCGCGGCGGCGTGATGCGTCGCGGGCTTCTCATTGGCCCCACCGGGGCCGACAGCAGGGCGACGCTTGACCGTCTCCACCACGACCGACTTCGACCGGCCATGGGAGAAGCTTTGGCGCACCGTGCCTTGCTCGACGGGTCGCTTCAGAGAAAGCGTCTTGGACGACACATGAAGAGTCTTGTCGCCCTGGTTTTTCGTATCAGTCATTCCGCCTCAGTTCCTGCGGGTTTCATAGTCGTGGGTTCGCCGGTCCCGTTTCCGAGGCCAGTTTGATCGGCGTCGGTGCCGCAAAAGGTGCGGTAACGATGCCAGCGGTTCAGAAAGCCGTCGCTCCCAGCGCCCGCGACGAGGGCAGCATGTATCACATGTGACCGGCCTAATGCCAAATCCAATTCGTCATTCGACAATTCTTGGATGACCGGAAAGCTAGATATTGCCTCGCCGAGGCGTTTACGCAACTGGTTCGCCAATTTTCTTCGCCCATCTTCGGCCGCCTCTGCGGCGTGAATAAGGGCAACGACGGGCTTATCCGTGATGGCCGACTCGACCTTGAAGAAGCCCGTGATCACCGAGCCGGCCTTGTTGGCGAGCGACAGGCCCTGGCGAAGGTCCTCCCGGAGGAGGTTCCCGATATCCGCGGCGAGGGTCTCCGACGCCTTGGTCTCGGTCTTGAAGGCTCGTGAGAAGAGGCGACGTTTAGCCGCCTCCTCCACCTTGTCGTAGCGGGCCGTGACCCAGACGCCGCGGCCCGGCAGCTTGTGCCGGAGGTCGGGCACGACCTGGTTGTCGGGCCCGAGGACGAAGCGGATCAGTCCCGCGGGGCTTTGAGCCTCGCGGGTGACGATGCAGGTGCGCTCCGGTTCATGCCGCGGCACGGGTGCTGACCTCGCTCCATCATAGCCGGTTCTAAGACGGCTGAGCTTCGGTCTCGGCCTCTTCGGCCGATCCCTCAGTCTCAACGATCTCTTCCGGCTGCTCGATCCATCCCGCCTTCACGCGGGCGGCCATGATCATGTTCTCGGCATCGGCGCGGGAAACGTCGAAACCGTCCAGCGCCCCCTTGTAACGGGTCGCCTCCGGACCGCGGCCCTCCGTCCAGCCGACGAGATCGTCGGTGGCGCATCCGGCCAGATCCTCGAGATTCTTGATGTCGTTCTCGCCGAAGGCCACCAGCATGGCGGTGGTGACGCCGTCGATATCCTTCAGGTCGTCGTCGACGCCGAGCTCCTTGCGGCGGGCCTCGTTCTCGGCCTCGATGCGGGAAAGGTATTCCTGGGCGCGGCTCTGGATCTCGGCGGCGGTGTCCTCGTCGAATCCTTCGATGGAGGCCACTTCACCGGAATCCACATAGGCGATTTCCTCGACCGACCGGAAGCCTTCCGATGCGAGGAGCTGGCCCACCACCTCGTCCACGTCGAGGGCGTTCATGAACAGCTCGGTGCGCTCGGCGAATTCCTTCTGACGGCGCTCGGATTCCTCGGCCTCGGTGAGGATGTCGATGTCCCAGCCGGTGAGCTGGGAGGCGAGACGCACGTTCTGGCCGCGGCGGCCGATGGCGAGGGAGAGCTGATCGTCCGGCACCACCACCTCGATGCGGTCGGCCTCCTCGTCGAGCACCACCTTGACCACTTCCGCGGGCTGCAGCGCGTTGACGATGAAGGTCGCCTGATCCTGCGACCAGGGGATGATGTCGATCTTCTCGCCCTGAAGCTCACCGACCACCGCCTGGACGCGGGAGCCGCGCATGCCGACGCAGGCGCCGACGGGATCGATCGAGGAATCGCGCGAGGAGACGGCAATCTTGGCGCGGGAGCCCGGATCGCGGGCGACGGCCTGGACCGTGACGATGCCGTCGTAGATCTCCGGCACTTCCGAAGCGAAGAGCTTCGCCATGAACTGCGGATGGGTGCGCGACAGGAAGATCTGGGGCCCGCGGGCCTCGCGGCGCACGTCGAAGAGATAGGCGCGGATGCGGTCGCCCGGGCGGAAGGTCTCGCGCGGGATGAGCTCGTCGCGGCGGATGATCGCCTCGCCGCGGCCGAGATCGACGATCACGTTGCCGTATTCGACGCGCTTGACCGCGCCGTTCACGATCTCGCCGATGCGGTCCTTGTATTCCTGGTACTGGCGGTCGCGCTCGGCGTCGCGCACCTTCTGCACGATCACCTGCTTGGCCGACTGGGCGGCGATGCGGCCGAAATCGAAGGGCGGCAGGGTATCGGCGATCACGTCGCCCACCTGGGCCGCCGGGTTGTGGCGGGTGCGGGCCTCGGACAGGGTGATCTCGCGGGAATCGTTCTCCACAGCGCCGTCATCGACCACGAGAAGGTGCCGCGCCAGGCGCAGCTCGCCGGTCTTGGAATTGATCTCCGCGTGGATGTCGGTCTCGGCGCCGTAGCGGGACCGGGCAGCCTTGGCGATGGCATCCGCCATGGCGTCGAGGACGATCTGCTTGTCGATCACCTTCTCGCGGGCGACCGCATCGGCGATCTGCAAGAGTTCAAGCCTGTTGGCGCTGATAGCCATCGAGGTCGCTCCTTAATTCGGTTTCTTCTGATCGGACGGGTCCTGCGGCTCGTCGGGCGCGTCGACCATATCCGTGTCTTCGTCAAGATCGTCCGTGGTTGGCGCGGTTCCCCGGCGCAACGATTCACGGATCAGCTCATCGGTGAGAACGAGATGCGCCTCGCCGAGATCCGTCAGCGGCACGCGAGCGATCGGCTCGAGACCTTCCTTCACGTCCGGCAGCTCGATCACGAGCTTCCCGTCCTCCACGCCCCGGAGGAAGCCGCGGAAACGCTTGCGGCCCTCCAGCGGAACGGCCATCTCGACCTTGGCCTCATAGCCGCTCCAGCGCTCGAAGTCGCTGGCGCGCACCAGCGGGCGGTCGATGCCCGGCGAGGAGATTTCCAGGTGATAGGCCGTCGTGATCGGATCCTCAAGATCGAGCACCGGCGAAATCGCCCGACTCACGGTCTCGCAATCGCTCACGGACATGGTGCCGTCCGGCCTCTCGGCCATGATCTGCACGGTGCACCCATTTGCGCCGGTGACCCGCACCCGCACGAGATTGAACCCGAGATCTTCGATCACAGGCTCGACGATCGCCGCCACTCGGGCAGCGACGCCGTTCTCCGTAATCAGCCGCTTGTCGCGTTCGTTTGTCATGGCTCTCCGACGCTCCGGCGTTCAAGCAATAAAAAAGAGCGGACCCCGGGGGGCCCACTCTCGACCAGCAGCTTGACGCTGCAACCAGAGCTGACCTCGCAGATATACCGATTCAAGGCAAAAAAAGCAAGGGACCTGCAAAAGGCGCGATTCCGGCGCCCTATCGGATCAGATCCGGACGAAGGTCAGGTAGCTCGGCACCCGGCCCTCGCGGATCGCCTTGGCCTCGTAGCGGGTGCCCGGCCAGCCCTCGTAAGCCTTGCGCCAATCATCGGCGCGGGTTGCCGTCCAGCGGAAATGCCGGGAACGAAGGATCCGCGTGAGAACCCAGCCGATATAATCGTCGATGTCGCTGGCAAAGCGCAGCTCCGCTCCAGGCTTCATCACGCGTGCAAGCGTCTCGAGCATCTCGTCCGAGACGAGGCGGCGCTTGCGCTGCCGGCGCTTGGGCCAGGGATCGGGATAGAGGATATAGACCCGGTCGAAAGAGGCATCCGGCAGGGTCGGCAGCAGGTCCGTGACGTCGTCGTCCCAGACGCGGATGTTGTCGAGACCCTCATGCTCGATCACGGCCAGAAGCTTCGCCATGCCGTTCACGAAGGGCTCGCAGCCGACGATGTTGACGTCGCGGTGGGCGCGGGCCTGGGCGGCCAGATGCTCGCCGCCGCCGAAGCCGATCTCAAGCCAGATCTCTCCCGATGCTTCCCGCGCGGCGCGGTTCGGGAACTGGCTGGGCAGGTCCTGGCCCGGAATCGCACGGATGGCAGGCAACAGGTTCTGGATCAGCTCGTCCTGTCCGGCACGCAGCTTCTTGCCTTTGCGGCGACCGAAGAAGGCACCGGCCCGTTCGGAGGCTTCGCTCATCGGACGCATGCTCCTGACAACATCACGACCCGGATCATAAATAACCCGGCGCTTTATACATTGAGAGCCGGCCCCTTTCGGGAACCGGCTCAACTTTAGGAATTCCCAGTGCCGACGAAACAGGCTCGGTGGCGGGATTTGCTTTAGCGGAAGGCCGCCTTCAGACGGTCGGCGAGGTCCGTGCGCTCCCAGGAGAAGCCGCCATCGGCCTGCGGCGCGCGGCCGAAATGGCCATAGGCCGAGGTGCGGGCATAGATCGGCCGGTTGAGGCCGAGATGGGTGCGGATGCCGCGCGGCGAGAGGTCCATGGCGTCCATGAGCACCGCCTCGAGCTTGCCCTCGTCCACCTTGCCGGTGCCGTGCAGGTCGACATAGATCGACAGGGGCTTGGCGACGCCGATGGCGTAGGAGAGCTGCAGGGTGCAGTTCTCGGCGAGGCCGGCTGCGACCACGTTCTTGGCGAGATAGCGGGCGGCATAGGCAGCCGAGCGGTCCACCTTGGTCGGATCCTTGCCCGAGAAGGCGCCGCCGCCATGCGGGGCCGCGCCACCATAAGTGTCGACGATGATCTTGCGGCCGGTGAGGCCGCAATCGCCGTCGGGGCCGCCGATGACGAACTTTCCGGTGGGGTTCACGTGCCAGATCGTGTCGGCCGAGATCCAGCCGGACGGCAGCGTCTCGCGGATATAGGGCTCGACGATGGCGCGCACGTCGTCGGAGGACAGGGTCTCGTCGAGATGCTGTGTGGAGAGAACGATCTGGGTCGCCGCGACGGGCTTGCCGTTCTCGTAGCGCAGGGTGACCTGGCTCTTGGCGTCGGGGCCGAGCTTGGCCGCGTCACCGACCTTGCCCTTGCGGGCGGCGGTCAGGTTTTCGAGGATCTTGTGGGCGTAATAGATCGGCGCCGGCATCAGCTCGGGCGTCTCGTTGCAGGCATAGCCGAACATGATGCCCTGGTCGCCGGCACCCTCGTCCTTGTTGCCGTCGGCATCGACGCCCTGGGCGATATGAGCCGACTGGGCGTGGAGATAGACCGAGACGTCGGCGTTCTTCCAGTGGAAGCCTTCCTGCTCGTAGCCGATATCCTTGATCGCCTCGCGGGCAAGCTCGATCACCGTGTCCTTGGTGATGGAGTCAGGGCCGCGCACCTCGCCGGCGATGACGACGCGGTTGGTGGTGGCGAGCGTCTCGCAGGCCACGCGGGCCTCGGGCTCGGCAGCCAGATAGGCATCGACGACGGCATCGGAAATCCGGTCGCAGACCTTGTCCGGATGCCCCTCGGAAACGGATTCGCTGGTGAAAAGGTAGCTCGAGCGCCGCACGATGGAGGTTCCTTCAGGCAATAGAAATCGGTGCCCGGGGGTCGGCCACAGGCTTCAAAGCATGGTCATGCCGCAGGCTTGAGGAAAGGTCAAGCGGACGCGTTCGTTATGACGAACGCTCGGCCTCGTCCTGGGCGGCTAGGGAAGCGACCAGCTGCACGATGCTCTTGCGGACCTTTGAATTCTTGATGCCGGTAAAATGCCGCACCAGCTGCAGACCCTCGGGCGTCGACATCATATCGGCGACATAGGCCGGTGCACCACCATCCGCGAAACCGGATTCGCCCTTGGTCGGCTTGATGCCGTCGAAAAAGAAATCGATATCGACACCCAGGATCCTCGCGATCTCGACGAGACGCGCCACGCTGATCCGGTTCATGCCCTTTTCGTATTTCTGAACCTGCTGGAAGGTCAGCCCCAGCATATCGCCAAGCTTTTCTTGGCTCATGCCAATAGAAACGCGGCGCATCCGCACTCGGCTACCAATTTCCTTATCGATCGACCCCGTCGACTTCTTCATCGTGGCCTGTCCCCTCGGCAAAACTGACGCAACGGCAGGACATTGTTACTTAAGGAGAGGTTGATTGGTGCCTGCGGCGCACAGTCAAGATCATTAAGCAGATCGCAAGCGTGGCCGTCAAAGAAAACCTGCCCATCCTCCTATAAAGAGTAACGGGTTCCGCAACTGGAAGAGAAGTATCTATGATACCATCAACTCCCAGTGGCAATTCGTTCAGGATTCTCCCGAAGGGATCGATGATCGCGGAGATTCCCGTGTTGGCTGCCCTGACCAAAGGCAAGCCCTCCTCGACAGCCCGCAGACGGGCCTGGGCGAAATGCTGATACGGCCCCGGAGTCCGGCCGAACCAGGCATCGTTCGTCACGTTCAGGATCAAGTTAGGGCGGGGGCCGTCGGCCAGGATCTCGCCTGGAAAGATCGCTTCGTAGCAGATCGTCGCAGCCGTCGGAGGCAGGCCCGGAATCGCAAGCGTGGCCCGCTTCGCGCTCGGCTCGAATCCGCCGGGAATATGCACAAACTGGCGCAGGCCGAGGGAGCGGATCAGGGTATCGAGGAAACCCGGCACATACTCGCCGAAGGGGACGAGATGCATCTTGTCGTAGGAACCGAGGATCGTTCCGCGGTCGTCGATCACCTGGATCGCGTTGTAGAACTTGCCGACCTCCTCCCCCGGCAGGGGCTCGTCCATGCGCGCCGCCCCCGTGATCAGAGCCGTACCAGGCTCCAGCAGGGCAGCGATCTGCGCCAGAGAGGCGGGATCGCGATGGAGCAGGAAGGGAAAGGCCGATTCCGGCCAAATGATATGGGTCGGCGCGCCCGCACCGTCGTTCCAGCCGGGCCTGGCGCTCAGCGACAGGTAATGCCGCATGATCGGCGCACGGTTGCGTGGATTGAACTTGGCGTCCTGGGGCAGGTTGGGCTGCATGATGCGCAGGCGCACATCCGGCACGCTGGGCGAGGCCTCAGCGGGCAGGCGCCAGAGACCGAAGCCCGCCATAGCGGCGAGCAGGGCGGCCGCAAGCGCCGGGGCCGTCCAGCGCTCGTTTCGCGTCCGACCGGTGAGCAGAACCGCCGGCGCCGCCCCGATGCAGAGGCTCAGGAACGTCAGGCCGTAGAGGCCGACCATGGAGGCGGATTGCATCAGCCAGAGGTTCTGGCCGAGCGCCATGCCGGGGTTGTTCCAGGGAAAGCCGGTGAAGAGATGTCCGCGCAGCCACTCGGCGATCGTCATGCCGACAGCGAAAGCGAGGATGCGCCAGGCATCGGGCAGCCAGAAGAGGCGGGCGAGGGCGAAGCCGAAGGCCGGGAAGAAGGCGAGAACGGCCGGCAGGCCGAGCACCCCGAAGGGCATGGCCCAGGCGAATTGGTCGGCTTCCACCAGGAAGGCGGCACCAAGCCACCAGAGCCCGGCGACGAAATAGCCGAAGCCCCAGAACCATCCGAGAAAGGCTGCGGATCTATAGGGTGCCCATCGGGACGGGCCGTCCTTGACCGTCCCGTCGAGCAGCCAGATGACTGGTGCCAGCGACAGGGCGAGGGCGGGCAGGAAGCCGAAGGGCGGCATGGCCAAAGCCCCGACGGCCCCCGATGCAAAGGCCGTCAGCCAGCGGCGCCAGCCCCTCAGGAGACTGGCGCGCTTCGCGAGCAGAATCATTCAGCGGCAGCGCTTTCAGGGCGCGGGGCGAGCGGCTGGCCTTCGCTGATTTCCACATCGGTGGCGACGACGCGGCGGTGGATGCGTAAGCGTTTCACCCGTCGGGGATCGGCGTCCAGAACCTCGAATTCGAGTCCGGCGGGACCGACGATCACCTCGCTGCGGGACGGCACGCGGCCGGCGAGCGTCACGATGAAGCCGCCGAGCGTGTCGATGTCCTCCGCGCCTTCCTCCTCGGTGAGATCGACGCCAAGCACCTCCTTGACCTCGTCGAGGCTGGCGCGGGCATCCGCGATGTAAGAGCCGTCGGTGGCCTGCGTGACCGTGAGGGTCGAATCCTCGTCGTGCTCGTCTTCGATGTCGCCGACCACCATCTCGACCAGGTCCTCGATGGAGACGAGGCCGTCGGTGCCGCCATACTCGTCGATGACGAGGGCCATGTGGGTGCGCGTTGCCTGCATCCGCACCAGAAGGTCGATAGCCGGCATGGAGCGGGGCACGAAGAGGACGGGGCGCAGGATATTGGCGGAGGACAGGGTCATCGACAGGTCGATCTGACCGAGGCTCGGCGGCGGCGTCTTGTCATCCGTCCCCGCCCCCTGCGTGCCGTTGTCGGCACCCATGGCGATGAAATCGAGGAAGTCCCGGATATGGACCATGCCCTTCGGGTCGTCGAGGGTCTCGCCATAGACCGGCAGGCGGGAATGGCCCGCGGTGCGGAAGAGGCTCAAGAGGTCGCCCAGATTGGTGTCGGCCGACACCGCCACGATGTCGGCGCGGGGCACCATCACATCCTCCACCCGGATGCGGTGGAAGGAGAGCACGTTCTTGAGCATCGCCCGCTCCCGGGGCGAGAAGTCCGTGTCCTCGACGGTCTCGGCGAGGGCATCCTCAAGATCGTGGCGGATGGATTCGCGGGGTTTCAGGCCGAGTCGGGTCAGAACCCGGTCGTACCAATGGTCGCGACCTTCGTCTGTCTCGGTGACAGGTCGGTCGCTACGACTTCGATCTTCGTTCATGGTCGTGGGTTGTCAGCTCTCATGCTGCCATATCGCGGTAGGGGTCGGCGATGCCAAGGGTGGCGAGCGCCTTGACCTCCAGACCTTCCATGATCTCCGCCTCCGCCTCGACTTCGTGGTCGTAGCCGAGGAGATGCAGAACTCCATGGACGATCAAATGGGCAAAATGATGCGCGAGCTCCTTGGATTCCTCCTCGGATTCGCGCACCAGGGTCTCGTAAGCTAAAGCAATATCGCCGAGATGGCGAGGCCCCGTCGCTCCCGGCTGCTCCGGCGCCGGAAAGGACAGCACGTTGGTGGGCTTGTCCTTCGCCCGCCATGTACGGTTCAGCTCCCGGATCTGGGCATCGTCGGTGAGCATCACGCTCGCCTCAAATGCGCCCCCGGCCTCGTAAGTGACGGCGAGCGCGGCCTCGGCCGCCTTCTGCGCCAGGGCTTCCGCATCCGGCAGGCGGTCCCACGCGCCCGCCTCGATCATGATGTCGAGCTCGATCACGGCCTGCGCTCCCGATAATCCTGGCGCGGCGGCTCCGGCGGCGCCTCGCGGGCAGCCTTGTCGTAGGCGGTGACGATGCGGCGCACGAGATCGTGACGCACAACGTCCTGCTCCTTGAAGATGACGCGGGCGATGCCCTCGACCCCCTGCAGGATGCGCACCGCCTCGACGAGGCCCGATTTCTGGCCCGGCGGCAGGTCGATCTGCGACGGATCGCCGGTGATGATCATCCGCGAGCCTTCGCCGAGACGGGTCAGGAACATCTTCATCTGCATCGAGGTGGTGTTCTGCGCCTCGTCGAGCAGAACCAGCGCGTTGGTCAGCGTGCGTCCGCGCATGAAGGCCAATGGCGCGATCTCGATCATGCCGGTCTGCAGGCCGCGGTCCACGTGCCGGGCCTCCATGAAATCGTAGAGCGCGTCGTAGATCGGGCGAAGATAGGGATCGACCTTCTCGCGCATGTCGCCGGGCAGGAAGCCGAGGCGCTCGCCCGCTTCCACAGCGGGGCGCGAGATGATCAGGCGGTCCACCTGTCCCGCTTCGAGCAGCGACACCGCATAGCCGACCGCGAGCCAAGTCTTGCCGGTGCCGGCGGGCCCTTCCGCGAAGACGAGCTCGTTCTGCTTGATCGCCTTGATATAGGCGTTCTGCGCCGCATTGCGGGCGCGCACCGCCCCGCGCCGGCGGGTGGAGATCTGGTCGAAGGCGGTCAGGCCCGGAACCGGCGGTTCCGCGGCGGCGGGAAAGAGGCTGCCCTGCAGGGTGCTTTCCTCGACCGCGCCGTCCACGTCGCCGGGGCCGAGCGCTCCGCCCTGGCGGGCGCGCTCATAGAGGCCTTCGAGCACGCGGCGTGCCATCTCGGAGGCTTCCGGCGTGCCCTTCACCGTGACCCGGTTGCCGTTGGCGATGGCGGTCACGTTGAGGCGCCGTTCCAGATGGGCGAGGTTCTGGTCGTATTGTCCGAAGACGAGGCTGGCGAGGCGGTTGTCCTCGAAGGTGAGGATGATCTCGGCCTCTTCGACGACGCCGGGATGCAGGCTGCCGGCGTTCCGTCCCTTTTGTGCACGTGCGGTCGCGTTGTCCGCTGGGCTCAAATGCCTCTCCTCTGAATGTTCGCCGCAAGGCTCGCGGCCAACGAATATGGGGTCTTTCGGTACAACGATCTAGCGCATCGTGCGGAAAAGTGGCTCCGGTTTTCGCTTGCGCGGCCCGCTGGGTCCGCGCTCAACGATGCGCTCGTCAAAGAGTGGAGCACCGGATTGGATCCCAAAAGTGGGTCCACTTTTGGGTCCGATGCTCTAAGCCGCTTCCTGGCTGCCGGACCCGACCCATTCCCCGAGCAGGCTGTTGGAGCCGGCCTGGGTGATCCGCATCGTCACGATCTCGCCGATGGCGTGGCTTTCGCTCGCGAAATGCACGGCCTGCAGATAGGGCGACTTGCCCGCCATCTGGCCCGGATGACGACCCGGCTTCTCCACGAGAACGTCGAGGCTCTGGCCCACGGTTCCGCGATTGAAGGCCTGGCGCTGCATTTCCAGCAGAGTCTGCAGCCGCGCCAGACGCTCGGCCTTCACGGCCTCGCTCACCTGGGTCTCGATCTCCGCCGCAGGCGTGCCGGGGCGGGGGCTGTACTTGAACGAGAAGGAGCTGGCAAAGCCCACATCGGATATGAGCCGCATGGTCTCCTCGAACTCCGCATCGGTCTCGCCGGGGAAGCCGACGATGAAGTCGGAGGACAGCGCCAGATTGGGCTGTGCCTTGCGGATGCGCTCGATCAGGCGGCGGTACTCGTCGCCCGTATGCTTGCGGTTCATCACGTCGAGAATGCGGTCGGAGCCGGATTGCACCGGCAGGTGAAGATAGGGCATCACGGCCGGCAGATCGCGATGGGCGGCGATCAGCTCGTCGTCCATGTCGCGCGGATGGCTCGTGGTGTAGCGCAGGCGTGCGATGCCGGGCACCTCCGCCAGGCGATGCAGCAGCCGGCCCAGCGACCAGACCGAGCCGTCCGGTCCCTCGCCGTGATAGGCGTTCACATTCTGCCCGATCAGCGTCAGCTCGCGCACGCCCGCATCGGCGAGGCGCAGGGCCTCGTCGAGGATTTTTGCGACCGGGCGCGAGACCTCCGCGCCGCGGGTATAGGGCACGACGCAGAACGTGCAGAACTTGTCGCAGCCTTCCTGAATGGTGAGGAAGGCCGACACGCCGCGGGTCCTGATGGCCGCCTTCGAGGGCTTGGGCAGATGATCGAACTTGTCCTCGATCGGGAATTCCGTATCGACGAGGCGCTCAGCGCGCGACTTCTTCAGGAGCGCCGGCAGGTTGTGGTAGTTCTGCGGACCCACCACCACGTCGACGGCGGGCGCCCGGCGCAGGATCTCCTTGCCCTCGGCCTGCGCGACGCAGCCGGCGACGACAACCCTGGTCTCCTGGCCCTGAGCCTGCCGTTCCTGCTTCAGCTCGCGCACGCGGCCGAGCTCGGAATAGACTTTCTCGGCAGCCTTCTCGCGGATGTGGCAGGTGTTGAGGATGACGAGATCCGCCTCCTCCATCGCCTTGGTCTCGCTATAGCCTTCAGTCGCCAGCATGTCGGCCATGCGCTCGGCGTCATAGACGTTCATCTGGCAGCCATAGGATTTGACGAAAACTTTTTTCACGAGGTCGGACCGCTTCTGCTTTGAAATCGAGCGCCCTTTTAAGCCTTTTATACGTGCAAGAGAATAGCGGCCGTTTGGCTCAAGGAATCCCAGTTGCTTCGGCCGGTTGCAAACCCGTCTCGTCATCCCCGGGCTTGTCCCGGGGACCCACGTCTTCGCAGCGCCACGGTTCCCAAGAGCATCGGACGGATCCGTCTCGACCGATGCTCTCATTCAAGAAGAAAGCATCAGAATCATCCCAAAAGTGCAAATCCACTTTTGGGTCCGATGCATTAGACGTGGGTGGCCGGATCAAGTCCGGCCATGACGGGCGGTGTGAGTTTCAGGCGATGTCTCTCACTCCCGGAACGCGCCCTCGACAGGCGCCGACAATTCCGCATCGGCGGCGAGGATCTCGGCGATCACCTTGGCGACGGCCGGACGCGCGCTGACCCGCGCATACCAGGAGGCCAGGGCGTCGTAGCCCTTGAGCGACGGACCGCCGAGGCGGCGGGTCCAGAACACGGCCATGAAGACCGCGATGTCGGCGGCGGAGAAGGTGCCGCAGAGATAATCCCGGCCCTGCAGCTTCCGGTCGAGCTCGGCGAATTGGCCGGCCAGCACCGGCTCGGCCTCCCGTGCCTTCAGCTCCTTCGCGTCCCAGCGTACCAGATCATCCGGCTTCGGCTCGGTGCGGTGCATCAGGAAGCGCAAGGGGGCGAGCATGACCTCGTCGGCGAAGAGGTCGAGCAAGCGGCAGCGGGCGCGCTCCTTCGGCGTCCTCGGATAGAGCGCCGGCTCGGGATAGGCATCCTCGAGATATTCCAGGATCAATGTCGAATCGTAGAGGGACAGATCGCCGTCGACGAGGACCGGGACCTGTCCCTTGGGATTGATCGCCATCACCTCCGGGTTCCGGGGGCTGTAGCCCTTCGTCTGGGTGAACGGCACCAGGATCTGCTCGAAGGCGAGCCCCTTCTCGCGAAGGGCGATTTCGACCTTGCGCGAGAAGAGACTGACAGGTCCGGAATAAAGCTTCATCGGGTCGGCTTTCGAGACTTCAGCGGCTGAAGGTGGTGGGCAGATGATCCTGCCAGGAGGCCGCATTCAAGCCATCCACATCGGCCCGCGACAAGCCGATATCGGCCAGCGCCCTGTCGTCCATCTGGTAGAGCTCCTTCGAGCTCTTGCGCCGGTCGAGCCAGGATTCGAAGCGCAGGAGCAGCTCGAGCACATGGTTCCGGTGCTCGCGGCGGGCAGCGTGGAGCCCAAGATTTGCTGAGGCATATCCGATCGCCATGACAGGTCTCCTTGAATGGCTTTCCATTGAGGAGAAATGTGCTCCTGTGATAGGTTATAAGCAAACGAGAAGATCTTCAGTTCAGCCCAAGGAAAACTTGGGCATCAGACCGGATCCGCCATGTCCCGCCGCCGTCTTCCGCCACTCAATTCCTTACGCGCCTTCGAGGCCGCGGCGCGCCATCTCAACTTCGAGAAGGCGGGCGACGAAATCGCCGTGACGGCGAGCGCCGTGGGCCAGCAGGTGAAATCGCTCGAGGCCTGGCTCGGGCGGCCGCTCTTCCTGCGCCAGCCGAGCCGCGGCGTCGTGCTGACGCCGCTCGGCGAGCATTACGCCGCCTCGCTCTCCGACATTCTCGACCGGCTCGACGACGCGACGGCGCAGGCCCTGCGCTCCGACCGCTCCAGCGTGATCACGGTGAGCTCCATGCCGAGCTTCGCCGCCGGCTGGCTGATCCCTCGTCTCGGCTCGCTGAAGGCGCAGCATCCGGATCTGGAGGTGCGGGTCTCCGTCGATACGCGGCTGACCGATTTCGCCCGCGAGGACGTGGACGTAGCCATCCGCTTCGGACGCGGAAACTATCCCGGCCTGCGCTCGAACCTTCTAATGGAGGAGTATTTCTTCGCCGTCTGCAGCGCATCCCTGATGGGTGATTCGAAGCGGCCCCTGAACGAGCCCGCGGATCTGCGCCATCACACGCTGCTGCACGAAGCTGTCGAGACCATCCCGGACTACACGACCTGGGATCGCTGGCTCGCATCCATCGGCGTGACGGGCATCGACACCTCCCGCGGCCCGCGCTTCGCCCATACCTATCTCTGCCTGCAGGCGGCGGCCTCCGGCCAGGGCGTGGCGCTCGCCACCAACGTGCTGATCGGCGATTACCTGCAGGCCGGCCGTCTGATCCAGCCCTTCCCGCAGCAGGTGAAGGGCAGCTATCAATATTACGTGGTCTGCCCCGAGGCGACGGCCGACCGCCCGGCGCTCTCCGCGTTCCGGTCCTGGCTGCTGGCGGAAGCAAGGGCGCATGTGGAGGCGGCAAGGTTTTAGATCCAACCCGTCATGGCCGGACTTGATCCGGCCACCCACGTCTTGAGAACCACCGCGCTACAAAGACGTGGGTCCCCGGGCCAAGCCCGGGGATGACGCGCCTTTGGTAACTACGCCGCCGTCAGCGCCCGCCGTATTTCGGACTCGGCGAAGGCCGTCGCCTGCTTGCGGCTGCCGTTGAAGGGGATGGGTGCGCCCCAGGTCACGACAACGTCGAGGGGAACGCCACGCACGAAGAGCTTGAGATGGGGCCCCAAATCCATGTCGCCGTACCAGGCGATGAAGGGGCGCTCGCGCCGGGTCACGGGCAGCCCGTTGCGGCTCGTATAGGCGATGGCGAGCGGCTGCAGGAATACGCGCTCGACGCTGTCGTGCATCAGCGCGGTCTGGGCCGCGCCGACGAGGGATGAGCGGAAGGGCAGAAGCCGGTTGCCGTCGCTGGTGGTGCCCTCGGCGAAAAGCACGATCGCCTCGCCTTTCACGAGGCGATGGGCGAGGGCGTCGTTGACCTCCGCCGTCGCCTTGCGGCGCTGGCGGTCGATGAACACGGAGCGCTGCAGCCGCGCGAGCAGCCCGACCACCGGCCAGCCTGCGACCTCCGATTTCGCGATGAACGAGAGCGGATGTAGCGAGCCGATCACCGGGATGTCGAGCCAGGAGACGTGGTTCGACACCACGATGGTCGGCGCGTCGGTGGGCGGCGTACCCCGCTCGATCACGCGGACATTGAAGAGTTTGAGCAGAATCCGGTGAAACCGCACCGGCAAGACGTGCAGGACCGACGACCAGCCGAAATGCAGGGCGAGCATCTGCAGCGGAATGAGCACGAGGCTGCACAGGCCGAGCAGGAGCAGCCGGAAGACGGAGGCGATCTGCGTCACGCCTCGTCCCTGTCGAGGGGCACCGCATAGAGCTCGAGCCGGTGATAGACCACCTTGTAGCCGAGCCGCTTGGCGATCTCGTTCTGCAGCGCCTCGATCTCCTCGGAGCGGAACTCGATCACGGCGCCGGTCTCGAGATTGATGAGGTGATCGTGGTGCTCGCGCGCGGCCTGCTCGTAGCGCGAGCGGCCGTCGCGGAAATCGAGCCGCTCGAGAATGCCCTCGGTCTCGAACAACTTCACCGTGCGATAGACCGTGGACAGCGAGATACGGTCGTCCACCACCGCGGCACGCCGGTGCAGCTCCACCACGTCCGGATGGTCTTCCGCCGCGTCGAGGATCTGCGCGATGATGCGGCGCTGACCGGTCATGCGCAGGCCCTTGTTGCGGCAGGCGCGCTCGATGGCGTCCGACCGGCGCGGCTTGGCGGATGTCATGTTGCGTGGGGCCACGGCTTACCTACTCCTCACCGAGGCTTATAGGGGACACGGGCTAGAGGGCCAAGGCCATGGTCAGCGCCGCGACCCTCGTTCCGTCGGGCTTGCGGTAATAGCCCTCGCGGCGTCCGGTCTCCGCGAAGCGCAGGCGGCGATAGAGCGCGATCGCAGGCAGGTTGCCTTCCTCGACCTCGAGATGCACGCGGGCAACACCCTTGCGCGAGAGCGCGTCGAGATGGTGCGCAAGGAGCGGGCGTGAATGGCCCCTGCCCCGCGCCTCGGGAGCGACGGCGACCGTGATGATCTCCGCCTCGTCGAGCACGATCCGCGACAGGACGAAGCCCGCCGGCTTGGATGCGCGTCCGAGAAAGAGCCCGTCGGCGAGGACGCCGCGTTCGCCGAGCAGGCGCTCGAAGTCGAGGGTGCTCCAGCCGCGGGAGAAGGCGGAGGCATGGATGGCGGCAAGCCGCGCGGCGGCCTCGGTGCCGAGAGCCGCGCAGCGCGGGGCGGGCGGATGGATGAGCCGGTCGAGAATGCTCATTGCGAGATTCTCATTGCCGGGCGATTCGGGCCCCGTCCTGCGGCTTGGCGTCGGGCTCGCGCAGATAGAGCGGCTTCGGCAGGGCCTGATTCGGATCGGCGAGGGCGCCTAGCCGCGCGACCCAGCCGATATCGGGAAAGCCCGACACTTCGCCGATATGGGCCTCGACGCCCTGCGCCCTCGCCTCGGCGGCGAGCATCGCGGCCGCCGATCCGGCGACGAGGATCGGGCCGGAGCCGAGAAGGCGGATCGCCTCGCGATAGGTCATGAGTCCCGGTGGAATGATGGTGCGGCCGCCGGCGGCGATGGCCTGGATGTAGATATGGCCGTGCTTGGCATCGATGGCGGCGGTGAAGAGCCCGCGCCTGTCGCCGACCATGAGGGGCGCGAGAAAGGCCGAGAGCGTCGCGACCCCGACCACCGGGATGCCGGCGGCAAGGCCGATACCCCGCGCGGCGCTGATGCCGACTCTCAGGCCCGTATAGCTGCCGGGACCGACCGTGACGGCGACCCGGTCCAGCCCCTCGAAGCCGCCCTCGACCTGCGCGGAAAGCCGGTCGAGCAGCGGCATCAGGGCCTCCGCATGGCCGCGCTCCATGGGAATGGTCTCGGCCGCCAGCGGCACGGGCTCTCCCGCCTGGAGAATGCAGGCCGAGCAGGCGCCGAGGGCGGTATCGATGGCAAGGACACGCAAGCTTCGTCTCCGTCAGGTCTCAATTTCTTTAGAGCAGGTAGCGCGGGAAAGGGAACCCGGAAATCGGGCCTCGGCACGTGAGCCTCGCTGCTCCCTCCGCCGTCATGGCCGGGCTTGTCCCGGCCACCCACGTCTTAGCAGCGCTGCGGTTCCCAAGACGTGGGTCCCCGGGACGAGCCCGGGGATGACGTCGGTGGGTGGGGTGGACGGTGGGCGGAAAACGTCAGCGGGTGAGGTTGCGGATGTCGTGCTCCGACCTCAGCCCTGCGGCAAAGCGCTCGCCTCATATTGTGCCGCGAATTCCGCGCTCGGCGGGATCGGCTTGATCACGTCGATCAGCACGCCGTTGGGATCGCTGATGATGAAATGGCGCTGGCCGAAGGGCTCGTCGCGAAGCGGGATCAGAATCGGCAGACCGGCCGCCTGTACCTTCCGGTAGAGGGCATCCGGATCCTCGATCTCGAAGTTCAGGATCATCCCGGCGGCGGGGCGCCGGGCCTGTGGCGGGATCGTGTCGTGTTCGCTATCGAGGATCGCCAGATTGACGGATTCGTCGCCGGCGAACTGAAGGTGCACGTACCAGTCGCTGCTGAAGGCGGGCCGGAAGCCGAAATGCGCTTCATAGAAGGCGGCGGTGCCGGCCACGTCGCCGGTCAGGATCACCGGGTAATAGCTCGTAATCTTCATCCCTGTTCAACCTCCGCCATTTGACATACATTCTGCATGTTTCTGACGAATAACATACAGGCTGTATGTATGCAACCAAGGCGAACCAATCCCGAGAGGGCGGAGGCGACCAGGGCAGCCCTGCTCGAGGCCGCGCGGGCGCTTTTCGTCGGGAAGGGCTATGCCGAAACCTCTACGCCGGAGATCGTCGAGGCGGCCAAGGTGACGCGCGGGGCGCTCTATCACCACTTCGCCGACAAGCGCGATCTGTTCCGGGCCGTGCTGGAACGGGAGGCCCAGGCCGTGGCCGACGAGATCGAGGCGGCCGCGCTTCCCGGTCCGTCGCCGCGCGCGGCCCTGATCGCCGGAAGCCTCGCCTATCTCGACGCCATGTCCGTTCCGGGACGGACGCGGCTGCTTCTCGTCGACGGCCCGGCCGTGCTCGGGCCTTCGGAGATCGCCTCCATCGACGAGGCCCATGCCGCGCGAAGCCTGCGCGAGGGCCTGGAAGCAGCGTTAGGGCCTAAACCGCGCGCCTTTTCCGTTCCGGCCATGACCGCTCTGCTGTCCGCGGCCTTCGACCGGGCGGCGCTCGCCATCGAGGCGGGCTCCGATCCGGCAGCATTCAGGTCGGCTATGATCAGTCTCGTCGAGCGGGTCGTGCCGCCCGCGTGAGGGATATTCTGACGATCCAGGTCTACCTCCAACCTCATCCTGAGGAGCAGCGCAGCTGCGTCTCGAAGGAGGATCCAGCGCACACTGGAGGCGCCCTCGTCCTTCGAGACGCCGCCTCCGGCGGCCCTCAGGATGAGGGCTTAGGGCGATGCAGATTTGAGCCGAATTTTCACGCGATGGTGCAGAAATCCTCGAAGGCGAGGCGTGGCTGGCGCTCACGGAGCTTTTCGGGAATGCCGTAGCCGAGATTGATCAGAAAATTCGACTTGTACCGGCCGCCGGGGAAGAAGGCCTCGTCGACGCCCCGGCGGTCGAACCCGCCCATGGGGCCGCAATCGAGCCCAAGCGACCGCGCCGCCATGATGAGATAGGCGCCCTGCAGGCACGAGCCCTGGAACCCGGCCCGCTCGATCGCGTCGGGCTTGCCGGCGAACCAGCTGCGGGCATCCGGGCTGTTCGGTGCGAGATGGAACAGTTTTTCGTAGAACTCCGTGTCGTAGGCGACGATCACGGTCGCCGGTGCGCTCATGGTCTGGCGCAGATTGCCTTCGTCGAGATGCGGCCGAAGCTTTTCCTTGGCTTGAGGAGACACCACGAAGACGAAGCGGCCGGGGCAGGAATTGGCGCTCGTCGGGCCCATTTTCGCAAGCTCGGCGACCTCGCGCAGGGTTGCTTCCGGGATCGCTCGGTCCTGCCACCAGCGATGGGTGCGGGCGTCGCGGAAAAGCCGGTCGAGGGCGGCATCGGGCAGGGAGGACAACGCGGAACTCCAAAAGAAAAAGCGCGGCTTTCACCGCGCGTCGATAGCCGAAATCCCAGGCGTGAATCAAACCTGGAGGGTTAAACAGCCTGCACCTCGCGCACGTCCGGCAGGAAGTGGCGCAGCAGGTTCTGGATGCCGTGGCGCAGGGTCGCCGTCGAGGACGGGCAGCCCGAGCAGGCGCCCTTCATGACGAGATAGACGGTGCCGTCCTTGAAGCCGCGGAAGGTGATGTCGCCGCCGTCGCCGGCCACCGCCGGGCGGATGCGGGTCTCGAGCAGCTCCTTGATGGTCTCGACCGTCGAGGCGTCCTCGGGATCGAAGAACTCCTCGCCGTCCTCTTCCGTGGCGCCGTAGCCGTTGGCGAAGAGCGGCGCGCCGGTCATGAAATGCTCCATGATCCCACCGAGGATGGCGGGCTTCAGGTGCTGCCACTCGCCGTCCGCCTTGGTCACGGTCACGAAATCGTAGCCGAAGAAGACGCCGGTGACGCCCGGAACGGCGAAAAGGCGCTGCGCCAGGGGCGAGACCTCGCCCTGTTCGGGCGTCTTCGCCTCGAAGGTTCCTTCGGGCATGACCACGCGGCCGGGCAGGAATTTCAGGGTCGCAGGATTGGGGGTGGCTTCGGTCTGGATGAACATCGCTTCGAGATCCTCTGCGCCGGTTCAAGGCCGGCCGAGCATGGGTGTTAGAATCGTTCTAACAGGTTCCGGTCTCAATGTGGAATGGATCGAGGTGGATTCCAAGGGGAGAACGTATTCACTCACGTCATGGCCGGGGTCGCATGGCGGGATCCGGACTCGGGTGACGAATGTGGCGCGATTTCCCTCCCCCTTGCGGGGAGGGGTAGGGGTGGGGGTGGTTCGACGGGATGAGTGTTGAACAGATGAGGCTGTAGCAGCTTTCATGCTTTCGATGAGGTGCGGAGCTTCGACTTTGCGACCCCCACCCTCGATCCCTCCCCGCAAGGGGGAGGGAAGGACGCCTCAACCCGCCAGCGCGTCGATTTCCTCATCCGTCAGGCTGCCCGGCACGATGACGATGGGGACGGGGAAGGAGGCGGCGGCCTTGCCGGCCAGCGTCGAGACCAGGGGGCCGGGGCCCTCCTTGCCGCTGCCGGCGGCAAGCACAAGGAAGGAGATGTCCTCGTCCTCGTTGATGAGCTTGATGATCTCGTCGGCCCGGTTGCCGACCCGGATCGACTGTTCCGGCTCGACGCCCGCGGCGCTGCGGGCCTCGCGGGCGGCGGCATCGAGCCGCTTCTGCGCCTCTTCGCTCGCCTCCTCGATCATCGCTTCGCCGACGCCGATCCACTCGAAATTGTCCGGCGGATCCACCACGGCGAGCATGACCAGGCTCGCACCGGTGCGCGCTGTTCGCCTTGAGGCGAAATGCACTGCGCGGGCACATTCCGGGGTCTGGTCGATGACCACCATGAATTTCGGCCGGTGGCCGGATTCGAAGGATCGGCGCTTGCCGCTCACAGCACGCTCTCCTGCATCGGGACAGATGCTGCCCTGCCCTGAGGGCAAGAGCAAGCCCGGGCATCAGCAGCATTTTTAGGCATCAGCGCGCGCGCACGAAACCGACGATGTCCTTGACCGCGTCCATGGTCACGGAAGCGATGGCGCGGGCCCGGGCGGAGCCGTCCGCGAGCACCGCATCGATGTGGCCGGGATCGGCCATGAGGCGGCGCATCTCGTCGGCGACGGGCGAGAGCTTGGTCACCGCCACGTCGACGAGCGCGGCCTTGAAGCCGGAGAACTGCGAGCCGCCGTGCTGGCGCAGCACCTCGTCCGGCGTCATGTCCATGAGCGCGGCATAGATCGCCACCAGGTTCTCGGCCTCCGGCCGGGCCTTCAGGCCCTCGACCTCGGAAGGCAACGGCTCCGGATCGGTCTTCGCCTTGCGGATCTTCTGGGCGATGGTGTCGGCATCGTCGGTGAGGTTGATGCGCGAATAATCGGACGGATCCGATTTCGACATCTTCTTCGAGCCGTCGCGCAGCGACATGACGCGGGTTGCAGGACCCTGGATCATCGGCTCCGTGAGCGGGAAGAAGGCCTCGCCGAAGCCGTGCGCGGCGATCGATTCGGCCCAGTCGTTGTTGAACTTCTGGGCGATGTCGCGGGTCAGCTCCAGATGCTGCTTCTGGTCCTCGCCCACCGGCACGTGGGTGGCGCGATAGACCAGGATGTCGGCGGCCATCAGGTCCGGATAGGCATAGAGGCCGACGGAGGCGTTCTCCCGGTCCTTGCCGGCCTTGTCCTTGAACTGGGTCATGCGGTTGAGCCAGCCGAGGCGGGCGACGCAGTTGAACACCCAGGCGAGCTCCGCATGCTGCGGCACCTGGCTCTGGTTGAAGACGATGTGACGCTTCGGGTCGATGCCGGCGGCGATGAAGGCGGCGGTCACCTCGCGGATCTGGCGAGTGAGATCGGTCGGGTTCTGCGGCACCGTGATCGCATGCATGTCCACGACGCAATAGATGCAGTCGTGGGTCTCCTGCATCGTCACGAAGCGCTTGATGGCGCCGAGATAATTCCCGAGATGAAGGTTTCCGGTCGGCTGAACGCCCGAGAATACCAGCTCCTTGAACTGCGCCATCGCCTTGAACTCCCACAGGGGCAGGTGCGGTTCTACGTCAGCCGCCAACAGCCCCGGATATCGTCTGACTGCTTTTCTTGAGACGAAGCACAGGCCGCTTCGCCGGAAAATGGTCCATTGAGGCGCGCGTTATGACAGGGCCGCGCCACGATGCAAGGGTTCTCATGGGTTTTTTGGGTTCTCATGCGTTTTTCGTGAACGAGGCCCAGTCGCCGCGGGTCACGGCGCCGGTGGCGAAGGCGGCGAGGGCATAGAGCGCGAGGCCGCCGAGGCAGAGGGTGGCCAAGGACGCGGCGCCCGCCTGCGGAACCAGGCGCATGGCGGCAAGAAGCCCGAGGCTCATGGCGAGCACCGCGGCCGCGATCCGCGCAATGCGAACCGCAAGCGCCCGGTCAGGCTGCCAGAGGCCGAATCGGTGCAGGCCGAAAGCCACCGCGCCCGCATGGCCGAGACAGCCGATGCTGACCCCGAGCGCGATTCCGGCCAGGCCGAGGGGAAAGGCGAGGAAGACACTGGCGACCACGGTCAGGACGAGACCGACGATGGCGGCCATGAGCGCCGCACGTAAGGAGCCGCAGGCGAACAGGCTTTGGCTCAGCACCTTCGCCACTGTTGCGAAAGGCAGGCCTAGGCTGAGCGCCGCGAGCACCATGGCGGTCCCTTCCGCATCCGCGGATTCGAAGGCGCCGCGCTCGAACAGGACCGCGCTCATCGGCCGGGCCAGGATCACCAGGGCGGCGCCCGCAGGCAGGGAGAGCAGCAGCGCCGCCTCGAGCGCCCGGTTCTGCGCCGCGGCGATGGCCTGCAACTCGCCGGCCCGATAGCGCCGGGCGAGTTCCGGCAGCAGCAGGCTCGCACCGAGCGCGGCCATCAATCCGAGCGGCAGCTGCATCACGCGCTCCGCGTAGTAGAGCCACGACACGCCGGATGGCCAGAACGAGGCGATCTGGGAGGCGGCCAGGATGAAGATCTGCACCGCGCCGCTCGCCACGAGGGCGGGAAAGCCGGCAAGCAAAAGGTTCTTCATCAGCGGCGACCAGCGCGGCGCACGGAAGCTGACGAGCCGTGGCCTGTCCTGTAGGAGCGCAGCAGTGACGATGCAGAGCTGGATCAGGCCGGCGAAGCTCGATGCGGCGGCGAGCCACGCCGCCCTCTCGGCGAGCGGCAGGGTGAAGCCTGCTTCGATGACGACGAGCGCCAGGATGAGCCCGCCATTGACCACGAGCGGCGCAAGAGCGGTGGCCGCGAAGCGCCCGCGTATGTTGAGAAGGGCCGCGCCGATGGAGGCCAGCGTCACGCAGACGACGATGGGAAAGGACAGGCGCGTATAGAGCGCCACCAGCGCCAGGGTTCCATCGTCGTGAAGGCCCGGCGCGAGAATGAACGAGAGAAGTCCCGCGCCGATCTCCACGACGCCCGTCAGGGCGAGGAGCGCGAGCCCGAAGATGCTCAGTACGTCGCCCGCAATCGCCGCGGCCTCCTCCGGCTCCTGGCGGCTCAGGGCCGGAATCAGCGCCGGATTGAGCCCGCCCTCGCCGACGATGCGCCGCACCAGGTTCGGCAGGCGGAAGGCGGCGAGAAACGCATCCGCCGCCGGGCCTGCCCCCAGCGCCTGCGCGAACAGCACGTCGCGCACGAAGCCGAGAACGCGCGAGGCGACCGAGCCGAGGCCGACCAGGAGGGAGGAGCGGATGAGCGACATGCCCTTCGGGCTTAGCCGGTCGTCCGAGAGGCCGCAACTTCCCTCTCAGACGCTTACGTCATGGCCGGGTTCATCCCGGCCATCTCGGTCCCTTGAGGCGCCGCGCTCTATGCAATCGGGATCACCGGCACCGATCCCCGGATCAAGTCCGGGGAGGTGATGACGTTGAGGGTATAAAACAGCTCACCCCCGCGCCCGGGCGATGGCCTCGCGCTTCTGCTCCAGGCTCATGCCGCCGATATAGGCTTCCGTCCCGATCAGGAAGGATGGGGTGGCGACGAGGCCGAGATCGTTGCCGGTTGAAAACGCATCCTTCATCCATTGCGTCGTCTGCGCGCTGTCGGCGATCTCGGTCATGCGCTTCGTATCGCCGCCGAGACGCTCGGCCTCGGCCAGAGCGCGGGGGCCGTCGACCGTGCCGCGCAGCTTGAACAGGGCGAGATGGAGCGGCAGGTAGCGCTCGGATCCGTAGAGCTTCAGATAGGCCAGCGCCGCCCGTGTCGCGGCCACCGATTGCGCGCTCAGCACCGCGAAGTTCACGAGCACATAGGTGAGCTCCGGCTCGGCCTTCAGCAGGTCGGGCAGAGCTTGGGCGGAGCGTTTGCACCAGGGGCAGTTGTAGTCGAAATACTCCACCATGATCACGTCGCCATGCTGGTGGCCCAGCTTCGCGATGGAGGGCAGGTTCAGCGCGTTCTCGATCAGCTCCACCGGGATCATCTGCGGCTCGGGCGCGGATTGCGCGAGGGCGGGAGCCTTCGCGCCGGCAAGGGCAAGTCCGGCAAGAAGAACGCGGCGGGACACGATCATGAATGGGAACTCTCTCAAAAACTGCGCCACTCGTGCCGGCCGATCATGGCGATGGCATGGCCAAGGTTTATCTTCTCGCAAGTTCGTGAGGGTTGGGTTAAGCGCCCGTTACGCTCGCTCACATCCCCGTCCATGACGCGATGAAGGACGGTACGTCCTCCGCCGGCATGGGACGGCCGATGCGGTAGCCCTGCACGAGGTCGCAGCTCAGGCGCTGCAGGAGCGATTGCTGAACCGCGGTCTCGACGCCCTCGGCGACGACCTCGATGCCGAGATTGCGGCCGAGGCTCAGGAGCGCCCTGACGATGGCGGCGTCGCCCGCGTCGGTTTCCAGGCCGCTCACGAAGGTCCGGTCGATCTTGATCGCATCGACCGGGAAGCGCTTGAGATGCGAGAGCGACGCATAGCCGGTGCCGAAATCGTCGAGGGCGATGGTGACGCCCTCAGCGCTCAAAGCACGCAAAGCCCGCTCGACGTATCCGGCACCGGAATCGAGGAAAACGCTCTCGGTCACCTCCACCTCGAGGCAGCTTGCCGGCAGATCCGCATGCCGCAATTCGTCGATTACGCGCTCCGCATAGTTGTCGCGCCGGAATTCGGCGGCGGAAACGTTGATGGCGATCCGGCCGATGGGCAGGCCGGCCTCGCGCCAGCGGCGCAGATCGCGGAAGATGCAGGCGCGCATGCGCTCGCCGATGGCGGTGCCGAGTTCCGTGTCGTTGAAGGCCGGGGCGATCTTTTCCGGCGATTGGATTCCGTTGCGCGGGTGGTGCCAGCGCAGGAGCGCCTCGAAGCCGTTCAGCGTGCCGGCGGCCAGGATCATCTTGGGCTGATAGAACGGCACGATCCAGTCGGAGGCCAGCGCGCTCGTCGCCACCTCCAGTGCGGAGGCGTTCTTCTGGGCCTCCTCGCGCATGGTCGTCACGAACATCCGGAACGAGCCGCGTCCGGACGTCTTGCTGCGGTAGAGTGCGAGATCCGCCTGCTTCTGGAGTTCCTCCGGGCTCATGCCGAATCCGAGGGAGATGGCGCCGCCGATGCTGGCGCGGCAATCGAGAAGCTTGCCGTCGCGTTTCAGGGGCTCCTGCATGCGCGACAGGATCGCCTCCGCCATGGCGACGACATCCGGCTCTCCGGTGATGCCCGGCAGCATCACCGCGAATTCATCGCCGCCGAGGCGCGCGATGGTGTCGGTGCTGCGCGCGACGCCGCGCAGGCGCTGGGCGAATTCCTTCAAAAGATCGTCGCCCGCATCGTGGCCGAACCGGTCGTTGATCTGTTTGAGATGGTCGAGGTCCATGATGAGAAGGCCGGTGGCCGGATGCGTCTCGGAGGCCGCATCGAGCGCCCGCTGAAGGCGTTCGCGGAAGAGCCTGCGGTTGGCAAGCCCCGTCAGATCGTCGTGATGCGCGGCCCAGCGCAGGGTTTCCTCGGTGAGCTTGCGGTCGTGAATGTCCTCGGCCGTGCCGTACCAGCGGATGATAGTGCCGTCCTCGGCCCGCCGGGCTGCGGCGCGGGAGCGGAACCAGCGGTAGGATCCGTCGGTCATGCGCAGCCGATAATCGGCGTCGAGCGGCTCGCCCGTCGCAATCGACCGGGACCATTCGCGCAGGAGGTTGGGCAGATCGTCCGGATGCAGCGCCTGGCTCCAGCCGGAGCCCGCCGCTTCGCTCATGGTGATCCCGGTGTGGTCGTGCCAGCGTGAGGATATGTCGAGAACCTCGCCCTGCGGATCGGCGGTCCAGGAAATCTGCGGATTGAGCTCGACCGAGTTGCGATGGTGCTCCTCGCTCTCGCGCAGGGCCGCGTCGTCGCGCTGCCGCTCGATAGCGAGTGCCGCCAGGTGCTGCACGGCATCCATGCGCTCGATCTCGGCCAGTGTCGGGGCGCGGGGCTCGTCGTAATAGAGTGCGAGCGTCGCGAGCACCTCGCCGGAGCGCGAGAAGACGGGCTTCGACCAGCAGGCCCGCAGGCCATAGGAGAGGGCAAGATCGCGCCATTTCGACCAGAGCGGATCCGTCGCGATGTCGGTGACGATGACGCTGCTGCGCGTGTGGGCGGCCGTCCCGCAGGAGCCGACCGTCGGCCCGACGCCGACTCCATCGATGGCGGCGCAATAGGCGGCCGGAAGGCTTGGGGCCGCGCCGTGCCGGAGCAGGTTGCCCTCGGGGTTGTAAAGCAGGATCGAGCAGCGCGCCTCGGGAATCCTCTCTTCCGCGAGACGGCAGAGCGCCGCGAGGATCTCGCCCACCGGCTGTCCCGCGGCAACCATTTCGAGCACCCGGGCATGGCCCTGGAGGGTCTGTTCCGCATCCTTGCGGTCGTGGATGTCTTCCGTGGTGCCGTACCAGAACGCGATCGCTCCGGTCTCGTCGCGGCCGGCGGCCGAGCTCGAACGGCACCAGCGATAGGTGCCGTCAGCGGTTCTGATCCGGTATTCGCATTGATAGGGCTCGCCCGTGGCCAGGCTCTTGCGCCGCGTCTCGACCAGCCGAGGCAGATCGTCGGGATGGACCAGCTTGACCCAACCCTTGCCGACCAACTCCTCGGGCTGCTGGCCGATCCATTCCGCCCAGCCGGGACCGACCTGTATGACGTTGCCTTCCGCGTCCGCCATCCAGGGGATCTGGCGGCTCAGCTCGAACGCATAACGATACAGGCTTTCAGTAAGTGATCGTTCTTTCCTCTGCGGCAGATGCAAGTCTTCACGAGCCCTGCCGTAGGCAGACGCGAATGGGATATCATCGTGACGTTGCATTCAGCAGACCAGCAACCGCGAATATGAGATAAATCCTTGTCTCACATTACGAGATCTGTCCATGGCGGATTGATGCTGGCCGTTCCTTTTCGGAATTCCTGAAATACAGCTTCGATCTATGATTGACGAGTAAGGTTAAGCGCTTCCCGTCCTGCAGCGACCTCGGCGGCAATGGCCAAGGTTGCGGGGAATCATCGCCGCTGCCCAGGACGGTTCGACCCGGCGGCCGTGCGGCACTTGCCCGGCGCTCAGCCCTCTTCGCCGGTCACGCCGGCCGCATCCTGGGCCTTGAGCACTTCCGGGCGGGGCATCGAGATGACGTTGTAGCCGGAATCCACGTAGTGGATCTCGCCGGTGACGCCATTCGAGAGGTCCGAGAGCAGATAGAGCGCCGAGCCGCCGATATCCTCGATGGTCACCGTGCGGCGAAGCGGAGCATGCGCCTTCTGATAGGTGAACATCAGGCGCGCATCCGAGATGCCTGCGCCGGCAAGCGTGCGCACGGGACCGGCCGAGATGGCGTTGCAGCGGATCCCCTGCGGGCCAAGATCGGACGCGATGTAGCGCATGGAGGCTTCCAGCGCCGCCTTCGCCACACCCATCACGTTGTAGTTCGGCATGACCCGGGTCGAGCCGCCATAGGTGAGGGTGAGGAGCGAGCCGCCGTTCTTCATGCGCTTGGCCGCGCGCTGGGCGATCTCCGTGAAGGAGAAGCAGGAAATCACCATGGTGCGGGAAAAGTTCTCGCGGGTGGTGACGTCCACATAGGAGCCCTTGAGCTGCGACTTGTCGGAAAAGCCGATGGCGTGGACCACGAAGTCCAGGTTCTCCCATTGCTTGTCGAGAGTGTCGAACACGGCATCGACGGATGCGATGTCCTCCACGTCGCAGGGGATGACGAGACTGGAGCCCAGCGACTGCGCGAGCGGCGTCACGCGCTTGCCGAGGGCTTCGCCCTGATAGGTGAAGGCGAGTTCGGCGCCGTGCTGGGCCAGGGTCTTGGCGATGCCCCAGGCGATGGAATGGTCGTTGGCGACGCCCATGATGAGGCCGCGCTTTCCTTGCATCAGACCGGTCACTTGGGTCCCCCTATGCATCGGCTCCATCGTGCGACGCCAATTGTTATGAAAGTGTGCATCGCGGGCCGGAAGAATGGTGTGATGAAGCGTGTCCATGCGAGGCCCCTTGAAAATCGGTGGGGCATCGCATGGACCTGTCTCAGGTTGATGATTGTGTCTTACCCGTTGTAGCGGCTGAAGACGAGTGTGGCATTGGTGCCGCCGAAGCCGAAGGAGTTCGACAGGACCGTGTCCATCTTGGCATCGTCGATGCGGCTGCGAACGATGTTCATGTCGGCGAATTCCGGATCGAGCTCGTCGATATGGGCGCTCTCGCAGATGAAGCGGTTGTTCATCATCAGCAGCGAATAGATCGCCTCCTGCACGCCGGTGGCGCCCAGCGAGTGGCCGGTGAGCGACTTCGTCGCCGAGATCGGCGGGCACTTGTCGCCGGAACCGAAGACCGTGCGAATCGCCTCGATCTCCTTCTGGTCGCCGACCGGGGTCGAGGTGGCGTGCGGGTTGATGTAGTCGACCGGGTCGTGCACGTCTTTGAGCGCCATGCGCATGCAGCGGATCGCGCCCTCGCCCGAAGGGGCCACCATGTCGTAGCCGTCGGAGGTCAGCCCGTAGCCGACGATTTCGCCGTAGATGCGGGCGCCGCGCGCCTTGGCATGCTCCAGCTCCTCCAGCACCAGCACGCCGGCGCCGCCGGCGATGACGAAGCCGTCGCGGTTGGCGTCATAGGCGCGGGAGGCGCGGGTGGGCGTGTCGTTGTACTTGGTGGACATGGCGCCCATGGCGTCGAAGAGGTTGGACATGGTCCAGTCCAGATCCTCGCAGCCGCCGGCGAACATCATGTCCTGCTTGCCGTATTGAATCATCTCGTAGGCGTTGCCGACGCAATGGTTCGAGGTCGCGCAGGCCGAGGAGATGGAGTAGTTCACGCCCTTGATCTTGAACCAGGTCGCAAGCGTCGCCGAGGCGGTGGACGACATGGCCTTCGGCACCGCGAAGGGGCCGATGCGCTTGGGACCCTTCTCGCGGGTGATGTCGGCGGCTTCCATGATGATGCGGGTGGAAGGCCCGCCCGAACCCATGATGATGCCGGTGCGCTCGTTGGAGATGTCCGTCTCCTCGAGACCCGCGTCCCGGATCGCCTGATCCATGGCCACATGGTTCCAGGCCGTGCCGCGCGCATGGAAGCGCATGGCGCGCCGGTCGACCATCTCTTCCGGGTTGAGGCTCGGCGCACCCTGCACCTGGCAGCGGAAGCCGTACTTGGCGTAGTCCTCGGCCTTGCTGATGCCGGACTTCGCTTCGCGCAGAGAGGCCAGCACCTCCTGCGTGTTGTTGCCGATGGACGACACGATGCCCATTCCGGTGACGACGACGCGCCTCATAGCCTACCTCTTCAAAGGATCTTCGATGTCAGCCTTAACGATTCAACACGTAAGGTCGACGCCGCCCATTCTCAACACTTAAGCCATGCGAATGGGATGAAAGCGTGGTTCCCGCTCCACAAAACGCACGGCCGAACAGCAGGGCCGGTTCTTTAAAAAAGATCACGCTTTGTCAATATGATGGAGGCGCTGACGTTGGGTCACCGCCTCCGATGCCTCAGCCGCCGGCGGGCGTCTCTGCCTGGAACAGGCCGACGCGCATGTCCTTCGCCTCGTAGATCCGGCGCCCGTCGGCCTCGAGCCAGCCATCGGCGATGCCGAGCACCAGCTTGGAGCGGAAGACACGCTTGAGATCGACGCCGTAGACCACCTTCTTGACGGTCGGCAGGACCTGGTCGGAGAACTTGACCTCGCCGACGCCGAGCGCCCGGCCGCGACCGGCCGAGCCGCCCCAGCCGAGGAAGAAGCCGGTCATCTGCCAGAGGGCATCGAGCCCCAGGCAGCCCGGCATCACCGGGTCGCCCTTGAAGTGGCACGGGAAGAACCAGAGGTCCGGCCGCACGTCGAGCTCGGCGACCACATGGCCCTTGCCATAGGCGCCGCCGTCCTCACCGATGGAGGTGATGCGGTCGAACATCAGCATGGGGGGAAGCGGCAATTGCGCATTGCCGGGGCCGAACAACTCTCCGCGCCCGCAGGCAAGGAGCTCTTCATAGGTAAAGCTGGACTGGCGGGCCATTCCGGATGCCGATCCTTTCCTCGGTCTTAAAAGGGGCCTCAAGAACGCCTCGGGGCCGTGAATGCCGGCTCTGGTAGCACAGGCTTGGCCATCCATCAAAGGACCCCGGCAGGATTCCTGCACCTGCCGGGAAATCATGCCGAGCGCTACCCGGAAGGGCCGCCTTGCGGCAACCCTCTCGCTTTCTTATGATTGTGGTGTTAGAAGCCCCTATTCGTCCAATCAGTTCCGCCGATGACCGATCCTTTGTCCGCCTATATCGAGTCTACCATCGCCCCGGCTCACCGGAGGGGATGCCCCGTGTCCGAGCTGCGGGACAAGCTGCGCCGCGTGGGCCTGCGCCCGACCCGGCAGCGCGTGTCCTTAGGGTGGCTCCTGTTCGGCAAGGGCGACCGGCACATCACGGCCGAAATGCTGTTCGACGAAGCGACCCGGGCCCGTGTCCCGGTCTCGCTGGCCACCGTCTACAACACCCTGCACCAGTTCACGGAAGCGGGCCTCCTGCGCCAGCTCGCGGTGGACGGAGCCAAGGCCTATTTCGACACCAACCCGACCGAGCATCACCATTTCTTCCTCGAGGAAGAGGGTGAGATCGTCGACATGCCCACTTCGGGCTTAAGCGTCGCCGACCTGCCCGAGCCTCCCGAAGGCATGGAAGTGGCCGGCGTCGAGGTCATTGTGCGCCTGCGCCGCAAGAGCGCCTAAGTCACCGTCCCATCGCAACGGCGGCGGTTGGATTTCTGCGCCGAACGGTGCGCAGCTCGTGGGATTGAGCATCGAATCAATCCCAAAAGTGCCCTCCACTTTTGGGTCCGATGCTTCCAATGCCGCTCAGCCATATCCTCGCCGCTCTTCTCGTCACGGCCATCTGGGGCCTGAGCTTCGTCGTCATCAAGCTCGGGGTCGGCACCATGCCACCGCTGCTGCTTGCGGCTCTGCGCTTTCTGTTCGCGGCCCTGCCGGCCGTCTTCTTCGTCCGGCTGCCCAAGACCGACTGGCGCCATGTGGTCGCCTACGGCTTCTTCCTCGGGGTCGCCCAGTTCGGCCTGCTCTTCGCGGCGCTCGGCTTGGGCATGCCGGCGAGCCTCGCCTCCGTGGTGATGCAGGCGCAGGTCTTCTTCACGATCCTTTTCGCCGCCCTCGTCATGGGCGAGCGGCCGGGGCCGCATCAGGTGATCAGCGGCCTCGTCGCGAGCTTCGGCCTCGTCCTGATCGCCTGGCCGCGCATGACCGGCGGCGGGGCGGTGCCCTTCCTCATGACGGTGCTCGCCGCCGCCTCCTGGGGCGTGGCCAACATCGTTTCCAAGAAGGCCGGCCGGGTCGACATGCTCGGCTTCATCGTCTGGTCGAGCCTGGTGGCGCCGCTGCCGCTCCTCGGCCTCTCGCTGTGGCTCGACGGTCCCGGTACGGTCTGGACGGCGCTGACGCAGATCGACCGGAATACCTTGCTCGCCGTGGCCTATCTCGCCTACCCGACCACGATCTTCGCCTTCGGGATCTGGGCCTATCTCCTGTCCCGCCATCCGGCGGCGACGGTCACGCCCTTCGCCCTCTTCGTGCCCGTTGCCGGCATTCTGGGCTCGGCCCTCATCCTCGGCGAGGAAATGCATCCTATCGAGGCCATGGGCGGCGCCGTGATCGTGCTGGGCCTCGCCTTCAATATCTTCGGCCCGCGTCTGATGGGTTCGCTTCGGCGTTAACGGTCTCTGGCACCCGTCCCAAATTACAGGCTCGAATTCGATCCTTGCAGGTACCTCTTCAGGTTGAATATAGCACTTATTAGCAATCTAAGATTGTTTGCAGTTCATGCTATCAACCCAATCGGGGGGCCTATACAGGGAGGCCTGTCATGGACTCACGCGTTTACAGCGTCGAAGAGGTTCGCGTCGAAGGCTTGGATGTCGTCGCCGGTGCTCCCCTGGCCATCACGGTATCGGCATGTGGGAAGGTGAACTCTACGGGTTGGACGAATCCGCGATTGAATCCTTGGATCTACATCGTTCCGCCGAAAGACGGGATTCTGGATCTCGATTTCACCGCGACAGCTCCAACCGGCTACGTTCTATTCGTCATTTCACCCATCTGTGCCGGGCTCGTCTTCCCTGTCCCGCATTGGGTGTGCGGGGTCCGGGTCCATACTTCGACGAACAGCATGGAGGCCAAGTTCAACCGACCCAAGGAGGTCGTGGACCAGGACTTCCGAGGACTGCCCGGACCTTGGCCATTCCCCTGGCACGCGCCTTCAGCGACGAAGTAGCGTAAATAGGGCTGCCGCGCTAGCGCAGCAGCCCGAACCCGACCAGCGCGTAGGCGACGAGAAATATCGCGACGATGACATTGAGGAAGCGCGGGGCCACGATCGAAGCGGCGGCGAGAACCAGCGCGAGGATCGGGAGAGCGTTTTTAAGGCTGAGAGAAAGGGTCAAGGGGCAGACTTTCCTGGAGATGGAAACGATGTTGCCTTCTACCCGCCCATTGCTTGATAAATCGGAAAAATCCTACTCGACCGTCTCGTTGGGATAGACGCCCCACAGCTTCTCCTGCTGGATATAGCCGTCCACATCGCGGGCGCCGTCCATCACGATCATCACGCGGCACCATTTGCCGTCGCAGCCCTTGATGTTGGTGATCACGCCCGGCTGCAGATGAGCCACCACGCCGGCCTTGTCGTCGGTGCGGTCGACGAGGGTGATCGGCGGCTGGTTGCCCTTGGCCCAGGGCATGACGAGCGCCGTGCGCCGGCCCGAGAGCAGCGAATGCAGCACCCAGCCCTCCGTGCCTTCCGAATCGCGGATGCGCCGCCAGGTCTCGTATTCGGCGATGATCTCCACGGGCAGGCCCGCGCGCTGGAACACCCAGGCGGTCCGGTGATCCTTCGACGGCCCCTCGCGCAGGTTCACCCGGTCGGTCTTCAGGCTCACATAGCGCGGCACGGGAAGGCCGGTGCCGAGACGCCCGCCCGGAGGCTGCTGCTGGGCCGGCGCCGGCAAGGCGCTCAGGCCGACAAGAGCAAGGGCAAGGACGATCTTGCGCATGGTTCCCCCGGATGGTGTCTTTGTCTTGAGTCGAGGCTCTGGTAGAGAAGCTTGACGGAAACCGCCACGCGGCGGGTCGTCACCTTTGATCGCCGAGTCAGGGTTAAGAGAGCGTGAAACTCTTTGCATTTCGCGGCTTTTTCAATGTTGGGGGACGTTGAACCGATGAAGAAGAGACCAGTCGTCGTCGTCACCCGCCGCCTGCCCGACGTGATCGAGACGCGTCTGCGCGAATTGTTCGACACGCGCCTCAATCTCGAGGACAAGCCGCTCTCACCCGAGGAACTCGCTGACGCCGTCCGCACGGCCGACGTGCTGGTGCCCACGATCACCGACGAGATCGATTCCGCCGTGCTGGGCCAAGCCGGTCCGAACCTGAAGCTCATCGCCAACTTCGGCAACGGGGTCGACAACATCGACGTCGCGGCGGCGGTCGCGAAAGGCATCGCCGTCACCAACACCCCCGGCGTCCTCACCGAGGACACCGCCGACATGACCATGGCGCTGATCCTCGCCGTCGCGCGCCGCATCCCGGAGGGCGCCCGCGTGATCCCCGACGGGGAATGGGCCGGCTGGTCGCCGACCTGGATGCTCGGTCGGCGCATCACCGGAAAACGCCTCGGCATCGTCGGCATGGGCCGCATCGGCCAGGCGCTGGCGCGCCGCGCCAAGGCCTTCGGCCTGTCGATCCACTACCACAACCGCCGCCACGTGCCGCCGAAGATCGAAACCGAGCTCGAGGCGACCTATTGGGAATCCCTCGACCAGATGCTGGCGCGCATGGACATCGTCTCCGTGAACTGCCCGCATACGCCCGCCACCTATCACCTGCTCTCGGCCCGGCGCCTCAAGCTTATGAAGCCCGACGCGATCCTGGTGAACACGGCCCGCGGCGAGATCATCGACGAAGCTGCGCTCACCAAGCTCATCGAGGCGGGTGCCATCGCCGGCGCCGGCCTCGACGTGTTCGAGGAGGAGCCCGCCGTCAATCCGCGCCTCGTGCGCCTCGCCAAGCAGGGCAAGGTGGTGCTCCTGCCCCATATGGGCTCGGCCACCCACGAGGGACGCGTCGCCATGGGCGAGAAGGTGATCGTCAACATCCGGGCCTTCGTCGACGGCCACAAGCCGCCGGACCGGGTGCTTCCGAGCATGCTGTAAGCGGGAAACAGACCGGAATTTTGTCTCTTGCACTAACGTTACGACATGAGCGGACTAACATAGGTTAGTTCCACTGATTCGCGTTCCCACCGCGTAGACCCCATCTTTCCCGCGAGCGCCCCCTGCTCTCATGAACGGCCACCCGACCCCGCAGCGGCCCGTGGTGCTCCTCGTCGAGGATGAGCCCTTCGTTCGCATGGCGGCCGCCGATGCGCTCCAGGATGCCGGGTTCGAGGTGATCGAGACCGTCCATGCGCAGGCGGCGCAGGAGGTGCTCCGGAGCCGGGACGACATTCGGGTCGTCTTTACCGACGTGAGGATGCCGGGTTCGATGAACGGCCTCGAGCTTGCCACCCTCGTTCACCGCTGTTGGCCGCATATTTCGCTCGTGGTCACGTCCGGTCACCTGGAACCGGCCTGCGGCCTGCTGCCCGAAGCCGCGGTTTTCATCGCCAAGCCCTATGCGGAAAACACGCCGGCGCAGGTCATACAGGCCCTGCTCGCTTAGACCACCCGGAGCACCCGGGCCGCTCGCCGAAATCGTGAAGCTTGGGACAAGGCGACGCGCACCCTAAAACCATTCTAGGAATATAACATATGTGAGTGCGGCCGAGATTGGTCTTTGGCGAGAACAGAATTTCCTGTTTCGTTCTGCGGCCCTTATGACCAACCCCCTGATTTTGAAGCTCGAACAGCGCGACAGTTTGTCGGACGCCGAGAAAAGAGCGTTGGAAAACGCGATCGCGCGGATTCGGATCGTCGAGGCCGACGAGGACATCGTGCGCGAGGGAGATCGCCCGAACGAGAGCTGCCTGCTGCTCGACGGCTTCGCCGCGCGATACAAGATCGTGTCGAACGGACGGCGGCAGATTTCCGCTCTGCAGATCGCCGGCGATTTCATCGACCTTCACAGCTTTCTCTTGAAGACGATGGACCATGGAGTCCTGGCACTCACCACCTGCCGCATCGCGACAGTCCCTCACGCGACGCTGGAAAAGATCACCGCCGAGTTTCCGCATCTCACCCGCATGCTCTGGCTCGATACCCTGATCGACGGCGCCATCCACCGCGAATGGCTCACCGCCATGGGACGTCTTTCCGCCACGGCGCATATGGCGCAGCTGATCTGCGAACTCTTCCTGCGACTCAAGGCGGTCGGCCGCATCGAGGGCGACACGATCTATCTTCCGATCACGCAGGCGGAACTCGGCGACACGCTCGGTCTCTCGACGGTCCACGTGAATCGCGTGCTGCAGGAATTGCGCAAGGAGGGAATGATCCGTTTCCAGGGTGATGCGTTGACCATTCTCGACTGGGAGCGGCTGAAGAGCGTGGGCGAGTTCAACCACACCTATCTCAGCCTTCAGAACGAGGACCGGTAGCCTTAAAGGGCGGGTACACGATGCGTGACATCACTCTCCAGCCCATGCCGGTTTTGGCGGATGGCGGCAGGCATGAAGGACAGCTCATTCTCGCGGATGGGCAATTGGTGGCCGTCTTCACCTGGGTGACGTCTGAGGAAACCGCCGGCGGGGACGAGCGCGCCGGAGGCTGGTTTCTCGAGGCGGGCTTCGGTCCGTGCAGCAGCCTGATCAGTGCGACGCCCCCGGTTCTCGCCACGCTCAATGATGCGGTGAGCTGGGTGCGGGATCGATTGGATCACGGCCTGACCCCCTGACGGGGTCACTGCAGCCGCGAAATGATCTCGGCAGCCGCCCGCTCGCCCTCCTCCCACGCGCCGCCCGCCGTGCCCCACTGCGCGCGCGAGAGCGCCTCGCCCGCAAACCAGATCCTGTCTCCGACCGGCGCCTTCAAAATATCGCGGATCGCATAGAGTCCCGGCGGCACCACGGCCCAGGAGGCGCGCGACCAGGGATCGTTCCGCCAGGCGGTGGCATGCATGGCCGAGAGATTGCGGATCGCCTTGTGCCCGAAATGCTCCGCCAGCACCGAGCGGGCATAGCGATAGGGCGCATTCGCATCGCGCCGGTCGAACCCGGCGGCGATAGGCTGGTCGAGCTCGAAGAAATGGAACGGCGTGCCGTCGATGCGGGTGAGGAGCCCTGGCGGCTGTCGGTGGGTGCCGGTGAGGCTCGCCAACCGGTCGGCGCCGCGAAACGGCGCATCGGGCCAGTGCAGCACCACATGCTCGTAGACGCCCTGGGTGAAGCCGTGGATTGCTTCCCCGACGGCGTCGGGCAGGGCTGGAGCGAAGCGGATCGCCTCCCGCTGCAGCACCGCCATCGGCGCGGTGACGATCGCGGCCTTCGCGTGGAGCGTGCCGGGGAGCTCTCGATCCGCACGCCCTGCCCGGACCAGTCGATGGCATGGACGGCCGTGCCGAGCCGGATCGGCACGCCATGGGTGAGCCGGCCGATATAGGCGCCGAGCCCGCCGGCGATGAAGAGATTGTCCGAATATTCCATGCTTGGAAAATCGTGCAGGCTCACCTCGTCGAGCGGCCGGCCCGAAACCAGGCCATGGATCGTCGCGACGCGCCGGCCCTGCGGTCCCATGGGCGGCAGGGTCTTGGAGGCCGGCTGATCGTCCCGTGCCTTCGCTCCTTGAGTCATGGCCCGGTCGGCCATGTCGAAGGCGCGGTCGAGCGCTGCGCGCTCGCTGCGGCTGCCCGGCCTGCCGCGCACGAAGAAATGCCCGTTGACCGGCGCCCGGCGCAAGGGTTCGTGCCGCTCCCGCCCGAGCTTCACCAGCGGGTTGATCGGGCCGGCATGGAGCCAGTGGGCGCCGAGATCGAGCGGGTGGCCCCTGAACCGGCGTGTCACTGTCCGTCCGCCGATGCGCCCGCGCGCCTCGAGGATCGTCACGCTCAGGCCGGAGGCGAGGAGGCGACGTGCTGCGGCGATTCCGGCGCTGCCTGCGCCGATGATCACCACGTCCGGCGCCGCAGTGGGATCGGTTGGCGTTTCACTTGTCGCGGACACGGCTTCCTCCACCCCTCGCTTTGCGGCTGGTTCGTTCATAAGTAAACTCCGCGTTCCGCATCGGGCGGGGCTGCTGGGGCAAGGCATGATGCCTTGAAGGAGACGAACGACAGATGCTGATCCAATCGGTTTTCGCGGCGGCCCGCGAGATTTTCTCGCCTGCATTGCGGCGCATTCTCTGGAAATCGATTGGATTGACGATCGCGCTGCTGATCCTGGTCTGGCTCGGCCTGACCAAGCTGTTCGATATCTTCCTCACCAATCACGCCTTGAGCGCCACCTATCCGATCATCGACAGCTTCGCCTTCTTCCTCGCCGGCTTCGGCCTCTTCGTCGCTCTCATCTACCTGCTGCCGGCGGTTTCGGCCATCGTGGCGGGCTACTTCCTCGACGATGTGGCCGACGTGGTCGAAAGCAAGGATTATCCCGCCGATCCGCCCGGGCGCGCCCTGCCCTTCGGCCAATCCCTGTTCTACGGCCTGCGCTTCGCCGGCCTGTCGCTGCTGGTGAATCTCGTCGCCCTGCTCCTGTTCTTCATCCCCGGCGTCAATATCGGCGCGTTCTTCGTCGCCAACGCCTATCTGCTCGGGCGCGAATATTTCGAGCTCGCGGCAGGCCGCTTCTGGCCGGCGGAGGAGGTGGCGCAGCTGCGCAACGAGCATCGCGGAACGGTGCTCGCCGCCGGCGCCGTCGTGGCGGCCCTGGTGCTCGTGCCGGTGCTGAACCTGCTCGTGCCGATCTTCGGCGCGGCGATGATGGTTCACCTGCACAAGAAGCTTACCCGCGACCGGGCCGCATCGATGACGCTGGCCCGGGACGAGCGCGCCGCTCTGAAGAATTCCCGAAGCGCCTGAGATTCGGGCGACTTACCGGCCGGTCGTGGTCGACGGGGCGTTGCGCTTGAGGTCGAACTGGCCGGTCTTGCGGAAGCGCAGGATGTAGCTCGGCACGATGGCTTCGATGGTGGTGGGCGTGAGGCCCAGGCCCTGGAGCGTGCGGTTTTCGGCAGTCGCATCCGCGGAGACCACGTTGTCGCTCTCCAGCAGGATCGCCTGGTCGCGGGTGGTGACGAGTTCGTCCGGGATCAGGCCCAGCGTCAGCCAGTCGAGCGTGCCGAGCACGCCGCCCATGGCCCGGGCGAGATTGTTCGGCAGCGCCACGATGGCGCGCTTGCGCTCGGTGACCGCGAAGACGAAGTCCATCATCTCGCGCATGGTGCGGATCTCGGGCCCGCCGAGCTCATAGGTTCGGCCGCCCGGCACGCCACCCTCCACGGCACGTACGATCGCCTCGGCCACATCGCCGGCATAGACCGGCTGAAACCGCGTCTCGGCGCCGGGCAGCGGCAGGACGGGGAGCATGCGGGCGAGCGCTGCGAAGCGGTTGAAGGAGCTGTCGCCCGGCCCGAACATCAGCGACGGACGCAGGATGACCGCATCCGGCCGTTCCCGGAGCAGGGCTGACTCGCCCTCGGCCTTGGAGCGGGCATAATCCGATTCGGACGCGGCATCGGCGCCCAGCGCCGAGACCTGGGTGAACGATACGGCCTTCGTCGCATGCCGCGCGATCATCGCCGGTGCCTGCGCCTGGAGGGCATTGAAGCGCTGCCGGCCGGTCTCCTGCAGGATGCCGACCAGGTTGACCACATGATCGGCCCGCGCCACGGCGTGGGCGATCGAATCCTCGTTGCGCAGGTTCGCATGGATCGGCGTGATCTGGCCGACCTTGCCGAGGGGAAGGAAGTTCGAGAGGTTCGGCTGCCTTGTCGGCACCAGGATACGGTAGCCGCGCTGGGCAAGCGCGCCCACCACATAGCGGCCGAGAAAGCCCGATCCGCCGAAGACGGTGACGGTTTGCTGCTCAGGCGTGCGAAGGGCACCGATCATGAAACTCTCCTGCCCTGACAGGGCTAGCATCGAGCTTGGGGGTCAAGTTTAACTTGGGGGTCAAGTTTAAAACGTCTCTAGTCAAACCCCGCTCCCCTGTGAAGAGGCGCGGCCCAAGAAAGCGCATCCGCCGCATTTTCACCGATTGACGCGCCGCCAGAACCACCGTAAACGAAGCCTCGCCGACGAGGCATGCCCAGGTGGCGGAATTGGTAGACGCACTGCTTTCAGGTAGCAGCGGGTAACACCGTGGAGGTTCGAGTCCTCTCCTGGGCACCATCTTTCCTGGATGGTTTTCTTAGCACTCTCAACAGGTTCAGCGACATCATCGGGTGCTCGTGGTCCCACACGAGGTCGGTGTCAGTCCTAACCCTTCCCATATGGCCAGTGACGAGAGCGGCCTTGGAACGGTAAGGGAAAAGGAACCAAAGTACTTTATTGGATATTACATGAGGCCATTGGAGGTAATCCAATCCCATGATCCATGTTCTAGCGTTCCATCTCTTATGTCTGGCAATGATGGCTGACCTCATCGCGCAAGCGCCTGTGGTGCCTGACGATTTGGACTAAGTGAACAGGAAGCGGTTTCGTTGGCGCTCCCTCGAGGCCGAGGGGGCGCTTTTCTTTTGTGATCCCTGCTGTCTATCGCCCGCAGTCGAGCTGTGTTGTGTCACGAGGCGCCGATTGCCGCCCTTCCTACGAGAGCTAGCGCGCGGATTGCGTGACGAGTTTGGTGATGAGGTACGGTTCGACCGCGTCCGATCCGCCCTCGGAGCCATAGCCGGAATCCTTGATGCCGCCGAAGGGCAGTTCCGGCAGGGCAAGGCCGTTGTGGTTGATCGTCGTCATGCCGGCCTCGATGCGCATCCCGAGCTGATGGGCCGTATCCGTCGAGCCGGTGAAGGCATAGGATGCCAGGCCGAAGGGCAGGCGGTTGGCCTCCACAATCGCCTCCTCCAGGCTCGAGAACGGATTGACGATGGCCACCGGCCCGAACGGCTCCTCGTTCATCAGCCGCGCGTCCTTCGGCACGTTCGCGATCACCGTCGGCTCGAAGAAGTTGCCCTCATTGCCGATGCGCCGGCCGCCGGTCTTCACCTGCGCTCCGCGCTCGACGGCATCCTGGATCAGGCTTTCCAGCGCCGGGATGCGGCGCTCGTTGGCGAGCGGGCCCATCTGCACGCCGCTCTCCAGACCATTGCCGACCTTGATTGCCTTCGCGGCCGCGGTCAACGCGTCGAGGAAGGGCTCGAAGCTTGCGTCCTGGATCAGGAACCGGGTCGGTGAGACGCAGACCTGGCCGGCATTGCGGAACTTGGAGGCGGCAAGAACCTTGACGGCCTTCTGCAGATCGGCATCGTCGAAGACGATCGCGGGGGCGTGTCCTCCAAGCTCCATCGTGGAGCGCTTCATGTGCTGCCCGGCGAGCCCTGCAAGCTGCTTGCCCACCGGTGTCGAGCCGGTAAAGGACATCTTGCGGATGATGGGATGGGCGATGAGATATTCCGAAATCTCGGCCGGGTTGCCGTAGACGAGATTGACCACGCCTTCCGGCACGCCGGCCTCGACGAAGGCGCGGATCAGCTCCGCTGGCGAAGCTGGGGTCTCCTCGGGCGCCTTCACGATGATCGAGCAGCCGGCGGCCAAAGCCGCGGACAGCTTGCGCACGACCTGGTTGATGGGGAAGTTCCATGGCGTGAAGGCGGCAACGGGCCCGACAGGCAGCTTGACGGCCATCTGCATGACACCGGGCGCGCGGGCCGGAATGATCTGGCCGTAGGTGCGCCGGGCTTCTTCCGCAAACCAGTCGATGATGTCGGCGGCGGCGCCGATCTCGCCCTTGGCCTCCGCCAGGGGCTTGCCCTGTTCGCGGGTCATGATCCAGGCGATCTGATCCTTGCGAGAGCGAAGAATATCGGCGGCTCGTCGCATGATCGTCGAGCGGTCATAGGCCGACAGGCCGCTCCAGGTCTTGAAGCCTTTCTCGACGGCAATGAGCGCGGCATCGAGATCTTCGCGACGCGCGTGAGCGACCGTTCCGATGGTCTCGCCTGTTGCAGGATCGAGGACCGGAATGACGCCACCGCGAGCGGCCGGGCGCCAGGTCCCGTCGATCAGGAGTTGCGTGTCTGGATAAGCCTGATTCATCGCATTCATGGTCGGAAAGTCCCACGGATTGAACTGGAGGTCTCGAAGGGAGGCGTTCTTCGAGGATGGCTTGTATCAGACAGACATGCCTGCCGTGAACCTAACAGGCGGAGAAAGCTGCCTCGATAGTTTCTTCCAGAATGTCCAGCCCTTCCGCGAGCGTGTCATCGGCAATGGTCAGCGGTGCGAGGAGCCGGATGACGTTGAAACGCGTCCCGCAGGAAATGATGACGAGGCCGCGCTTCTCGGCCTCCGCGACGATGCGGGTGGTCAATTCCGATGCCGCGCGTTTCGAGACGCGATCCTCGACCAGTTCGAAGGCGACCATGGCGCCGAGACCGCGGATGTCGCCGATCCGCTCCATGCCTTGGCGCAGCGAAATGGCCTTGAGGCGCGCGGACATCCGCTCCCCGATGATTCTTGCGCGCTCGCACAGGCTCTCTTCCTCGATCACGTCGAGAACGGCATGGGCCGCCGCGACCGCGAGCGGATTGCCGGCATAGGTGCCCCCTAAGCCGCCGAGATGCGCGGCATTCATGATCTCGGCCCGGCCGACGACGGCGGAGAGCGGAAAGCCGCCGGCCAATCCCTTCGCCATGGTGACGAGATCGGGCTTCACGCCCGAATGCTCGATGCCGAACATGCGTCCGGTACGCGCCATCCCGGTCTGCACCTCGTCGGCAATCAGCAGGATGCCATGCCGGTCCGCGATCTCGCGCAGCCGCACGAGAAACTCCGACGGCGCAACGTTGAAGCCGCCCTCGCCCTGGACCGGCTCGACGATGAAGGCGGCGATGCGCTCCGGATCGATGTCGGCGGCGAGAAGACGTTCGCTCTCGTCGATGGCCGCATCGGTGGTGATTCCCATGAAAGGATTGGGAAACGGAGCATGGAAGATCTCGGCCGGAAACGGCCCAAAATTCTTCTTGTAGGGTGCGACCTTGTCGGTCAGCGCCATGCCGAGCATGGTGCGGCCATGGAAGGCGCCGCTGAAGGCGACGATGCCGGAGCGCTTCGTGTAGGCGCGCGCGATCTTGACGGCGTTCTCGACTGCCTCGGCGCCGGTGGTGACCAGCATGGTGCGGTTCTCGGCGCCGGTCGGCGCCAGCGCGTTCAGCCGTTCGGCGAGCCCGATATAGCTCTCATAAGGTGCGACATGGAAACAGGTATGGGTGAAGCGCAGGGCTTGGTCCTGCACCGCCGCCATCACTTTCGGGTGCCGGTGGCCCGTGTTGTTGACGGCGATCCCCGCGGCAAAGTCGATATAGCGCTTGCCGTCCACATCCCACAATTCCGCGTTCTGCGCCCGGTCGGCGAAGATGCCGCGCGTGGACACGCCACCGGCGACGGCGGCCTTCTGACGGGTTTGCAATCGTGCGGAGGCGGACATGGAAGGTACCTTATGGCTGGAATGAAGATCCGATCGACTGCATCACGCGATGTTCTGTCTGACGGTGTCGCAGACGTCCCAGAATGTGTCTCGCGCAGCCTCGGACACGGCTGCGTGGCCCATGAAGTTGTGAATCAGGCTCGGCACGCAACGATAGGCGACAGGCACACCTTCCCCTCCGAGCCGCTCGGCAAAAGCATGGCCCTGGTCGCGAAGGATGTCGTTCTCCGCCGTGAAGATCGCGGTCTTTGGCAATGCCGATAGCCGCGGCGCAAGAAGCGGAGAGACGCGCGGATCTTCTGACAGCGCATCATCAGGCAGATACTTCCGGCCGAAAGCTTTCATGAGGACATGGTCGAGGCCGAAATCCGTTCCGAATGCGTGATCGGACGGAAAGCCAAGTGAGCGACCGAAGTAATGCCGGAAATCCGTGACCGGATACAGAAGGCACAGGAATCGGAAAGGCTGGCGGCTCTCGCCGAAGAGGAGCGCCACGTTGACGGCAAGATTGCCTCCCGCGCTGTCGCCCATGAGGCTGATCCGTCGAGGGTCGAGGCCGAGGCTCGCGCCATGATCGATGGTCCATTGCGCCGCCAGGAGAGCGTCGTCCAAGGCCGCCGGAAAAGGATGCTCGGGCGCTCTCCTGTAATCGACGAAGATCACGGCGGCGCCGCAACGCTGCGCGATGTGCATCGACTGGCGGCTGTAGGCGCGGGTGTCTCCGAGGACGAAGCCGCCGCCGTGGAAGTAGAGGAGGGCAGGGAGCGGTTCGTTCCCCTTGGCCGGCCGATAGATGGTGACCGAGAAACGCCCTTCGCCTTCCGGCAGCGCCACCGTCTCGACATGGATGCCGTCGGGCGGCTCCATGCTCCGCTCGAAGTATTTCTGGCTGTAGCCGTTGCGCATGACGTCGACGGGAATTTCGTCCACGGGCACGGCTCGCGCGGCCCTGCCTTCCTCCAGCATCCTGGCTATGCTCGGATCAAGCGGCATCCATGTCCTCATAAAACGGCTGGATGACCATTGCATTTTTGCGCAAAAAGTCAAACGATGTGTCGGCAAGGGGGATTTCGATGTTTGTGCCTGCGCAATACGTGGCCAAGAGCCCGCGATCGATCGTCGAGGCCTATCCTTTCGCGCTGCTGGTGACCACGGACGCCCATGGAATGCACGCGACTCAGACCCCGATCTTCTTCGAAACGGATCATCCGGAAGACATGCGGCTCGTCGGGCATATCGCGCGCCGCAATCCGCAGGCGGCCGGCTTTTCCGCCGGTCAGCCGGCGCTCGTCGTCTTCACGGGGCCGCACGCCTACATCTCCGGCAGTTGGTACCACACCAAGCCGGAGGTCCCGACCTGGAACTATGTCTCCGCCCAGGTCTCCGGGGTTCTGGAGCCGCTCGACGCGCCTGACGACAACAGGGCCATCCTCGAAAAGACGGCTCAGAAGCTGAGCCTCTACGGGGGAGGAGCCTTGGCGATGGAGGATGCGCCCGAGGGGCGGGTCGAGGTTCTGCTGCCCTATATCCGCTCGTTTCGCATCACCGCGCATAGTATTCACGGCGCGTCCAAGCTCAGCCAGACGCATCCTCAGGATGACCGGGAGCGTGTGATTGCCCGATTGAAGGATCGGGGTCACAACGGCGATGCCGAGATCGCACGGGTCATGGAATTGAAAGACCCGTTCTGATGTAAAAGATATATAATCTCAATTTATATTGTTTAATATTAAGAATATACAATACATATTGGCGTCAATATTTTCGATATTTTGCAAAATTATCCTGAATAACCTCTCAGCGGACGCTTTTACAAATTCGCATCATGCTGCAGAAGCCCCATTGCCAAGGTTGCCGGTCTCGCATAATTTATGCGCATAAATCAGAGGCGCAGGATGCAGGTAACGCAGTTTCCTCTCATCGAAATCAGCGGATCGCCACGGGAGCGCGGGCGCCTCTACGGCATCGCTGCTGCGGACCGGATCGCCGAGGGGATCCGTCACTATACCCGGCAGTTCGCGAGTTTCGGCCTGGATACGCGGAGCATCCATCGTCACGTCTCGGACTACATCGCCCGCATCCGCGAGTTCGATCACAGGCTGGTCGAGGAAATGTACGGCGTCGCCGAAGGCGCTGGGGTCGAAATCGATGCCATCCTCCTCTTGAACGCCCGCACCGAATTGCTGCACGAAGCCCGGCTCGTCGCAAAGAAGGCGCGGACGAAGGAAGAGCCGGACGGTTGCACGGGTGTCGTCATCCTGCCGGAAGCCGCCGAGGGCGGGCGCCTCATCCATGCCCTGAACTGGGACTGGAAGGCGGAATGCGCCACCACCGGCGTGGTTCTGCGCATCGTCCAGGACGACGGCCCCGACATCCTGACCTTCACCGAGGCCGGATCGCTTGCAAGAACGGGGTTGAATTCCGCCGGCATCGCGGTCACGGCCAATTACATCGAGTCCGATCAGGATTTCCGGAAGCCCGGCATTCCGCTCGCGGTGATCCGACGCAAGATTCTTGAATCCGTAAGCTACGCCAAGGCCATCGAACTTATCGTCACGACGGAAACGCTGATTTCGAACAATCTGATCCTCAGCCACAAGGACGGTGTCGCGATCAATTTCGAATGCGCGCCGGCCGAGACCTTCGCGATCTATCCCGAAGACGGGATGATCGTGCATGCGAACCATTGGACCAGCCCGGCGGCGCTGTCGAAATACAAGGACGTGGGCATCCTCAATACGCCGGACAGCTTTTATCGCGACTATCGCGTGCGCGAATTGCTGAAGAGCATGCGACGGCCCTTGACGCAGGCCGATGTGGCGAGCGCCCTGAGCGACGACTTCGGAACGCCCTGGTCGGTCTGCCGCCCACCTCGCCCGAATGTTCGGGGCGATCTGACGGCGACCGTTGCCATGTTCCTGCTCGATGCCGCGACGGGATCGATGACGGTCACTCCTCTGCCGGCGCTCAATCCGCTCGGCAGCACCTATACGCTCGCAAGAGAACCGGCTTTGGCAGCATGAGATCGGAGACGGCATGCTAACCTATCTGACACGACGTCTGAGCATGATGCTGCTGACGCTGTCCCTGGTGGCGGTGACGGTCTTCGTCCTGATCAGGCTCGTGCCGGGCGATAGCGCTACGCTGATGCTGGGCGAGGCGGGCTCTCCGGAACAGCTGGCCGTCCTACGGGCCCGCTGGGGGCTCGATCAACCCTGGCCGATCCAGTTCCTCTATTGGGTCAAAGGCATGCTGACCGGGGATTTCGGGATCTCCACCCGCACTGGCGAACCGGTCCTGCCGTTGATTCTTGCGCGGTTTCAGGTCAGCGCCGTCATCGTGCTGACCGCGATGGTCATCGCGGTGCTGATCGCCGTGCCTGTCGGCCTCTATGCGGCCTGGAAGCAGAACAGCTGGGCGGATCTTGCCGTCGTGTCCGTCGCAACGCTGCTGCTGTCGATCCCGAGCTTCTGGCTCGGCCTTCTCCTCCTGGTCATATTCGGTCTCAAGCTCGGATGGCTTCCGATCCTCGGCTATGTCGGATTCGGAGAGGATTTCTCGCGCGCCACGTCTTTCGTCATCCTGCCCGTCGCGACGCTCGCTCTCATCGAGATCGGGGTGCTGGTCCGCATGGCACGGGCGAGCGCGATCGAGGTTCTGCGCCTCGAATATGTGACTCACGCCCGCGCGAAGGGCCTGCCGGAATGGCGTGTTCTGGCCTTCCACGTCTTTCCCAACGCTTTTGCCCCGACACTCACCCTCATCGGTTTGATCCTGGGCAACCTGCTCGGCGGAATCGCCGTTCTCGAAACGGTCTTCACCTTGCCCGGAATGGGGCGGCTTCTCGTCGAATCGATCTTTGCCCGGGATTATCCGGTCGTGCAGGGATGCCTGCTTCTCACGGGCGTGATCTTCGTCCTCATCAACCTGTTCGTGGACATGCTCTATCCGATCTTCGATCCCCGTGTTGCGAGAGCGTGAGGTGATCCGATGAAGCTCAATCTGATCATCGGTCTGTTGCTCGTCATTCTGCTCGGGGGCGCTGCCGCGATCGGTGCAGCTTGGACTCCCTACAATCCGATGCAGCTCGACATGTTGAACCGCCTCTCGCCGCCCTCGCCCGCGCATTGGCTCGGCACCGACGAGTTCGGCCGCGATGTTCTGAGCCGTCTCATGACCGGCGCGACGACCAGCATCGGCATCGCCGTGACGACGGTCCTCTTGGCGGTTTCCGTGGGCATGATCGTCGGCCTCGTCTCCGGCAGCTTGCGCGGATGGACCGACAGGGGTTTGATGGCCGTCACCGACGCATTATTGGCCTTTCCCGGGATTCTTCTGGCGCTGGCCCTGATCGTCATTCTCGGCGCCGGTAGCACTGGAATTATTCTGGCGCTGGCGCTTGCCTATCTGCCGGCAGTGATCCGCATCGTTCGCAGCGCCGTGCTGTCGATCCGCGAAAAGGAATATGTCGAAGCCTCCAAGGTCATCGGCAATTCTCAAGCCTACACGATGTTCGTGCATATCCTGCCGAACTGCCTCGCACCCATCTCGGTGGTGGCCACATCCATGTTCGGCTGGGTGATCCTGGCGGAGAGCGCACTGTCCTTCCTTGGGCTCGGCGTTGCACCGCCGGCGCCGACCTGGGGCAACATGCTCTCGGCGAGCCAGCCCTATTTCGAGCGCGCGCTCTGGCTGAGTCTCGCGCCGGGCGCGTGCATCGCGCTGGCCCTGCTTGCAACGAATCTGATCGGCGACGCTCTCCGGGATCGGTTCGACCCGCGGAGGCTCCAGGCATGACACTTCAAATGCCTCTCCTGGAGGTCAGGAATCTCGAGATCCGTGCGGCAAAAGGCATGCCGATCGTCGAGGGTATCAATTTGAGTCTGGCGCGGGGTACGATGGGAGCGCTCGTCGGCGAATCCGGCAGCGGCAAAACCATGGCCTCTCGCTCCATGCTTCGCCTGCTGCCGCCGGGCCTGTCGGTGACGAAGGGCGAGATCCTGCTGGACGGCGAGGACCTCTCCAAGGCGTCCGAGAAGCGGATGCGGCAGCTGAGGGGGCAATCTCTTGGAATGATCTTCCAGGAACCGATGGTCTCGCTCAATCCCGCGATGAGCGTCGGCGCGCAGATGGCGGAGGCGCTTCGTCTGCACACCTCTCTATCGCGTCAGGAGATCCGGCAGCTTTGCGTCGAGATGCTCGAGCGGGTGCGGATCAGCAACGCAGCCGCTTCCCTGTCGGCTTTTCCGCATGAATTCTCCGGCGGCATGCGGCAGCGGATCATGATCGCTTCCGTCATGCTGCTGCGGCCCAAGCTTCTGGTCGCCGACGAACCGACGACGGCTCTGGACACTCTGGCCCAGCGCGAAGTCCTGGATCTGCTGACGGAACTCGCACGCGACTTCAATACCGCGGTCTTGCTGATCACGCATAATCTCGGTCTCGTGGCACGCTACGCCGAGACCGTGACGGTGCTGCGCAAAGGCCGGGTCGTCGAGGCCGGAAAAACGGCGTCGGTCATCGCGCATCCGTACCAGACCTACACGCAGAACCTCATCGCAGCCGCGCAGGTCGGTGAAGGAAAGGCGGATATCGTCCCGCCTGACACGCCGGCCGTCCTCCGCGCCGTCGACGTATCCGTCACCTATGGCGAGCGAACTCATGGCCGGGGAGCGGGCGTAGCGGCGGTTTCCGGAGTGAGCCTCGATATCCGCAAAGGCGAGACCGTCGCCGTCGTCGGCGGCAGCGGCTCCGGCAAGACGACGCTCGGACGGGCCTTGTTGGGACTGGTCCCCCTTTCCTCCGGCCAAGTCGCCTTCAAGGGCATGGATATTGCCGCGAGCAACGGGACGATCCGTCGTGAGGCCCGGCTCGGCTGCCAGATGGTGTTTCAGGATCCCTATTCCTCGCTGGATCCGCGCCAGAGGATCGGATCGATCGTCCATGAGCCGCTTCGCCACGTGCCGGACATGGCACCGGCCGACAAGGAACGGCGGGTTCGCGAGATTCTCGCGGAGGTGGGCTTGTCCGGGCTCGACCAGCGCCTGCCCCATGAGCTTTCGGGCGGGCAGCGACAGCGCGTCGCCATCGCCCGGGCGCTCGCGCGCCGTCCTCCTTTCGTCGTCGCGGATGAGCCGGTCTCCGCGCTCGACATGACGATCCAGGCACAGGTTCTCGAGCTCTTCCGCGAGCTTCAGGAGAGCTACGGCTTTGCGTGCTTGTTCATCAGCCACGATCTGGCCGCCGTTCGCCGGGTCGCCCAACGGGTGATCGTGATGAAGGCCGGGCGCATCGTGGAGCAGGGGGCGACGGAGGATATCCTCGGCGCGCCGCAGCATCCTTATACCGCAAGGCTGATCGAGGCCGCTCCGACGATCGGAGGCACCGACGGCTTCCCGCTGGTCGAAGTCAGGGCCAAGGCTTCGTCCTGACCGGCCAAAGAAGCCGCTTGCCAATGTTCAATTTTTTGCGCAAAAATATAGCGAAAGGAATGATAAGCGGGAGACCCGACATGGCTGAGTTTAGCGGTGCTGGTAGGGGCGAATCCAAGACGTTAGGGCAGGTTGGCTTATTTGCGGCCCTGGCTCTGTGTCATCTTTCGAGCCAATCTTATGCGCAAAAGATGGGCGACCGGATCAATGTTGCCTTGGAAGAGGATATTCGCGGCCTCGATCCGCGCCGGGACCGGGATGGGATGTCGGACCCCGTGCACATGCATGTCGTCGAGGGTCTTCTGGGCTATGCGGACGATCTCAGTGTCCGCCCCATGCTCGCCAGCTCCTACGCCGTCGGCGGCGACGGAAAGTCCTATACGTTCAAGCTGCGCGACGGCGTCCGCTTCCACAACGGCAGGCCTTTGACCTCCGCAGAGGTGAAATGGTCCTGGAACTACCTGATGGCGGCCGATTCCATCTGGCGCTGCAAGGCGGTGTTCGACGGGCCGATCAAGGTGGCTGGCGTCGAGGCGCCTGATGCCCAGACCATCGTCTTCAGGCTCGATCAGCCGAATGGCAGCTTCATCTATAATCTCGCGCGGACCGATTGCGCCGGCACGCCGGTTCTGCATCCGGAATCCGTCGACGCGGATGGCAAGTGGAAAAGTGCGATCGGAACCGGCCCGTTCCAGCTCGGAGAGCGCCGCATCGGTCAGTACACGGAGGTCAAGCGCTTCCCTGACTATGCCCTGAGCAGCGCCGAGCCGACCGGGCGCGTGGGCAAGAAGGAAGCGCTGGTCGAGACCGTCCGCTTCACGGTTGTCGCCGATGCATCCGCAAGGCTCGTCGGCCTGCGCTCCGGCGATTTGGACATCACGCCGTTGACGGCGGAAATGGCGGAGCAGATCGAGAAGGATCCGAAGCTCCATGTCACCTCGTCCGACACGACCGTATGGTATGCGCTTCTGTTCGGCATGAACGATCCCATCCTGAAGGACGTGCGCATGCGCCGCGCCATCGCGGCGGCCATCGACCGGAATGCCGTCGCGCAGGGTGTCTCATTCGGCCAGTGGTCGGGTACGGCGACGCCGGTGCCGAGCGCAAGCCTGCTCTACACGCGTCCCCCGGCGGAGGACGAGGCCGCGTCCCTGACGCGCGCCAAGGCGCTCCTGGCCGAAGCGAAATATTCCGGCCAGCCCATCACCCTCATCGCCAACAAAGCGTTGCCGATGATGTTCAGTCAGGCCGTCATCGTCCAAAGCATGCTGCAGGCGGCAGGGATCAACGCCGTCATCGAGACGCTCGAATGGGGCCTGCAGCTGGACCGGTATACCAAGGGCACCTATCAGGCCCAGTCCTTCGGCTATTCCGGCCGCTTCGATCCGATGGGCGCGTGGGAGCGCTTCGTCGGACCGGAATCGCGCAAGGTCTGGAAGGACGAAGAGGCCGTCGCCCTGCTCAACAAGGGCATGAAAACCGCCGATCCGGCAGAGATGAAGCAGGTCTCGGATCAGCTTTACAAGAAATTCGTCAACGACGTCCCTGCAATCAGCCTTTATCACGTGAAGGCCTTCTATGGGGTCAGCGACCGGCTGGCGGGCGTCAAGGCCTCTCCGCTGGAGGTTGTGAGGGCGTGGAACGTCTCGATCAAGTAAGACCGGGGTAAAGGTCGCTCATGGATCTGCCGGTGCTCTCGCAGTGCCGGCGGTTTCATGGTAAATCCCGTCGGAGTCGTCGTAAGGTTGTTATGGCAAAGTCACGAGAATCAGCGGAGCAATTGGCTCGTCTCACGCGTGATATCCGCAACGACATCGTGTTCGGTGCCTACGAACCCGGGACCTGGCTGAAGCTGAACGATCTTCAGGATCAGCATAAGGCAAGTGCGTTTCATATCCGCAAGGCATTGGATCAGCTGAAGAGCTTGAAGCTGGTCGATCACGTGGCCAATGCAGGCTTTCGTGTCGCCACTCCGGACGAAGCAATGCGTCAGGAGACGCGCTTCGTGCGTACCGTGCTCGAGCGCGGCGCGGCCCCGCTGATCGTCGCGCGGGCGACGGATGAGGACATCGCCGACCTTCTTGCTCTCGCCACCGGATTCGAGCAATCCATCGAAACGGAGGGCCGGCGCGTCCAGTCGCGGATCAATCACGAATTCCACGACAAGCTCTATGCCATCGCCAAGAATGCGGTGCTCAGCGAGATGATCAAGGAACTGCGCAGCCGCAGCCATCACACCACGACCGGTCGCTGGAGATCGATCGAAGGTCTCAAGGCCAGCAGCCATGACCACTTCCGGATGATCGAAGCGATCAAGGCCCGCGATCCGCATGAGCTGGAGCGATTGATCGTCGGACATATCGAGGCGTTCTGAACCGATCTTTGCTAGCTGATGCAATCCCAGCAGGCGCGCGACAGCCGCGCGATCCGGCGCGTCGCGGCGGCGTGGCCGGGAAGACCGTCCGGCATGGTCTCGGGAACGTTGTCGGTGATGGCGCACAGAATGTAGAGCGGCTGATCGTTCCGGAACACAATGCCGGCATCCATCCATCCCCGCTGCCCGCGTCCCGTTTTGTTGGCAACCTTCGTCGTCAGAGGCAGCAGGGCGGGAATCATGTTCCTGAAACGCTGCCAGCAGAGGAATTGCAGCGCCATCGCGCAGAGCTCGGTGGTCACGCCGAGATGGGCCGCGACGCTTGCATTGGACGCACCACGAAGGATCAGATCGAGCAGAAGGACCTGGTCGCGGGCCGTTGTCGTGGTCACCGCCTCCAAGGCGTGATCGCCCGGCAAGCCGACGGGCGGAAGCTTGGTGCGATGCACCGTGTCCCTCATGCCGATGCGCGCGCAATATCGGGTCAGATCGTCGAGATTCAGATCCTTCATCACTTCATAGGTGCAGATGTTGTCGCTGGTGATGATCATCTGGAGGATGGCGTCTCTCATCGGGATCAGAAGGCCCGGCGTCATGTACTGGCAGATTCCGGAGACGATGTTCTTCTGAAGATGCTCCTCGATCACGACCGGCTGATCGAGGCTGAGCCGCCCCTCGTGGACCGCATTGAGAGCCGCCATCATCACCGAGGTCTTGCGCACACTCGCCGCCGGCAGAATCCGGTCCCCATCCCGGCCAAATTCCTGGCCCGTCCGCAGATTTCTGACATGCCAATAGATCGCGAAGTCGCGCGTGTCGGACAATTCGTCCAGACGGCTCTTGAGTGTCTCCATGCTCCAAGGCCTCCGAGACCAGGTATTTTGCGCAAAATATGGCGCATTCTTAGCGGATATGAGGGGCGGCCTCAAGCTTGCCGATGAGCGAATAATGCCGAGCGAGTCGCCAAAATGTCTATAAAAATGCATTCTTAACAGGGTGATTAGCGCTGTCGGAACGCATCCTGTGCCACCCTTGCAACATTTAATTTTTTGCGCATATATTCGCGAGTGATCGTTCCTCGCTCCAGCCGGGGTCTCCATGAGAGTCGTCTTTGCGCCAGCCAGTCAGCGTCATGAACCCGGTTCTTTCCTGTGCCGGGGCGCATTGCAGAAGGTCCTGGAACAACCGGCAAGGGTTCAAAACCTCCTTGACGGGCTGCAGGCGAGCGGTCTCGAGATCGTGACGCCACGCGATTTCGGTCTTGCTCCGATCCTGGACGTTCATGCGCCGGATTACATAGTCGTCCCTGAACAATGCCGTTTGATCAGGCAGCGATTGGATTCCAGGGTTCGTGGGCAGTATCCGATTGCGCTGATGAACCCATCAGGGCTGCGATGAGCCAAGCAACACAAAGCCTGAG